>Ga0315321_10003628_pt1 | contig 11968 bp, 9 predicted proteins | sample M180m21515metaG_FD_203464 | JGI IMG/M metagenome (GOLD analysis project Ga0315321, IMG submission 203464) | Ammonia-oxidizing marine archaeal communities from Monterey Bay, California, United States - M1 80m 21515 | ecosystem: Environmental > Aquatic > Marine > Intertidal zone | place: USA... | reverse complement strand
CTACTTTTCCTAAAAATAATACTTGTAATTGAGAATCATTCTCATCTATAATGCGAATGGTTATCATTTGTATAATGAGAATGATTATTACTTTGTTTTATATTTTTAACTTTAGGGACAAGAAATGAATAGATTTGCTTTAGTTATTACAATTTCCATTATGACTTTTTTCTCTTTTGCAGAGGATGTAAGTATAGAAGTTGTAGAAATCATCGGCTCTCAAGAAGATGCTAAAGAGATAGCTGGTTCTGCTTCTGTTATTACAGAAGCAGAATTAGAAGTGTATGAGTACACAGACATACACAAGATTTTATCAAACGTGCCAGGTGTTAATTTTAGACCCGAAGAAGGATATGGCTTAAGACCTAATATTAGTATTAGAGGAACATACGCTGATCGTTCAGGTAAGGTTACTTTAATGGAAGATGGCGTATTAATTGCACCAGCTCCATATGCTGCTTCATCAGCTTATTACTTTCCTACGGCAGGCAGAATTGCGGGTGTAGAAGTATTGAAAGGACCTGCGGCTATCTCTCAAGGACCTTATACGATTGGAGGTGCAATCAACTTGTTAAGTACCCCAATAGCAGATGAATCTGGTGGACTCATCAACCAAGAACTCGGACAAGATGGCACTTCTAGGACTCATTTGCATTATAGTGTAGTTGATACTCAAGTTGCTCTTCTAGTAGAGTCTCATACATGGGATACAGATGGTTTTGATTCAATAAAAGGTTCGGATGCAGACACAGGCTTTGATAAAGACGATATTGTTATAAAGCTAAGAATCAACTCAGACCCTAGTTTGGACGGTGTTTATCATGAATTAAATATTAAATACCAAGACTCAGATGAAAGCTCTGATCAATCTTACGTTGGATTGGCAGATGCTGATTTTAGAAAAGATGCACATTCTAGGTATGGCTTAAGTGCTTATGACAATATGGACAACAGTCATGAAACTACTTCTTTTAATTATGTAGCAGATTTTGGAAACTTAGAACTTAGCGCAACTATGTATGATAATGACTTTGCAAGGAATTGGTTTAAAGTCGATAAGATCGACAACAAGAAAGTCTACGGTCATGGAAATGGTATCAATAATATAATTGCTGCTGCTAACGCAGGTGAAGCTACTGCTTCTGCAATCTTAAACGGTACTAATGCTGAAGCTGTTGAGATTAAGCTTAAGAATAATAACAGAGCTTACACTTCTGAAGGAACAGATCTAAAATTACAGTACACAACTGACAATCAGAGTTTAACTATAGGTTACAGAGACACCGAAGATTCAGAAGACAGGTTCCAAGTCTATGCAACTACAGACTGGTTGAATGGTCAATTGGATGCTTTGACTGTAGGCTCAGATCCGGGTTACAGTTCAAACAATCGCCTAACTAAAGCCCAAGCTGCTGCTTTTTACATCAACGAAGAAATCAACTTTGGAGCCCTTACGGTCAACGTGGGTTACCGCTCAGAAGATTGGGAGATTTCGCAGGACAGATACGTAGATGCAGCTAGATCAGCAATTGCAACCGACAAAGGTTATCCGAAGCAACTATCTGATTCTGATAACTCTTTGATGGGTTTTGGTGCCACTTATGAAGTAAATGATACAACTCAGTTATTCTTTGGTTTTCACGAAGGTTTCACACCTACTGGTGGAGGAGCTGACCCTGAGGAAGCAGATAACTTAGAAATGGGTGTCCGATATTCAGATGATAACAGTTATTTTGAAGCGGTATATTTTGATACTGATTATCAAAATATGTTCGGAGAATGCACGGCATCAGGTGGAGCTACTGGATCTTGTGAGATCGGAGATTCTTTCAATGCTGGTGAGGCTTCTATCTCTGGATTTGAACTTGTTGCTCAAATTGAGATGGCATCCGAGTCTGGAACAAAATACCCTCTTAGTATGGTTTACACCTCAACAGATGCATCCTTTGATAACACTTTTGACAGTGATTTCTGGGGCTCAGTAACATCTGGAATGGATATTCCTGACCTTCCTGATAGTCAATTAGCTTTGCAAGCTGGTTTTGAAACACAATCTGGATTGAGAGGAAGTGCAACTTATTATTCGTACGGAAGCACTTGTTCCGTTGCTAGTTGTGCAGCAGGAACGTCTGTAGATTCTTATAACGTTATCGATGCATCACTCACCAAGATGATGAGTAACCAATTGGATGTCTACATGGTTGTCGAGAACATAACCGATGAAATAGACGTTGTTGCAAGAGCGCCAAAGAACGGAGCTAGAGCGCAGAAGCCTCGTTCTTTTTCAGTCGGAGTTCGTTACAGACTATAAAAAAAATAACGATTTAACTTTTATCCCTCCCCAGGATAAGTTAAACCAAAACAGGAAAGCCGTTAGCTCCACAGCTAGCGGCTTTTTTTATTTAACTAGTTTACTGAGGTAGCTGATCCAGGATTCGTCAGAATTTAAACACGGAATGTAGGTAAAACTGTTACCACCAGCATCCATGAAAGTCTTTCTTCCTCTTATTTCCATTTCTTCTAGGGTTTCTAAGTTATCTGCTACGAAGGAAGGACAAATAACCGCAATTTTCTTTTTCCCTTTTCCCGGTAACTCTTTCAAAGTAATGTCGGAGAAAGGTTTTAACCAGCCAGGTCCTATACGCGATTGAAATGAGACGCCCCATCTACTGCTATCTAGTTTTAATTTCTCAGCACACAGCCGCGATGTTTCTAATACTTGTGCTTTATAGCAAAATGGCTTGGCTGAAGAATCAACACTACAACAATTAGAACCTTGAAGACAATGAGATTGAGTCGGATCTGTTTTTTTTATGTGCCTTTCTGGAATTCCATGGTAACTGAAGAGCAGGTAATCAAATTCATCTGTAAAATATTGAGCAATTTTATCTGAAAGAGAGTCTATGTATCCATCACCATCGTGAAATGAATTTATAAAACTAACTCCAATGTGTGGATATTCTTTAGCAACAATATCTTTCACCTCATTTATAGTTGTCAAAGAGGTAGCCATTGCGTAATGAGGGTAAAGAGGTAGAACTTTTATTTCATTGCAGCCCTTATCACAAAGCTCTTTGATAGCTTCAGAAATAGAAGGCTCTTGATATCGCATTGCATAATTTACTGGAATTTGAGATTCATCCGCAAGAGCATCAGCAATAGCTTCAGTGTTTACAATTAAAGGTGAGCCTTCTCTTGTCCATATGGAGCTGTAAGCTTCAAGGGTGTTCTTCGATCTTATAGGTACGATTATAAGATTTACCAAGAACTTCTGTATTGGTTTGGGTAAATCAATCACTAAATCATCCGATAGAAATTCTCTGAGGTATGATTTTACGGAATTCAACTCCAATTTTTTAGGTGAACCTAAGTTAATTAAGAGAATTCCTTGCATGTTTTTTTTGATAGAAAAATAAAAACAGCAGTATATAGGAAACGAAGAAATGAATAACTAATTAGGTAAAAGTTTTGTTGATCTATGGAGGTCATTTGTTAGGATATAAGGACATTAAAATAGGAATTTTATGTACAAAAATTTTATTAAATCCTCTTTCTTTTTTATCGTAATCTTAACGATAAATGGTTGTTCTGGAACAGATTCAAAGCAGCAATTAATAGACAGGGCCGGCGCACCTTTACTTTCTGGTTTAGGAGACCATAGCCATGAAATAACTTCAGATGAAGAGGGCGTACAAGAGTATTTTAATCAAGGATTGGTTTTAGCTTTTGCTTTTAATCACGCGGAATCAGTAAGAAGTTTTAAAGCTGCTCAAACTCTAGACCCTAGTTGTGCAATGTGTTTTTGGGGGGAGGCTTTGGCTCGTGGACCCAATATAAACGTGACTAGTAATGGCAAGGCTGTGATGTCTGATGAGCAGAGAATTAAAGCTTTTGAAGCATTAGGTAAGGCTAAAGATTTAATGACGAATTCTACTCCTCAAGAACAAGCTTACATAACCGCACTTTCTTCGAGATATGATGGAGACATTAGTTCTGATAGAAACGCATTGGATATCGCATATGCTGTTGCAATGGGAAAAGTTGTAGAAACTTATCCAGAAGACATGGATGCTGCCTCATTGTATTCCGAGGCTTTGATGAACACGATGCCGTGGAATTATTGGTTAGACGACGGCAAGCCGAAATCGGATACTGTAAAAGTAATTACTAAATTGGAAGAAGTATTGGAAAGGGAGCCTAATCATCCTCTCGCCATTCACTTGTATATTCATGCTGTAGAGGCTTCTAATACACCTGAAAGAGCTGAATCAGCCGCCGATAGATTGGGGTCTCTTGTGCCTGGTGCTGGCCATTTAGTTCATATGCCTGCACATATATTTTGGCGTGTAGGGCGCTATCATGATGCTTCTGAGGCTAATATTAATGCTGCTAAGGTTGACGAAGAGTATATTGCTCAATGCAATGCTCAAGGGTTCTACCCAGCTGCTTATTATCCCCACAACATTCATTTTTTATGGGCTGCTTCTACCATGGAAGGCAGAAGTGAACTTTCTATAGAGTCCGCATTGAAAGTGTCTAAATACGTAAGCTTAGAGCAGATTAAAATGTTTCCAACAATTGAGTATTTTCACACCATTCCTCTTTTATCTTACGTGCGATTTGGAAAGTGGGATGAGATCTTAAACTTTCCTAAACCCACCTCTGAACTTAAATATTCACAAGGAATTTATCATTACGCAAGAGGTATGGCCTATTCTGCCAATGGAGAATTAGAGAAAGCGCTAAAAGAGCAAGTCCAGATTCTTCCTTTAAAAGACAGCGAGGAAGTGAAAGTTATTATTAAAGGAGGTCAGCCTTCAGGTTTGCTTCTTGATATAGCCAATGAACTTCTTTTAGGTCAAATAGAATTTTCAAAAAGCAATTTTTCATTGGCCTCAAAGCATTTTGTTACAGCCGTCGACTTACAAGATACTTTGCCATATACGGAACCCCCTTTTTGGTATTATCCTTCAAGGCAGTCCTTAGGAAATTCACTCATGAAAGAAGGGAAGGCATCGTCAGCTGAAAATGTTTACAAAAGAGATCTAAAAGACTACCCAAGAAATGGCTGGTCATTATACGGTTTAACGTTGGCACTTAAAGAGCAAGGCAAATTAGAGGAAGCGGAAGAGGCCCACAAAAAATTTAAACACATTTGGCAACTCTCTGATATCAATTTAAAGGCATCAACAATTTAAGATAGTGGAAACTCTAGAAGCTCTGCTTACAAGAAATTCCGTAACCAGTCTTTCAGAACCTATACCTACGCAAGAAGAAATGGAGGTGGTATTTCAAGCTGCTTTACGTGCTCCCGATCATGCTTGGTTAAGACCTTGGAAATTTATTCAAGTAACAGGTGAGGGAAGAAAAAAACTTGGAGATGCCTTTGTCCAAACTGCAACTGCCGGAAACGAAGAATTATCAGAAGTTCTTGTTGAAAAAGCAAAAAACGCTCCTTTTAGAGCGCCTATGGTATTGGTTTTAATAGCAGATATTAAAGAACACCCTAAAGTCCCTGAGATAGAACAGATACTCTCAACTGGTGCTGCGGCACAAAATATGCTGTTAGCAATACATGACTTAGGTTATGCAGGGGTGTGGAGAACAGGAAGTATGGCTTTCAATAGTGAAATAACTAAATATATGGAATTGCCTGAAAAGAATAGAGTCATAGGCTATCTTTACGTTGGAACCCCTAATGGAAGGATAAAAGAAATTCCTAGTTTAGACACGAAAGAGTTTGTGACTTACTGGAAGTAACTTAACTTTCCGAACTTGACCAAACATTAATAGCCTTATAGGCTAATAAGATGATACTTATTTGGAGAAACTTATGTTTAATAGAATTAATATTTTAATAGCGTCTTTATTATTCCTGCCGTATTCAGTTTATTCTGCAGAAGGGAGTGATGAAGAAGCTTCTACAGTATTTGATGAGGTAGTTGTTACAGCTCGTAAAAGAGAAGAGGCTGCTCAATCAGTACCCATTCCTATAACTGCATTGGGTGCTGCACAAATAGATGCTAGAAACATTACTGAGATTAAAGATATAGAAAAGTTAACTCCTAATTTAGCTTTTGACGCTCAAGGTATTAACCAAACAGTAACAAATGTCTTTCTAAGAGGAATAGGGCAGGGTAACTGGTCTGCCACACAAGATCCAAAAATTGGTATTTATATTGATGGAGTATATTTAAGCAGGGCTCAAGGTGGATTGGTTGATTTAATGGACATCGAAAGGGTGGAAGTCTTACGTGGCCCTCAAGGAACACTTTTTGGAAGGAACACCACAGCTGGATTGATTCATATTATTACTAAAGCTCCTTCCGATGAGATAGAAGGCATGCTAAATATTGGTATAGGAACAGCAAATCACCAAGTGATGAGAGGAACGCTAAACGTTCCTTTAACCGATAGACTTTCTGCTAGGTTTGCCGTTATGACTAAAGAGACCGATGGTTTCATAACAAATATGGCCACAGGCAATAAACAAGGAAATGAAGATTCAAGATCACTAAGAGCTTCTCTCAAGTACACAGGCGATATGTATGATGCCCGATTTACTTACGATCATTTTGAAGCCAATGAATTGGCAATGTTAGGTAGTTGTCGTTTTAACCTTAATAAAAACGGTGCATTAGTGGGTGGTTTTCCAGCATTGGGATTCTTTATGGGTACTTATGACTCCATGATAGCTAACTGTGAGGGTACATCCAAAGACTATGCACTTGATAATAACCCAAACCAACAAGCAACCACAGACACAGATTCTTTTACGTTTACTCAGAATTTTGACCTCTCTTTTGCCGATTTAACCATTATTTCTAATCACAGAGAAATAGATAATTATAATGGTACGTGGGGTTGGAACATGGGTAATGGTCCTCATCTTACCAGAGCAGGTAACTCTAATTTATTGGATGTTATTAATAATCCTAGTAGACATGACATTGATTCACATGAAATTAGATTTTCTGGAGACACGGGCAATTTGTCTTGGACCCTAGGAGCTTATGTTTTTGAAGAAGACAGTGTGGACGGTATAGACGTGCCTATTTTTCAAGGCGTTAATATACCAACACAAGCAGAATGGCCTATTCCTTATTTATACGGCTTGATACCTACTCTGGTAGGAACGCAAACTTTCGGTAGCAGATACCAAAGCAGTATAGTAACCAACTCAAACGACGCAATATACGCAGAAGGTACTTACACCCTCAATGACCAAACTGATGTAACTGTTGGTGTGAGACGATCAAATGATGATCGTGAATTTACAAGAGTTCAGACACTAATAGGCGGAGGATTTGATTTTGGCAACACTTGTCCAGGAATGGTTTTTGATGCTAACGGTGCTACTAGTGATCGCTGTTCTCAAGAAGTTGATTTTAGTGAGACAACATCAAGAGTTATTTTGTCTCATGCTTATGATGCAGACAGAATGATATATGCCAGTTACAGTAAAGGTTATTCCTCTGGTGGTTTCAACCAAGATATTAGAATGAGACCTTTCGAACCAGAAATATCAGATAACTTTGAAGTTGGCATGAAAAGCACTTTAAGAGATGGGAAACTTCGTTTGAATGTAACAGGCTTCCATAACAGTTATGAAAATCAACAGGTAACGGTTGGAAGAATAGTCAATGGCCAACCCACGGCTGATTTAATAAATGCTCAAGAAGCTACTTTATTGGGATTGGAGCTTGAAATGCTAGCACAACTTACTGATAGCTTAACCATGACACTAACCTGGGGCCATCTTGATGGGCAATACGATGTCTTTACAGTTAATGACAATGTTAGTGCGCTCATTGATGGCGTTATCGTTGAAAGCATTGTTGAAAGAGATCTAAGTGGTACTGGTTTTGGTGCTGGTGATGATGGAGTTAGTGATACCTTTGACATTAGTTTAATTCATACAACTTCTTTCTCTTCTGGAGGAGATTTGGTGAGTCAGATAGGATTTACGAGACATGATAGTGCTTATCAAACTTTATTAAATGTTCCTAGTTCTCTTGCTCCAGCTTACAATTTATTAGATGGAAGAATTACTTGGAACTTTGCTGACGGCGCAACATCCCTAACTTTATGGGGTACTAATCTACTGGATAAAGATTACATAGTGGGCATGCTTCACCAAGGCGGAGATTTAGAAGCCGGTGGAGTAGATTTCTCACTCGGAATGATAGCTGATTACTGGGGTCAACCCAGAAGACTAGGGCTTGAATGGCGTAAAAACTTTTAATCCTAAAAATAAGACAAGCCGAAGTCTTAGGGCTTCGGCTTTTTTTTATCTCAAGTTATTTAGTCATTCCTGTGTAAGCACGATCCACTAGCATCGTTGCATCACCAAATCCTTCTTCCCACTCCTTTGCTGGATGGCTACTAAGAACTTCTTCTAAATTCTTTCCCTGATCAATCAAGCTTTGTATTCTGTCTCTAACAACAACCAGCATGTCTATGTAGTTTTGCATGTCTTGAGTTGTGGAAATGGGCCCATGTCCTGGAACCACAATGGTCTCATCGTTCACTACTGAAAGGATTGATCGGCAGAAGTTGATGATTCCATCTATATTTCCACCATTTCCAGCATCTATAAACGGAAAACCTGACATATTAAAAACATCCCCCATGTGTAAGATATTAGATTGCTTTAGGAATACCGCTGTGTCACCAGTTGTATGAGCGGATCCAAAATTGTACAAGCCTATTTCTTCTCCGTTCAAATTTACGGTCATGGTATCTTGATAGGTAAGTTGCGGTAGCGCATGAGGAGGATAGGGTTGTTGCGGATAAACCACGCTAACAAGGTTAATTGGTTGGGGGTTTATCATCATGTAACGTGAGTTTTCGTGAGCTATAATTTTTGATCCTGTTTTTCCAAAAGCTAAATTCCCCTCGGCATGATCAAAATGCCAGTGACTGTTAACTATGTAATCTATTTTTTTACCACCAACTTTTCTGATGGCTCTCATGATTTTATTCTTTAATTGAGGAAATTGATCATCAACAATTAGCACACCGTCCTTTCCGGAATTAACCAATATATTTCCTCCCAGTCCGAACAATACGTGATTGTTTTCATTAATTTTCTCGATTGTTATTTTAGCTTTTTTAAGGTCCCATCCAAAAGCATCCAAGACTACTTGTTGAGCCTCTTGATAAGATTCTTTTCCTTCTGAATGATGTCCACTAAAAGCATTAATAGAGAAACTAAGAGACCCAATTAACAGTATGATTCCATAAATATTTTTTTTCATAATAATTCCTGAGGTAATTTCATTAATACATTTTTAAATCTCTGCGGTCTCAAAGTCAAATTAATTACATCCTATTAATTAAATCTCATACAAAAAAAGAGCTTTAGAAATATTAAATTTTTTGACTGTCCTTATACAACATACAACGTTAGAATTGCCGTCCTGATTATTAGGAGAGGTGGCTGAGTGGTTGAAAGCGCTCCCCTGCTAAGGGAGTATAGGGTTAACCCCTATCGAGGGTTCGAATCCCTCCCTCTCCGCCATAGGTCTCTTAGCATCCATCTTGTTTCAATAAAATTTGACTACCTCATAGATCCTAAGTAGATTGGAAATAAATTAGAGAATATTTATGTATCAAAAGGGTTTATTAGCACTCTCATTACTTGTTTTTTCAGGCATATCCTTTAGTGCGGATCTTAACTGCAGTATTGATAAAGAATTAAGTAAGGATCATTTCCAAAAACTAATACTACTTAGAGAACAAGCTTCAAAAGTGTGTCTTAAATGCGTCGGGAAAGAATGTGAAATGAAATCGTGGGAAAAGGAGCAAGCAGGAGACGCAACAGTGTGTAGATTACTTTTCTGCACAGCAACGAGCGTTTCTCGAAGTTTTAAATCACCTGATGGAGTAAAGAAAGGAAGAACAAAGATAAAATTTAATTATGATATTTCTGAAGATGGAAGAGTTAAAGGCTTAAGAGTAAAGTCAACTTCAGGAAAAATGAATGATAGGCAGGCTTATAAATATCTAAAAAGTTTCTCCAGAAAAACGAATTTTGAGCCACTAGTTATTGATGGTAAGAAATATGGAATAATGAATCTCACAGCAGAGGTTGTAGCAAATATTGGCATTCGTGCTGATATTAATAAATATAATGCAGCAGACAGCAAACTCTGGACGAACTAATATTTAAAGCTAAATAAGCATTAATCCGATGTGTGAATTTAATGTTCCTAAAGACGTTCAGTTAAACTAGAAGCAGTTATAATTCCTAATACAATTCCATTATAGTGACTTAAGGACTTTTTAATAAATTTAGTTGCATTTCGCTTTGTACTCCGGTTCTGGAAGTTAGTATTATTAGAAATAGAAAAAATGAATAACCAGTTAAAAGTAAGTGATATTCTTAATTCCATAAAAGGAGATTTAGGAGAAGAAGATTATCTGGAGCCTTTAGAAGTCCTTGTTCAGTCTTTAAATACTGAAGCTAATTTAAGCTATTTAGGTTCATTGGGTGCAAAATTTCAAATAAAGAATCATCTTCAAACTCGAGCAAAAATATTTGATTATGTTAGCTCGCAAGAATTAAAACAGCCGTCTTCTCCCATATTCGTAATAGGCCTTCCTCGATCAGGAACAACTCATCTTTTTAACCTATTAAGTCAAGACTCAGCTCACCGGAGTGCATTATTTTGGGAAATTATGTATCCGTTTCCTCAATCCAAGAAAGGCTCTTTCTCACAAAGGATGAAACTATTCAAAGCTGATGTTGTTTTGTACTTTAAGAATAAATTTACCCCCGGGCTTGATGATTTACATTATATTGAATCTACTAGTCCTGAAGAGTGCCTCTTAATAAAAACACTGAGTTTAAGAAGCATGGTTTACGTTTACATGGCTAACATTCCTACTTATCAATACTATATTCAGAAAGCTGATTTCGCACCTGCTTTTGAGTGGCATAAACGCTTCTTACAATGCCTTGAAGTAGAAGATAAGCCCAAGCGTTGGCTTTTAAAAGATCCTTGCCATCTGGAACATATACCTGAGATTTTAGAGACCTATCCGGATGCAAAGTTTATCTACATAAATAGAGATCCATCTGAAACGATATCTTCCATATGCAGTCTAACCGCAACAGTCAGATCTGGTTTTTCTGATTCTGTGGATACCAACTTAATAGGCCGTCAAACATTAGAGTTTTGGAAGAATGTTTTAAATAAATACTCAAATGCTAAAGTTGGCATTGACCCTTCTAAACTTATCACTGTGTCTTATGAAGATCTAATTATTGACCCCATGGGCATGGCGAAGAGTATTTATAATCAATTTAATCTTGAACTCGATATTAAAACAGAAAACAGTATGTTAGATTACTTGACCAAATCAACCGGTGGATACAAAAAGAAACATGACTACTCACCAGAAGATTTTGGACTTACTAAAGAATTGATTCGTAATGAGTTAATTTTTTAAACAAGAACTTAATAATCTAAAAAAAATATATATGAAGATATTGATCATGGGTCTCCCGGGCAGCGGTAAAACATATTTAGCAGAAAGACTCCAACCTCTACTGGAGGCAGCTTGGTATAACGCAGATAAAGTAAGAGGCATGGCTGGAGATTGGGACTTTAGTGATGATGGGAGGACTCGTCAAAGTTTAAGAATGAAGAACCTTGCTGATTTTGAAACCTTTCATAATAGATTTGTAATTTGTGATTTTGTTTGTCCTACAGAAGAAACAAGAAATATCTTTGATCCTGATATTTTAATTTGGCTAGACACAATTAAAGAAGGTAGATTTGAAGATACAAATAAAATTTTTGAAGAACCTTCGAGCTGTGATTTTAAAATTGAAGAGTGGAATGAAACTAATCACATAACTATAGCAGAGGAGTTAAAAAACAATGTTTGATTGGAAGAAACCAACAGTTCAGATGCTTGGAAGATGGCAGCCTTGGCACAATGGACATCAAGAGTTGTT
>Ga0315321_10003627_pt1 | contig 11968 bp, 5 predicted proteins | sample M180m21515metaG_FD_203464 | JGI IMG/M metagenome (GOLD analysis project Ga0315321, IMG submission 203464) | Ammonia-oxidizing marine archaeal communities from Monterey Bay, California, United States - M1 80m 21515 | ecosystem: Environmental > Aquatic > Marine > Intertidal zone | place: USA... | reverse complement strand
AAAAAAATTGCTAACTTCGTCATATCTAACATTCCGAATTTGCAAACGTGCCTCTGGCACGTTTTGCGTAGGAGGTTGCAACAGATAGGTCCCTGCAGAATCTATCCTTCATGTTAAAGAACACCCCCGGATTCGAATTGTTGCAACAGAAAACCGATCCTCAACGAAAGGTAATTCAAACACGGTGAAACAGCAATAACGCCCCCTGTCAGTCGCATGTTCTGGGGGGAACGCCCCCACCCACAGGCACTGGATTGCGAATCAGGACTGGCCATGATTAGCACCAACTCGACTCTCGGCATGCGTCAACACTCTTCGAAAACCAGCGACCGCTTTCCAGTTCACCCGAACATCATCGAGACCACGATAGTTCGCAGCAAGGCATTGACCGCCAAGAAACGTCACAACCCGTGTGCTTCACACCACATCCTCCAGCACGAACATGAATTCGTAACGGTACTTCACTGAACATCCGCCCAATCTGAATTTCGAGCGTTAGAAATATTGGTCCACGGAAGCACTACAACGAAGAGGATGTTCGCAGCACAAAGCACACAGACGCAGATCTTATAAAGATGCCTTTTCGTAAATGACGCGTTCCACCATGCGAATGAAACAAGAAACGATGGCAGATGCACAAACTGCATCAAGCACATCTAAGGTCCACATACTGGATTGTATGCGTAGTCTGTACTCAGGCTACCGAACCATTAAATACCGCTACTACGGAGGGTTCCGAGTCGACAAAGCAACCCAACATTCTTCTATGTAGACAGACCAGCACCATGCAATACAAAGGCGTAATCCCTACGAGTGTCGTCAATGACGAAAAACTGATTTCAAACGGGCTAGAAGTCCTGCGGACACCGGCGGATGATGCAAGCAGCTCAATGCCCTAAAAACAGCTTCAACGAACACAGCTTCTCCTCGCTGAAGGGCACAGCGATCATACAAGGTGACCTTCCATCATGGCGAAAACAACAGGCGAAAATAACACCGGACACATGCTCCGTTCGGACGTTTCAAGTACAGTGTAGATGCGAGTGGAGTGATCCGTGAATCATTTTGTTAATCTTCAAACAGTTCCAGAAAACATGAAGAATCTGTTGAAAGTTCCGCAATTCGCCCAAACGCTTAATAAACACCGCACCTATCTTCAGCAATGGATCACGGAATCCAACGATACGGAATCCAAGGCATTTGCAATCTTCCCACACGCAGAACATTGCGGATGCCAGCATGAATCTCAATGATGCACCGCTAACCTTGTGTCAGCAGAAATACCGCCAACGATAGCTGGCCTTCCAACACTCAGCCGATGCATGACTTCAGTGGACGGCCGAACGATACATAGTTTTAAATATCCTCAGCCACAAAACCAAAATGCTAAACCTCACCCCAATCTCAGCCCAAGCCCGTATCGCAATGATATCGATGTCGCTTCTCTTTCTGTTGGCAGCCCCCACGTCCCACGCCGCCACCCCACCCAACATTGTTGTGATCATGGTGGACGACCTCGGCTATTCAGACATTGGTTGCTACGGGGGCGAAATTGACACACCTAACCTTGATGCACTTGCAGCCAATGGTCTTCGGTTTTCTCAGTTCTACAACACGGCTAAATGCCATTCTTCCCGCGTCTCATTACTGACCGGACAGTATTGCCTTGCCGCAGGTAACACCAAGATGAACCATGCCGTCACCACGGCGGAAGTCCTGGGATCCAGCGGTTACTTTACTGCCATGACCGGCAAGTGGCACCTTCAACAGGAACCCACGGACTTTGGCTTTGATCGCTACTTTGGACATCTCAGCGGCGCCTGCAACTTTTTCAAAGGCGACAAGACGTTCCGCCTGAATGGCGAACCATGGGCTGTCCCAGTAGATGATTTTTACACCACCGTCGCCGATGTGGATTACGCCCTGAAATTCCTTAAGGAGGCACGAACAACGACAAAGCCGTGGTACTTGTACGTGGCCTTCAACGCGCCTCACGCCCCACTGCACGCACTTCCGCAAGATTACGCAAAGTACAAAGGTAAGTATGACTCGGGATGGGATGCCGTGAGAAGCTCTCGAGTAGCCAAACAAAAAGAGCAGGGGATCCTGCCAAACACGCTGCAACCGAGCCCTCGCCCTGAGCATATTCCGGCGTGGAAAGACCTCGAACCATGGCGACAAAAGTATGAAACCAATCGCATGACCACACTTGCGGCCATGATTGATCGCGTCGACCAAGAAGTCGGTCGTTTAGTTGATGATCTCAAGGCTAACAACGAGTTTGATAACACGATGATCCTATTCGTGTCTGATAACGGGGCTTGTCCCTATGACCGCAAAGCTCCGCTTCTGGACGTCGAGCCAACGAGCGGTGACATCGCGTTACCTGACTCAACGGGCTGGGCTTGGGCTCGAAACACCCCGTTTCGCTACTACAAACAAAATCAATTTGAAGGTGGCATCTCGACCCCGGCAATCGTTCACTGGCCAACCGGGTTAAAAACCAGCCCCGGTTCGATCACAGATGAACCCGCCCATTTGATAGACGTCATGCCGACGCTAGTAGAAATCACCCAAAGTGAGTTGCCCGATGCATGGCCCAATCGCACCTTACGACCGATTTCGGGGATCACGTTGACGCCCACCTTCCGTGGTGAGTCACTCAGCCGCCAACAGCCGATACACCTGCTGTTCTCCCGCGACCGTGGCCTGCGCGATGGTGACTGGAAGATCGTTAGCTTCAAAAGCGAACCTTGGGAACTTTACAAGGTCACGGAAGATCGTACCGAACTCAATGACATCGCCGCGCAACATCCCGAGCTTGTAGCAACAATGGTCCAAAAATGGACTGATATGTCCCGCTCGATACTTCATGCCTCTTCCGCAACCTATGCACCCATCAACCCTGCAACCACGACCAATACCGAACCGGTTCACAGCAACCGTGAATGGACCAAATTTGACTCCGCCCCACCCAACAGACAAAACCGCAACCGCGCCGGCGCAAAGAAACCCATTCGAGCTCGAAAAAACACAACATTGCAGATGGCTAACGGAAACCTCAATCTTGTTTTCTCTGGCGACGACCCTGGGATCGCGATGGACCTTCGACGCGAATCCTTGCCACCAGGTCCCTATCGGCTCAGCTTTGAATTGAATGGAGGCACTACAGGTGGCGGCGAATTGTTTTTCACAACTGACCAGAAAAGCACTCTCCCCAAGGGCAAACGAATTTCATTCGTTGTGGCAGCCAATGGTAAATGGCAAAACATTGATATCGCGTTAGAAACCAATGAGTCGGTTCAACAGCTGAGACTGGACGTGAGCGAAGGCCTGGGAAAAGCCTCTATCCGGAAGCTTCGCCTTACTGATGCTTCCGGAAAAACAATTCACCAGTGGACTAAGTAACCCATCCATCAGCATACAAATCTCCCACGCAACACAGACCAAACGCTCCCATGAAAATCTATTACCTCGCACTTTCCGTCCTCATTTCTTCTTTTGCGGTTACGGCAACAGCTCAAGACAAACGCAAGAAAACTCCGCCTGCAAAACAGAAGTGGCGTGTGCAACTGCTTCACAAGGACAACAACGAAGGGATCGCGGTTGGCGACATCGACGGCGATGGGAAATTGGACATCACTGCCGGCGAGTTTTGGTATCAAGCACCTGATTTCAAGCAACGTCCGGTCCGTGAATTGACACCGTTTGGCGATGACTACCTGTCAAACAATTCCGAACATCTGTACGACATGGATGGCGACGGTGATCTTGATGTCGTCGCCGGAACTTTTAAGGAAACCCTGGTAAATTGGTATGAAAACCCAGGTGCTGGACACTACGACATCGCAGCATGGCCGGTACACCGACTCGTTGATACGGGTACAGCCCACAACGAAGCAACTTTCCTGCACGACATCGACGACGATGGCACCCCCGAGTTCATTGAGAATTCGTGGAATGCGAAAAACCCCACGCAGATCTTCAGATTTGTGAAAGATACCGATGGTCGAGTCAATGTCGAGCGGCACGTCGTCGGCGAAAGTGGCAATGGCCATGGCATGGGTTTCGGTGACCTCAATGGTGATGGAAAACAGGACATCGTTTTCCAGGCAGGTTGGTACCAGCAACCGGCAGAGGGCGCCTTTTCAGGACCATGGAAGTACCATCACGACTTTGATCTTCCCCATGCGAGTTGCCCCATTTTGATTGTGGACCTTAATGATGATGGCAGAAACGACCTCGTATGGGCCGATGGACACAGTTACGGTCTCTACTGGCACGAACAACTGGCCCCGCAGGCTGACGGCACAACCACATGGCGTCAGCATATGATTGACAAGAAGTTTTCCCAAGGGCACGCGTTAGCTTGGGATGATGTCGACAATGATGGTCAACCTGAACTGATCACAGGCAAGCGTTACTACGGTCACTCAGGTCGAGACGCGGGTGCACAAGATGACATTACCGTTCAGTTTTACGACTGGAATCCAACAACAATGACTTGGACAAAGCGTCTAATCTCAACCGCGACTGCAGGTGAGGGTCCGGGAATCGGCTTACAAATCCGCGTTGCGGACCTCGACAACAACGGCTGGAAAGACCTCATTCTTCCAGGAAAAAGCGGCACACACATCATCTGGAATGACGGCAAGTGATGCGTTTTTGATCTCCTCGTCGGTTTCAAATGCCCGGCACTTACCATCTCGCAGTACCGGACAAATTCAATCCAACGCTCTGACGCACAAACCACCCGTTTCTCCATTACTGGTCAAACGCCGCCTTGCCGAAAATTCGAGCCAACAACTGCACATGCTCTGGTCCGCTCTCCATAAACCGGACCTGAGCTATCTCTGGACATCTTCACAGATTGCGACCCGAAACCGACAAAGCGTTCGTGTTTCGACTGTTGCTGTGTCGGTGCGCCGTCTTGCGAACAAAGCACCGACTCACAGTCTTCCCTGCCTGCGTCAATGCCCAGCAAAAGACCCACGAAGCACTATCTCCGCACCCTCAAATGGAATTGAACAATCAAAAACACCATTTGACGATGCCCAAACCCGGATAATCTGGCGTTGACATTTTTGTTCAAGCCGAAGACACATGAATCTTCTTGGCCTGTCTTAACCATCTCTATATTTCCATCTCAATCCAAGTTGAATTTCCGAAACAATCACTACGAAGGGTAAACACCAACAAACATATTTTTCGTATCCGGATGGAATTCCGCGACCGAAATAAATTACTCAGACCTTTGTTTTTCTGTGACCGGTTTTTGCGTCCAAAGAAACAGTCTGGCCGATTCGTTGAGGCATAGTTCATTCCAACCGCCAGCGTCTATTGCGAGAGATAAATGAAAACCCTTCCATTCATGGCACTAGCACTTATCGCTTTCTTTACCGTCGGATGCAACCAAGCAGAGCTAACACGCCTGACCGCAGTTGCAGAACAACAGCAATCAGAGGCAGCGAAGGCACGCGCCGCAGAGTTGAATGCAAAGCAGCTAGCCGTCACAGCACTTGCAAAATCCCGAAGCGAGCTCGAGGAAGCCACTGCTTTGCGCGACAATGCAGCAGCCTTGAAACGTGAAGCTGCCACCGCACACAAATCAGCGGTTGAAAGCGCACAGATGGCAAACGATGACTTAGCTGCCGCCGAAGTACTGCACCATCAAGCATTGCAGGCCAGACAGGACGCGGATGCGATGGCGTCACAGGCCCAAGCCACCTTGGAAGATGCAAAATCAATGTCCAAGGCCGCCAAAAATGATAAAGCTGAGGCTCAGGCCATTCGATTTGCTGCTGCTAAGGCGAAAGACGAATCTGAAAACATATTGACTGCCGCAACGAAGCAGCGAGAAAAGGCAACCACATCGGAAAAAACGGCAGCGGAACATTTGGCAGCGGCTACAGCCAAACTGAGATCCGCCAAGGAAACTCAGACTGCTGCTGCCCGAGATCGTGAAATCGCAGATAAGAACGCACTGTCGGCAAAGCAGGATCGCAAAGAAGCAGAAGCTAAGACGATAGCCATCGAATCCATCAAAGCTGAGACAGAGATGAAGGCGGAAATCGCAACCAAACAATTGATGGAAGCGAAAAAACTAAGGCTTGAGATCGACAGTTTGTTTGCAGCAACCCGAAAAATGCAGGCTGAAAACGCAAAAACGAGTACCGATCTGACCAACCGTCAGCTTGACCTACAACAACAAGTCGCTGATGCACAAACGACAATTGAAAGAGCTGCCAGCGAGAAGTCTGAAGCGAAAACGGCGAAGGCTTTGGCCTTGAAACTAAAACAGGAAGTCGATCGTGCTGCGGTAAAGTCCAGAGATGAATTTGCAGCGGCAGAAAAGTCACGAAGAAAAGCGGAACTCGCGCTCGCGTCAATTGTCGCTGAAAAGCAAGCAGCGATCAAAGAACAAGCTGCCGCTCAGGCATCATTAGCTGCCGCGGAACAGGAAAAGATCGCATCCGCAGAAGCGATCGTAGCGGCAAAGATGGCGAAAAAACTTACCACTGACGCCAAGGCTGAGCTGATTGCTCAACAAACAGAATTGATCGCAGAAACGGAACGCCTCCAACAACTCAAAGAGGCGACGCAAGAACGAATCGCAATAGCGAACAACATTGAAAAGAACGCCAAGACAGCAGAAAACGAGGCTGCACGGTACCAAATATCTCTTGCCAACCAAATCGCTTCTCTGGAAGCCACCCGAAAAGCAATTGAATTGAACCGGATCGCATTGGAAGCGTCTAAAACAGACATCGAAATGGAGAAAGCGACCGTACTCGCTATTCAGATTTCAGCTCAACAAACCGAGCAAGCTGCTGCAGAAGGCTGGAGTTGCGTATTAAAAGCTGTACGGGAACTGCATGAGGCAAGATCCCAGGCGGAAGTCGCCAAAGCTGAAGCTATCGAGGCGACACGCCAACTCTCCATCGAGCGTGATGGAACAACACCTCAACAGAGCAAAACGGTATCCCCTGAAAAAGCGAAAAAACTTGGAACACCAACCAACGCGAGAAACAAAGGCGAGTCAACAGTCGAAGTTGCAACGACAGCACGATAGCTGAGCACAACACAAGACTAGACAATGCACAGAATCGTCAGAAAACAGGCGGCATCAGATTTCTGATGGCCAACTCTTGTCCTGTGAGCGAGCTTACCGGCGTGGTTCCGAACGCGGTGTCACAAATCGCACTACAATGCAAAACAGTGCAGAACAACGCTGGCCCCTGCAATGTTTACTGAAAGTAAAATAGCCAAAGATCCAAAGACAGTGACGCCAGAACGAACAAGGACCATCCTGAACAGCCAGCCATGTCATCTTCACCAGCCATCTCCAACAAAGAACACTTCTCGTACCAAGACGACATCTATCTGACTGCCCCAGGTTCAGCATCGTGGTTCTCACGACCTTTCCCTACCATAAATTTCTATCGCAAGTTCTCTTGGAACGTTTGTCGTTCAAGCTTGATTGCACGGCGAGGAAAGTACGATAATCGGGAGTGGAGTCGCACTAGCTTCGAGGTTCAAAAAGCCCTCGAGTCCGTTGGCGTTCGCACAGAAATCAATGGAATTGAACACATTCGCCAGCTAGATTCACCATGCGTATTTGTGGCAAACCACATGAGCATGTTGGAAACAATGGTACTACCAGCCATCATTCAACCGATCCGCGACGTGACATTCGTCGTAAAAAAGAGCTTGATGGAATACCCATTCTTTCGACACGTTGTGCGTGCTCGTGACCCGATTGCGGTCTCGCGTGAGAATCCTCGCGAGGATTTCAAAACAGTAATGCAATCGGGGATGGAACGCCTGCAAAACGGATCATCAATCGTTGTATTTCCTCAAACCACACGCAGCCTCACATTTGATCCAGGACAGTTCAATACCATTGGGCTAAAGCTTGCTTTAAGAGCCAAGGTACCAATGGTGCCAATCGCTCTCAAAACAGATGCGTGGGGCAATGGCAAGTGGCTTAAGGACGTTGGACGGATCGATCCTTCCAAGTCGGTCCACTTCGCATTCAGTCACCCGATTACGATCGAAGGCAGAGGTACCCTTCAGCAAAAAGAAGCCACCGACTTCATTCAAGCAAAGTTGAGCGATTGGTGCACAGATGCTGATTGAACGCTCTACCGTCTAAATCTCTGAATCGACGTCTGCCTGACGTATGGCAATGCACGCTGACGAATACTATTTGTCGTTTGAGACTTGAATTCGACAAGGGATGCCGTTTCTCCGCTGGCGTCACTTTTTGATTCGCTACATTCAGATGTGATTCGCGTTTGAATCGAACGGCAAATTATCAAGGATCATCTATACTCGGTTCAAACCATTTTTCACCGCTGATTAGAACATCACATGATCGCCCGAATCGTTTTTTCACTCGCCACCCTGCTCACTGTCACCACACTTCAAGCTGCCGACAAGCAGAACCTGGTGTTCATTCTTGCCGATGATCTGGGCTGGAGCGACACGACCCTGTACGGCACAACAAATTTTTACGAGACGCCCAACATCGAACGTCTTGCCAAACGTGGCATGCTGTTTACCAACGCGTACACGGCACATCCCCTGTGTTCGCCAACGCGATCCAGCATCATGACTGGAATCGATCCCGCCCGTTCGGGGTTCACCAGTGCCGCCGGGCATGTTGCCAAAGTCATTCTTAAGAAAGAATTATCCGAACGAGCCAGACCCGATCGGAAGGTACTAACACCGCAAAGCGTTTCGCGATTAGACACCAACTACATAACACTTGCCGAGACAATCAAGAAAGCGGGTTATGCCACGGGGCACTTTGGCAAATGGCATTTGGGCAAACAACCGTACTCGCCTCGGGAACATGGCTTTGATGTCGATGTACCAGAGTGGTGGGGCCCTGGCCCCGCTGGGTCTTATGTCGCACCTTGGAAGTTTCCTGACTCACTTGATTTTGATCCGAGAATCCCCGACGAGCACATCGAAGATCGCATGGCCGAAGAAGCTGTCGCATTCATCAACAGAAATCGCGACCGTCCCTTCTTTCTCAATTACTGGGCGTTTTCAGTGCACGCCCCGTTTGATGGCAAACGAAAGCTGATCGAAAAATACGAAGCCAAAGCAGACCCAAATGATCCGCAACGTGTTCCTGTGTACGGTGCAATGGTCGAAAGCCTTGACGATGCCGTTGGCCAGTTGCTCGACACACTTGATCGTTTGCAACTTTCGAAAAACACCATCGTTGTATTCTTTTCTGACAACGGTGGAAACATGTACGATCGTGTTGATGGATTACCTCCCACCAGCAACACTCCACTCAGAGGAGGCAAAGCCACCATTTACGAGGGTGGCTCCCGTGTTCCATGTGCAGTTGTCTGGCCGGGAAGGACTCAACCCGGAAGCACCACCGACGCCTTGCTCAGCAGTTCCGACTGGTACCCCACTTTGCTCGACATGATGCAGATCGACAAACCACACGACTTACAATTTGACGGATTCAGTCAGCGAGCGACTTTGCTCAACCAACCGGGACCGCGTCAGTCAGTCATTGGTTTTGTACCCAATTACTTTCCGAAGCCTGAAACCATTCCCTCAACGTACATTCGCCGCGGTGACTGGAAGTTGATCCGCTTCCATGGTGACAGCGAAAATCAGAACGATCGATTCGAACTTTACAATCTTGCAGACGATGTTGGCGAGTCGACCGATGTCTCTGCCACTCATCCAGAACTGGTTAAAAACTTGGATGCAGAAATCGAAGCGTACCTTGCACGCACAAAGGCGGCTGTTCCTATTCCCAACCCTGCTTACAATCCAAGATCAACAAGTGCACGACAGCAATCAGAGCCACCCAAAAAACGGCCCGACCCAAGTACTATCTTTCAACGTCGTGACGTCAACAACGATGGCTCCATCACTCTCAATGAGTACATCGGTAACCCGAAAAATCGTGACATAAAAGCGTTAACCCGCCAATTCAAAGCAAGAGACAAAAATGAAGACGATCGGTTATCACTAGAAGAGATTAACAGGGAGTAATGAATAAACGGGGGGGGTTAGTGAGCAACAGAGGAGAGTGCTACCCAATCTCACAGTTTTGGACCGTTGGAAACCCCACCAAGACCTCTGAAACCGCATGCATATTCTGGGCGGTTGCAACTGACACGCCCCGTGCTTCCCACAAATTTCCCCAGCTCAGGCCAAGCGTTGCTGATTTCCAAATGAGTGGCAAGAAGATCGAGAGTTGCCAAGCCGTTGCACGTCTGCACTACTGCGTCTCTGGCTGCTCACTGGCACCAATGATTGTGGCTTTGAGCTTCTCTGTTTCTTCCAGATCCTGAGTACGCATGCTCAACCAGCCTGCCTTTCGATTCACTTCCAGATAGACCTCCTGAACATCGGCCTTCGCAGCCTCCAAATCTCCCATTGCCATGCTGACTTTGGTGCGAGCACGAAGATGAGGGAGTCCTACTTTTTTGGCCGGTTTCTTTTTTTGCTCAGAGTCAACCGGTTGTTCGACCGGCGCGTAGGTGAATGCAAGACGCTTGGCCAGTTCCAGATCCCCGCGAGCCAACGCATCATCGACAGCCTTTTCGTCCTGCCACTCGAGCAGGTTCTGAAGTGCATTTCCATGCTGAGAGATCATTGTCATGCCGGAAAGGAAAGCTGCAATGGTTCCGTCAGGACGAATGATCAGAATGTCAGGTTTGACCCCATCAGCAAGGATTCCCAGCTGCTGAACAATTGGGTGTTTGATTCCTCCAGCGACAAGCATGGTCTGGAAGTGATCAGGAGCCTGTTTTCTTTTCTGCTGCTCCTCCAACCGTTTTGCATAAGCTTCGCGTGCGGCATCAACGTCCTCATTAAGAATCGCCACAAACTGCCGAGCATCATTCACAGGTCTTTCGTTGGTGAACGTGCCATAACGTGCCAGATGGGAAGCGGTTTCCGCGTCCGGCCTAAACTCAATGATCGTCCACTTGCCCTGATTGTCCTCAGGGATGCGCAGTATCTTGCCATCCAGTGTTTTTAGTTCGAGCTGGACTGTGCGTCTCGCATCCTCCGGTGTGCCGACGGCCAAAAAGTGCCCCTGACGTCTGCCATACGTCCAACCCGCAACGAACGGTGGCTGATACATCCAGTAGCGATGATAACGATCCAAGAGAAAAGAAGTTGCGTTCCAAACCATTGGTGTCACAGCATGTTGATCCAGACTCGCCCGTCGGTACTTCTCGTGCAATCTTCGTTCGCTGATTTCCAGTGCCAGTAGAGACGCTACTGCGTTTGCAGTTGCAACCGTGGGTTGCTGGCTGACAAACTGGCTGATCACACTGAGGAAATCTTGATCAGGCTCTCGCAATTTATGTCTTGCCACACAAAGACGTGCGATCAGCTCGGTACCGTCGGGATACCCCTGATCCAGTGCGTGTTGAGCCTCTTTGAAAGCGTCCGCAAATCGAGCCGGACTTCCTTCAACTTTCCACAAGCCCATCAAGGCTACAATCCGCCGGTTGCGGACCATCCACAGATCAGTCGCGTCTGGATATTCATCAATCACATGTTGGCAAAGTGCATCAGCCTTCTCGTAGTTCGCCTGCGCTTGCTGAGATGTCAAACGGTATCGTTCCGGTGCTTTCACAAAACAATCTTGAATCGCTTGCAGTTTGTCATCTGGCACCACCGACGCTCCCCGCTGCAGTTGCTGTGGCTGGCCTGACCCCCCTGCCACGACGGCTTTCCACTCTGGCGGAGCGGCGGGATCGAAGTCACCCTCAGGATCAGTCACCAGAAAATCTCCAGCTAACAGTGACTGAAACTGGCTTGTGTACTGCGGTTTGGTCCAGACGCGTGCAAGTGATGACTGAAGCGAACGCTCATAGCCGGACTTGCTCTTTGTTCCGCGACCGCTGGATCCTGCGCCGGACATGAACATCGCGGTATAACCGGTAGGTGCCATCGTGAGTTTGAAGGGATC
>Ga0315321_10003624_pt1 | contig 11970 bp, 16 predicted proteins | sample M180m21515metaG_FD_203464 | JGI IMG/M metagenome (GOLD analysis project Ga0315321, IMG submission 203464) | Ammonia-oxidizing marine archaeal communities from Monterey Bay, California, United States - M1 80m 21515 | ecosystem: Environmental > Aquatic > Marine > Intertidal zone | place: USA... | reverse complement strand
TTCGAAAGCTGCAACTATTAATAATGCGCAAGACATTACATTTACTGAAGATGGTATCGTAGTTCACGACAAATCAGTTCCAACTTCTAATAAGTTTACTATTCAGCAAAGCGAAGATACAACTGCACGTTACAATCTAAGTATTAGTGTTGATAAGCTTAAGTTTGTTGTAGATGACTATGAGATTAAAATCTGTGCTAAAGGTCTTGCACACTTCTCTGGCAGTGAAGGTATCGATTACTTTGTAGCTTTGCAGCCGGATGGTCAATATGCCGAATAAAAAAGATGAATTGACAGAAGATGATCGTATCATTATTGAAGACGCTATCTATGATGCTCATCAAGCCACTGACCGTTACTTAGAATCTGGTCGTGATTTGCATGAAAAGCTCTTAGAAATTACAGTTGAAGATGCCTTAGCAGCTTTGCAAATGTATTCTGATCTTCTTAAAGATGATCCAATGGCATATAATTATAAAATTCATATGCTAATTCCAGCCACTTTACGAGAAATGTTAAAAGACCATGCTGACCAAATTTGATGTAATGTATATGGATGTGGCTAATCGCATCGGTCAGCTTTCTTATTCAAAGCGGTCTCAAGTCGGAGCACTTCTAGTAAGAGATGACAATATACTATCATTTGGTTATAATGGTACACCACGTGGCTTTGAAAATTGTTGTGAAGACGATAGCAATGTTACAAAGCCAGAAGTTTTGCATGCGGAATCAAACGCAATAGCAAAAGTTGCACGAACTACTTCCAACTCTGAAGGTTCTACCCTTTACACTACTCTATCTCCTTGCTTTGACTGTGCAAAGATGATCCATCAGGCTGGAGTAGTTCGTGTGATTTACCAACATGATTATCGCGATATGCGAGGTATAGAATTCTTAGAAAAATGCGGAGTTACCATTGAAAAAGTCCAAGAATTGGGATAAGAAATGGAACTCTACCTTCAAGCCAGTTGGTAAACCTGGCATGAGTGGTAACTCTATTGCTATAGAGTTCGAAGGCAAAGTTTACGACAGTCTAATTGCTGCATCAAGAGACACTGATCGATCAATTAGTTATATTAAGAAGTATGGAAAGGTATTAAAATGAGTAATAAGCATAAAGGTATTGGAGAGTGGGCCAAAGAAAATGGCTTCAAGAAATGGGAAGAAACGTATCATCCCGAAAATAAAAATAAACGCCAACGCGATGGTATAAGATATTATAATCGACGCCATCAAGTTGGAGAACATAAGAATGGATAATGTAGATAATTTTTTGTGGGTAGAATCCTACAGACCTAAGACACTAGAAGATTGTATTCTCACTCCTGACATGAAGAAGGTGTTTACATCTCTTCGTGATAAAGGTGAGATGATGAACTTATTATTATCTGGTTCGGCTGGTACAGGCAAAACCACAGTTGCCCGTGCCCTTTGCGAAGAGCTTGGTTGTGATTACATTGTTATTAACGGATCTGATGAAGGTCGTACAATTGATGTATTACGAGACAAGATCAAAAAGTTTGTGTCCACTGTCAGCACTACAACCAAGCCGAAGGTTGTAATTATCGATGAAGCTGATTATCTTGGTCTTGCTGTCCAACCAGCTCTTCGCAACTTTATGGAAGAATTCAGTAAGAACGCACGATTTATTCTTACATGTAATTACAAACATAAAATCATTCAACCACTACATTCACGTTGTAGTGTAATCGACTTTCGAGTAGGTAAAGCTGATTTTGCTTCTATCGCTTCTTCAGTCACAAAGCGTTGCTTTGATATTCTCGATAAAGAAGGTGTTAAGTACCACAAAGATGCTGTTCTAGAAGTTGTAAAACAGTATTTTCCTGATAATCGTCGCATCATTAATGAGTTACAGCGTTACTCAAATATTTCTGGTGAAATCGATTCTGGTATTATCTCAGTTGTAAACACTAGTAAAGTAAAAAATCTTGTTGATTACATTCGCGCTGGTGATTTCAAATCTTGTCGTCAGTGGATTGCAGAAAATCCTGATCCTGATGCTTTGTTTGCCGAATTTTATGATAATCTAAGTGACTATGCAGAAAAATCTACAATTCCTAATCTTGTACTAATCCTTGGTGAGTATCAGCATAGAGCTGCTTTTGCTGCTAATCAAGAAATTAATCTTGCTGCCTTTATTGTAGAGTGTATGAAGAATGTCAAATGGAATCAATAAATACTATTTCTTTACCTCAAAGCATACTCCAAGAGGTAAATATAACGAAGTGCATCCGTGCTCGATTGTAAGGACTAAATGGCGTGAACAAGGTTGGTATCTTAATTCTTTTTACAGAATTTCTAAATTTAAAGGTTATAAGATTCACAATGTATCTTTTGGCCTTGTATCCGGCTATCGTAAATATCGTATTCCATATATTTGCAAGCATCATGATGGCGGCTTCACAATGCCATGTTGGATGTTACCAGGATCTAAGCTATATTATATACACTGTACCTATGGCGACAGAAGTCTAAAAACTTCTTGGAAACTATTATGGCAAAAATGGTGGAAAAAAGATGATTGATTACCGCGTATGGGAAAAAGTAGTTGCTAGAGCTTTAGATTACTACATTGGTCGCACAGATGATGACGAGCCAAAAGTTCCAGTATTATCTATGGGTCATGCGAAAATAGGTCTCTATATTCGTATAATCTTACAGTTAGTTAATTGGATAACTTGTTTCTTTATTTGTGCAGGAGTTATAAGACATTGGTAAAAATCGATCTATTTGGTAATGTGATTCTTGAAGAATCAGAAGAAATTGTAAAACCTAATAAGCGTTCTCCATTTGATTATGTTAATGACTTTTCTAAAAAAGCCTATAACGAAGATCTTGAAGGATACAATAAGTGGATTATCAATACTGCTTTGTCTATGCGTAAAGATACGGTAATCTATGCTAATGAGATGAACAAATATGCTGATGTCTCTGAAAAAGCCCAATATGATTTTTACTTCTATGGCATGCCTAAAAGAAACTACTTTGCAAAGTGGGCTAAAAATAAAACATCTGATGATCTTGAATTAATTAAAAGCTACTACAAAGTTTCTGAACCTATTGCTAAACAATATTTGCAAATATTAAATGATGATCAGATTTCTCAAATTCGTTCTAAAGTAGATGCACAACAAGGTGGCCTTCGCAAAAAATAATAAATAATCTATGGACCATAGAGAAAAAGCAGAACTAATTGCTAGTATTATTGAAAAAGCCGAGCAAAAGCTTCAAGAGCAACACACTCAGTTAAACAAAGAAAAAGCTGAAAAAATTGCTAAGGCAATAGACTTGGCTGCTAAAATGTCTATGATTCCAGGACCACAAGGTGAAATTGGTCCTATTGGCGAAGCTGGACCTGTTGGACGTATGGGACCGCAAGGTTTTCAAGGTCCAAAGGGTGAAGATGGTATTACACCTGATATTACGCCATTAAAAGAAGAATTAGAACAGCTTATTCGTAAAACTGAAGACGAAAACAAAAACTTCAGAAAGATAGTACAAAAAGATTTACAAGGACTACGACTAGGTGGTTCCGGAGCGCCAGACTATCTTGATACACCACGCACAAAATATGTAACAACTTCATCATATAGTGCTAGACGTGGTGATAGTTACATAGGTATTAACTATGCTGGCCCAGTTACAATTACTCTTCCAACGTATCCAGGATTTCCTGAAGGATACGAACTTCGAATTAAAGACGAAAGCGGAGAATGTTCAGGAAACCCAATCACAGTCTCTGGAAATGTGGATAACGATCCTAGTGGATTTGTTTTAAAAATAGATAATGGTGGCATTACGATGGTCTATCATAGAGGAAGCTGGAGAATAGTATGACTTATCTCTTTCAACAAACTGGTGATTCAGATGCCAGTAATAACTACTACTTTGATGTTGCTGCAGGAAAAATTACTGGCACAACGCATCTTAATAAGTTTGGATATAATGAAGGCATTCATACAAGTTTTGAACAGATTTGGGATGGTTCTACTACATACACATACAATTCATATGCACAAGTCGTAAGAGTAACAAGCGATGACACAGATGACAACACAGCAACTGTAGAAATTGAAGGTCTCGACAGTGATTATAATCTTGCATATGAGACACTTACCGTGGGTGGCAGTGATAGTACAACAAAGTTCCTTCGCATATTTCGTGCACTTGTGAAAACACATCCAACGGCTACAGAAAATGCCGGCATAATTACTATTGCAAATGATAGTGATGTTGCTCTTGCAAAAATACTTGAAACAAATGGCCAAACTTTGATGGCATTGTATACCATTCCAGCCGGTAAAACTGGGTATCTTACACACTTCATGGGATCAGTGGACAAATCACAAGATGCAATCTTTCAGATTCGAACACGTGCACATAATGATAATGGTATCTTTAATGTAAAGGCTCAGTTTGGTACATTTGCAACGCCAGTCACATACGAATATGAAGTACCACTTGTTTTTCCTGCAAAAACAGATGTAGAAGTCAGAGCAAAAGGTGGTGCAGCTATGGGCGCCGGCGCTATATTCGATCTAGTTTTGATTGATAACGAATAATATAAATACCATAGGCGGATCTAGTAAATAGAAAAAAAATTAATTATGCTAGATTCATTAATGGAAATTGAATTAAAAGAACGAGATGATTTCCTTAAAATTGTAGAAACTTTAACAAGAATTGGACTGGAGTCGAGAGACAAAAAGTTAGTTCAAACTTGTCATATTCTGCATAAGCGAGGAAAATATTATGTTTGTCATTATCGCGAACTTTTTAAGTTAGATGGTTTTGACAGAATTATTAGCGATGAAGACATTGCACGTCGTAATGGAATTGCAAAGCTTTTAGAACAATGGGGCTTATGCACCTGCATTTCTGAAGCTGAACCAGCATCTCTACAAAAAGTAAAGATCATTCCTTTCAAAGAGAAAGACGAATGGTTACTTAAATCTAATTACACAATCGGTAAAAAATAATCATTAGACGTTGTATAACTCATATATGAGTAATGAATATTATACAAATGTCTATGTCTACGGTTCTAATTTGCTTATTCGCGGCATTCGTGATGGCGAAGAGTTTAGATCTCGTGTTAAATATCAACCTACGTTATATCTTAAAACTGATAAGAATTCAGCCTTTAAAGATATTTACGACAACAATCTAAAGCCAATCGCATTTGATAATATGACAGATGCAAGAAACTTTGCCAAAGAGCATGAAGGTACTAACCTTAAAATCTATGGCTTTCCTTTCTTTAACTCCCAATACTGTATCGAAAACTATGCTGATGCTGAATCTAATTGGAAACGCGAAGACATTCGAGTGTTTACTTTAGATATTGAGGTAACATCTGATGAAGGCTTTCCTGAACCAGAACAAGCTGATTATCCTATCACTGCTATTTGTATTCACGATTCTATTACAGATAAGTATGTTACTTTCGGTAATGGCCAATGGCGTTCTACTAAATCAGAACTTCCTGATGAATTGCTTGATAAAGTAGTCTATATCGAATGCCAGTCTGAACGTGAACTTATTAACAAGTACATGAAATTCTGGACTGATTGCTATCCTCAAGTAATTACTGGTTGGAATACTAAAAACTTTGATATGCCATATATCTTTAATCGCATGTCTAAACTTGGTTATGATATCAACAAGCTTTCGCCTTGGGGTTCTACTCGTCTAAGAGAATACAATTCTCTTCGTGGTAAAGAACTTATGGTTGATATTGCTGGTATCGATGATATCGATTACCTTGACCGTTACAAGAAAAATGCTGTGCAAGAATCGTATCGTCTAGATCATATTGCTCACATCGAACTTGGTGAACGTAAGCTTGACCACTCTGAAGTATCTGGTCTTCACCAGTTATTCTTTACAAACTTCCAAAAGTTTATTGATTACAATATTCAAGATTCGCATCTTGTAAAAAGACTTGATGATAAACTTGGTTTACTTGATGTACAGTTTGCTATTGCTTACAAAGCTGGTATTAACTTTGAAGATGTTGGTGGTGTTGTTAAAACTTGGGATGCTCTTATTAACAAAGAACTTCAAAAAGAAAACAAGATTCCTCCATACAATTTTCCTAAACATGGTATGACTGAACAAATTCCTGGTGGCTTTGTTAAGACTCCTCAAGTCGGTAAACATGGTTGGATTATGTCGTTTGATTTGAATTCGCTATATCCTCACCTTATAATGCAGTACAACATATCGCCTGAAACTCTTGTAGATGGCGTACAAGTTATGCCTACAAAATCTAAAGAGCAAAGACTTAATTCTTTCTTGCAAAATCACGAGTATGAAAGCTATGGTGATAATGCTGTATCAGCCGCTGGCTGGTGCTTTCGAAAAGACAAAGAAGGTATTATTCCAAGTGTTATGCGTCAGCTTTACGATGAGCGTAAAGAAATCAAAGGTCGTATGATTCAAGCGCAAAAACGTGGTGAAGATTCTACTAAGCTTAACCTTGCCCAACATGTTCGTAAGATTCTTCTAAACTCAGGTTATGGTGCTATCACAAACAAGTATTATCGTTGGTTCGATACACGTCTTGGTGAAGCAATTACTTTGTCTGGACAGTTTGTCATTCAACGTGCTGAAAAAGCAATCAATGAATTCATGAACAAAGTTTGTGATACGAAAAACAAAGACTATGTTATTGCAATTGATACGGATTCTAACTATGTAAACCTACAACCATTGGTAGATAAATTCTTCTCAGATAAAACTACAGATCAAATCGTAGACATTCTTGATAAAATTGGCGATGAACAAATTCAAAAAGCTTTAGATGATGAATTCGATCGTGTTGCTAAATATCAAAATGTGTATGAACAAAAGATGGTAATGGGTAGAGAATGCATTGCTGATTCGGCTTTCTGGACTGCTAAAAAGCGGTATGCTATGAATGTTTGGGATACAGAAGGTGTTCGCCATAAAGAACCATATCAAAAGATTCAAGGTCTTGATGCTATTCGTTCTTCCACACCTCAAGGCTGTCGTAAACCTTTGTTGGATATGATTAAACTAGTTTTGAATGAAGACGAAGAAACAGTTCAAAAAGCTATAGCTGATTACAAACGCGATTTTGTAAATCTTCCTGCTGAAGATATTGCTATGCCTCGTACTATGAATAACGTATGGCAATACACTCCACGCAATGACAATATTGGCTACAAGAAAGGCACACCACCTCACATTCGTGGTGCTATTCTATTCAATCGTCTTCTTGCAAGACACAATCTTACAAAAGACTGGGAATCTATCAACAATGGCGAAAAAGGTAAGTTTGTTTACTTGCGTGAGCCAAACTCTCTTGGAGCTGAAGTACTATCTTATCTTAATTCTATTCCAAACGAATTTGACGCAAGACGTTATGTAGACTATGAAAGAATGTTTCAAAAGATTATCTTTGATCCAATGGAAGGCATTCTTGATCCTATCGGTTGGTCTGTAGAGAAAAGATTAACACTAGATAGCTTCTTTGGTTAATAAATACTATACGGAGAATAACATGAAAAAATCTATTGAAAATCTAATTGCTGAATCAAGTGGTAATCTTGATGAATTTACGAGCTTAATGCTCGATCTGCAAAACGAATTTACTATTAAAGAAGAAGATAAAGGTGAGCAGATTTCAAAAGGTATGAATCCTCTTGAAAAATCAGACGACGAAAAAGAAGCTGAACAAGACATGGATCAGCCAATGCCTGCTGCCGCACCTATGCCTGGTGGAAATGTAGCAATTGGTAATAAAGATGCTGAAGATGCCGAAGATATTGTTCAAAAACCTACTAAGGTAGAGGTAAGCGGAAAATCTGATACAGTTGAAATGGATCCGCAAACTAAATTAAATGATGATGTACCGACATCGGAGTAGATGGAACTAAACAAGAAGAATTACGAGTTTTACGCTTTTGAATCATATCTAAACAAAAGCTGTTTCTCAAAAGATGAATTTTATGAAGATTTGCGGAAAGCACAATATGCTAGAAAACTAGCTAAAAAGATGCTGAGTGAAAAAGAAGTAAATATTCGCCTTTTGTTGAATCATATTATTCTTTTTACGAATGTATTCGAAATGAATGCAGCAAAGAAAATGTTAACCATGGGTTGCAATGATGAAGAAGTATCAGTTTTTAAAACTGTCTTTACATATTTAGGATTTAGTAAATCCAATGAAATGCCCGATATCATGTTTAATACTAGAACAGCTTTAATGCTAAAAGAACTGAGATTGTAAATGTCAAATATTATCGATACAGTGGTAGTTTTTAGAATTCTAAGAAAACTAACTACGCCGTTTAATAAAACAGATGCTTTTAAAAACGGTGTCATCGATAAGAATGGCAAAGTTTTAATTCCATCAAGAGAACGCAGTTCCAAGCAAAACCAATCATTTACTTATTTAGATCGCCTTGTTTTTAATCTTAAAAAGACTTTAGGTAAAGTACCAGGTGGTAAGTCGCAAATTGCCTCGTATGCAGCAGCTTTAGCTTTATTGAAAGAACATATTGAAGCAGAAAAGAATGATGAAACTGCTGTACATCTCATAGAACGTTTAAACGATCAAGGTCTTATGCCTACATCTGATTATGATCTTTCTACCAAAGAAGGCTTTATGCAAGCTTGGGAAGATGCAATCGACGAAGCTATGACAGCTGGTGGTGGTTTCAACCCATCGACCACTAATGCAGATGCAAACGCATCTGGTCTTGCTGGACCGACCGGTCCAAATCCTCTCGGAAAGAAAAAGAAAAAGAAGAAAGACTTGACAAAAATTCTTGATCGTCGCATAGTATAATCTATGAATGGTTACGAATATAAATTGTCCTTATTGCAAGTCGCAGGCTTTTACTTATGAAGATGATGGCACAGAAATGTTTCTGTGCTTTGACTGCCAGCGTAGCTTAACATATGAGAAGGTAAAAAATGGATACGGTAATTCTAATTTTAAGCGCCATACTTCTAGTAACACTACAATCTCGGTCTCTCACGATTTTAGTACTATCTTGGCTCGTTGCGAGAGGCTTAGCGACCTGGAGTCTAACCATAACTCTCTACGATTCGTACGGAATCGGGACATCCCTAGTCGGTTTTATGATGATCTCTACTTTACTGAGCGCCTTGGAAAACTACTTCATGGGACCTCTTATGAAAAAGATTTCAGAGACGGACAACCAAAACTAATCATTCCATTCAGAGACGAAGATGGTAAGATGTTTGCTTTTCAAGCAAGGTCTCTTGATGATGCTACTCCTAAATATATTACAGTCATGCTTGACAAAAACAAGGATAAGATCTTTGGTCTTGAAAGATGGAACAAAGATAAAACAACCGTTGTTTGTGAAGGTCCAATCGATAGTTTTTTTATAAAAAATTCACTGGCATTGGCTGGTTCCGACATTGGCAGTAATAAATATCTTGAATCAAACAAAGACATCATACTGTGTCTGGATAATGAACCGCGAAACGCAGTAATCGTTTCCAAATATTACAAGTTTATCAAAGACGGTTTTCGAATCGTCCTCTGGCCAGACAACATTGTTGAGAAGGATATTAATGATATGGTACAAGCTGGACATAACGTTGAACAAATCATATCAGATAATAACTTTCAAGGCGCTCAAGCTAAAATTAAATTAAACAGTTGGAAAAGAGTATAACCTAAATATGCGTTTTCAACGTAATGTGGCCAATAAGAGAAAATTATGAAAAATCTAAAAATAGACAAATCAAAAGACGAGCTGCTAACTGAATACGCAGTTGGAATGCTCAAAGACTTTTATTTACTTGATTATGAAGATAGTCCACAAGAAGCATATGCAAGAGCTTCTACAGCTTGGGCAAAATACAAAGATAAATTAGATAAGAAATTAGCAGAGCGTCTTTATCATTATGTTAGTAATAAATGGTTTATGTACGCAAGTCCAGTACTTTCAAATGCACCAAATGGTAAGAAGTCAGATAAAGGTTTACCTATTTCATGTTTCCTTACTTATGTTCCTGATACTCTTGAAGGCCTTATTGGTCATTCATCTGAGTTGAGATGGTTAAGCATTTTTGGTGGTGGTGTTGGTGGTCACTGGAGCGATGTTCGCACAGTAAGTGATATCGCACCTGGTCCTATTCCTTTTCTTCACACGGTAGATGCTGATATGATCGCATACCGTCAAGGTAAAACACGTAAAGGCTCTTATGCCGCTTACATGGATGTATCGCATCCAGACATTATGGAATTTTTGTCTATCCGCATTCCAACGGGTGATGTACAACGCAAAGCACTTAATATTCATAACGCTGTTAATATCACAGACGAGTTCATGAACGCTGTCATTACAGATGGAGATTTTAATTTAAGAGATCCAAAAGATGACAAAGTCAAAGAAGTCGTAAAAGCTCGCAAACTATGGGAACGTATCTTAGAAGTACGTTTCAGAACAGGTGAACCTTACATTAATTTTATTGACACTGCGAACAAGGATCTGCCACAGAGCTTAAAAGATTTAGGATTAAAAATCCATGGTTCAAACCTTTGTAACGAAATACATTTACCCACATCTAAAGACCGCACTGCGGTATGCTGCTTATCGTCTCTTAACTTGGAGTACTATGACGATTGGAAAGACACCAACATTGTCCGCGATCTTATTCGCATGCTCGACAATGTGCTTGAATACTTCGTTGAGAATGCGCCTAACGAAATCGAAAGAGCCAGATACTCAGCATCAAGAGAAAGATCAATTGGTCTTGGAGCGATGGGCTTCCACAGTCTCTTACAGAAAAAAGGTCTTGCATGGGAATCAGAAGAAGCAAGACAAATAAACGATGAAGTGTTTTGCTTTATTAAAACAGAAGCTGACAAAGAGACTATTGTGTTAGCTGAAGAAAGAGGAGAATATCCTGATGGTATTGGAACTGGCAGACGCAATGCACACCTTCTTGCAATCGCTCCCAACGCTAGTTCAGGTATCATTTTGTCTACTTCTCCTTCTATCGAACCGATGAAGGCAAATGCATATACACATAGAACACGCGCTGGTAGCTTTCTTGTCAAGAACAAGTATCTAGAACCTGTGCTTGAAAGCTATGATCGTAACGATAATGAAACATGGTCAAGCATTATTACTAACAAAGGTTCTGTTCAACATTTAAGCTTTTTGTCTGACGATGAAAAAGCAAGATTTAAAACTGCGCAAGAACTAGATCAGCGTTGGGTTGTAGATCATGCAGCTGACAGACAAAAGTATATTTGTCAAGGTCAGTCTGTTAACATTTTCTTTCCAGCTGGTTGTGACAAATCTTATGTGAATGAAGCTCACCTTCGTGCATGGACTGGTGGTCTTAAAGGTCTATACTACCTTCGCACTGAAGCAAAGTCAAGAGCTGAAAATGTATCTGAACAAGTTGAACGCGTAAAACTTGAAGGTGCTGATGATCAAGCTACTATTATTTATGGTAAGAATGACTGTCCATTCTGTTCGATGGCAAAAGAAGAATTGCGAATCTTGGGAATTCCATTTGAATATATAAATCTTACAGAAGTAGGAAAAACTGCTGCTGAAGTAACAGGCAGAGACGTAAAAACCGTTCCACAAATTTACATGTATGGTGAATATGTAGGCGGATACGAAGAACTGATGGTATACTTAGAAAAAGCCACAGAAACAAACGAAGACGATGACGGGTGTTTAGCCTGTGAAGGTTAATAATTAATAGCGAAAAGGATATATTATGGCTAATTATACAAAAGAACTACAAGAAATGCTACAGCGTGTAGCTGGTCGCGGAAACCCAAATGCACAGGACATTCAAAAGTTGTGCAGTGTAGTTTTCCGCATGAATGACCGAATTAATCAACTTGAAGAACAAGTTGTACTTGATGATAAACCTGCTGCGAAAGTAACTAAACCAAAACAAAAATCAACACCAAAA
>Ga0315321_10003617_pt1 | contig 11994 bp, 4 predicted proteins | sample M180m21515metaG_FD_203464 | JGI IMG/M metagenome (GOLD analysis project Ga0315321, IMG submission 203464) | Ammonia-oxidizing marine archaeal communities from Monterey Bay, California, United States - M1 80m 21515 | ecosystem: Environmental > Aquatic > Marine > Intertidal zone | place: USA... | reverse complement strand
CGCGCTGCTTGGGCACGAGGTATCGCGTTGCAATCGAGCGCTTCTCACGCGCGGTGTACCCAGGGACCTCGATGATCTCCATGCGGTCCCGAAGCGGACCAGGGATCCCGCGCAGGCCGTTGGCGGTGCACACGAACATCACGCGAGACAGGTCGTAGTCGAGGTCGAGGTAGTGGTCGGAGAAGGTGCCGTTCTGTTCGGGATCGAGAACTTCGAGAAGGGCCGCCGAGGGGTCGCCACGGAAGTCGGTGGACATCTTGTCGACCTCGTCGAGCAGGAAGACCGGGTTGGATGCCCCCGCCCGCCGCAGTGACTGGAGAACCTTGCCCGGCATCGCGCCGATGTAGGTGCGGCGGTGTCCACGAATCTCGGCTTCGTCTCGCACGCCGCCAAGGGCCTGGCGCACGAAAGGGCGTCCGGTGGCACGGGCGATGGAGCGTCCGAGTGAGGTCTTGCCCACGCCAGGAGGACCCACGAGGCACAGAATCGGTCCGCGGGGCTTGTCCACCAGCACCCCGACAGCAAGCTGCTCAAGGATGCGCTCCTTCACCTTTTCGAGGCCGTAGTGGTCTTCGTCGAGGACCGCGGAGGCATGCGCCAGCTCCCGGCTCTCCTCAGTGATGTGGTCCCAGGGCAGCGACAGGAGCCAGTCAACGTAGTTGCGCACCACGGTGGCTTCGGCGCTCATCGGGCTCATCATGCGCAGCTTGCGAAGCTCTCGCTCCCCTCTCGCCCGCGCAGCCTCGGGCATTGGATGATTGCGAAGTCGGGCCTGCAGCTCGGCGAACTCGGCCTTGAACTCGTCCTTCTCGCCGAGTTCCTTCTGGATCGCCTGCATCTGTTCGTTGAGGTAATTCTCCTTCTGGGACTTCTCCATTTGTCGATGCACACGAGACTTAATCTTGCGCTCGACCTGTAGAATCTCGACCTCACCACGCAGGTAGCGCAGCACCCGATCGAGCCGCCGGAGGGGGTCTCCTTCTTCGAGCAGCGCCTGTCGGTCTTCGAGCTTGAAGCCAAGGAGGTGGGCGGCGAGGGTGTCGGCGAGCTCGGCCGGGTCGTTCATCGACTCCACGCGCAGCACCATCTCCGGGGGGATGCCTTTGTTGAGGCGGGCATAGGCCTCGAATGCTTCGCGAAGGCTGCGGAGGACGTCTTCAGGGGCCCCCTCAGAGGGCGGCGCTTCGACGACCTCGACCTCGGCGAGCAGCATCTCTCCATGGGAGGAGGTGCTCTTCAGGCGCACCCGCTCGATGCCTTCGACCAGCACCTTGAGGTTGCCATCGGGCAGCGTGACAAGCTGCAGCAGCCTGCCTTGGGTGCCCACATCATGGAGGTCGGGCGGCGCGTCGATGGCCAATCCACCACGCTGGGTGACCACAACCAGCGTTCGGTCGTCGTCCCAGGCCTGTTCCACCGCTTCCCGGCTTCCCGGCCGTCCAACAATCAGCGGAACCGTCATCCCCGGAAAGACCACTAGGTCTCGCAGAGGCAACACAGGCATACCCGCTGGGACTCCCCTCGCTCCGTCACGACTGAACACGCTCGCTCCTGGCCGGCTGTCCGAGGGACCTGGCTCTCATATCTAACGGGCTGGCGAGAGGGCAGCCTTGCAAGGCATCCCTCTCTCAGGACGACCCTTCGGTAGCGTGGGTCGGCGGATGGCTGTGTTCACTTTTTCCGTCGGGGCTCAGGCCCACTCGGCTTCATTTTCGTACACGAGGATGGGGTCTTTCTTCCGGTCGACCACTTCTTCGCTGATGATGCACTCACGAATGTTGTCTCGCGAAGGCAGGTCGTACATCACGTCGAGCATGATCTCCTCGAGAATTGAGCGCAGTCCCCGCGCACCGGTCTTTCGGCGAATGGCCTCGCGGGCGATGGCAGCGAGCGAACCATCGGTGAACTTCAGGAAGACCTCTTCCATCTCGAACAGGCGCTGATACTGCTTGATGAGCGCATTGCGCGGCTCCACCAGGATGCGGACCAGCGCCTCCTCGTCAAGCTCTTCGAGCGTAGCAGCCACCGGAAGACGGCCGACGAACTCTGGAATCATGCCGAAGCCGAGCAGGTCTTCTGGCTCGAGCATGGCCAACAGCTCAGACTTGGTGAGCTTCTTCTTGGCTCCCCTCACCTTCTGGCCAAAGCCCATCGAGCTCTTGTTGACCCGACCTTCGATGATCTTCTCGAGGCCCACAAAGGCACCACCACACACAAAGAGGATGTTGGTGGTGTCGATCTGCAGGAACTCCTGCTGGGGATGCTTGCGGCCACCCTTGGGGGGAACGTTCGCGACGGTGCCCTCGATGATCTTGAGAAGCGCCTGCTGCACGCCTTCGCCGGACACATCGCGGGTGATGCTGGGGTTCTCGCCCTTGCGCGCAATCTTGTCGATCTCGTCGACGTAGATGATGCCCTTCATGGTGCGCTCGACGTTGTAGTCGGCGGACTGGAACAGGCTCAGGATGATGTTCTCGACGTCTTCGCCGACGTAGCCGGCCTCGGTGAGGCTGGTGGCATCGACGATGGAGAAGGGCACGTTGAGGAAGCGCGCGAGGGTCTGTGCAAGGAGAGTCTTGCCAGTGCCTGTGGGGCCGATGATGAGGATATTCGACTTCCTCAGATCGACGTCGTCATGGGTGTTTCGGCTGTCGATGCGCTTGTAGTGGTTGTGGACCGCTACGCTGAGGACCTTCTTCGCGCGTTCCTGACCGATGACGTACTGGTCGAGATGCGCCTTGATCTCCTTGGGCTTGGGGACCAGGGCGCGAGACGCGTAGTAGTCCTCCCGCTCGTACTCCTCGGTGATGATGTCGTTGCAGAGCTCGACGCACTCATCGCAGATGTAGACCGAGGGACCGGCAATGAGCTTGCGGACCTCGCGCTGGGACTTGCCGCAAAATGAACAGCGAAGGTCTCGGCCGGGCTGGGAACGGGGCACGGGCGGCTCCGGGCTGGCGGGGGGTGGGGGCCAAGCGGGGAAGGGGCACAAAGAAGTCGGCTGCTGCGAGGGCCGGCGCAAGGCGAAGCGCAGTCGGCCTGAACTCTTGACTCGGTGGGGCGCCAGATGAACGGCACCCTCGCGACTCAGTCCTCGTCTTCTTCTTCGGTGGGCTTTTGATCGATGACCTCATCGACAATGCCGTATTCACAGGCTTCGTGGGCAGTCATAAAGTAGTCGCGCTCCACATCACTGGAGAGCTGTTCGAGCGGCTTGCCAGTCATCTCGGCCATGCGCTCGTTGAGAGTGACCTTCATGCGCTGGAATTCCTTGGCCCAGATCTCGATGTCGGTGACCTGGGAGCGGCCGAGTCCAGCGGACGGCTGGTGAATCATGATGCGGCCATGGGGAAGCGAGCGACGCTTGCCCTTGGCACCGGCTGCCAGCAGGAAAGCGCCCATGCTGGCCGCCTGACCCACGCAGATGGTGGCCACATCGGGCCGGATGTACTGCATGGTGTCGAAGATAGCGAGACCTGCAGTCACCGAGCCACCCGGACTGTTGACGTAGAGGTAGATGTCTTTTTCGGGGTCCTGGCTCTCAAGGAAGAGCAGCTGCGCGATGATGGCGTTGGCCACCTGGTCGGTGACCTGGGTACCCAGAAAGATGATTCGGTCGAGCAGCAGGCGCGAGTAGATGTCGTAGGCGCGCTCACCACGGTGCGTCTGCTCGACGACGGTGGGCACGAAGTACGAAGCGGTCGGATCGATCATCGGTGGACCTCGAAGATGGAGTGGGGGGAGCCGGCGCCTGAGCAGGCAACCGGGCAGACCTCACTGGGCCAATTTATCTATCGGACATGGCGGATATGGGCGACCTCAGGAGACGCCAGCGCAAGGGACCCGAAGGTCCTGGCGCCAGGTCTTGGGATGCACACGCCTGGAGCGGAGGACAGTGCAAACATCCCGGTATGAGCCAGCTGGATGGTGGCTGGTCCGAGAACGACGACGACCCGTCTCACCGACGGGCCGCACAGTCTGGGAGCGCAAGGCTCACTCTTCGCCAGCAGCCTCGGCCTCGGGGGCAGCAGCAGCGACCTCTTCGGGCTCGACCGCAGCGGGGGCCACGGGCTTGAGGTCGGCGTTCTCCATGAGCCACTCCAGCACCTTCTCCTCAAGCACGCGGGTGCGGAGGACGGGCATGGCGGCTTCCTTCTCAAGATAGCCACGAATGGCCTGGGGGGTCTGACCGCGCTGGGTTGCGATCTCGGCGATCTTGGCATCGAGGTCGGCGGTGGTGGCGTCGAGGCCCTCCACGCGCCCGATCTGGAGCAACAGGACGCTCGCCTTGGCCGCGAAGCGAGCGCGGGAGCGGAGGTCGTTGTTGGTGGCCTCGTCGATGGTGATGGTGCGCATGTCCTCGCCGGCGTAGGCGCGGCGGATCTTGTGCTCCTCTACCAGGGCCTCGAACTGCTCATCGATCATCGCAGGGGGGACGTCGAACTCGTGGGAGTTCACGAGAGCCTGGAGCAGCTTGACCTGAGCGGACTGGCGGGACTGGTCGTCGATGCGCTGGTCGAGCTCCATGCGAAGCGCGGCCTGCATGCCCTCCACGCCGCCTTCGTAGCCCAGCTCGCTGGCCACTTCGTCGGTGAGCTCGGGAGTGACGTAAGTCTGGATGGCCTCGACACCCACTGTGGCGGTGTAGGTGTTGCCCTTGATCTGGTCGAGGACCGACTTGTCGGAGATGGTGACTTCGCCGGTCTTGCGCTCGCCCTTCTTGAGGCCGATGAGCAGCGACTCGATGCCGGGGTAAAAGCGCTCGGCAGCGGTGTTGACGAGGGTGCCGGGCTCCTCGATGACCTCTTCTTCACCGTCCATCAGCTGAAGGCTGGTGAGCACGAAGTCGCCGTCCTCGACCGCCCGGTCGTCGGTGACCTCGGCGATGCGACGCTGCGACGCGAGCTTGACGTCCGCCATGCGCTGGACGTCCGCTTCGTCAACCTCGGGACGGGTGTACTCCACCTCGAGGCTCGTGTATTCGCCAAGCTCCACAGCGGGCTTGACGTCGACCTCAATGTTGAAGACGAAAGGCTTCTTGGGGTTGAGGTCTGCCTGGTCGGCCAGCTTGGGCTGCCCGGCGACGTCGATGTCACCAGCGGCCTCACGCCAGATCTGGTTGACAATGCGCTCGGCGACGTCGGCACGCACGCGGGGGCCGAACCGGGCTGCGAGCACCTTGAGCGGCACCTTGCCGGGACGGAAGCCCCGCATCTGGACCTTGCCCTTCATCTGGCCGTACTCCACGTCGAGCTCGGCCTTCACCACTGTGCGCGGGACCGTGAAGGTGAAGCGACGACGGATGGAGGAGATCTCCTGGGACTCAAGCTCGTACTGCATGGCTTTCTCGGTTGCGGGTCGCGAGTCGGTGGAACCGTTGACCTGCGGACTGGGATTTGGGAAGAAGTCCGGAAGGGCCGCGCTGGGCGGAGCCTCCGTTGGAGCGAGATGGCCTGGGTGGTCTCACCCGGTGCCTGCGATCACCGCGCGCGGTGCCTGGCAGGGCGGGGCCAGATGGGTCGAGGAGCCCTTGGTCGGTGTGGACGACCCCTGGGAGCCTCTGCTCAGCGGAAATGGCGAGCCCACGGGACTCGCACAGTCGCCGCGCCATAGAACACGAGGAGTGGCTGCTGGCAACCGTCTCGTGCCACTCCAGCCCCTCGATAGTAGGAATGGCGGAGCGGAGCAGGCGCCAGCCCGAGTCCAACCGGGCGTCGGAGCTCCACACCGAGAACGAAAGAACGCCGACCATCGCTGACCGGCGTTCTGAATGGGCCCACCAGGACTCGAACCTGGAACCTGCGGATTAAGAGTCCGATGCTCTACCAATTGAGCTATAGGCCCACATGGAAAAGGGGTGAGTGATGGGAATTGAACCCACGACCTCTGGAGCCACAATCCAGCGCTCTAACCGACTGAGCTACACCCACCGCAATTCCAACGCTCATTGAGTCGCTGCCCTGAAGCCGGACTCGTCGAGGCGGTGCTCCGTTCGCGATAACGCCACAGTGTGACGTCCGCTCTCGGAACGCCCCGGCATCTATAAGAGGCCCGACCAGCCTGCAAGCACTTTCTGTTCGAGTGACGGAGCCTGAAGTACATCGGGGGGGGCATCGAGGTCGTGAAGGCCTGGCACTCGCAGGCCGGGTGGCAAGCGGCCCACCTGGGCTGGATCGATCAACGGTCCGGCCACTACATCCCAGCCGAGCGGCCCCTCCTCGGTCGCGAGATGGTTCACAATGCGCCATACAAGTGGCTCCAGCTCATCCTCTATACCGATGTGCCCAGGGGCGGGTCCCACCGGGCAGACCCGAGAATCCAGCGACGCGGGCAGCCATGGCACGGCGAAGTCTCCAGGCAACGTCCCGTGCCTTTCGGGGATGTCTACCGCTCCCAATTGACGCGCCAGCTCCAGCGGGTCTCCCCAGTCCACCTCGGGTGCCCAGGCGGACGGATCCCATACCGCCCGCAGCACCGAAGGACGGCGACCCCGCGGCACCCACGGCCAGCGAAGGGTCCCATCCGTGCGCTCCAGGGCAGCCGGCTCAAGAGCCACCCCAGTCATGAGCTCGGGGCCCCCGATGAACAGAGAGATGCCGCCAGAAGCCCCCAAGGGGTGAAGTGCCCCGGAGTCCGCGATGCCTCCGGTCGGGGTGCGCTGGACCGCGATGACTCCGAGGGGATCTTCGAGGAAGGTTCGGCGGATTCCGGGCAGGTCCACCACACCGGCCGCCGTCGAAGACACCGATCCAGATGACGCCCGGCTCCAGGCGCGCAGGCCGACCTCGGAGTCGAGCCAAGCCGTGGCAGCATTGCGACCGGTGGCCAATGGGGTGCCCGACGTCTGCCCTGGCGCCCACAGGATCTCATCGATCTGGCCCGGCCGTCGGACCTTGTGGGGCCGTCCCATGGCATCCCACTCGACCTCCCAGCGGGCCTTCCCACCATCGACCGACAGCAGCCGGCCGAAGGGGTCGTGGCCGAGCACATAGGCGCCGTCTTCGCCTGTGACCTGGTGCAACCTACCCAGCTGGTCGCGATGGTACGCCCAGGCGCCGCCCAGCGCTCCCCAAGCTGGCCAGCGGTCCCCCGTAGACAGCTCCGTGGTGCGATCAAGGGCGTCCGAAGCACGCGCCCAACCTGTCGGGCCCCGGTCGATTGGGAAGCCGAAGACCCAGCTTTCCTCCGGCATCCCGGCGACGTCCACGCCCACAAAATCGCCCTTGTCGTCCCAGACCCAGGTCGACTCGAGCCCATCATCCGCTTGCGCCCACTTCACTCCGGCCTGCGGAGCCGCTCTCCAGACCCCGCGAGCCAGCGCGCCACCTCCAGCGTCGTCGAGTCTTTCCTCCACTTCGCCGTCGCGAAACTCCCGGTGAGACAGCCCGCCGCCAGGGAGGCGGCCCAGCACCAACCGACCGGCTTCGTCGCGATCGATGCCCACACCAGCGCCATCGGGTCCTTCGAGCCGTAGCATGCCTGCGTCTGCCCCCCTCGACCAGCGCCAGGTGCCCCGCAGGCTGTCCGCGCGCTCGGGATGCCCACGGGTGTCTCGCTCAAGTCGGATCACCTGCTCTCCCACCCGCTCGGACACTGGCCGACCGCTCGCGTCGCGGGTCATCCGCACCTCCACGCCGGCCCCTCGCCAGCGCACCGGATGTCCATCGGGTGTGCGCGTGACCTGCACGGACGACAGCCCCGCAATCAGCTCGCGGACCCGTCCGAGGATGTCTCGCTCCAGGCGGAGGTCCACCGCAGGCGCGACCACCCTGCGCACCTGGCCGACCAGATCGCGCACCCACTGCATGGGGCCCGCCGACAGCGCCCGTCCACCCGGATCACGCTCAACCAGCACCTCTAGAGCACCGTCGTGGACCGCCGCCACGTCTCCCGCGGAGTCACGGTCGATCCGGATGGTGCGTCCGGCTTGGCGGATGCTGCGAATGCGTCCCCCGGCGTCGCGCACAAAGCCGGTGGTCGCTCCGTTCGCCGCCCGAACAAGGGTGACACGGCCGGCGGAGTCCCGATGCAGCTCGGTCACCGCGTCCTGGTAGTTGACCGTCACGACCCGCCCCCCGCCATCGCGCCGCACAACGAGGGTACGACCCGCGGGATCGGTGACACGGTCAAGCGCTCCGTCGAGCCCTCGCTCCAGCTCCCAGCGCCCGCCGCTGCGGGTCTGGAGGGCCTCGACTCGTCCTGCCTCGTCCCGCTCGATGGCGACTGCAGCTCCGCCGGCATCGGTCACGCGGATCGCCTTCTCTCCCTCCCATCGCAGCCGAATCGTGGAGCCGGCCGGGTCGATCCAGGACAACAGATGACCATCGCTGTCGCGCTCAAGGACCGTCCTGCGCCCGCCATGTTCCGCCTCCAGCACCCGTCCTTTCGGATCGCGCACCCAGGTGGCCCGGGTGCCGGCGGGTGTGAGCAGCTCGGTGACGGCTCCGGTGGGGGCTTGGGTCCAGCCCCATCGCTGGCCATCGGGCAGTTCCACCCATCCATGAACACCGTTGGACTTGGTGCGCCACACGTCGCCGGCAGGACCCACCAGCTCAGTGACGTCACCGTCTGTCCGAATCCGAGTGCTCAGCCCACGGGGGTCCTCCCAGCCCGTCAGCCGAAGGGTCTCCGGATCGACAAACATCCTGGTTTGCCGTCCAGTGCCGTCCCGCACGGTCCACCGGCCGTCATCGCCACCTGTGATGGCCAACTGCACGCCCAAGGGTTGCTGGATGGACAAGCCGCCGGCGTAGCTCACCCGTCGCTGCTGTCCTCCGGATCCCACGACCTCGATGACCTCGCCGTCCGTGCCACGCATCACTTGCAGCTGACGGCCCGAGCCCCAGCTCACCCGGACGATGCGTCCAGCGGAGTCGGCGCGCACCAAGCGAGTGTCGCTGCCGGAGCCCCACGTTCGGACCTGGTCCGCCTCAAGGTCGTCATCGCCGAGCACGCGACCGTCCGGACGCCTCAGCTCGATGCGTCCATCGGCGGGTATCATCACCACACGGAGGTCCGGATAGTCGGCCAGTACAGCTTCGTGCACGCCATCTGGGCCAAGCAGGCCAGTGTTCACCATCGCGGGTAGCGTCCCTCCGGCCGCTGGGGCCGCAAGGGAGATGGTGATGCCGAGAACAATCAGCACAGCGCAGTTCCCCGCGCCTCCCTATATCAGGGAGTGGTGTAGAGAAGCATCGAGCCCCAGAGTCCTGGATTGTCCAGGTCTTCTCCGAGCAGGGCGTCGCGCATCAATGAGTCCCGCCCTTCCGCGGTTGCCCGAGAGATGGGGCGGTCCCGCTTAAGCGCGGCCCAGAAGCCGTCGATCATCCGAGGCTGCACCCCATCCGGTACCTGCCAGCCGGTGATGAGAACGGCCTGTGCGCCAGCATCGAGAAAGGCACGTGCCCGTTCATGCTGCTGCTGCTCGGTGCCGGAAGCCGACAAGAGGACCAGCTCGGCGACCAGCGGAATGCTGCGCACGGTGGTGAGGTCGAGCTCGCCGTCGCCCAATGCGAAGCCGCCGCGAGCGGTCGGGTCTACACTGTCAAACTGGATGTAGCGGGCTCTAGGCGCAAGCTCAAAGTAGTTCTTGAGCGTCGCCTGACCGCCACTACACAGCTCGCGGAACTCGGGGTCGAAGAAGCGATTGCCCGCGCGCACGTTGGGCGGAGACTCTTTGGGCATCTTGCAGAGGTGCTCGGCCTGCTCGATGGCGCCAGCAGCATCTTTGGCTTTGGCTTTGGCTTTGGCTTTGGCTTTGGCTTTGGCCTTCGCAGGTGGGCCCTCCTCCTCGCCTGTCTCCTCAGGGGCTTCTTTCTCTTGCTCGGGAGGGGGCGCCGGCGAGACGAAGGCCAGGAAGTCGGGCCCCTTGCGGAAGCGCTCGGGGTCGCGGTCGTCTTCCGTGATCGTGTTGATTCGGGCCGCGCTGTCGAGCATGGCCATGGTGCGGATGTCCGCGAGCCACCGCAGGCCAGAGGCTTGATCAGGGAACGTGGTGAACATGAAGCGCCGCAGCGACTGTGGACCCAAGACGACGTACCAGCCCTGGCCCGTCAGTTCTTGGGTGAACGGGTCGAGCAGGGCACTCCGCAGAACATCGCCTGCCGCATGGGAGGCGCGACCTTCCAGCTGGGCACCGGCCATGAGCGCGTTGGCGTGGTCGGCAGCGGCCTTGTTGACGGTGCGGGCACTGCCGAGGTCCTTGATGCCACCGGTGCGTGGGGTGATGACGAGGCCATGCACCGTTCCGCGGGACATGGTGTACGACAGGATGGACATCTTTCGGTTGACGTCGCGGATGTCGCTGAGTGCGGGCGGGGCAGATGGCATCACCCGATTGCGGAACACGCTGTCCTTGGCGGCCTCCGTCTCGGCCTTTTCCAGCGATTCGAGGGCTGCGGTCGGGAAGCTGTCTGAGCCCGTCTGCCAGCGCAGCACACCGGCGCGGAATGCGGACGCGGCGGCGAGCAGACCTTCGCGAGATGCCTCATCCAGGCCGGCGAGGAGGTCCCGCCCGGCGGCGGCGTCAATCTGAGCACGGTCGAGCAGGTGTCCGATCTCATGGGCGTTGAGCGCAGCCCCCAAAACGTCCGAAGTGGGCTTGCGACTCGCGAGTGTGACGAGATCGTCTTCGAAGGGGACACCCTCACTGCCATCGAGAACGGTGCCTGTGGACAGCCATCCCCAGCGGTAGACGGGCAGTGCCGCAACCCCTTCGCCAAAGGTCTTGGCGACGCTGGACTGACCGGCAGAAAGCGCGGCGCGGCCGGCGGCCCACTTCGAGATGGCCGCGACTCCAGGACCTTCCGCAGTGACCACCTGACCCTCAGCCAGGCTGCGCCAAGCCTTGACCACCGACGGCAGGTCGCCTTCGGGGAAGGCTGCACTGCCGTCGATAAGCAGCTTGCGCGCGGCCAGCTCGGACTTGAGCGCGACACCGGCGTCGCCGGTCGGGACCATCCGGGCCAGCTCGTTGAGCGTGCCGGTGGCCAGCAGCGGATCGGCGCGCCGGACCGCCCCCTCCAGGGTGAGGCGGGTACGGATGCGCAGAGAGTGGTCCTTGGTGCGGTCGGCATGGCGCACGGCGCGCTTGAGCCAATCGGGGGAACCTTTGCCTGCGACCTGGGCCGCAGCCAGAGACAGATAGACGAACTCTCGGTCGGTCAGGCCGGTGCTGGGCACTTCGCGCAACGCGGCTTGAATGTCTCCGACCAGCGCGGTGTGGAGGGCGCGCGCGGCGAGGCCACGAGGCCCTGAGAGGCGGTCACCGGCGGCCTTGAGGCCATCGGCATCCCGGAGCTCCCAGCGAGCCCAGGTGTCCAGCCAAGCGGCCATCTCGCCACGCTCGGCGTCGTCGACCAGCGCCTCGGCTTGGGCCTTGGCGGTGCGCGGATCACCCGCTGCCAGGGCTGCCCGGGCCAAAGTGAGCCGCAGGTCGCCACGACCGCTTGCGGCGTCGCCTGCATGTTCGAGCGCAGCTTGCGCAGCACCTGCGATGAGATCCGGGCGATAAGCGCGGTCCCCAGCGGATACCAGCACATCTATTGCGGCATCGAAGCGCACCACATCGGAACCTTCCGCCGCACTCGTGGCGGCAGTCGCGGCCCACTGCGCGACTTCAACCATCGAGATCGCCGGCGCGCCCCGCATGCCGGACACTTTGGTGCCCAGCTCGGCGCGGGCGAGGTTGGCTTGGACCTTCGCCTCGGGGTCGTCTGCACGCGCCGCCTTGTCGTACTCGGCGAAGGCCGCTGCATGGTCTCCCCAGCCGGAGCGAACATCGCCCCGGAGCATCGCAGCGCGCCAGCCAGCCACCGCCTCGGCGGTCTCGATGACTGCGCGGGCCGCTCGGGCGTCCTTTGCCTGCGCGAACATCGACAGCGCCACCTCAGGGTCGCGTGGGTCGACGTCGTCGCCACCCGGCATCTCCGCGCCAGCCGCAACAGCTCGAGCCATGAGTGCCGCAGCGGCATCGGGAAGGTCAGCCTTGGCGGA
>Ga0315321_10003616_pt1 | contig 11995 bp, 7 predicted proteins | sample M180m21515metaG_FD_203464 | JGI IMG/M metagenome (GOLD analysis project Ga0315321, IMG submission 203464) | Ammonia-oxidizing marine archaeal communities from Monterey Bay, California, United States - M1 80m 21515 | ecosystem: Environmental > Aquatic > Marine > Intertidal zone | place: USA... | reverse complement strand
TAAAAAAGGGCAACTAGCGCATTTGCATTGACGTGAATCGACGTGCTGAATGTACAACCCTTGCAATCGTACTTGTTGAATGGTTGCAATCACATACAAACCAACGCCGGAACGGCACGTAAAAAAAGTATTCGCCAATTTCACGTGCCAAGCCGCATCTTGGTACACGGCTTGCATCTCTGGCGAGCGAGTGGGGCACACTTGGCGGAGCTGAACGAACACTGACCCCGTTGCTCGAAGAGGTGAGGCTCAACATGGTCTCGCATCCAAGATGGGGCACATGCATGCGTGAGGGGAGACGACTGGTGGGACTGTGTGCCTGCCAGTCGTTTTTTATAGGACGAACCACACTTGCTGTGGTTTTTGGTGTGCCAGTCACTATCTGGGGCGGGGCCGGGCTGACCGGGATCACGTTTGCCCTCGTTGCAAGACTTGTCTGGAACCGGCTGCGGGTGCAAAACAGATTGTGACGCGGGACATCCGTCTCATCTTTTCTTGCATGAGGATACGCTTTTTTTGAACAGGAATAATTCTGTCACGCGTTCATTGTTGAACGCAACATGAATGCCAGCCGATCGTTCTGCACGGGACATCCCCTAGTGCGTCTGCTTGAAGTATGATCGAGACTCCTGCGGTTGTTGAGTCGATTGGTTCACTCCATGTAGGGATCGCTTTAATTCGCTGCTGCCATTTCATTTTCTCTAGTTTAGCTGACCAATGTTTGAAACCGACGAATCAACACCAGAGAAGCGGGGAGCTTTCCTTCGGTCGGGTAATCGTTGTCGCGCGATTACAGTCTCATTGATTTTTCATTTTTTATTACTCACCGCTTTGCTGTGTTGGTATGTCCCTCAGCATTCGCGTCGTTCTGTACCTTCCGAGGACAAAGTATCGGAGTCGACCGTCAAGCAACAAAAACAGTTCGCGGTCAGCCCGAACCCGTCGGCGAGTTTAGGCGACGCTGTGCCTGCCAGTCAGATTGAGGCCTCACTCAAGTCAGCGATGAGGCAAGCAGAGGGTTTATCTGAAGAACGGCAGCTTTCTGAGTTGGAAAAACAACTCACGCGTTTGAACTCAATCTCGTCAGTTGAATCCGTTCAGGATACGACGAAAAAAATAGCCGAAACCCTTGGCTTATCACCTGGGGCTGTGCCTGCCGCGGAGTCTCTTGACGGAACTTTTGATACCGAGACTGCTCAGATCCATGAGGTGACGCGAACTCGTGACGAGAAGGGAGAGTGGTTGTATCAGTCCAGCCTTGTCGATGCAGCGGGGAGAACAGAGAAGATTAATCTGCCGAGAGCTGAAGGTGAGGTTACCTACAACACCTTTCAGCAACTCAAGCAGTTTCCCATGGCTGACGGGATTTATCGGCAGTTGGTCATGCCCTTGCTTCAGAACATGCTCAGCGCAGTGGATGCAGCAGAGGCACAGGCACGTGACCTTCGAAAGCAAAAAGCGCAAGAAGAAGAAGAAGCGTCCCAAAGCTCAGTGTTTAAGGAGTCACGACTGCCGGCCAAATTCGATGCACCGTCAGTTGCACATTAGCGGGGCGTGGAAATCGCAGCCATGTCTGTGCGCGGTAGGCAAGTCCCCCAGACGGAAGATTGTCTATCCGCCAAAGCCCGCCGGCAGTGCCTTGTCAGCAAATCATGCGGCAAAGTCCTGTTCACTGCCACCTAGAAGTCATTTCGCAGCCGACTTCGCTGGGTGATGAGCCGCAGGAACTTGGTGGAAAAACTTGTGCCGTCGTGATCACTCTTTTCATGAAGCTATAGAGTTTGGTAGTTCACGCTCAACCCCAACTTGGCGAACATCATGCAGCATCTGTGTTTCACACGACTAGCTTTTGCGTTTCTTACACTTGCATTGTCTTCAACATGCGGTAAGTGCAGTGGTCAGACTTTATCAGCACGCAATCCGCAAGCAGTGATTTACGACAATCCGATTTGTGATGTTCCCTACGTCGACCCGCGTGAAACACCGATCGAGCGTTACCGAAAGAGTTTCTGCCAAGGGGTAGAGGTCCGGGGCGGCTACCTTTTTGATCTGGGCGACGCGGAAGGTGGAATGAACCAGGCCTTTGAAGAAGTGCGGGCAGATTTTGGGATTCCGCTGGGCAGCATGGATAACTTGATTGGCCTTCGGCCGTATTTTCGTGCTGACCAGTTACAAGGTTTAGATTCACTGGACTTGCCCAACGTCCTGTATAACACTGGATTGAACATCTTGCACCAACGCAAGTGGAACCCGGTTTTCTCCTCGACAGTGATTGTCACTCCTTCCATCCGGAGCGACTTCACTACCAGTGACCAAGCGTTCCGTGTATTTGGGCTTGCGTTGATGAACTGGAAATGCCGGAGCGATTTAACGGTCTCGCTGGGTGCTGTGTATTTTGACCGTGCCGACTTTAACTTGCTGCCGGCATTAGGAGTTGTCTGGACTCCAACACCCGAATGGAAGATTGACGCTACGATGCCCCGTCCGCGTATTTTCCATCGACTTTGGAAACAGGGTGCTGAAGCAGAAGGTTGGGCTTACTTAGGCGGCAGCATCGGTGGAAACACTTGGGCCGTCACTCGTGACTCAGGGGTCACCGATGAATTAACCATCCGCGACTTTCGCTTCATGGGCGGCTATGAAGTGCTAGAAAAAGGCAATCGCGGGCATTTCGTAGAGGCTGGACTAGCCTTTGGCCGGACTGTCGAATACGAGCGTTCCGACAGTGAACTGGACTTGGACGCTGGCCTATACCTTGACGCTGGTATCAAATTCTGACGCTCAGGTATTCACGAATTGGATACCGGTAGGTCGGTTGCTATGTCGTAGAGCGGTTGGCGGATCATGCGATCAGGAAGGCTCTGGCGTGTTCTTTTGCTCTGGTGCGGATGAACCATCGTTACCCAATTCCGAAAGCATTGCCTCCACGATCATTTTCAGTGATTCGCTTGGATCCTGATCGGTGACGTTTTCAAGCTGAATCGCAATTTCCCGAGCGAGGTCCGCCATCATGACCCCCCATGCGTGCCGTTCGTCCAGTTTCGAATTGTGATGCCAGTGCCCAAGGTTCAGCGAACAGGCGAGTCCCCGCTCAGCAATCCACCCCCGAATCATCTCCACAGCGTACTCGTCTTTCTTAACCGCCTCTGGGCGAGTTAACTGCTTCCGGTGATCTGCCATGCTTATCCTTCGTTGAATGATTGGTCCCAATTCTTCATAACCTGGACACAAGGGTTATATTTCTGCGTTTGCGTGATTGTGATCTGAAGGCATCTGCACGATCCTCATTTCACTGAGTTAGCTGACCTTAATGGAGTCTTCTGTCGCATGTGTTTTAACGTCCTAGAATAAGCGTCGAGTCCAATCAAAGGGAAAGTTTTCCACTGTTGGCCGACAAATGCGTCAGATCTTGGCGATGGCCGGTTTTGCAACCGCATTCCTGTGACGCCTAAGGGCCGAGTCAACTTGCTGGGGCGATTCCCAAAACTGGATAAAGTGTTACTGTGATTGTGCAAATATCCTCAGGCAATTTCTTCAGCTCGGTGGTGATACATGGATAACGCGTCTGACAAGCGATCTTTTGGTCAAGGGCCTGCACTCCGGATGCTTTTAAAAGTGCTTGCCACCGTCTTTGTAATTGTGTTGTTGCTGCCAATTCTATTGGGTAAAACCTCGCTGCGAGATATGGTTTTGAATTCACTTGTCGATAGTGACAAATTGACGCTGCAGAGTTCCGATGCCAGTCTTGGCTATTTCTCGCCCACCTCTGTCTCTGGCTTGAAACTCCAAACCGTCAATCGAGACTCGACGGTCTCCTTTCAGCAAATCGCCGCGGACCGATCTTGGTTCAGCATGCTGTTATCAAGGCCCGACCTTGGGAACTTTCGTTTTGTAAAACCAGACGTCGAGATCAATGTTGAGAAGAAAAAGCGCGAAGGGGCAACCGACGTTGTGAGTGATGACACTGCTGCGTCGCCACCTTTGTTGCCAAACCTCACCGCCGAAATTCTTGACGCTCATGTTCTCGTCCGCACGCTACCAGATGAACCACCACCGATTGATATTTCAGGACTCAATGCAAGGGTTCGTCTAAAACGCCAAGACGGGTTATCACTGTTGATCCTCGAGCCAGCGCTCGTATTTGATCATCAGCCGTTGACGCCACAACTATGCGGTCAAGGTTTGCAGCTGATTGCCCCGTTGCTCGCTGACGAGGTTTCCGCGACGGGTGAGTTTTCATTGAACCTGACTAAGTGTGAGATTCCAGTGGGCGCGGCCTCGGTTGAGAATCAAGACAAAGCTCAAGCTATCCAAATAAGCGGGCAACTTGATCTGCACAGTGCCACCGTTGCCATGAAAAACACGCTTGCCAGCAACGCGTTGGACACGGTGATGAAGCTAGCAGGTATCAATTTTCCTGGAGCACTGACGGTTGCGGAAAACGTTACAGTTGATTTTTCCGTCATTGATGGTCGGGTTCACCACAGTGGTTTGGCTTTGATCTTGCCCCATGGTGAGCGTTCAATTGAAATTGTTTCCAGTGGCTCGGTTGGCCTGGATGAGACGCTTGATCTGAAGGTCTCGATACAATTGCCAGCTGGGCTATTAGGAAAGGGTGCTGTGCGAGATGCCCTTACATCACAGCCAATTGAACTGGCAGTTACCGGTACGTTGGAAGCTCCCAAGCTTGGTGTGATGGGCCAACAAGGAATCTTGAAATCCTTTGGCAAGTTGATCGAATTCACGGGAAAGGATGTCAGTGATTCCAATCCGGGGGACGTGGGTGATGCGATCACTGATATTATCGGAGACGTATGGAGCCTCGCGAAGGAACGCAAGAAACAGAAGCAGTCACGCGAAAGCCAATCCCCTTCCGAGTCACAAGGGGAGGACCCTAGTTCCGGCAGGACGCCGTTGTTGCCTCGCTTTAGGGAAAAGGAGCGCGGGCGTGGTCTTTTTCCTCGCCGTGAAACATCGAATCAGCCCGATACGCCCGTCGAATCTCCCAAACCTGAGCAACGGGTGCCGCAACCACCGGAACCAGCCATTCCTTCGTCCTCTGTTCCGACTCCCATCTGACTTCATCAGATACGCGTCAGCTGACGTGGGTCGGTGGCGAACTGGACCGCCGTCTCCTGAGTGATTCGTCCTTCCCGCAACAGGTTACCCAGGGAATCATCCAAACTGACCATTCCATCTTTGCGTCCCGCTAAAATCGCGGTTTCGAGGGTGTCGATGCGGCCGGTTCTAACTCCAGCCGCGACGGCGTTGTTACGCAGGACCACTTCCAAGGCAAGCTCTCTGCGTTCACCGGGGATGGAACTGGGCAACAGGTGCTGGCACACCACCCCTCGCATGCTAGCCGCTAACATCGTCTGCGTTTCATTCTGCTGTGCTGGTGGAAATAAATCCCACAGTCGCGTGATTGCCCCTTTTGCGTCCCGCGAGTGCAGCGTGGACATCACGAGGTGTCCCGTCTCAGCGGCGCTCATGGCGATTCTCGCTGTCTCCGCATCACGGATTTCACCGACCAAAATGATATCGGGGTCTTGCCGCAAGGCATGGCGCAATCCACTCGAAAAGCAGCTGACGTCCAGCCCAACTTCTCTTTGAGTGATGATGGAATTCCCGATGTGGGGAAAAAGATATTCGACCGGATCTTCAATCGTGACCACTCGTTTGCCTCCTTGCTCGGCAATGGCATTCAAGATCATTGCCATTGATGTGGTCTTTCCAGATCCGCTGACTCCAGAAAAAATAATCAATCCATTTCGATAGGAAACCAAGCGTGCAGCCAAATCACCTGGGAAATTGTTTTCTTCAAGTTCCGGAATTTGGCTAGGGATCACGCGAATGCACACGCCCACACTTTCGCTGCTGTAAAACAGATTCCCACGAAAACGTTGTCCGCCTCGTTGAGATGCTCCCGTGGTTTGCAACTGTCCATTAGGATCCAGCATGAATGCGAAATCCAGATTACGGTCTCTTGCAAACTTATCATGCTGTTCTTGGGTGCAGATCGTTTTCAAACAAGTTTCGATATCTGAATTTGACAGCACGTGGTCATTGATCGACACAAGCTCGCCATGCTGCCTTCGAGTAGGCGGGTACCCCGCCACAAAATGAACATCCGATGAAAGTGCTTGGGCCGAATCTAACAACCAACCGACAAACTGGTCCATGCTATCCCTTTTGATTCTTCATGGCCTGTACCTGAACACTTCTCGAGAACTTGGCCCCGATCGTTTTGGAAAATGATTGAGGCAAGTTTCAGGACTCTCGAAACACCACGGCACTCGATTCATACCGCGTATGTAATTGCGTGACGAACTTCTTGATGTGTAAATCAATCCAACTGAAGGAAAGCTTGCTGTGAACTCATTGCGAGACGAATGTACTGATCCATCCCTACTGTCTTCCGTACTTGACCCCGAGGGCAATGAAAGGTTCTGAAACAGATCATTCACAATTTCAGGGAGTTGCCCCAGGAGAAACGTTATCCCGCAAGACCTCCGATGAGTCCAGCTCAAGGTCGTCAGTTTTTCTTTGGGATTCATCAAACTTTTTGAGTTGACTTGCGGCTTCGCTCACCGCCGGCTTCGCCCAATCAATGTCGCCAAACATAGTAATGATCGCATTTAACTCTTTTCTGACTTGAGCAGGGTCGTTTGATTCCAATGCCTTCCGTACACGGTTAAGTAAAGTTCCCGCGCGTTTGTCGATAGCATTCAGTGGTGCGCGCTCGAGCAACCGTTGCTGTTCACGTTTGGCCATGGCGATCATCTCACCAAGTTCCACATTCGAGACGTCATCTCCAGAGTCGTACAGGTTGAGCCATTGTTCAATTTTGCCTGCCGCCAGCGTAGGATTGAAGTCACGTCCGTCCATGACGTTTACGAAACTTTCCTCGGACGGCGACAAATCAGTGATGCCAAGTTCGTTTTGCGCGTTCAGTCGCTTGAGTACCCCTCGAAGCTTACTCCCCATCTGAAGGTCCTTCACTTCGGTGTACCGCGGGTCCTCGGGATACAACTGCAAGAATGCCTGCATCGCGGTGGTGTTGCCTCCTAAAGCGTCGATGTAGAGATCATCGGGTGAGGGCGTCTGCATTGCCCAGAAAAACAAGCAACAACCGAAGGCAAGAACTGCCGCCATGGCAACAACCTTCCCCCAGCCCAGTAAACTCTGGTCAGTCCATGCATTTCGGTTGGCAAACACACCCGACTCCGACTTAGCATCGTTGACTGTCTGAAAGTGTGTGTTTGAAGTAAGTTCATCATCGTCGCCGGCCATGCTCTCTGCCAATCGCGTCGGTCCCACATTACCGACGGACATTACAGTTGGCTCTTCAGGACTCACGATGATCATCTCATCGGAGCCTGCCGATTCAATTTCGCTACCCGAATTCAGCGCCGCGTCTAGGCCCGTCCCAGCACGAGCTTCGATCCCGGTGCCATGCGTGTTCCCTTCGCGTTTGCGTCCTACGTTTTCGCCGGTTCCACCTTCGTCATCCAAACTTGCTTCTGTAGGTGAGTTCTCGGAGGCAACGGTCTGGATGCGTTCCAATCCGACTTTCATTGCTTTCAGACGATTCATGACTGCCAGCGCCGTTGGCGGTCGATCTTCCGGGGATTTTTCCAGCAGTTCGTGGATAAGTTCAACCAATTCTGGTGGAACGTCAGGCCGAATCAAATCAATTGGAACGGGACGATCCCTCTGTAACGCGTTGATCACTTGAGTCACACTCTTACCAGTGAAGGGTGCGCGACCGGCAAGCATTGCGTACATCACACTACCCAAGGCATAAAGATCCGTCCTTTGAGTGATCCCTTCGCTGGTGGCCTGCTCTGGGGCCATGTAGTCCGCGGTCCCCAACAATGAACCTGCGACTGTGTTTGAGTCTCCAAAAATTTTGGCGATCCCAAAGTCAACGAGTTTGACTTGCCAGTTTTGATCCACGACAAGATTGGCTGGTTTGAGGTCGCGGTGAATCACGCCAATATCATGTGCGTGTTTGAGTGCCGCGCAAATTTGAATCGCAACATCGATCGTGGTCTGCCAATCCAGTCGCTTATCCCGCTTGATCACTTTCTGCAGCGAATCACCGCGAACCAGTTCCATTGAATAAAAAAGGTGCCCCTCCTCTTCGCCAAACCCATAGATTCTTACGATTCCACTGTGGGACAGGCATTGCAGGCTTTTGATTTCCGCATCAAAGCGACGTCGGAACTTTGACTCATCAGCGACGTTGTCGGAGATCAATTTGACAGCAACGGGCTGTTTCGTCTTCTCGTGAACTGCGGCAAATACGGTTCCCATTCCCCCACGCCCCAACGGTTTGCCGATGCGGTAAGGTCCCAAGAATTCGAAGGGAGGTGAACTCATGAATGATGACGCCAGTGAGAGAGAAGCTAACGAGTAGTATTCTAAACCGTTATCCGGACACCGTCAGCGAGGGCTTCGACGCGAGGGCAGGCAACGAATCGAGATTCCCTATCGGCGACGAAATCCCTATCATCACTGCGATGAATGCTCTTAATTCTAACGACTTGCGACGCTCAAGCGTAATTTTGCCATCGCTTTTGAGCGTGATTGGTTTGTGGCTGGCGCAACCTCCCTTCGAGATCTGGTGGCTCGGGTTTGTGGCGTTGCTTCCGCTGATCTATCTGATCGCGTTAAAACAGCGGTTTCGTCGACGCGATTATCTGATCATCTGGTTTGTTTCCTCGGTTTATTGGCTGATTTCTCTGCAAGGTTTGCGACACGCGCACCCCTTGATGCATGGCCCCTGGCTTGCTTTAGGCGTCTATCTTGCTGTTTATCAGACAGCTTTCGTGGCCTTCTCGCGGTATTTATATCATCGAGGTCCCGGTTTGCTGGTGGTGGTGCCACTCGCGTGGGTCGCTCTGGAATATGTACGCAATTACCTGCTGACTGGGATCTCTGTGTTAATGCTGGGGCATGTTTTGGTCAAAGTGCCGGTCCTTGTTCAGATTGCTGACCTGTTCGGCGGCTATGGTGTCAGCGCTTTGTTGGCTCTCGGCAACCTGTTCCTGTGGCAGACTCTTCAAGTGTGCAGGCGGAAGATCAATCGAACCGACTACGGTTTCACTTTTGGAATCACGCTGGCCAGTTTCCTCGCTGTGTTGACCTATGGCAATTATCGGCTCAATGAGCCTATGGGTGAGCCACTGGCAAGGTTTGCTTTGATTCAGCGAAACGAAAAAGTTGAATACGTTCTCAACCCTGAGCGGCAGATCGAGATATTTCAGGGATACGCCGCATCTTCCGTGGATGCCGCGCGGCAGACCTCTGAGGTCATTGACGCTTACATCTGGCCGGAATCGATGTACAGTGCGACCAACCCCAATGTTTATTTATTGCCCGATGCCACTGTCCCCCCGCAGTTCCACGGGACCTTGCAGGATTTTGAAACTGGGATCCGCAACCAACAACGATATTTTACTGAAAGAGCTGGCTTTGTGCAGTCTGCACTTCGTCGCGAGCAGCCCACCAGCACTCAAGCACCGGAGTTGATCGTGGGATGCGGTGTGATTGAGTATGGCGAGCAAATCAACGTGTATAGCGCTGTTATCAACATTGATTCAAATCATCAAGTTGAAACCTGGTACGGCAAGACACATCTAGTGATGTTTGGCGAATACATCCCGATTCTTCCGTCCTTGCCCGGCCTGAGCAACCTGGTGCCTCCTGGCATGGGCCTTGAACCAGGGTCCGGTGGTGCACTCATGAGAGTGGCCAACACATGGGTTGCACCAAATGTTTGCATTGAAACAGCAGTGGAACGTGTTGCGATCAATCAAATGCATGAATTCTATTTGGCTAACCAGACGCCCGACGTGATTGCCACGGTGACCAATGACGGATGGTTCGACAACACAAGTGTGATCGACCATCACCTTCGTTGCGCACAAATGGTAGCGATTGCTTGCCGGCGTCCGATCTTGTCGGCTGCAAACAACGGCCCTACTGCCTGGATCGACAGTCGGGGTCAAATCATCGAGCGGCTTAAAACCGGTGAGAATGGGTTTGTGATCGCCGCTCCGAAAAAAGACGAACGCATCAGCCTGATTGTCCGCATAGGAGACTGGCCAGCTGCTGCTACTGTGATCATCTGCGTCGCTCTTGGCCTGTGCGTTCGCCGGCGAAGCCCTGACAAGGATGTTCAAGCGGTCGATCACAACAAGCCAGACGCTGGATTGGATCCTGAGGCCGACAAAGAACTGCCTGCTTGCTGACCATGTCATTCGACCGTTCGCTACGACGGAAGAACTGAGCAAATTCAAGGCGAAGGGGACACAACGCCTTGATTCAATTAGTCCCTTTAGCGGCTGCCGTGTCGTAAATCGGCATATGACGGTAATAAACTTCAAGGCAATACAGCGACAAACAAGTCGTGTAGAGTCTGCCTGAATTTTTACCCCAGCGATCCCGCTGCGGTGCCCAGCTGCCGCTTTCGCGACCTGTTTTTACTTGAGCCTTGGGTAACTCAACTTTCATCACATCATTCCAACGCCGCCACGGTGAACCACCGAAATGATGCAATACCTGAGTCGCATAGTACCAGTAATAGACATCTTGATCAGCAATGTCGAACGGTGCGTCCTCAATCAGGGCTGAGACGCCGCGAACCATTGGGGGATGATCACGCTTCCAACCAATGTATTGGCGACACAGTAAGCCTTCCGCAGTCATTGCAGAACTGGGGGCACTACGCGCTTGGTAACCGTAAGCGGCTCCGTCATACGACGCCGCATCGTCGAGATACAGCATGACTCGGTTCAGAACAGTAACGTTCACGTCAAGCTTCGCAGAACGACCACTCTCCAATGCCATCACATACCAGCCCGTCATGGATGTGTCAGAATCAAAGTTCACTTCGTATCGCCACCCACCAGCGTCTGACTGGGCCTTCTCCGCAAAATCAATTGCCCGTTGAGCATAAGGACGCAACCACGAGTCACCGGTCATCCCGTACAGTTCACAGATCGCGATGGTTGCCTGCGCCTGTGCGTACATTCTTTCGTGACTGCGAGCATCGTCGGCAAAGAAACCTTCACGACTTTGTTGTTTGATCAGCCACTTCATTCCCCTCTCAACGACTTCCTGATAGTCGCCTTTCTTGTGAGTATGACCGTCGCCAAGGTATGCCAGTAACGCCATCGCTGTCGCCGCCGGTTTGTTCTCTGTGAAGCCACCGTCATTGAAGGGGCCTCTCATGCTCCAGCTGCCATCACTTTTCTGATTTCGCTTCAACCACTCAAGGCCAAGCTTGACAGCATTCTGCGTCTTCAGGGTTCCACCAAATCGTGCCAGCAACGCTGCCTTGATCGCGCCGCTGCGTCCGTTGAACATCGGTTGCACCAGCTCCAAAGCACCCTCCCCAACCTCAACGGGCACAATCTCCTCTACCGTATTCAACTCAGCAGCCTCAAACAGCGAATCAAGATCGACGTCGGCCTCAACATCCTCCAGTACTTCGCTATCGTTCGGGGAATCAGCGGTAGAGATTTCGAACTCCGCAAACTCAACAGGTGAGTCACGAATACTTTGCCCGATACTGAGCATCAGAGTTCCGATGGATGTTCCAGCAGGCGTGCTGATAAATGCCAGAATCAAAAGCAGGATCAGATGAATCACCATACTCACCAACCACGACGGCGCTTCGCGTGTGACTTGGTCGCGGCCGTTCGGATCATCGTCATCTCCTGCCGGCGGCTCAACGTCGTCGAATCCTGTATCGACGGGCGCCGGCTTCTTCATTACGTCGCCAACACCAGCGAGCTCACCCCGCCACCGTAGACCCTTGGCTGAACCCACGCCCGTCGCAACCTTTGCCTCCAGTGGTTTGCGGATTGGCGCCAAGGTTGATCTTGGCGGGGGAGGAGGTGGAACTGGAAGGCCGTTCGTAGCAGATGCAGCTTGGGGTGCAACAGGTACGGGAGCTTGGGGTGCAACAGGTACGGGAGCTTGG
>Ga0315321_10003614_pt1 | contig 11999 bp, 7 predicted proteins | sample M180m21515metaG_FD_203464 | JGI IMG/M metagenome (GOLD analysis project Ga0315321, IMG submission 203464) | Ammonia-oxidizing marine archaeal communities from Monterey Bay, California, United States - M1 80m 21515 | ecosystem: Environmental > Aquatic > Marine > Intertidal zone | place: USA... | reverse complement strand
GCAGGCGCACGGCAGTTTGCCGGTGCCACTTGTTTGGGTGCGCCAAAAGCCCGATGAGTTGCCCGTCGGTTTTTGCGCTGAGATTGGTGTCGGCAACGAGTGGCTTGGCCTTGGCTCGGAGCCGGTAAACGCGGCCGGAGGTGGGGTCGATCTGGCTTTGGTAATGCTGGCCGTGCGCGATGTAGCGCTCATAAAAATCGGCGATGAGCAGCGAGCCGTCGGGGGCGTTGGCCATGTAAACCGGCCGGAAGGCGACGTCGGAATTCTTCACCGGAAAGCCGATGTCGCGCGTGGTGAATGACGCCCCGCGCACGCTGCGTTCGCTCAGCACCAAGTGACGATGCAGCGGGTCGGCACCGAGTAGTCTACCCTGCCACGCATCCGGCATGGCGGAGCCGTTGATGGCGATGACGTTGTGGGAGAAACGCGGAATGTTGCCGCCGGGCATCATCGGCAGTTCGCCGAACGCGAACGGATTGTCCGGCGGCCCGAACTTGCCCGGACTTTTACCCTGCTTGAGGTAAAGCCCGCCTTGCACGTAGTGAAAGCCGCGCGTGCCGCCGCCGTTGTGACCGGAGAACAAGCGGCCATCGGCGTCGAACTCCAGCCCGAACACGTTACCGCCGCCCTCAGCGAAAATCTCGAACTCGCGCGACTCGGGGTGATAACGCCAAACCATGCAGCCCTCGAAAAAAACCCCAGGCGCGCCCGGCAGATCGATGCCGGGCCGGGTGACGCGGCAACTCACTGTGCTACCCTGCGCGCCGTACAGCCAGCCATCCGGCCCCCAAGTGATGCCGTTGGCCACCGAGTGGGTGTCCTCAAAACCGAAGCCGGCCAGATGCACCACCGGGTCGCCGTCCGGGATGTCGTCGGCGTTGTGGTCGGGATAAAACAGCAGATGCGGCGTGTGCATCACCCAGACTCCGTCGCTGCCGGGCAGCGCCGCATTGGCCAAGCCGAGTTTGCCAGCGAAAACCTTGTGCGTGTCGTAAGAGCCATCGCCGTCGGTGTCCTCGTGCACAGTGACGCGGCTGCGGCCGGGCGTATGATGCGGCGGTGGCCTTGGCTGGCGGTCGTACTTGGCTCGGTAATACTTGTCGCGACTGATTTGCCGCAGCCCGGCCGGGTACGGGTACTGCACGTAATGCGAAACCCACAGCCGCCCACGCGCATCGAAACTGACATGCGTCGGCTGCTCCACCAACGGCTCGTGCAACACGGTCTCGATGGCCAAGCCGTCAGCCAACTCGAATCGCGCAAGGCTCTCGCTTGGGCTGAGCCGCTCGCCGTGCACCAGTGTCTGCGCCTCGAAAAGCACGCGACTGGCCTCGTGAAATTGGTCGTAGGCGGCAAGGGGCGGCTTGGCCTCGAGCGGTTGGCCAAGCGGCGGCAGCTCTGTACCTGGTCGATATTCCCACTCGCCGCTGAACAGGCACTCGAGAAAGTAGCCCTGTATCGATGGGCCGTTGCCTCTGAATTGGCCGAAGCCTGCTGGGTTAAAAATCTTGATGGCGAGTTCGTTCCACTTGCCCTTGGCCAAGCCGCCGGGCGGCACCTTGTAGCGCTTGGGCTTTCCGTCGCTTGGCCTGGTCTCCGGCGGAAAGCTGCCCGCGCCACCGAGGCGTTTGCCGTTGAGGAACGCCTCGTGCGCGACATGGCTCGAGTCAATTGTCAGCGTGACCGACTCGACCCAAAGATCGCGTCCGCCGAGCGTCGCCCAATTGTCTGGCACCTTCACCCAGCATCGGTACCAGCCAGTGCCGGCTGGCCGCACGCCGCCGGCCTCCGCCGGCACAGTGACGGGCTGCCATTCCAACGACCAAGCGCCCGGCCACGCAGCAAGGAGGCCAAGCAAGAAAACTGATCGTAAAGTATTCACGAAGAAATCAACCGGGGAAGTGGCTAGACATGGCAAAGAGGCTCCACTGAGCGATTCCATTTTCCGTTGGAGGGAGGATTGCCATCATGGGAGTAAATCGTTTGGAATTGGTTGGCGCGCGTCCATTCGTGGAGCGGCAGGAGATAATCCATGCCAAGACCGGCGGAATCGGCAGCGACGTGGAAGAATGCATCGGGGGCCTCGGCCAAGCGCGCACATTTGAAAACCAAGCAACAGGGCGGAAAAGATGGAAAGTCTCTTTGGCATTGCGACCGGACCGGGTTGAAGCGGTAGACTAGCCCCCGTTTCCTGCGAGTCCAATTCCGAAATGGATAGCCGCTTGACCAAGCAGAAAGGTCAACCTTCGGGAACCGACTCTGGGGTGGGACCCTGAACCGGTTGCCGCGGATCGGAAAACGGCTCAAGATTCTTTCCGTATTCCTCCGGCAACTTGAGCACAAGCCGCAACTGCTCAATCAACACTGGATGCATATAGGGACTGTTGGGCCGGAACAGATCCTCCAACACTTGTCTCTCGAGCTTCTCGAACGGCGGTAGGCCAACGCGTTCGGTGCTTATGCCTATTTCCTTCTCGAAGCGATTGTGCAACTGGATGGCAAGCGACTTATGGCCGACAAACTGGTCATCTTCACCAATCGCAGCGTACTGGAAAGCCTGCAATAGAAGCCCTCCGATGACGGCCTTGGTCTGGTTGTGGTCGGTCTCTCCGGCATCCTCCTGTACTCGCGAGACGCAATACTCGTCGAGGCTCAGGCCCGGGACCGGGATGGACTGGGGATACAGGTCGACCATGTATTTGTACCACTTGGCTGCGTCGTCCTTCCGGTTGTACACGTAGAGGAAATAAACAGCGCTGCGCAGGAAGTTCTTATGGCCCGTGCTCATGTGCTCGGCAAGGCCGGTGTCTGTGTTGGAGGCGGTATCCTCCTGGCGCTTGGCCTCCATTTGTTTTTCGTAGGAGTCATTGGCCCTTCCGACCAGGTCAACATTCCAGCCATAGTTGAAATTGGGCGGCTTAGAGATCAATCTCCCCTGCATGCAGGCCTGCTGTAGTGCCTGATAAATGATCCGGCGCAGCTTGAGAAAATCTCCACCAGCGGCTTTTTCCTCGTCGGCATTAAGAACTCCATCGGGAACTCCTTCGGGACCGGTCACATCGAACCGCTCTGTAACATCCTCGATGCCTTGCTGAGCCCAGTAGATTGCGTGGGCATCAGGCAACCGCCACTCGAGTGGTCCCCACAATTCATCGACGGCCTTCATTTTCTCAGGCGTCATTTTGAACACTTCAACGAGGCGCTTGAGGCGATGTCTGGCCTGGTCCGTCTGCGGATCGAGCAATTCAAGATAGCCGTCGCGCCGCGTGCCGATGACGCCGCCGTCGCGCACGTCGTCCTCTGTATTGCGGCGACCATCAGGGCCGGGGTCGTGCATCATCTCGGCGCACCACGCATTTTTGTAAAACCGATGCGCATCGTCGAGGTTGTGTCCAACTTTGTGCTGAAAATGCCACGCCAGCTCGTGGTAAAGGTGAGCGCTGTGCGAATTGTATTTCAATCCCCCGTCACGAATCAGATCAATGCCGCGTTTGACCCAGTGCCAGCGTACGTGCGGTGTTTCGATGCCATCGAACTTCACCGAAATGTTGTATGACATGTTCCACGCCGTGACACGCCAGACATGATCGGCGTGCGGTTGCAGCTTGGTGATCCAGTCGCCCAACTGCGCCATCTCGAAAAACTTGCCATCCTCCTGCATCTGCATCGCTCGCACCCAGAGGATGTTGGCGATCAACCCGCGAAAGCCACCCAGTACCACAGTGGTGAACGCGAGCGCCGGCGGAAGATTCTCGATTTGCTCGGTATGGGTCAGTTTTTTTTCCGCGCGGAAGCGGTTCATACTGCTCTGGCTTAGGTTGACAGCGAACAGGAAAACCAAAGCCAGAAGGGCCAGGACGAACTTGAACGCTTTGCCGTGGATTCTCATGCTGTATCAGTTCATCGAGGCAGTGGGGTTCGGAAGCGCCAACTCCTTGCGATGGAACATATACGCCCCGAGTGCCATCACAAGCCCGCCCATGACTATGATGATCGCAAAGAAGGCCCAGAACAACGCGGTAGTTGTGATCGTACGCCCGTCGCTAAGACTGTCCACCGGCGAGTAGCCCCAAATTGATTTTGTGATTTTTACCGCTCCTCTGGCAAAAAAGATGGCCGCAGCGTCGAGTATTGAAGACTCATCCTTCGTGCCGGTCTCGTGGTTGACCCCTGTGATGCCACCCTCGTCGATGATCTGTTCTAGCGTCCCGGTCGAGGCTGAGATCAACAAAATACCAAGCGACATAAATGTGGCCACGGGGAAGGAAAGAAAACTCGATGCCATGAGGCCGATTGCCGAGATGAGCCCCAGCCAGAAATAGATGATCAGCAAGCCGCGGAACAGATTCATGCCGAAGCCACCATCGTGATAGAGGATCATCGGCCCGTCCTCCATGAGGAAAATAATCGGCCGCTCCGAGTTTTGGTTCACGAAATGAACTCGCATCAAGCCTTTCTCAGGGCCTTTTTCGGGCACAATTCCTTGGGGCAGTTCCTCTTCATGAAAGGCGCTTGAACCGCGTCTCATTTGCTTGAAAGTGCCCTCCGGCGGCCACCGCTTGCTGGTGCCCTCACCGATTGAAAACCAAAGAGTGTGCGACTTAGGATCATACTCGTCATCGGCGTTGAACTTGAACCGCAGATAGACCGGCTTCTGGTTTACTTCGTCGACAATGTCAGGATCAATTTGAAATTCCCAAAACCGATCCTGACCCGGCAGCACGATCTCATAGCTGGCCTTAGACATCCTGATTGCCTCGCTCTCGAGCTTCTCCAGCTGGGCCAGAATCTCAGGGAGTGGTCGGGTTTTCGCCTGCTCGACCAGCCGAGGGTAGTCTGGTCGAAAGGAGAGGATGTGCTCCGGACCAGTCACCGACATGCGAAACGCCTCCTCTGCTTCTGTGTATTGTGTTTTCTCCTCGGCCACCAGTAGTGCGTAGTCATATGCCCTTTGGCGCGAAATCGAAAAATCACGTTTCGCCTCCCGCACGCTGCTGCGCGATACCAGCACCTCGTTTTGCAGCTTGGCCTTTTGGAACTCATTCAGTTCGGACGAGTCTGACCGAGCGTTTATTAGGAAGAAAATAGCCAGACCAGTCGGCACCATCAGCGCGGCGTTGAGCAGCATGATGCCCAGCCACTTGCCAAACCAAACACGCCAGCGGGCGATCGGCTTGACGGCCACCATCTGCATCACGTTGTCCTCGATTTCGCGAGCCAGCGTGCCACACCCCATCCAGAGCGAGGCGATTCCCAGCAGCGCAGTGGTCGAGCCCAGCGTGTAGGTGAGCACGATCTGCACCGTGCCCTTGGCCGTGCCGTCGCTCTTCACCAGCAGCGGGATGCCAAACACTATGACCAACAGCGCAACCGCCATCGCCACAACAAAGCGATACCGGATGGCGGCTTTCAAAGTCTGCTTGGCAATGGGCCACATAACGCTTGGTTTGCGGTGAAAATGCTAGTCGCCGAGCAAGCCGCCCAGCTTGTCGTTGGCCTTATCGAGGTTCTCCTCCTTCTTCGGGGTAGCATCAACTTGCGATGCCGGCTCGGCCTTAGCCAAGCCGGCCAGCTTGTCGACGTCCACTGTCTCCGTCGGCTTGGTCACCTCCGGCGCCTGGCCAAGCGCAGACTCGTCGGTCACTCGGGTGAGGTGATCGAGCACGCGGTCGGCACGCGCACCCGCCGCGTCGCCACGCAAATATTCCGCCACACGGTGGCCAGATGTTGCCCCGGACGTTTCCGATTCCTTCTGGCGCGCCTGCTCAACAATGTTAAGAAAAAGGCTCTCGAGATTCTGCGTGGGGTTATCAACTCGCACCTCATCCGTGCCGGTGTCTTCGCGGATCAGTGTCAGCACCTTGTCCATCGTCTCACGCGATAGGGTCGGCGCGGTGATGCGCGTGGCGTCTTGGTTTGCCAGCAACTCACTCATGGTCCCCATGGCATGAACACGGCCACCGTACAAAATCATCGCCCGGTCGCAGACATCCTCCACGTCGGCCAATAGGTGGCTCGATAGGATGACCGTCTTGCCTCGCTCGGCGAGCGTGAGGATCAAATCCTTGATTTCGCGGCAGCCGATCGGGTCGAGCCCGGAAGTCGGCTCGTCGAGCACGATCAAGTCGGGGTCGTTGATGAGCGCCTGCGCCAGGCCGATGCGGCGCTGCATACCCTTCGAGAATTCGCCGACATGACGCCGCCGAGCATTGTCCAGCCCAACCATCTCGATCAACTGCTCGGCACGCTCACGGCGTTCCTTGGAGTCTATGTGGAAAAGGCTCCCGAAAAAATCGACCGTCTCGTCTGAGTTGAGGTAGCGATAGAGGTACGATTCCTCCGGCAAATAACCGATGCGTGCCTTGGTCTGCACGTGGCGCGGCGAGTGGTCAAATACCGTAATGCGGCCGCGTGTTGGGTACAGCAGGCCCAGCAGCATCTTCACCGTGGTGGACTTGCCGGAGCCGTTCGGGCCCAGCAGGCCGAACACTTCACCGCGCTTGACCTCAAAGTCGATACCATCCACGGCGCGTGCCTTGGATCGGCCCCAGAAATCCTTGAACACCTTGGTCAAGCCCTGCGCTGAAATGACCGTTTCATTTGAATTCATTATTGTATTGTCGCAGCGCTTTGGGCGAGCGCTTCTCATGTAAAATCCGTTCAAGCAGGCTGAGGGGCCATGCCGGCCGTATCATCAGTGCTCGCCGGTGTTGACCCCGGCTCAAACGAGCCCAGTTCCTCGCCCTGGCGAACCAGTCGCGCGCTGTTGAACACCACGATCAAGGAGCCGGCGTTGTGCAACACCGCCGCAACGATCGGGTTGATCACCCCATAGCTGGCAAGGACTATGCCGACTATAATGAACAGGATGCCAAACAAAAAATTCTGGTTGATCACCTTGCGCGTCTGTCGTGAAAGGCGCACGAGGAACGGCAGCCGCCTCAGGTCACTGTTCATCAGCGCGATGGTAGCGCTCTGGATGGCGACCTCGCTACCGGCCGCACCCATGGCCACGCCCATATCGCCGGCAGCCAGTGCCGGCGCGTCGTTTACACCGTCGCCAATCACCGCCACACGATAACCGCTCTTCTTTAGTTTATTTACGAAATTAACCTTGTCCTGCGGCAAACACTCGGCAACGACCTCGCCGCAGCTAATCTCGCTGGCCACACGGGCGGCTACCGGCTGGCGGTCGCCGGAAACCATCACCACACGTCGCACACCGGACTCGAGCAAATCAGCCAACGCCTCTTTGGCCTCGGTGCGAGTAGCATCCTGGAGCCCGATCCAGCCGATGCATTCGCCGTCGCGGGCGACGAACAGAAGACTGTAGCCCTCTGCCTCCTTCAGATCCACTTTCGACTCAAAATCATCGGTGACACCGTTGTCACGAAGCCACTGCGCGCGGCCGATCACAATACTCGCGCCGTCCACGCTGGCCTGTACACCCAGTCCTGCGGTCTCCTTGAAATCAGTGGGGTCGGCCAACGTTACCCCGGCTTCTCCGGCGAGATTGACCAATGCCTTGGCTGTCGGGTGATTACTGAATTTTTCCGCAGTAGCCCCGATCTGGAGCAGTTCAGCCGGCTTGAGGTCGCCATACGGGGCTAATCGGTTGACCGCCAGTTCGCCGGTTGTCAGCGTTCCAGTCTTGTCAAATACAAAGGCGTTGATACGCGCCGCGATCTCTATATCACCAACATTCTTTATGAGAATGCCCAAACGAGCGGCAGAAGCCAGAGCGGCGACCATCGCCGTGGGCGAAGCGAGAATGAATGCGCACGGGCAGGAGATCACCAGTACTGAAACAACGCGCTCAACGTCCTTCGTGAAAAACCAGACGACCGCTGCAATCACCAGTACCAGGGGCGTGTAGTAGCCCATATACTGGTCAATGATCCGCATAATTGGCAGCTTGGTTTGCTCGGCGGAAAGGATTAGGTCGCGCACGCGGCCAAAGGTAGTGTCCTCACCGGCGCGGGTGATCTTGACCTCAAGCACTCCGTTCAGGTTGGTCGTTCCGGCGAAAACCTCCTCGCCGGTGGTCTTGTCAACAGGGAGCGACTCGCCGGTAATGTTTGCCTGGTTAATGGAGCCCTGGCCCTTGATGATTTTGCCATCAGCAGCGACGTTGTCGCCGGGGCGAATCCGGATCACGTCCCCAACATTTAGTTCGGACGCAGCCACTTCCTGCTCACCGGACGCGACGATGCGTCGAGCCTTGGTCGGGGTCATCTTAACGAGCGACGCGATGGAGGAGCGCGCGCCGGCGGCGGTGCGGGTCTCGATCAACTCACCGAGCAACATGAAAAAAGCGACGATGCCGGCAGTCTGATAGCCGCCAAGTTGCGACTCTCCGGAAGCAATCGCCGCGAGGAAGGCGATGGCGACCAACTCGTTGATGGTGAGCATGCCGCGCATGATGCTTTTGACAGCCAGCTTGAGAATTGGGTAGCCAAGGATCATCGCACCGATAAATGCACTGACGCCCGCGATCCGGTCGTCCGTGCCACCGAACCACTCCATAAGAAATGAGTTGGCGATGAACACCACGCCAGCAACCATGGTGGGAAGCTTGAACTGGGTGTGATCGTGGTCATGATCGCAACTTCCGCAGTCATCTTCGTGATCGTGGTGGTTCTCGCGGATTTCCTTTCGGCTCCAAAGTGATGAAATTTGCATCGTTTTTTTTGTTATCGTACCGACTATCTAATCGCAGTTTATCTCGAGGTTGTCATGGCGTCTCGCCTTCTTTCAGTTTCCGTTTTTCCGGTATCCTGTTAAGCCAAATGCGCGGCTGACGGCCAGAGAGATAAAAGACATCGACAGCGTTTGTAAGAACCCGCTGCATCGTCTCGGCAACCAAACGCTGTTCAAAGAGCAGTGGGTTTTCCTCATAATAAGATTGCTGTTCGCTAAACGCCTTGGCTTCGGCCTGCAACGAGGTAAGCAAGGTGTTTGCCTCCGTTTGTCCGCCACCCTCTATCACCTTGGCTTGACCAAGCGCGTTCAGCTTGATGCTTTCCGCCTCTGCCTTGGCCGTCGCGACTTTTTGCTCGTTCTCCTGCTGAACCTTGAGGAATGCGTCGAAGGCCGGCTTGACATCTTCAGGAACTTTAACTTTGGGCGTGGTCACGTTGATTTTTAATTGCAGGTCTTTCGAGTTCTTTTTGATCATTTTTTGCACGCGCCGCTCGATGGCGTTTCCAAGCTCAGACGGCTTGGTGTAAGCGTCGATCGCGCTCCGACTGGCGGAGGCATGGTAAACAGCGTTGTCCAAAATAGACTTTAGAAATTCGTCAACATCGGAGAAACCAAACCTATATTCCTTAATTGTTTCGGCCTTGGTATCATCGAGGCTAAAGGTCATCTCCGCCTTGACGTGGAGAACATTGCCATCGCCGGATAAGGTGTAGCCATCGTAGGTTGGCTGAAAAGACATGCTGGCCTGCGGCTCATCCTCTTCTGCGGTGCGGTAGCCAACATCGGAAGTTATCGTCTTTTTTTCGTCGACAGAAATTTCCACGATCTCATGGATGGGATTAGGCAACGCCCAAACCAGACCTGGCTTTAAGGTATCTTTATATTGGCCGAACTCGAGATGAATCGCCTTCTTATTGTTTTCGACCTTGGTGATGCCAGAGCCAAGAAATACCACGGCCAAAATCACCATGATCACGCGAACCACCTTAAAGCTGCTCTGCAGCGCCTCGGTCAACGCCTGAGTGCGGGGGTCGTCCATTACCTCCACGTTAGCTGTTGGGGCCTTCTCGACTGGCGACGCGATAGTAGGGATTTGTTTTTCGTCGTCGCTCATGGCTTTGCTGCCTTGGTGGCGTCCGGTTGCGTCAGAAGGTTAAACGGTGGCGTATTGGGATCGAGAATCAACGTGGAGTTTTCCTCGAGCAACCCCTCCAGTGCCTTACGGTTAAACAGGAAGTTGGCCAGCTCTGGATTTTGCTTGAACACCTCGTAGTGCTTGGCGGCCTGAGCTTCGGCTTTGCCGTTAATCTTAATCGCCTCTGCCGTGGCTTGGGCAAGGATCTTGTTGGCTTCAAGATCGGCCTCGGCCTTGATCGTCTTGGCCTGTCGCTCGCCCTCGGCCTCGATCTTCTGGATCTCCGCCTGTCGCTCTGCCTTCATGCGTTCGAACACGGCACCAGTAACGGACTCAGGAATGCCGAGCCGCTTGATGCCAACCATGATGACTTTGATGCCGTCGGTTTCTGTGGAAGCGTCGACAAGTTCTTTCATTTCGTCCTCAATGATCTGTAGCTTCAGTTGATCCTTATCGGTGCTCACCAGGTTGTTGAAAGCGTACTTGCCAATCACGGCATTTTGGGCACTGCGCACCTTGCCCTGGAGCGCTTCATCGGCCTTGGCCTTATCGCCACTAAAGCTTTGGAAAAACTTGAGTACGTTGTCAATTTTCCATGTTACAAACACCTTGACGAGGATAGGTTGTGCATCTTTCGTGCCGGTCTCCTCGAAGGCCCACTCAGAGCTCTGGATTCGTTCGTCGAATTTATGAACATCGTGTATCGGCCAGGGTAGGCGAGGGTGAATTCCAGGGGGAACTTTGGCATCTTCATTGTCCGTGACTGGATTTAAAATACTGAATCTAATAGCCACTTCCCCTTCGCGAACCTGAAAGGTGAATAGCATAAAACCAAAAACGATCACCAAAAAGGCGCCTATTATGATTGAAGGGTTAATATAATTTTTTTTCATCTTTTCTAAAATATATGGAGGGTTAATTTCCTTGGTCAACCGTCACATCCAGCAGATCGCTGCGCAGCTTGTCCTGTAGTTCCAAATTGATTATGTCGCCGTTCTCCGTATCGGACAGGATATATTTGCGCGCACCTCGCGCGGCCTGCTGAAAAGTCTCCAGTTTAGAGCGCGTCTTGTAGACGCTGGGGGCGGGTTTGAAGGCGGAAATCTGGTGACTGAACCGCTCCCCCTCAGCCTTAGCTAAAGCCACCTTGTTGGTACTCTCAGTCCGCGCTTTGGCCAGAAGTTCAGCTGCAAGTCCGTACGCCCGCGGCACTCTCCCAGCCTTGTACTGCAGCGCTCCGAGTCGGTTGGTCTCGCTATGCAGTTGGGCTACATTAACTTTTTCGTAGTTCTCCGCCACGCCACCGGAGCCCTTGGACTGTTCGTTTTTGCCAACAGGAGGATGAATGTCCTGCAAGCCCACAAATACAATCTCAGCCCCGAGATTCATGTCATTGGCCTGTTGCTGAATGACCTCCTTCAATTCCATCTGCGCCTTCGTGCGGCCGGGGCCCATCAGTTCCTTGATGTCCACCCGGATTAGATAGCGCGTTACTTGACGCATGGAAATTTTCCGTAACATCGAGACGGCATTGTCGGTCTCATAAACCCAGTTTGTCAGGTTGTTGATGCGGTATTGTATCGGTATGCTGACGGTCAGCAAGTTTACCGGCACAGAATCTGAAGAAGCCGCATCCAGCAGCACATCGCTACTGGCAACAATCATATTGTTGGCTGAACCATGATTGTGCTGCGTGGTCCAAAGTAGCACTTTCGGCTGAGCCTTATTTTTTTCGTCCAACACGCCGAGGACAAATTCCTGTATCTCACTGGTCTTGTAGCGATAAACCTTGTCGATTGGCCAAGGCAACTTTGGGTGAAACCCAGGGGTAAGAATGTTGGGCATTGTTTCGCCAAACCGCTCCTTAACTGCCTCCTCGTTGGCCTGAATGACAACAAAACTGCTGCTGAGAAACAGCACCACGACCTGAATGGCAATAATTAGTACCAGTTTCTGCTCAACTTGCTTATAAAACCACGTCTCGGAAACCTTGAAACCAAACTGGTAATCCAGTGTATTGGCGGCAGTTGAGATCAGCCCACCCGGTTGGCCAAGTAGTCCTATTAACCTACTATCGTAGAGCAACCGCGCATTCTTATCGTCAAGCCGCGGTCGGTACATCTCCATTACCAGTGTGAAGAGGTTCTCCAGCGCAGAAATC
>Ga0315321_10003611_pt1 | contig 12004 bp, 12 predicted proteins | sample M180m21515metaG_FD_203464 | JGI IMG/M metagenome (GOLD analysis project Ga0315321, IMG submission 203464) | Ammonia-oxidizing marine archaeal communities from Monterey Bay, California, United States - M1 80m 21515 | ecosystem: Environmental > Aquatic > Marine > Intertidal zone | place: USA... | reverse complement strand
TGCCACCCTAGCGCATCGCGGCAAGTCGCGAAAACGCGTGATCGATATCCGCCGGCCCGGCCATGGGAGAGGCAACGCCACGGCGGCGCCCCCCCGTCCGAGATGCACTCCGGAGTTCGCGATGAGTCCCCTTCTCCTCCTCGCCGGCCTTCCAGCCCTCGCCCTACAGCCCTCCGACCACGTCCACATCGGTCAGGAGCCCACTCTGGTGCGCAGGTTCCACGTGGAACGCCAGCATGCCCTGCGCCACGGTTCTCAGTGGACTGCGCTCACCCAGGGCGAGCTCGCCGGGTGGCAGGCCCGCTTCGACGAGACCACCGGCCTGCCCTGGTCGGCGTGGGGCCCCGGCATCCAGCTCGGTCAGCTCACCGACGCAGCGTCGGTCGATCACGCGGTGCGTCGCTTCCTCGACCGCAACCCGCTGCTCGCCGGCGTGAAGCAATCCGAGCTGGCGCTGGGTCGCGCGTTCTTCAACCCCGACCGCAACGCCTGGGTGGTGCGGTACGACCAGATCCTCGACGGTCGCGCCAACCCCCAGGACCCCTCGCTGGTGGGCGCTGAGGCCGACTTCGAGCACTTTGTCGCCCACGGCCAGCCCGTCGTCTGGCGCGGCGGACTCGAGCTCGGCATCCAGCATGGTCGCGTGTCCTGGATCGGTGTGCGCACCCACCCCGAGGCCACCGCCGCCGCGCCCCTCGTGTCGGCCCAAGAAGCTGTCCACATCGCCATCACGGAAGGCCCCGAGCCCGACCGTGCCCACGATGTCGACGGTGCCGCCCGCGTGGTGGTCCCCGTGCAGGGCAACGACGGCCTCGTGTACCGCACCGCCTGGATGGTCCGCAGCCACACCGGCGGCGATCTCCCGGGCAGCTGGGTGTCATTCGTCGACGTGGAAAACGGCGAGCTGTTCAACGTCTACAACGAAGTGCGCTACCTCGACGGCACTCTCTATGCCGAGCACGACGAGCGCAGTCCAGGCAGCGGCCTCATCGAGAGCCCCCTCACCGGCGTGCGGGTCACCGGCACGGAGGGCGGCAGCGCGTTTACCGACGCATCGGGCGACTTCTCGGTTGGGGGCATGGCCTCGGCAACCCTCACCAACGGCGCAGACTTCGGCGTCTACAACGACGACGGCTCCAACGCCTCACTCACCTGGAGCGCCGAGACCGTCAGCTGGACCACCGACAGCGCCACCATCGCCGAGCTCGACACCTACGTGTTCCTCACCATGGTGCAGGCCTGGGCCAAGATCTACGCCAACGACATCGGCATCGTGCAGGACGGGATGACTGCCTACGTCAACCTCAACAGCACCTGCAACGCCTACTTCGACGGCAACGTCAACTTCTTCCAGGCCGGCAGCGGCTGCAACAACACCGGCCGCATCAAGGACGTCATCTTCCATGAGTGGGGCCACGGCATGCACATGTACGCCGCGGGCACCTACTACGTCGATGGCAGCGTGGGTGAGGGTGTCTCCGACGTCGTGGCGATGCTGGGGACCGACGACAACATCATGGCGCCCTACTTCCAGACCAACGGCTCTGGCATCCGCGACCTGGCTCCCAACCGCAGCTACCCCGACGACCTGGTCGACGAGGTCCACTACGACGGCCTCATCTTTGCGGGCGCAATGTGGGACTGGCGCAACATCGCCGAAGACGAGCTGGGCTACGAAGACGCCCTCGCGCTGGTGAGTCGAGTCACGGTCGACGCCATGATGCAGAACCCCACCCTCGCAGGCACCTACGACGCTGTCGTGTTTGCCGACGATGACGACGGGGACCTCGCCAACGGCACCCCAAACATCTGTGGCCTCATCGACGCCTTCGGGCAGCATGGCCTCGGTCCGGGCGGTGGCACAGCCGGCCTGCTCACGCTCAGCCACGAAGTCGTGGGCAACCAGTCTGCCGACGCCGACAGCTACTCGATTGTCGCCGACATCGTAAACCCCGCCCCCGACTGCTTCGACGTGGCCGCTGACACGGCAGCGGTGGTCTGGAGCATCGACGGTGGCGACACCTGGACCGAGACCTCGATGTCGGTCGACGACACCGATGCCGAGGGCGCCATCCCCGCCCAGGAAGAAGGCGCCATCGTGCACTACTACGTGCGCGTCGAAGCCGATGGCAACGAGGTCCTCGCACCCAGCGGTGGCGAGATCAACGCCTTTTCCTTCGCGGTAGGCGAGCTCACCGAGATCTACTGCACCGACTTCGAAGACGACGACGGCGGCTACACGAGCGAGCTCCTCGCCGGCGAGGACACCGAAGGCGCCAACGACTGGCAGTGGGGACGTCCGCTGGGCCAGGGTGGCGACCCCGACTTTGCCTTCAGCGGCAACCGAGTGTGGGGCAACGACCTGGGTGCGGATGACTACAACGGCGAGTACCAGAACGACCGTCACAACCGGCTCACCTCGCCGGCCATCGACATCTCAGGCCAGGACCGCGTGGTTCTCCAATACCGGCGCTGGCTCAACATGGAAGACGGCTACTACGACCAAGCCAACATCTTGGTCAACGACGAGCTCATCTGGACCAACCACGCCACCAGCTCCGCCATCGGCGACGAGCACACTCAGGACAAGCAGTGGGCGCTCCATACCGTCGAGATTCCAGCCACCACCGATGAAGTGACCCTCGCGTGGGAGATCATCACCGACGGTGGCCTGTCCATGGGCGGCTGGAACATCGACGACGTCTGCATCTACAGCATCCCCGGCGAGCCAATGGGCGGCGGTGGTGGCGAGGACGGCGGCGGTGACGATGGTGGTGACGACGGGACCCCCGGCGGCGAGGCCAATGACGACATCCAGAGCTTCGGCACCTCCGAAGGCAAACCAGGCGACGCCAAGGTCAGCGGTTGCTCCACTACCGGCTCCAGCAGCGCCCCCGGCTGGCTCGCCGTCTTCGGCTTGAGCGGCCTCGCACTGGTCCGTCGCCGCAGGCAGTAAGCCTTCGTTAGACTCCGTCGGCCGGGTCCTGCGCCTGTTGTTGTGCGGACCGCCGCGGAGTCCCCATGTGGACATCTGGAGCCATCACCCTCGCCGCCGTCCGCGTGTGCGCCATGAGTCCGGCGTTCGTCAGCTTGGCGCCTGCCCCCGACTACCGGGCCGAGCTGGGCCAGCGGCTGGCGGGCGAAGTACACATCGTGGCGGAGGTCGACAGTCTCGATGCAGCGATCGAGCTGGCTGCCCGCATCGAAGACGAGGTCGGTGCCTTGGTGCCGGTCCGCTACGAGGCCGCGCTGGCCCGCAACCGCGCGGGTCTCATCGGTCCTGCCATCCAGGCCTACGGACGGGTGCTGGAGCTGGAGCCCGACCATGTGGGCGCGCTCTACGACCGGTCCGAGCTGTGGCTTGTGGCAGGCACAGAAGCCGAACGTGCGAGAGCAAAGACCGACCTCGAGCGCGCTGAGACACTGCGTCCGGATCACTGGGCGGTCCCCTACCGACTCGCACTGCTGGCCGGTCAGCGGGGCGAGTCCAACGCTCTCGAAGCAGCGATGACCCGCTCGATTCGCACGGGTCTCGATCTCGACCTCCTCGCCCAGGACCCCGCCTGGCTGCCCCTGCTTCGCTCCGAACAGACCGGTCCCGCCTTGCGCAGAATCGTGGGGACCTACGGCAGCGATGCCTTGGTACGAGAGCTGGACAAGCGCGCAAAGGAAACCCCGTGAACATCGTGTTGGCGACCATTTTCGGGAACATGGCGGCAGCTGCTGGCTTCGAAGGACCCGCAGAAGGCGTGGGCTTCGGCATCGTAGGCGGCGACCCCAACGGGGTGTCCATCGCCTGGCGGCCCAACGATGAGACCGCCATCCAGACTGCGGCCGGTTGGAGCCTCGACGCCGGCATGGTCAAGGTCAACACCGACTACATCGTGATGCTGCGCGATCTGACGTCGCCTGCAGATGAGCTGCGGATGACCGTCTACGCGGGCGGGGGTGCTCGGGTGCGCATCGCGGGCGAAGCGAGCGTGCAGAAGCACAACGAGTCCGGCATCGGCGCCCGCATCCCCATCGGGATTCGGGCGGTCCCCCGCAACAAGCGCCTCGACTTCTTCATCGAAGTGGCCCCGTCGATGATGCTGTTCCCCGACACGTCGGCGGGGCTCGACTTCGGTCTGGGCGTGCGGATCTGGACTGGCGGGTAGCCGAGGCTCCCACGGTCAAAAACACGACCGCCGGGGTCCCCGAAAGAACCCCGGCGGCAAAGCCCGGAATGTCTCAGCCGTCCGGCTCAGAGATCCCAGCCGTCCGGCTCAGTAATCCCAGCCGTCCGGCTCAGTGACCGTGGCTGTGGCCGTCGTCGTCGTCGTCAGCCGACTCCGCGATGAGGGCCTCGGTGGTGAGCAGCAGGCCCGAGACCGAGGCGGCGTTCTGAAGGGCGGAGCGGGTGACCTTGGTGGGGTCGATGACGCCGCCGGCGACGAGGTCTTCGTAGACTCCGGTGCGGGCGTTGTAGCCGTAGCTACCGTCGCCGTTCAGCACGTTTTCAACGACGATGCTGGGCTCACCACCAGCGTTGGCGACGATCTGGCGGAGGGGCGCCTGAAGCGACTTGCGGATGATCTCAACACCGAAGCGCTGGTCGCCTTCGACCTCGAGACCGGCCAGGGCCTTGCTGGCGCGAAGAAAAGCCACACCGCCACCGGGAAGGATGCCTTCCTCGACAGCAGCGCGCGTGGCGTGGAGAGCGTCTTCCACGCGGGCCTTCTTCTCCTTCATTTCGACTTCGGTGGCCGCACCGACGCGGATGACGGCCACGCCACCCGCAAGCTTGGCGAGGCGCTCCTGGAGCTTCTCGCGGTCGTAGTCGGAGGTGGTGTTCTCGATCTGGGCACGGATCTGGTTGACGCGGGCCTTGATGTCGTCTTCCTCACCCGCACCGTCGACGATGGTGGTGTGGTCCTTCGTGATGACGACCTTCTTGGCGCGGCCCAGGTCGGACAGCTCGACGTTTTCGACCTTGATGCCCAGCTCCTCGGCGATGAGGCGGCCACCGGTAAGCGCGGCGATGTCACCCATCATCTGCTTGCGGCGGTCACCGAAGCCGGGAGCCTTGACCGCTGCGACCTGGAGGGTGCCGCGGAGCTTGTTGACCACGAGCGTTGCCAGAGCCTCGCCCTCGACGTCTTCGGCGATGATGAGGAGGGGCTTGCGGGTGTTGTGCACCTTCTCAAGCATCTTCATCAGGTCGCGCATGCTCGAGACCTTCTTTTCGTGGATGAGGATGTAGGGGTCCTCAAGCACGACTTCCATGCGCTCGGCGTCGGTGGCGAAGTAGGGGCTGAGGTAGCCGCGGTCGAACTGCATGCCATCGACGGTCTCGAGATCGGTCTCAAGGCCCTTGTTCTCTTCGACGGTGATCACGCCTTCCTTGCCGACCTTGTCCATCGCCTCGGCGATCATGGAGCCGATGGCGGCGTCGCCGTTGGCGGAGACCGTTCCGACCTGAGCGATCTCGCTGCTGTCACCGATGGGCCGGGACAAGCTGTGGAGCTCGGCGACCACCACGGAGACCGCACGGTCGATGCCGCGCTTGAGGTCCATGGGGTTGTGGCCAGCGGCGACCAGCTTGAGGCCGGTGCGGAAGATGCTCTGGGCGAGCAAGGTGGCGGTGGTGGTGCCGTCGCCCGCGATGTCGGAAGTCTTGGAAGCGACCTCCTTGACCATCTGCGCACCCATGTTGCTGAACTTGTCTTCGAGCTCAATCTCCTTGGCGACGGTGACGCCGTCCTTGGTGACGACGGGAGCGCCCCACGACTTCTCGATGACAACGTTGCGGCCCTTGGGACCGAGAGTGACCTTCACCGCATTGGCGAGGGTGTCGACGCCCTCCAGCACCTTGTTGCGGGCGGTGACGTCGAAGAGGATTTCCTTGGCAGCCATGTCAGCTCCTGACAGCGCGCTCCGACATTGTTGGAGTCGGGGGCGCCGCTTGTGTTTGGGCTCGCAGCGGGGGATGCTGCGGAGAGGATAAGCAGCCGGAGGACCGCGTCTTGGCAGTCACCGACCGAAAAATTCGGGGGACCCGGGGGCAGCAGAACGGCAGCCCAGCCAGGTCGGCGCGGTGGACGGGCTCAGCCCTCGACGATGCCGAGGATGTCGTCTTCGCGAAGGATGAGACGGTCTTCGCCGTCGATCTTGACCTCGGTTCCGGCGTACTTGCCGAAGATGACAACGTCGTCTTCCTTCACGACGAGCGGGGTGACGCTGCCGCTGTCGGCGACGCGCCCATTGCCCACCGCAAGCACGGTGCCTTGGACGGGCTTTTCCTTGCTGGCGGAGTCGGGAAGGAAGAGACCAGACTTGGTCTTGGAGGGCTCGACGTTGCGCTTGACGAGCACGCGATCAAAGAGGGGACGAATCGTGGTCATGGCTCAATCTCCGTTTGCTCCGCCCGTAGGGAGGAGTGGAACACCTTGGACTATCGAAGGGTCGCTTCAGAGCGACCCCCAAAATGGATCTGTCGAGTAATGCCAGAAAACTGCACACTTCCCAACGGCGGCCGGCACTGTAGGCACACAGGAGCAGACGTCAACCCTCGCTCTCCCAAAAAGGGATCGAGCAGCGCTGTTGTCTTCGAAGTCTCTCCATCCATCCACGTCCCGTACACTTGTTGGTCGAACTCCATCCAGAGCCTTGGCAGAGCGGAGGTGTTCCATGGGCGCAACGGTCCTCCAGACGCACGACAACCTGTTCGACTTCTTCCTCGAAGAGATCGATGCAGCGACAGACATCACCAGTAAAGAGGTGAGCGAGGAGGGGGTGTTCTACCTCTCCAACCTGCTGGTGGAGCAGACCCGCACGCCCAGCAATGAGACCCCCGACACGCTCGCCGAGCTCCACATCCAGGCTGCTCACGGTGGGCGAATCGAGGCGATCCGCATCTACCGGACCCTTGGCGACAAGGCCCTGTACACCGCTGGTTTTTTCCCCGAGAGCCTGTCGAGACGCCCGGTACGCGCGTCCTACTACGTGGACATGGGCCGCTGCGCCTACGACCGGCTGGCGAAGATGCTCGACGGTCCGAGCCACGGCCTGGCTGGAGGAGATGGCGGCCACAAAGGGCTCTCGGAAATCTTCGCGGAGCTGGCTGACTCGTTTTTCACCTGCACCGAGATCTTGCGGGAAGTGCAAGAGGCGATGCGGGCCCGCAACCAGGCGCCACCGAGTCAGTCCGAGCTGCTCCAGCTCTACGAAGACTGGATGGCCACCGGAAACCGCCGCGCGCTTCGGCGACTCCAGCGCTTCGGACTGGTGCCCGCCTCAACATCGGGAACCGCCTAGCCTGGAAGCGCAGCAATCGCGCAGACTTCCAATGGTCCCGAGGAGGTCCAGCCAACCCGTGAGGCAGGAGAGGCAGGATGCGATCACCTCGGACGCCTGCCGCATGTCCGCGTTCTGCGCGATGCCCCGCGGCGCCTCTGGCAAGAACCCAGAGGCCCGCGAATGGCGCGTCTACAGGCCATGGCAGGTTGAGCGGCGCCTCTCGGGGGCTTGACGTCGGAGGGACGTAGCCTTAGGCCCCTGCCGCTTGATTGGGGGGAGTCCCCGGCGAAGGCCCGTTCCTGCGCCGAGTGGTCCTCCCTCTTGGTGTCTGGATAGCGGAAGCCCCCGCCCACCGCCCGTCCCACCACATCCCGCCCCCTTCCTGTCGGAGGCCCGATGGCCCGCGTGACCGTGGAGGACTGCCTTGAGCAGATCCCCAACCGCTTCTCTCTCGTTCTCGTGGCGTCGGAGCGCACCCGCCAGCTCCTCAAGGGCAACCCCGCCCTCGTCGACAATGACCAGTCCAACAAGGAAGCCGTCTTGGCCCTGCGAGAGATCGCAGCACAGAAGGTGACCGTTGACTCGTCTCAATTCGACGAAAACGAGGCGCTGCACACCTTCGCTGGTCCCATGAGCCGCGAAGACCTCCCCCCGCTCGACGGCGACGCCCTGCCCCCGGCCGCCGACGACGACTTCGATCTGCCTCCCGCAGCCGACGACGACTTCGGCCTGCCCCCCGCAGCCGACGACGACTTCGGCCTGCCCCCCGAGGCCTGAGCCTGCCCACCTGGCCACCCCTCAGGGCCCCTGGCGTCCCTTCACAGGGCACGCCGACGGGAAACCGACCACAGGAGCGACTGCCCCATGTACGACCGCACTCTGCGCAACCTCGACAGCCGCATCATTCGCCGCAACCTCACCCGCAAGGTGGTGTCGCGCGAAGACTACAAGAAGTTCATCGACAACCTCGAAGACTGCGACCACCTCGCTGACACCAGCAAGGTCGAGTTCGTGGCCTCCGGCCGTCGCGACGAAGAAGACGAAGAAAAGAAGTAGCGCCCCCCACGGCGTCACCTCCACTTGCACCCCGGCCTCTTGCCGGGGTGTCGTCGTCTTGGGCAGGCCCCCACTTCCCCCTTCGACTCCTCACACCACGAGAAGCGACCCCGCGATGGGTGTGCTCCGGCATGCCGATGCCGGCTACGAGCGCACGGTCGACGTGGCACATGAGCGAGGAGTGAGAATCCCTGGGATCACTGATTAGCCAGTCGTCTTCACAGTCTATTCCCGCACCTTGTCTTCGATAATCTCCAAGACGTAGCGGGTCTTCTGCTTTCCGCCGATGGCATTGACGATGCGGCGGATGGCGTCGGCGTGGACCCCCCGCTTGCCGATGACCTTTCCGACGTCCTCCCGCGCGACCACCAGCTCCAGCACACACGAGTGGGTTCCCTGGACCTCCGAGACCGACACATCGTCGGGGCGATCCACCATTGCTTTGACCAACTCCTCCACGAGCTCGCGCACTTCCATGACCCTCTCCGCTGCGGGCGTACCCCGCTTTCAGCTGCTGCTGTTGTGGCGATTGACCCTCTAATCCTCGCGACCGGAGGGAGATCGTCACTCCGGTGACTCGCACGCCACCCCCCAAAACTTGTATCAGACCACGGGGACAAAAGGTGCACCCGGGGGGCATGCAGGGCCTGCACGCTCCTTGCGCGCAGTCTGCTCACCGCCGCAGGAGCGAGGTGATGCAATTCAGGGGAGAGCAACCATGTGAATGCTGAAGAGTGCCGAGCGTCCCGCACACGGCAACCGAGGCAGCGCCTCAGAAGCCCCCGAGATGTCTCCAGACGTCAAACCCAGGAACTCTTTTCCAACGGTTGACGTCAGACAGATTGGGAGCACCTGGCAAGCGTCACGCCATCCCCCCCCAGGCCCGAAACTCGACAGAGGAGCCACAATGCCCGCAAGCCTTCGACTCGTCGCCCCGTCCCAGGCCGCCGAGTGGTCCGAAGCCGACATCAAGGCACTCTCCACCGAGAACCCCCGCGCAGCAATGGAAATGGTCATCCACAAGTACCGGGAACGGCTGTTTTACCACGCCGGTTCCATCGTGAAGGACTGGCACGAAGCCTACGACGTCGTGCAGGAGGTCTTCATCCGGGCCATGCGCGAGACGCGGTTCTTCCTGCCAGAGTTCCGCATGAAGGCGTGGCTGTTTCGGGTCACGACCAACCTTTGCTTCAACATGGTCCGGGACCGCAAGCGCCGAGGGGCCATCCTCGAAGGCATGCACAAGGTCGATCGCACCCACGCCGATCAGCTCGACCAAGTCTTCCAGGGTGAGCGACGCGAAGAAGTTCTAGCGGCGATTGAGACCATGACGCCCGACCACCGAGCGATCCTGCTGCTCCGGTACTACGACGATCTGTCTTACGCCGAGATTGCAGATGTCCTGGAAATCAAGCTCGGAACGGTGATGTCCCGACTGTCGCGGGCACGCTCCCGACTGCTCGGCGCGATGGGCGAAGACACCCACCTGCTCGACTGAAGCCTCTCCGCCCCTGCTCTTCAGCAGGGGCGACGCTGTTCTCATGAAGACACATCCCTCTCCGGCCGTGGAGGGGATGGACTCTGCGGTCAAAGGTGTCCTCGGGGCGCACGTCGCACAGTAGCTATACGGCGCACGGGTCGCTCGCAGAGTCGCTCCACCACGCCGACTACCGCGACAAGTGCGGCCGCGGTCGATACCCTCTCGATCGCCTCACGGGACCGCTCCCGTACACGCGCTCTCTTCCTGAGACCTCTGGTGTTCCGGGCCTCGCTTCACGGCCCACCCACCCGCCCGGGCACACCCGACTCCCCTCCGCCATACGAGCCCGACGCCATGGATTGCCACACCGTCCGGAGTCTGCTGGTTCCCTACCTCGACGGCGAGCTGGCCCCCGCGCAGGCCGTCTGGATCGAGGCCCACCACGAGGTGTGTGAGCCCTGTTGTGCGGCCACTACCCGCCTCAAGGCGCAGTCCGCTCAGCTGGCCACGCTTCCTCCCCCGGCCATGTCCGGTGGGCTCGCCCACGACCTCTTCGCCCACATGGATGCCGACCTAGAAGCCGAGCTGGACCGCATCGCGCATGCACCCGCCCCGATGGCGGTCGCGCCACCTCCGAAGCAGCATAAAGTGTCCCCCATGGGCTTCGTCGCCTACGCCGCGGTGCTGGGTGCAGCGCTGATGTGGGGCTGGTGGGGCCACGACGCTGCGTCCACAGCCAACACCCAGGTCGAGGCCATGCGCGTGGAGCTGGAGCGCTCCGAACGCCTGCGGGCCCGAGCTCTTCCGCTGCCTCAAGATGCCCAGCAGTACCGCACTGTCGCCCACTCAAGGGGCCGCGGTCACCTGTGAGCATCCCCCGCCTGCTCGCTTGGTTGCTCCCCCTCGGCTTCATGGGAGCCCTCGCCCGCCCCGCGTCTGCTGGCGACGCGGCGCAGGTGACCCATGCCATCGAAGTCATTGTCGAGACCTACGGCGACCGCGCGACCGAAGCAGCACTGTACCGCGCGGCGCTCGACGGAATGGCGCGCGAGCTCGACACCCTCACGGGGCGTCAAGGGCATGCGGTCCTGTCGAAGTCCGACCGTGAAGGTCTTGAGGACTGGCTCGATGGCGCCCGACATGGCATCGCAGCCGAGTTCTCCATCGTGGCCGGCCAAGGCATCGTGATCACGGATGTCTACAGCGGGGGTCCCGCCGAGGAAGCCGGCCTGCAGCGCGGCGACCTCATCGTTGCGATGGACAACCGTCCCTTCACGGGGCTGCCCGCCGAGCTGATTCTTGCCGTGGCTGCAGACATCCAGTCGCAGCAGGTGGTGCTCGACGTCATGCGTCCCGAAGGCTTGCGCCGTCTGCCGATCACGCGAGGACCCTGGCGGCTAGACAGCGCCCGCCTGATCAAGCACGCCGACGTGGCAGTGTTGAGGCTCCCATTCTTCGGACCGCGCTCAGCCGCGTCTGTGCGTTCAGCTCTGACCGAATTGCCCACCGGCGCTCCACTGGTGATCGATCTGCGCACCAACGAAGGGGGGCGCATCACCGCGATGGCTCAGGTCGCTGGACTCTTCGTTGAAGAGGGAAGTCCGGTGGCAGTGATCGATGAGGCGTCCGGCGCGCAGCGGGTCATTTCCACCCAACAGTCTGGCGCTCTAAGAAATGTCGGCTCTGTCGTCTTATTGGTGGACCGCGACACCGGCGGCACAGCCGAAGCGTTTGCAGCCGCTTTGCGTCATCACCGAGGTGCGCTGCTGGTGGGCGCCACCACGGCTGGTCTCGACGGACTTCCAAGCTGGATCGAGCTCGAAGACGGCCTCTATCTGCAGGTCATCGCCGACGGACTGAGGGGTCCGGACGGCCGCTCGTGGGCCCCCAACGGCATGCAGCCAGACGTGCTCAGTCAGCCGGTCGGACGACCCATGCCAGTCACTCCGGGAGAGCTGCCCGCAGATGTTCAGCTCGACGCAGCCTGCCAGGTCGCCACCCAGGCACCCACCCACCTCACTGCTGGGCATTGAAGGGGCCAGCGGCCTGTCGTATCGTGGAGGTTAAGGTTGAGGCCAGCTGGAGTCCAAATGAAAGACCAGCAGCCCCCCCCCGCCATTCCCCCTTGAACTGACGAGGACCATCGGTGCCAGCGACCGCAGACCGCCTCTTGCCGACGCCACTCGACAC
>Ga0315321_10003610_pt1 | contig 12005 bp, 10 predicted proteins | sample M180m21515metaG_FD_203464 | JGI IMG/M metagenome (GOLD analysis project Ga0315321, IMG submission 203464) | Ammonia-oxidizing marine archaeal communities from Monterey Bay, California, United States - M1 80m 21515 | ecosystem: Environmental > Aquatic > Marine > Intertidal zone | place: USA... | reverse complement strand
AAAATTTTTCACAAGAGTTTGCCACCTGCTCGGCTTCGTATTCAATCATTAAACGACTCGTTGGAAGTTCCCTATTAGACGATTGCACCAAACGAGTGGGCTGCGTAGATTCCAGCCGCTGCATTTTATTGTTAAAAAATGTTTTGTAAGTTTTATCTAGCGGGTAAGTAGCAATTCGGCCCAGGTTGTTGGATCACTCTCCCAGGGAAATTCGGGTGTCCCAAAGGCAGGTATCTTTCCGAGCCGTCGGTCAACGGTTGCAGCAAAAAATCGCAGTCGTGGGCTCTCCTCAGGATCCCATCCTGGAAGCGCAGCCGCAGTAAGGAACGCTTCTACTTGCCAGCCTGTTTCAGATAGAGCAGATTCAATGAAAACCGAATTGGGAGGCAAGTCTGAGGCCTCTTCACTCGTCCGGGGGATTTGTGCAGCAACAGCCACTGGTTTGTCAGCAGATTTTCCACCACCAGTTGGAAGGAGGGCCAGTCGTCGGCAGAAACGACCGGCACGGTGGCTTTCGCCTGTAGGTCGAGTTGCAATCCAGAGATGAAGCCCGTCACTATCCTCGGGTTTTGCTGGCTGACACCAGCGGTTCCCCGAAAGTCCTTCAACGTGTGCCCGAACGCCTAGTCCTGCTTCGTTCCAGCCTATGGCAATTTCGAGAATATCCGGCACACCCGCTATGCCTGCTAGCCGGGGTAGGTGGCACGACGTGTCGAGATGGCTTTCCGCCGGAGGCCAGAGGCGGTCCCTCCAAAGACAGGGAAATCGGAGATTAAATACGCTAGTGGGGTTTACAAGTGGCATATGGAACACCTTCCGAGGAAGTCATCTCCAAGGCTGGAGGGTATGCTACACAGTAGCGTGTTTCGTTCATGATCGGTAGGAGAAAGTGTCTGAGGAGAATACTGTCGGGATGCGGGTACTGCAGATTTCCAGCGAGGCAACACCGTTTGCCAAGACCGGGGGGCTTGCCGATGTCGCCGGTGCGCTTCCAGAATCACTCGGGCGCGGGGGCTGTGACTGCACGCTCGTTGTACCAGCCTATCGTGAGGTTTTTGAAAAAAATCTGCCAATCAAAAAAACGGACATGAAGTTTTCGGTTCCTGTTGGAAAGCGAAATCTTGAAGCAACTGTGTATTCATGCTCCCTTCCAGATCAAAAACATAATGTTTTTCTTGTAGGGAATACGCATTGCTTCGATCGAGACACCCTGTATGGTGGTGCTGAAGACTATGCTGATAATGCCGAACGGTTTATCTTCTTCTCGAGGGCCTCGCTAGAGTTGGCTGCTCGACAACCCCAAGCCTTCGATATCATTCATTGCCATGACTGGCAGACAAGTCTTGTCCCTGCCTACCAGAAGCTGCTGTACCAATCGTGGCCGACACTGTCAGAAGCTCGTTCCGTTCTTACAATTCACAACGTTGCCTATCAGGGAATGTTTTGGCACTGGGATATGCTTCTGACAGGATTTCACTGGAAGTACTTCAACTGGCAGCAACTCGAGTTCTATGGCCAACTCAATATGCTGAAAGCCGGTATTGTTTTCGCTGATCAATTAACAACAGTGAGTCCAACCTATGCACAGGAAATTCAGGCTGATCCTGGTGGTTGTGGGCTCGAAGGCGTGCTCGCAGGGCGTGCTTCTGATTTAACTGGCATAGTCAACGGCATTGACCTTGAGACGTGGAACCCAAGAACAGATGAGTTGATTCCTCGGCATTACAGTGACAATGACGTCGAGCAGGGAAAGTATACGGCGAGAGTTGCACTTGCTGCTCGGCTTGGACATGCCGCTCCTGATGATCGACCATTGGTAGCATTTGTTGGTCGGCTTGCTGAGCAGAAGGGTGTAAGCCTTGTACTCGACCTTCTGCACAGTATGGCAGGATCAGGAAAAGTCAGATTTGTCATATTGGGTGCAGGTGATCCTTATTTGGAAGAATCACTCAGGGTTGTCGCCTCAAAGTATCCTGATGCTATTGATGTGGTAATCGGTTTTGACGAAGTACTCGCACATCTGATTCAGGCAGCTGCAGATATTTTGCTCATGCCGAGTCAGTATGAACCATGTGGGTTAGCGCAGCTGTATGCGTTTCGCTATGGCACGATTCCAGTCGTTCGAGCGACTGGTGGTCTCGTGGATACGGTCGTTGATGTGAGCGATCAGACATGTGCAGATGGAACGGCTAGCGGCTTTGTCTTCGAGGATTTCAAATCCGCCTCCCTCGAAGACGCTGTTCAGCGTGCCCTCGCTGCCCACGGAAATAAGAAGCTTTGGCAGGACCTGGTATATCGCGTTATGCAGCAGGATTGGTCCTGGAAGGTGAGTGCTCAGCAGTATCAGGAAGTCTATGAACGAGCACTTGCGAACGCCCCTGTCGATGTTGTGGATGTGCGTTGATGCACTGTATTTGCGTAGTTCGTAGAGCATGGGAAGCCCTGCGACTCTGGTGAATCCATAGAGTCGTTACCAGCAGAATTCTTTTCCCAAACAGCGTCACACGCTGTTGGTCGATACCACATTTTATGAATTTATTTGCTCTACAACGGATCGTACTAGTTGCTGTTCTTTTTTGTTCAATAGGACAATTTGTTTGTTCTGCATCAGCTGGTGAGTGCCGGAAATGCAAAGGACCGTACGGCGGAAAGACGTCGCCCTGCGGTGATACCGGATGCGGTCCACGCTATTGGGGTGCGTTTTGCGATGAACCTTTTCATCCAGATCCTTGCAACTGTCGAAATGAATGGGCAGGTGGATGTTTTCAGTCACCCTCTCTCGATCTTCTCGCGCCGTGGCAGATGCCTCCGGGACAAGGGTTTTGGTCACCAAAGCAGTGTGGCTATACAACTGAGTGCGGCTGTCATACCTGTGGTCCGCGAGGGTGGTTGGATTGCTTGAAGCCGCGATACTGGCTTGACTGACGGCACTCTGCAATCGCATCAAAACAGAATCTGCTACGAGGTACTATCACGAGCAAGTGATGCAGCGTAGGTGATAAGATCATCTCTCTCAATGCATGCGGCTCGTAGCTTTTCACCACCAACAGCACCATGTGCTAGTTCCACAAGCGGCGGTAATGTTGCAGCAAGTGGTGAATTTTGGGATGTGCCGGTTTCAGCGGGTCGCGCCAGAATGGCACTGAGTGCCTCGTCTGGTCGATTGATCCGAGCTGCTAATACTGCAAGTACATCCCAGGCTGCCGGGGCCTCGTACTCATTTGCCTGCTCTGCTTCCTGCCTAAAAAATGTAATGGCTTGATCAGCTTCTTTACCAAGCTGTGCTGAGTAAAAGAGGCGAGACGATGCTCCGAAGTCAGAAAATGGCGTGTCACCCGGATACTGGAACTCCTTCGGAAGTCGACATGCATAGCATGCCAGGGCATGGGCATGTTGAATATCATGAGAGTCGGTACAGATTCTTGCAAAACGAAGCACTGCTTGGAGGTGTGAGGCGTCTACATGAATGCTCTCTTCGTTCAGAAGGCCACCTGCGGATGCTAGAAGATCGACGAGAGTACCTTTACGGCCCTTTATTTCATTTACTTGGTTCGTATCAACAAGCTCTCGCTCGATGAGATCTCTAGCCAGATTTTCAAACACCTCTTTATGGAGATGGTGGATCATGATTTTCGCAACAGGTTCCTGTTGCGTTGGCGGAAGTCCAGCAACTGACTGTTCGTATGCTGTGACTGCATTGCATGTTCCCTGAGCAGCCAGCATCACACGAATGCCAAGGGCAGGGTCGAGGTTTTCCCAGAGCGCTAATTGAATGATTTCCTGAAGCGGCTGATACTCTTCTTCATCGGCCACAGACTCTTCTTGCTCAAGAATCTGTGAGGCGATTTGACTGAGCTTGTCTGCGACCTCTTGAGGTTCAACAGCTGCCCGCAGATACATCCACCCAGAAGCAATCTGCCCTTCATCAAAGAGCTTCCAGCCAACTTCTCGACACGCAGCAATTGTTTTGTCATCAAGTTTTTTCTTGGTCGTCTTATCAGCATCTACAACAGGTCCAACAAGAGGGAGTCCTAGAGATGCACGGGCTCGTAGCAAATGAGCATCAAACAGACTATGCCAACGACAAGAATGACGAAGTGAATCCTCAAGTTTTTGAAACATTGCATCGATACCATTTGCTTCCAGAGTTGCGGTCAGCTCTGTAGCAAGCGAGGCGATGTCTATTGGATTATGGTGAGGCATGTTTTTTGTGCACTTTCACGTTGGAGTTCTCTGCTGATGCTTCTCGCTGCCGTAATGATTCATATGCCAGTACGGCAGCTGTTGCCGAAACATTGAGGCTATCCGCAAGGCCAAGCATCGGAAGAGCAACAGTCTCTAAAACTATGTTTTTCTTGGTAGCAGCCTCCAGCCAGAGAGAAGACAGCCCATGCGCTTCGCTGCCAAGCAGGATGGCCGGTTGGTTTGTAAATTCAACTGCATGCCAGCAAGTGGTACCATCGGGCGTGGCGGCAACAATATTTTGCTTGCGAGAAATGCACCATTGCATAACTATGGGTGTTGTGTCGCATGCAATCGGCATACTAAACACAGTGCCTAAGCTTGCGCGAATCACGGCTGGATTCGAAGCATCAGTTCCTTTCCCGCAAATAATAATGCCACCAAAGCCAGCTGCATCAGCTGTGCGAAAAATTGCACCAAGGTTACCTGGCTTTTCAATGCCCTCGAGAATAAAAAGTGGTGCATCTGGACGAGGCTTGAAGTCTGCTACTGAATCAGTTTGAAAACGCGCAACAGCAACGAGCCCTTCGTTGCGGTTTCCGAAAGAAATTTTTGAAAACGCTCGGGTGCTCAATGGTGTCAGTGAGCAGTCTTGGGCGGAAGCCTGGTGAAGAAGTAGTGAAAAATTCTTCTGCTCTGCGTCTGCTAGGGATGACAATCTGTCGGCATCAAAGAATATCTCAACAATTTCTTTTTTAGCAGTTAGGCACCGCCGTATTTCACGTTGTCCATCGATGAGGGTGAGGCCCGTCTGACGCCGAGCCGTTGCATCGCGCAGCTTCATGGTAGATCGAACACGAGCATTTGATGGACTCGTAATCGTTTCAGTCGTTGTTATTGATTGAAGCACTGACAATTCTGTGATCTCCTTCGTGAACCCATCTTATTGTGATGTGTCCCCAATGCCACTCGAGCGAGCAAACCCGCCGAGAGGGAGCTGTCGTCCGTGAAGATCCATGCATGAAAGTGGACCACTGGAGATTGGTAGCATTCTTGATGATGCCGCTTGAAGTGCAGACGTGAGTGCTGTTGCCAGTCGCTGATGGTGCCATCCAGGGGAGTGTGCAGTGAGGAGAATTGGTCCCTGTGCCGTTGGAGAAAGCAACTGTGCGCAGTCTGTCAGGAGTGATACAAGATGCCTGTCGATAGAAAAGGCTTCTCCCTTGGGACCATGACCCCATGAGGGTGGATCAAGAACAAATCCATCGTATACGTTGCCACGAGTTCTTTCTCGTGCAACAAATCTCTGTGCATCTTCGCAGATCCATCGGATGGATGCGGAGTCAAGATGAGAGGCCGTGGCGTTCCTTCGAGCTAGTTGGAGCGATTGACGCGAGCTGTCCACGTGCACTACCTCAGCACCAGCCTGGGCTAAGGCGAGTGTCGCTGCACCTGAGTGTGCAAACAGTGAGAGCACCCGACTCCCTTTTGGCGTTATTTCAGAAAGCCATTGCCACTGAGGCAACTGCTCTAGAAAAACCCCAACTTGTCCTGACGGTGATGGTCGCACATGAAGCTTTAGCGGACCACCGTAAAGTGGAAACTCAATGTGCCACGGATCAGGCAGGGGGACTGTGAACTCCCAATCACCAGTGCCTCGCCGTGATTCTCGAAAAATGGCATGAGCCTCTTTCCAGAGTTCTGGGTTCTGTCGTCTTGCCGTTGTCGAGGGGAGGGGCCGAATCAGAACGACACCCCCCATGTTTTCAAGACGATAGCCAGTTCCCGAGCGATCAACTCCAAAATCAACGAGTGCTGGATCGGGCAACTTTTTCAAGGTAGATTCGTTCATAAGATGAGGGGTAACTCAATGCGTTGTCGCTGACTACTTTTGTTCCGTTACTCGACCACACCAGCACCCTGTTTACTAAACAAAAGATTCTTCTCCATTCTTGCATAAAGGAATTCCCAATGAAACAAACAGCCTTCGTTACAGTCACCATACTTGCTGGTCTTGCCGTTGTGTTCGTTGCTCCGCAGTGGCGCTTGAGTGCAGAAGAGTCTCCTCGGTTCCAGCGAGAGGGTAATGGACTTCCGTGGGATGAAGGCGTACAGAATTTAATTGGTAGTGTCCGAGAGCCAATGCACAATCACAAACCACCTAGAAACGAAGGTGGGCCAATAATGGATCATTTGATGAGACGTTTTGATGAAGTAATTGTACGACTTGATCGTATTGAGCGGCGTGTTGGTAGTGGACACAATCCAAACGGCTACCGTCCACCGCATGGGCCAGAGCACTTTGGGAATGAAGAGAGAATAAAAGAAGAAGATCGACGACACGATTTCGATCGTCACATGCGAGATGAGATGCATGACCAAATGAGACAGTCTGCAGAAATGGCAGAACAGTCTCATCGGGCACATGAGGAACTGCGCGAGCAAATTCAAGAGCGTATGCATCAAGCACGAGGAATGTTGGGCCAGGCTCGAGAACGGTTTATGGAACTCAACGAGCGGGTCGAAGAACTTGAGGAAGAGATGAGGGAGCTTCAAGAACGGATCGAGGCACTTCACCCGCCAGTAGCTGAAAAGGCAAGTCAATGAGACGTGTGAGAAGAACTAAAAGCAGAAGCTGTAGGATTAGGAAAGGAGTAATTCTTGGCACAGAATTTTTGAAAGCATGGTGCTGAATTTGAGGGCAAGTTCCTCAGGGCATACTTTTAATAATTTGTTTTGTAATATGACGGGATATACTACATCGTAATAGAGTTCTCCCGCTGATCGACCAGAACGGTCCGCGTTCGTTCACCATCATGGCATTGAACGAACGGCGACGCGGGTGTTTCCTTTTGTTTACGATCGGAGCACCCTTTCATGTTGCGAACTATTTTTGCATTTCTTTGTCTTGCTGCAATTGCTCAACAAGGTGTCGCTGATACCAAAGAGACATCATTCAATAAAGACATACGCCCGATCCTTTCTGATCGTTGCTTCACGTGTCATGGTCCTGACGCTGAGGAACGGCAAGCTGGGCTTCGGCTGGATACCATGGCGGATGCCACCGCAGTCCTCGAAAGTGGATCGCACGCTCTTGTTCCGGGTAAACCATCCAAGAGTGAGATCATTGCGCGAATCAACAGCAAAGATCCTGACATTGTCATGCCACCGCCTGAGGTTGGTAAGCCGGTAACTCAGGAAGAAGCCAGGTTGTTCACTCAATGGATAGCAGAGGGTGCACAATATGAAAGGCATTGGGCATTCGAGCGAATTAAGAGGCCGGCAGTGCCGGAGGTGATTGAGAAAAAGTGGCCGCTCACACCGATTGATCATTTTATTCTTGCTCGACTTGAGCAGGAGCAAGTTACGCCGAGTCCAGATGCCACGCGAGTGACATTAGCGAGACGCTTGTCGCTTGATCTCACAGGATTGCCACCATCAGCAGAGGTGGTGGAGGAATTTCTACAAGACACTACAGGTGATGCGTATGAGCGTTATGTGAATACATTGCTGGCAAGTCCACACTACGGTGAACGTATGGCAATCGAATGGCTTGATGCCGCCCGCTATGCTGACAGCCATGGCTATCAGACTGACTCCAGTCGCTCCAACTGGCCGTGGCGTGCTTGGGTTATAGAAGCTTTTAATCGTAATCTCCCTTTCGATCAATTTACGATTGAGCAACTCGCAGGTGACATGCTGCCTGATCCAACACGAGATCAGATTGTTGCAACCGGCTTCAATCGGAACCATCGGATTAATGGTGAAGGGGGGATCATTGCCGAAGAATGGCGAGTCGAGACGGTCATCGATCGAGTTGAAACGACCGGGCAGACATGGCTTGGCCTTACTGTGGGATGTGCCCGCTGTCATGATCATAAGTATGACCCACTCACCCAACGGGAGTTCTATTCCTTATTCGCGTTATTCAACAATGTTCCAGAAACTGGAACAATCATGGGCAAGTCGAACCGGAGCGGTGGCAATTCTGATCCTATTCAACTCCTTCCAAATGAAAATCAGGCGAAAGAAATCACAAAGCTTGAGCAGGTTGTTGCTGATGCAAAAGTAGCCTTACGTGCAGAAGAAAAGAATTTCAGCACGTTGCTTGAATCGTGGGTGAATGAAACTCAGTCGCTTCTTGGCACGCCCGGGCAGGTCTGGAAAACGATTGAACCAATTGAATTAACCAGTGCTGGTGGAGCGACGATTCAACTTGACGATGATGGTACATGTCTGGTGGAGGGGGCTCGTCCTCCGCAGGACAGTTATACGGTAGAGGCTCTAATTCCGCCCGGTGCTTTTGGTGGTTTGCGAATAGAGCTTTTACCGGTGGAGGGGCTCGCTGGAGGTGGATACGGTCGTGGTGGAAATGGAAATGTAGTAGTAACGAAAATTGAAGCAGAGATTCATCCGCCTGGTGACAGTAAAGCGATACCTGTTGTGTTTAAGCGAACAGATGCAAGTTACCAGCAGAAGGGTTGGGAAGCGACAAAACTGCTCTTGGGGAAAAAGGGTGATGGTTGGGCGATTGATGGCCATCTGCAAGATTTAAAAAAACGACGGAATGTTGCACTGTTTCCTCAGGAGTCGGTAACAGTTGAAGATAATTCTCGGCTTGTCGTGACCGTGAGGCAGGAATCTCGGTATTCGGGGCACACGATTGCACGGTTTCGTTTAGCGTATTCGGCTGAGGATCCGAGCATCATTGGAGTCAACGGAATTCGACTCTCAAAAAATGTTCGGGATGGTTTGTCTACTCCTGCCGATGAGCGTACTCCAGAGCACCAAAAAGAACTGGAAAAGTATTACCGTGAAAATGTAAGTGGACCGATTCAGCAAGCGGAGGCTGCTCGTGATGCTGCACAGAAAAGTCTTGAATCCTATCGAAATAGAATTCCAAGTGCGATGGTTATGCGAGAGGGAAAACCTCGGGAAGCCTTCGTACTTCTTCGTGGAGAGTATGACAAGCGGGGAGAGGTCGTGGAGCCGGGTCTTCCTGCTTTTCTGCCGTCACTCCCTAATGGTGAAGCAGCTAATCGGCTTTCGCTTGCTCGCTGGATTGTCTCAAGAGATAACCCACTAACAGCTCGAGTCTGGGTGAATCGTATGTGGGAGCGTTTCTTCGGTGTGGGCCTTGTTAAAACAAGTGAAAACCTCGGTAGCCAGGCGTCGTATCCGACTCATCCAGCATTGCTCGACTGGCTTGCAGTGGATTTCATGGAAAGCGGCTGGGATGTGAAACGGTTTGTGAAACAGTTGGTAACCAGTCGTGTGTATCAGCAAGGGTCTGTAGTATCGCCAGAGGCACTCATGAAAGACCCTGAGAATCTTCTTTTTGCTCGCACTTCACGCATTCGGTTGCCGGCAGAAATCGTTAGAGATATTGCGCTTGATACCTCCGGTTTACTTGTGAAAAAAATTGGTGGCCCCAGCGTGCGGCCATGGATGCCAGACGGTGTTTGGGATGAAACAAGCAAATATGGAAACTTGCGTGGATACAAGCCTGCGACCAATGAAGACCGGTACCGTCGCAGTATGTATACGATTTGGAAACGGACGGCTGGCCCACCGACGATGCTTCTGTTTGATGCGCCCAACCGTGAAACATGTACAGTGAAGCGTTCACGAACAAATACACCATTGCAGGCACTTGCTCTGCTCAATGAAATCACGTTTGTTGAAGCAGCGCACGGCTTTGCTCAACGGATGCTAACAGAGGGTGGATCGGTTCCAGCAGATAGGATTAGCTTTGGCTTCCAACGAGCTCTTGGGCGAAAACCATCGAAAGAAGAGTTGCAAACACTCGAGGATGGTCTTGCTGCTGATCTTAAGTTCTTTCAGTCTGATACGCAGGCAGCAGAGGAGCTTTCTCAAGTTGGTGTTGTTCCTCCGCCGAAAGATATCCCTCTTCCTGATTACGCTGCCTACACACTCGTTGCTAATGTGCTGTTGAACCTTGATGAATTCATAATGCGAGAATAAGAACGTGAATGCAAACAATTCAATAAAAATACAGGATCAGATCAATCGCAGAGTCTTCCTCGGAGGAGCAGGGGGTGGACTTGGTTTTGCTGCGCTCGCGTCGTTAATAAAGCCGGTCGGTGCTACAGAGGTGATGGACGCAAGTCCACTGGTCGCTCCCCATTTTCCACCACAGGCGAAACGAATCATCTATCTGTTCCAGTCGGGGGCACCCTCGCAGATGGACTTATTCGATCCAAAGCCACAGATGGAAAAGTATCGGGGTGAGGACCTGCCAGACTCAATCCGAAAGGGGCAGCGTTTGACGACAATGACCAGTGGCCAGAAAAGTTTTCCTGTAGCGCCGTCGATGTTTTCTTTTGCCCAGCATGGCAAGAGTGGCATGTGGTTTAGCGAACTTGTGCCCAATATGGCCCGCCATGCAGATCGGTGGTGCATGATTCGATCGATGCACACTGAACAGATTAACCACGATCCAGCGATTACATTTTTTCAGACAGGTCACCAGTTGGCCGGTCGTCCAAGTATTGGATCCTGGTTGAGTTATGGTCTTGGTAGCGATAATGCAGACCTACCTGCGTACATTGTGCTGACAAGCTATGGTTCAGGTCGTCCCGATGACCAGCCTCTCTATGATCGATTGTGGGGGGCAGGGTTTCTGCCGAATGAGCATCAGGGGGTTCGGTTTCGCAACACAGGTGACCCGGTGCTCTATCTTGCTGATCCTCCGGGTGTAAATCGTGAACTACGGCGGGCAACGCTTGATCGAATTGCTGCCATCAATGCCTCGCGAGCCGCGGTTATTGGTGATCCTGATATTGCAGCCCGCACGAATCAGTACGAGATGGCCTTTCGTATGCAGGCGAGTGTGCCAGAGATCACTGACTTTTCTGATGAACCGAAGCATGTGCTGGAGTCGTACGGGCCCGATGTGCATCGGCACGGTAGCTATGCGTTTAACTGTCTACTCGCCCGAAGGCTGTCAGAACGTGGCGTACGGTTTGTGCAGTGCTTTCACATGGGTTGGGATCATCATGGTGGACTGCCGAAGGCGATTAAGGGGCAGGTGAAAGACACGGATCAAGCTACTGGAGCTCTACTGGACGATCTCGAACAGCGAGGGTTGCTTGATGAAACGTTAATCGTCTGGGGCGGTGAGTTCGGCCGAACCATCTATTCCCAGGGTAATCTGACAGAAACCAATTATGGTCGTGATCATCATCCGCGGTGCTTCACCACCCTCATGGCTGGTGCGGGTGTCAACGGTGGCCTGACGTGGGGTGAAACGGATGATTACTCATACAACATTGTGACTCCTGATCAAAAAGTGCATGTGCATGATCTCAATGCAACGATTTTACACCTGATGGGTATCGACCATCTACGGCTGACCTATCCCTATCAGGGACGTGATTTTCGACTGACCGATGTACACGGGAAGGTCATTCACGGTGTGATGAGTTGAGTGCTGTGTTCGATCACATGGATCGCATTGTGGCATGTAACGCCTGAGAGTGATGGGAGAATTTGCACTTCAAGTTGAAAAAATATTTATGAATTGCTGCCGTTTTCCATTACTACTTTTGGTCCTTGTTGTTTTCTGTTCTGTGAAAAACAGTCTGTTTGCAACTCCTCTCGCACACACTGAAGTAGGAGAGTCTGAACAGCAGTCAGTTGAAAATAATCTCGAGGGCAAAAATAGTGTTGTCGAATCTGCTTCGGTCATACCAATTGCCGTTGTCGTCTCAGCACAATCAGAACAACAAAAGCCGTCACATCCGGCAGTGAATGCCATTGATGGTGATCCGGCCACCCGGTGGTGTGGTGACGGGCCAGAC
>Ga0315321_10003607_pt1 | contig 12011 bp, 11 predicted proteins | sample M180m21515metaG_FD_203464 | JGI IMG/M metagenome (GOLD analysis project Ga0315321, IMG submission 203464) | Ammonia-oxidizing marine archaeal communities from Monterey Bay, California, United States - M1 80m 21515 | ecosystem: Environmental > Aquatic > Marine > Intertidal zone | place: USA... | reverse complement strand
CGACCAATGGCATCGAGATAGATGCGGCGACAGAACGTATAGTCATCAATCTTCGGCCGTGGTGCCTGACTGCGTTTCTTTAACTCGTCTGCGACGAGCTGATCGATTTCTTGAGCAAAGGCCACGACATCTGCAGCTGAGTGCGCAGACTTCTTCCCGCCATCGCTCGAAGGCTCATTGGCGAGCAGCACCAGCGAACTGGAGAAACATATGCCAACCGCCATCCATGTGATCAAAAACCGCATCGTCAGAAACCCTTGCTACTCGTCGATTCATTCACAGTCACTCAATTATGCATCGGACGTTCGGGATTGAGTCCATGCCTATTTAAACAATGTAGCTGTGCGTTCTTCATTATCATTGCAATCGGGGCCATTTGAGACACCAAAAAACAGGGGAAAACAGCCTGCTTTGCTGCCGCATTCCCTTCAAGGGATTGGCAGCTTTCCGTCAGGGATTCCAGTCTTTGATTACCTTTCCGCTGCGATCGAGAAGTCGCAACTTTCTGAGGGTTGCATCGCCTGGGCCGTCGGCGACGTCGATACGGAGTTGGTAGAGTTGCTCAACCGTATCAATCTCAAGGCGAACTTCTTGAGCCTGACTACCGCCGACAACTGGAAATGTGATGGTTTCACCTCTCGGCAAAACGGCTTCTTTGTCAGTGGTGAAGAAGATCTCGCCCTGCCCCTTCAAATCAGTTTTGAGCTCGAAGGCAAGACAATAAGGGCCAGCGGGGGAAATCGGTGCAGCGCGAAAATCCATAGCGATCCCGGGGTCGTCACCGGTAAAGGTCAGTTGAAATGCATCTTTCGAATTTTCAAGTCGAGTGTTTTTGCGGGCACGGATTGAACCACGGTTGGCTCTGGGCTTACGGACAGCCCGTGACTTGCCTATCTTCCCGGGCGGGGTGAGAAAGGGCTGGTCGGAGTCGCTGAAGACTGTCCATTGACTGTTGGATTTGGGCACTTGGGCCGGAAGCATCTTTGGGTTTGCAAGCGCGGAAGAATGAAGAACATCACGACTCATATTTTTCCACTTTACAACCATAGCCGTGAGCCGCTCGGGTTCGGATGCAGCGAGATTGTTCGTTTCAGTACGGTCGTTGGCCACATTGTAGAGTTCCCACTCCTGCCCCTTGAAGCTGACAACTTTCCAGTCGCCGTCGCGTAGTCCATAGTCAGAAGAAAACTGAAGATGAATGGGCTCTGTACGATTGAGTTTTTTCCCTTCAAAGACAGGCCGCAAAGAAACTCCAGAAACGGGTCGAAGGTCACGTTGCGGATACTCACCCGGAATCGAGGCACCTGCTAGATCGACGAGAGTAGGCAAAACGTCAATCAAATGGGCGGGGGTGTCGACGATTGCACCAGGTTTGGTCTTCAGTCCGTCCGGCCAGTGGACGATGCCCGGAGAGCTAATGCCGCCTTCGAATTGATTTTGCTTGTAGAAGCGAAAGGGCGCGTTGCGAGCCCAGGCCCACGGAGTGGAATCGGCCAAGGCAATATCACCATTTGTGGGCTCGACGTCGAGTAGGGGAGCCCGGCGATCGTAGGGACAGGCTCCGTTATCAGAAACAAAAAGGATGAGCGTATTATCAAGTTCGTCATGCTCTTTGAGATTATCCACAAGCCGGCCAACCTCTTGGTCGACCCTGTCAATCATGGCAGCGAGCGTCACCATGCGGTTTGTTTCGTACGAGCGCTGCCACGGAACGACATCTTTCCAAGCCCGCACGTGAGGCGGGCGTGGGCTGGGCGTAAGCGTATTGGAGAGAAGCCCCAACTGCATTTGTTTCTTGATGCGAGCGTCACGTATCTCATCCCAACCCTCGGTGTATCGACCTTTGTACTTGGCATAGTCTTCAGGAAGCGCATGAAGAGGAGCATGAGGGGCATTAAAAGCGACATAGAGGTAGAAGGGTTCCTCCGTCTTGCGGGCTTCACTGAGAAAATCAATGGCAAAGTCGACGTCAGCAACTGTGGTGTAAAAGGTCTTGTCATTAAGAACAGCAGGGACGTTCCACGGCGTGCCATTCAGACGGAACGAGTTGTCACCTTTGAAGAAATTACAGGCGCCGCTGAGGTGTCCGAAGTAACGATCAAACCCAAAATCAGTAGGTTCACGCCGCAGATGCCACTTGCCAGTCATCGCGGTAAAATAACCGGCGTCTCGAAGAACTTCAGCCGATGTGACGGCGTGAGAAAGGCTGACTTCACCAGCGGCGATGCAATACTGGCCAGTGAGAAGAGAGACGCGGGAAGAGTGGCATTTCGCGGTGTTGTAGAACTGTGAAAAACGCAGCCCATTCGCAGCAAGGGAATCAAGATGAGGAGTGTCGATCTCTCCCCCATAACACCCTATGTCGGAGTATCCGAGATCATCCGCCATGATCACGACAATATTTGGTTGTTTCTGATCTTTCGCCTCACTCGTAGTGGAATGAAAACTGATCGCTCCGGCAACTCCCATTAGAAGAAGAAGTCTGGAAGTATTCATTGAGACATGCCCTCTCTCTAGGTTCTATTATTAATTTAGCCTTGGAGCACTGTGCCCCTGCTCACGAATGTGCTTGAGCAATGCTTTGAGTTGCACTGCTTTTCCCGGGTGCTCATTAATGACGTTCGTTCTCTGGCCGTCATCATTCTTCATATGAAAAAGCTGCCCCGTCTTTGAATCGTCCGGTATGTAACCGTACTTGGCTTCCCACTCAGTATTTCGACCACTCACATACCCGTTCTTCGTATCGATTAAGGTCCAATCGCCACTTCTAATGGCGTACTCACGATCACGCGTGTTGTGGATATGAGCACTTCGTGGACTCTTTTTTGCCGCCCCAGTGATTAGTGGCTGCAGGTCATGAGAGTCTTCAGCCTGATCAGCGGGCAACTCGCACCCAACAATCGAGGCAACGGTAGCCATGACATCAATTTGTGACACAAGCTGATGACAGACTGAACCCTCAGGCACGTTTCCTTGCCAACTGATGATGTAAGGCACACGATGTCCACCATCGTAAATATCCCGCTTCAAACCTCGCAGTGGATCAGACGACCAGTGATCAAACTTCTTTGACCGCTCATACGCATACCGTTCTGGACCGTTGTCAGCTGAGAAAATAATAAGCGTGTTCTCTCGCTGCCCTGAATCATCAAGAGCCTGAAGGAGTTGTCCGATTGAATCATCTGTTTCACAGACAAAGTCACCGTACGGACCTGCCTCTGACTTTCCGTCGAATGCATCATTCGGAATGATCGGCGCATGGGGAGAGGGATAGGCAAAGTACAGAAAAAACGGTTCTTTCGAATGAGCCTGCTTCTTTATGTACGCGACGCCTCGCCTGGTCGTTTCAGGAATGTTTTGATAGGGATCCCAATCACTGCACATCGGCCCAGGGCGGCACTCCCAGCCACCTTCTTTGATGGGCTTCCACTTCGACGTGTCCATGATGGTATCTGGAGCCTTCACGACCTTATCGTTTTCAATCCAACAATACGGGGGGAAGTTTATGACGGTGTCACCAAAGTAAGAGTCAAATCCATGAGCAAGGGGGCCGTCAGGAATAGACTTCTCCCAGTCAAAGGCTTCAGGGCCATAAAACGTACGGGGCTTCTTGTTTTTCGAGGTGCCCTCTTGGGTTCTAGTAGTGGCACCCTCTTTAAGAATGGCATTCCAATCCCAACCCAGATGCCATTTGCCAATGGCGGCAGTTGTGTAGCCCTTCGACTTGAGCATCTCCGGTATTGTCAATCGCTCGGCACTGAAAGCTGAATCCCCAAACACTCCAACGATGCCGTGAAACTTTCGCCAATGATAGCGCCCAGTTAACATCGCGTAGCGAGAGGGTGAGCATATCCCCGAGGAAGAATGGCCGTCGGTAAACTTCATTCCAGAGGAAGCAAGTGCATTCAGATTCGGTGTTGGGATTTTTGAATCCGGGTTGTAACACTGAAGATCACCGAACCCCAGATCATCAGCATAGATGATAAGAATATTGAGAGGTTTTTCTGCTGCCCGTGACACGGACACCAGCATGAGGAATAACAATACACAAAATAAACTCGGCTTCATGATCTTCTTTCCAAAAGCGTTCGCTCTCTGTGACTTAAAGCTCGAGGAAAACCGTCCCAGTCGTTCAGATACAAACCAGCTCATGCCTATCCTGAACCACCCGCGGCCCCTCAAGAATTTCAGTTCTTTGTAATGATTACGTTTTTTGTTTCGAGCGTTCCCCATATGTGGCCAACACCACACTTTATGACTTCCTTTCGAAACCTATCATCCTTGACTGCATATGTTTCCTCATCGATACGAATGGTCGCCGTATCATCATCAAAAGTGACACTCGCCGTATGCCACTTCCCTGCTTCAGCATGATATTTTTTTGTTCTGACGGTGGCCTTCTTTTTCTTCGACCCGACGATACTTTCGTACGTCACAAGACTGACTACGTCGGTTTTCGAGTGGTCCTTGTTCGGCGTGCCGTTGACAAACACTTTGAAAAGGTGCGTAGGCTTACCATTTTCTTCAGTCTCAAAAACAAGGTTTATCTTCTGAGGTAGATCACGTTTCCAAGAGAGTGAAAACACACCGTTGGTGAACGGGATGTCGTAGAAAGTTATGGGACCATGTCGATTGTGAGCGTTATATTCTGCTTCAGTGCTCACAACTGTGCGCACGCCGTTATCCTCATTTACACGGCCCCATTTCATGCTGACTTGTTCACCCGTAGGCTTGACCTCTTGAGCACCAGCGAAGAGTGATGGCAACACAAACACCAATGAACATTGCAGAAGAACTCTCCATGCCCTTTTCATGGTCTGTAAATGTGTTGAGCGTCTCGACATGAGCCGTGCGTCTTTGGAGGAATGAGTAAAAAGAGCGTTCTTTCAAGAACCATGCTGTCGCGTGTTCATTCTTACAAATAAGGTCAAACTGTGCAGAGGAAGAACGCCTGCTTAAGCGTCAGCATGACTCACGTTTCAATTTTCCGAAACGGAATCATTCAAATGTGGTTTGACAAACTTTGTATTTGTACAAATTGTTGTTCGTTTTGTCATACACATCATTGCCTCCAACTCTGACACTTATAAAATCGTCAAGACGACGTAGACGTACAACCCAGCAAGGTGATGACACGCAGGTACACAGTAATTGAGAAGCCGCCTAATAATTGAGAGCAACAAGCTCCACAGCGCGGCGTTCAGAGTCGCTATGTGTGGCTGAACTCGTTTTGCTTGCTGCAATCGAACAAGAAAGCTATCCCATCCGCAAGATAGCCTTTTCGGAAACCGAGGATGAACGGCCCGTCACCCCTGCCCTTTCTGCTGTCAGAAAGATACCAAGAAAATGCGTGTTAAGAAAAAGTCACGCTGCAAACAACACACCATAAGCCGCTTTGAAGACGCTGCGGGTGACTGATATGTTGCGAACAATACAAAAATATCGAAAAACAACGGGCAAAAGCTCGGCTTTCATACACTGCTGAGACATTTGACAGTTTTTATTCATGAAAACACTCAACACACATGGAACACAAAAAAAGCATTCCCTTTTATTCGACCCAGCTTTCCTGTCCTGTTGTTTACCGCTCTTTGATTTGAATAATCCGCGTAAAAAAACATAATACCGGCACAAAATGCACAGAACCACGCTTGTTTTCGTCATATTTTGATTGCATTCCGTCGTTTCTTGGCAATAATTGGGGCTCCCAAAGGAGAACGCCTTGTGCCTGGACGAGAACGACGCAGCCGATTAATCGACATCATCCGTCTTCGGGGGTTTGCAGCCCTCGATGAATTGGTGCGCGAACTCGGCGTATCCGAGTCGACAATCCGTCGGGATCTTGATGCGCTCGAGGAACAAGGAACAGCTCGTCGCACTCATGGTGGTGTGCTGTACGCAGGTGGACTCCCCCGCATTGCGGAATTTGATGAGAAGCAACCAGCAAACTGGGAAGCAAAACGAGCGATCGCCGCTGAAACTGCAAAAATTATTGATGACGAAGAGACTGTTCTTCTCGACGGAGGCACGACCACGTACGAAGTGGCGCGGCTTCTGGCAGGACGACCACTTCAGGTCGTCACCAACAGTATGCCAGTTGCCAATCTGTTTGCTTCTGAGGCGAGAACAGATCTTATCTTGCTTGGTGGTTTTGTTTCGCCACGAACCGGCGTTTGCCTCGGCCCCTACACCAATGAATTGCTGAGTCGGCTCCATGTCACCACAACAGTTCTTTCAGCTGCCGGCATATCAAAGCAAGGACTCTTCAACGCCCAGCTTCTCCTCGCCGAAACCGAACAAGCCATGCTGCGTGCAGCAGGGAAAGTAATTGTTGTTGCCGACAGTTCAAAATTTGGTCGGAAAAGTCTCACACTCGTTTCTGGTCTCGATGCAATCGATATCGTTGTGTCCGACAACGGACTTTCTGATGAATGGCAGCAAACTATTCTTGATGCCGGACCTCGTCTGATTCTTGCAGATACGCCTACAGAAGCTAGTGAAGTCGACACACCACATGCACCCTCGCACAGCTAACCCCACCCCTTAGAACGACAAACTCATGCAAGCCACACTCCCACACAACAACCTATCTCGTTCTGATGTAGAACGCATCGTGCGTGACATCGTGCTTGCAGGGCATGACGGTGTACCAAGTCAGGGACATCAGGAGCAAGCAAATAGTGCCCCGAAGCTTGTTGTCAGTATCTCGGCGAGACACTGTCATCTCACGGATCAGCATGTTGAGAAACTTTTCGGTTCCGGCCGCACGTTGACACCACAAAAAGATCTCTACCAAGATGGCTATTATGCCGCGGAAGAGACTGTCATGATCATCGGCCCGAAACGCCGGATGCTGCCAACAGTTCGAGTGCTTGGGCCTACCCGACCAGCATCACAAGTTGAGCTTGCATTCACAGACGGCATTTCACTGGGGATAGATCTCCCGGTCCGGGCAAGTGGCAAAATTTCGGGAACACCGGGCTGTGTACTCGTAGGACCCGCCGGCACTATTGAACTCACCGAAGGAGTCATTCGCGCCGAGCGACACGTTCATATGTCTCATACCGATGCCGCACACTTCGGAGTCAAGAATGGCGATCGCATGAGTCTGGTGATCAATGGTCCGTGCGACACCGTTTTCCGTGACCTCCTCGTACGAGCAGACACAAATGCAAAACTAGAAGTTCATATTGATACAGATGAGGGCAACTCGGCTGATCTTGATCATGCGACAAGCGTCGAACTGGTCCGCCAGGAGTAACGCCAAACCTTTCACGGATGGATAGACAAGCAATGACTGTTTTGTCGACACGTGTCGACGCAGTCGACCCGGGCACCGCTCGGTTGGAATGAATGCGAAAATGATACGGAGCAGAAGATGGCAAAAAACATCGAAGCCCTTGGCATGCTCGAAACCAAAGGTTTCGTAACGCTCGTCGAGGCTGTTGATGCAATGATGAAGGCAGCAAATGTTTCCTTCCTTGGCTGGGACAAAGTTGGAAGTGGTCTTGTGACTGCTTTCGTCAGCGGTGACGTTGCAGCAGTAAAGGCAGCAACTGACGCTGGTGCAACAGCCGCCGGTCGAATTGGTGAAGTGGTAAGTGTTCAGGTCATTGCCCGTCCTCACGAGGACCTCGGTACTATCCTCAAAACTAAATCACCGAAGACGGGCAACTAGTGCAGCGATAAATGACTCTGTCCGGTGAACCGGCTAGAGTATTTCCCTTTTAGAACTTGTTAACTTTTTTTTCAGGAAAGATTCATGAATACGGCAATAGGATTAATTGAAACAAAAGGCCTTGTGGGCCTCGTTGAGGCAACAGACGCTATGGCCAAGGCCGCCAACGTGCAGATCCTCAAGCGTGTTGATATCGGCGGTGCGTTTGTCACAACCGTTGTTCAAGGTGACGTTGGAAGCGTCCGTGCCGCAGTCGAAGCTGGCGCTACTGCTGCTCAACAGATCGGTGAACTTGTTGGCAGTCACGTCATCCCCCGTCCTGCGGAAAGTCTCGTTTCAGCATTTTTCAGCTGAGTCGAAACCCCGTTGTAGCTAACGCACGGAAGCATCCCTGGCAGCAGGAGAAAGCCCAATGAAGATACTCATCGCAAACCTCGGTTCGACAAGTTTCAAGTATCGACTCTTTGAAGTGTCTGCGCAATCAGACGCAGTCGGAGACGAGCAGGAACTTGCCCGTGGGGGTGTGGAACGTATCGGTGGACAGGAAAGCCGCGTCTATGCTTCATTGGGAGGTGCGGGGGTCGCAGCGACTGAAGTCGAGACGATACAACCCGTCCCTGACCATGGTGTCGCCCTCGAGGCCGCAATTGCACAACTCACAGCAGAAGGGGGACCACTTTCTTCGATTGCTGATGTTGCCGCGATTGGTTTCAAGGCCGTCCACGGTGGCAGAGTAAGCGGTGTCGTACGAGTCGATGACTCCGTATTCGAAGCAATGGAGGAAATGGCTGACGTTGCTCCAGCGCACAATCCTCCATACGTCAAAGCAATGAAGCAACTTGCAGAGCGGCTTCCTGATGTACCACTTATCGCTGCGTTTGAAACAGATTTTCATTCCACGATGCCTGAACGCAACGCCCGATATGCAGTGCCGACAGAGTGGGTTGAGAAACACCTTGTTCGGCGTTGGGGTTTTCATGGTGCCAGCCACCGGTTTGTTGCGGAACGGCTACTGGAAAACATGGATCAGCGTCCCCTGCGTGCCGTCCAGTGTCATCTTGGTGGTTCAAGCAGCATCTGCTGGACACGTGACGGCCACAGCGTCGGCACCTCAATGGGTATGAGTCCACAGTCTGGTCTTCCGCAGAACAATCGTTCTGGAGACGTTGACCCTTATGCCATTCTCCACGTTTCCAAAACAACAGGGCGATCACTTGAAGACCTTCTTGTTGAATTATCGACACGATCCGGATTGGCCGGTATGTCAGGAACGTCGGGTGATATGCGAGACCTTGAAGCTGCGACAGCCAACGGGAATGAAGCGGCACGGGTAGCCATTGATGTCTACGTAAGCTCTATCCGCCATTGGCTTGGCGGCGGCATGGTCGAACTCGGTGGACTTGATGCGATCGCATTCACTGGTGGTATTGGTGAAAACTCTCCTGCCACTAGAGCGGCTGTTGTGGCTGGATTAAGTGACCTCGGCATTGAAATCGATAGTTCTGCAAATACATCAGACGCTATCGGCGAACGACGGATTGAAGCGGCCCGATCACCTATCGCTATTTGGGTTATTCCAACCAATGAAGAAATTATCGTTGCCCGTCAGACCCGTAACCTCCTGGCACTCGCTTCGTAACTGACGCCCTCATACATTCTGAAAGTACCTTCCTCATGTTCGTTGCACTTGTTACTGGATCAATTGTCGCCACGCAAAAGACAAGCACGATGACCGGCCATAAGCTGCTCATCGTTGAGCCGTACCGACTCGATGAAAAGAAAAGAACAAAGCTTGTATCCACCGGCAGAACCTTTATTGCGGTGGATTCCCTCGGTGCTGGTGAAGGGCAATTCGTACTGGTGACACAAGGGTCAAGCGCTCGCATGACTCCTGAGACCAAAACACTGCCCATTGACGCAGTCATCATCGGGCTGGTCGACACGGTTCAAGTTGAAGGCAAAGAAGTCTTTAATCGTGATACCAAAGATATTCAGGCCGATTAATTCGTTTTTCTTCATTCACTAACCCCTCATAAATCATCTCAATGAACTCGTCCGACCAACCAGATATCAACTCCATAGTCCGCCAGGTTATTGCCCAACTGCGTTCAGCCGGTGGGCCTGTCAGCGGTCAGGGCTATGCCGGCCGGAATGGAATCTTTGCCACAGTCGATGAAGCTGTATCAGCAGCTACCGACGCCTTTGCCCAACTTGAACAACTTGGCATGGATGGTCGAAAAAGAGCCATTGGCCATATCCGTCGTATTGCCATTGAAGATGCCGAGGAACTCGGCCGGATGGAGTATGAGGAAACCGGTATTGGCCGGCTCGTTCATAAAATTGAAAAACTGCAGGTACTGGGCGACCGCGTTCCTGGTGTGGAATTTATGTCAAGTGAGGTATTCAGTGGAGACCATGGCCTCGCCGTGATTGAACATGCTCCCTTTGGTGTCATTGGTGCGATCACTCCTGTAACGCATTCCCTTCCAACGATTGCCTGCAATGCAATCAACATGCTAGCGTCAGGTAACACCGTCGTCGTCAACCCGCATCCAAGTGGTAGAGGGATTGCGATTGAGGGAGTTCGCCGATTTAACCAAGCAATTCAGCGAGATCTTGGTGTCGACAATCTTATTAGTCTGGTTGCTGAGCCAACACTGGAAACTGCCGGAGAATTATTTAATCACCGTGGTGTCAAACTCATTTGCGTGACTGGTGGTCCAGCCGTTGCTCGAGCGGCTCTTCAGTCCAGTAAACGGGCAATTGTCGCAGGGCCCGGAAACCCTCCAGTCGTTGTTGATGAAACTGCCGATCTCGACAACGCAGCCCAATCGATCATCGCAGGCGCTGCCTATGACAACAACCTGCTATGCATTGGAGAAAAGCAGGTCTTTGTCGTTGATGCCGTGTTCGACGCATTGAAGGCCGCGATGGAACGAGCAGGTGCCCTGCAGCTTTCTGGCCAGCAGACAGACCGCCTCACAGAAAAAGCAATCGTAATGGTGGGTGAGGGCGAGCATCGCCATCCTGTTCCAGCAAAAGAACTTCTTGGAAAAGATGCCTCATTGCTGGCAGACGCCGCCGGTGCTTCCGGTCGTGAGGGTCTTGAACTGGTATTCGGTGAAACAGATATTTCAAACCCTTTTGTGCCTGTCGAGCAAATGATGCCCTTCGTTCCTTTTGTACGGTGTGCCAATGCTGACGAGGCCATTCAGCGAGCCTTTGAAAGCGAGCACGGATTCAGGCATACAGCAGTTATTCATTCTCACAACGTTCGAAATATGACCCGCATGGGCCGGCTCCTCGACACAACGCTCTTTGTTAAGAACGGACCGAGTGTTGCAGGACTGGGGCTTGGCGGAGAAGGCTATCTATCCTTCTCAATTGCTACACCGACCGGTGAGGGTGTAACGACTCCACTCACCTTTACACGACAGCGTCGGTGCACACTGGTCGATGACCTTCGAGTCCTCGGAAGCCCTCAATGAGCTAATGCAGAACTTCAGTTTCTAGAAACTCCCCAACCCCTTATTCCCAACAACAACGAACCGTTTTCATGCAAGTCGCACAAGTCATCGGAACAGTCACCAGCAGCTTCAAACACGACTCGCTCGTGGGAGCGAAGCTGCTGCTTGTTCAGCCGCTTCTTGCTGACGGCGAAGGCTACGACGGTGATCCACAAGTAGCTATAGACACTGTCTCAGCTGGAATTCATGACCGTGTTGTCATTACAAGCGACGGTCGATTGATGCGAGACGTTCTCAATAGCAAACGGACTCCAGCTCGCTGGAGCACCATCGCCCTCGTCGACTAGCCCTCCTTAGATTGACCGCAACACAATGCCCACTCCATCTCCTGTTTCCTCCCATGACATCGCCCGCCTCGTAACTGAGGTACTCAGGCGAATTCATGCCGAAACAGAATCTCCACAGACCCAACACTCACGACCTGTATCACCAAAAGCCACAACGACGGTCTCCGATCGGGTAATCGCTGCAGAAACTATCATCAAGCTTGCGCCGGGTACGAAGGTGGCGTACGTGGACCAAAAGGCGGTCATCACCCCTTCAGCACGGGATCTTGCTCGAGATAGGGGAATCGAGTTCATTCCTACACATCCTGAATCCGCACAGAAAACTGATCCGCTACTGTTTCTTGCCCAAGCAGAGTGCACAACCGACGTGTCGGCTGTCGGAGCAACAATTCGTCGTGCGGTATCAACAAGCCAACAACTCCCTTCGGCCGGCCTTGCCACAACTCTTGACTCTTTTGCTGACCATGCTGGCCGTGATGCGGCACGCTGCATTCTACTCACTGAAAATACCGCGGTGGC
>Ga0315321_10003604_pt1 | contig 12017 bp, 16 predicted proteins | sample M180m21515metaG_FD_203464 | JGI IMG/M metagenome (GOLD analysis project Ga0315321, IMG submission 203464) | Ammonia-oxidizing marine archaeal communities from Monterey Bay, California, United States - M1 80m 21515 | ecosystem: Environmental > Aquatic > Marine > Intertidal zone | place: USA... | reverse complement strand
TGGTTGCTTCATCCAACACCACGAGCAACTGACTGTTGATCCGATCACGCTGAGACAGGAGTTCGTCCAGGTCCATAGACCCCATAACCGTTCGCAGATTGGTCATTGTAATGTTGACGATCGCGACCGTTAGCTGGCGGACCTCATAGGCGGCAGCGACCGGGTCCATGACCTGATAGAAAACAACGCCATCAACCTGAACGCTGGCATTATCACGGGTGATAACTTCCTGCGTTGGAATATCAAGAACCTGCTCCATCACATTCAATAGTCTACCAATTTTATCAAAAAACGGTACGATAATATGGAGACCAGGCCGCAGCGTACGCGTGTACCGCCCAAAGCGCTCTACGGTGTATTCGTGGCCCTGGCTAACCACGACAACGCCTTTGAAAATAACCAACAGCGCCAATATGACGAGTATGATCGCGACAAGCCCAGCTGGATCAATGCCAAAGTCCATATCCAAAAATCCACTCCTAATGCACCAGCTACTTTAAACCGCGACCTGGCGGCTGAACTTCGGTGCCAAACGCAAAAGCTCTTGTGTATATGGATGCTGCGGGTCGGCAAACAAAGTCTCACTGTCTGCAACCTCACAAAGCTTGCCATAGCGCATCACGGCGACACGGTCACACATTTGGCGAATAACGGCGAGGTCATGGCTGATAAACAGCATGGTGAGCCCAAGTTCCTCCTGCAGGTCCTTCAGCAAGTTCAGCAGTGACGCCTGGATCGACACATCAAGCGCCGATGTCGGCTCGTCACAAATGAGCATGCGCGGGCGCATAACCAGCGCGCGGGCGATGCAGATACGCTGCCGCTGACCGCCAGAGAACTGATGTGGGTACTTGTCCCCAGCCGCCTTGTCTAAACCGACGCGCACCAGCAATTCATCCGCCACGGCATTCGCCTCATTCTTCTCCGCGAGGCTATGATAAACCATTGGCTCAGAAATGATCTGGCGCACGCGCATACGCGGGTTCAGGCTGGAGAACGGGTCCTGGAAAATGATCTGCATGTCGGTGCAGTTCGCCCTAAGACCTGAATCCGCAGACAAAGCTGAGATATCGACGCCCTTGTAAAGCACCTTGCCTTTATAGGGCGGCTCTAAGCCGACAACCGTTTTAGCGACGGTAGACTTGCCCGACCCACTTTCACCAACGAGGCCGAAAGTCTCGCCGCGTCGTACTTCAAGCGTCACATCATCGACGGCATTAAAATATGTGTGCCACCGGGCCAGCAAACCGCGCGACTTGATGAACCGGACAGTCAGGTTCTCCACCTCAATCATTGGCGGAGCCGCCGCCTCTGCTTCCTCAGTTACAGCAGCGCGCAGCCATGCGACTTCCTTGCCCATCGCTTCAACAGCACTCTCGCTGCCAGCCGTCGCGTCCACCATTTGGAAGCGGTCGAGCTTCACATCTGTGCGCGGAACGGCAGAAATCAGGCTTTGGGTATAGGAGTGCGCCGGTGCATCAATAATGCTGCGGGTATCGTTGATCTCAACGATATGGCCGCGCAGCATGACAGCCACTCGGTCCGTCACTTCGTTAATGACCGCCATATCATGGGTGATCAAAATAACGCCAAGGTTCCTGTCCCGGCATAAGCCGCGGATGAGGTCCAGGATTTCGGATTGGATTGAGACATCGAGCGCCGTTGTCGGCTCATCTGCCACCAACAGTTCAGGCTCGCCCGAGAGCGCAATGGCGATCACCACGCGCTGGCGCATGCCGCCGGAGAACTGATGCGGATACTGTGCCAACCGGCGTTCAGGCTCTGGAATGCCAACCTGGGTTAGAAGCTCGACGGCGCGGGCGTCAACGGCATCGCCGGTGAGCTTGGTGTGCTTACGAATTGTCTCACGGATCTGCGTGCCGATGGTCAGCACTGGATTGAGCGCTGTCAGCGGGTCCTGGAAGATCATCCCGATCCGCCGACCGCGCGCCGCTGTCATTTCCTGATCCGAAAGAGACGCCAGATCGAGGCCAGACAGAACGATCTTGCCGGAGCGAATGAAGCCTGGATAATCAATCAGCCGCATAATCGCGGCACCTACAGTAGATTTGCCAGCGCCAGATTCGCCAACAACGCCAAGGATTTCACCTGCGGCAACGTGGAAGGAAACATCCTCAATCGCCGTAAATACGCCACGGCGTATTGGGTAATCGACTGTCAGACCTTCGACTTCAAGCAGGTGATTCATAATCGTGCCTCAGGGCAAGGAAATCGGAATGCAGATAATCCCACAGGCGCAGCCTTTTGGCGAGCCATTTGGCGAAACAGAACGCCTCATTCTCCGCCCCTGGCTCACGACAGACCGCAAACCGTTCGCGGCTATGAGCGCCGACGCTTACGTCATGCGCTACTTTCCCGCAACATTGGACGAAGCCGCCAGCAACGCGCTCGTTGAACTGCTCGAAGCGCGCTGGGCCAAAAACGGTTTCGCTTTCGCCGCCGTTGAACGAAAGGCTGACCGCGCATTCCTAGGCTTCATTGGTCTTTCGCGCGTGCCATATGAAACGCCGTTCACACCGGCAGTCGAGATTGGCTGGCGGCTAGCTCGACATGCCTGGGGCCAAGGATATGCGAGCGAAGGTGCGCGCCAAGCACTGCATTGGGGCTTCAGCGCGCTAAACCTCGATGAGGCGGTTTCATTTACCGCAGAACAGAACGCACCATCCCGCAGAGTGATGGAGCGGATTGGCATGACACGCGACGAAGCGGGTGACTTTGACCATCCATTGCTGGACGAAACATCCCCGCTTCAGCGCCACGTGCTCTACCGGATCAAGCGACCCGTGGATTAGTCTTCCATCGGCGCTGGTTTCATAACCCCAAGAAATGCGCCCTCTTTGGACATCGTCACGCCAATACGGCCGACGCCTGTTACATCAAAAGGCTCTTTCACGACCATGCCACCACCAGCTTTAACCGCCGCGCATGCTGCATCAGGATCCTTGACCGAGACATAACCGACCCATTGGACGGGCGCTTTATCGAACTCTGGATCATCACCCATATCGAACATGCCACCGACTGGCTGCTCACCATCCATGATGAGCGTATAGGTCATGCCGTCGACTTCCATCTCCTCATAGGTCCAGCCGCACACCGCACTATAAAACGCTTTGGCAGCCGCCAAATCGCGGGTCATAAGTTCGTTCCAGTGAAAGTGCCCTGGTTGCGTTTCCATAATTCTCTCCTGTGCTGTTTGTGAATAGAACATAACAAAAACAAAAATAAAAAATTTATGCAAATTTTCCGACGGAAATGCGCGGGTCCGCCGTTTAAGGGTCAGAACTTGGTCGCGCTCTGTTTCATCTAATCGGACCCCACACACTCAACCAAAAGGACGTACTCCCATGAAGACCCGCACAATCATACTGGCTGCTGCAATCCTTAGCCTGCCATTCGCAGACGTCGCTATTGCTAAGGCCGGCAAGTCCCACCATGCGCGAGAGAAGTTTGCGGAAATCGACACAAATAGCGATGGCAAGATCACACGTGCTGAAGGCCAAGCCCACAGCGACGCCCGCTTCGCCAAAACGGACGCCAATGCGGATGGTTCCGTGACCGCAACTGAAATGAAAGCGGCGATGATGGAGCGTATGAGCAAACGTTTCGACAAGCGCATCGCTAAACACATGGACCGTGCCGATACCAACAAAGATGGCGTGATCTCCAACGCCGAAGCCCGTATCGCCGGCGACACCCGGTTCGAGCGGATGGATAAGAACAAAGATGGCGTTATCGAGCTTGCTGAGATTAAGCGTAAGCACGGCCACCATCGTCGCCATAAGGACATGGGCGCGCCGAAGCAGTAATTCCGCCCCGTTTCACTGCTGAAGCGTTTCCCATAGGATCGCGACGTCGCCAACATTGGCGGCGCCGCGTTTCATTTCGGGAGGGCAAGATGGCTGAACCTAGCGATATCCATGAGTTCTGGTTCGGAAAAGAACCCTATGAGCGCCGTGATGTTTGGTTCCAAGGCGGACCAGAATTCGATAACGCCTGCCGCCAGTTCCAGTCAGACTGGGAAAAAGCTAATGCAGGGCAGCTTGATCATTGGCTTGAAACTCCAGAATCCTTGCTCGCCTTCGTCATTCTGACTGACCAAATTCCCCGCAACATCTTCCGTGAGGACGCCCGTTCGCTCGCAACGGATGCCCGCGCACTCGCTGCCGCCCAACATGCTGTCGCTTAAGGCTGGGACAAGGCGATGCATGAATTTGACGCCGTATTTCTATACCTGCCCTATGAACACGCCGAAGACCTCGACGTTCAAAATGAATGCGTCCGCCTATACACCGCACTTAGCGGTGCTGGATGGATGGAGTTCGTGATCAAGCATTAGGAAATCATTCAACAGTTTGGCCGTTTCCCCCACAGAAACGCCGTGTTGGGCCGCCAATCCACGCCAGAAGAGATTGCCTTTGTGGAAGCGCATGGACGCGGTTTCTGAAGTGCTTCGAATGTCCAGCCAATCCTGCTAAGTCTATCTGCAAAGCAACATATGTCGGAGCCGAAGCGCCATGTCTACCGCCATCGCCGTTGATCTTTATAGTGATACCATCACACGCCCTTCCCCCGGCATGCGCAAAGCCATGGCAGAGGCCGAAGTCGGCAATGAGCAGGCCGGCGAAGACCCAACGGTCAACAAGCTGTGTGAGATTGCGGCAGAGCTGACGGGCCATGAAGCCGCTGTATACGTGCCATCCGGTACCATGTGTAACGCCATCGCCTACCGGGTCTATTGCCGACAAGGCGATAGCGTAATCATGGATCAGCTCGCCCACCCGATTCACGCTGAGGCTGGCGGTCCAGCAGCGCTTTCAGGCTGCATGATCACCCAGCTAGATGGCGGTCGTCGCGGCGTATTCTCAGGCGATGCCGTCGATAAAGCGATGAAGCCTTACAAGCACAACAGGCCCGTGCCGAAGGTCGTATCCGTAGAGCAGACCAGCAATTTCGGCGGCGGCGCTTGCTGGACGTTGGATGAAATGAAAGACGTATCCGCCGCTGCAAAGCGCAATAACCTGGCCATGCACATGGATGGTGCGCGCCTGTTGAACGCAGTCGCGGCGACAGGAACCTCCGCCAAGGATTTCGCTCAGCAATGCGACTCAGCCTGGATTGACCTCTCCAAAGGTCTCGGCTGCCCCATAGGCGCCGTGCTTGTTGGTTCCAAAGAATTTATTGATGAAAGCTGGCGCTGGAAGCATCAGTTCGGCGGGGCGATGCGCCAGTCTGGGATTATTGCTGCGGCTGGCGTCTATGCCTTCCAAAACAATGTTGAGCGGATGGCGGATGATCATCAGAACGCCAAGCGCCTGGCCCAAGGTTTGATGCAAATTCCTGGCATTGAGGTTGATCCTGAAGAGCCTGAAACCAACATGGTGTTCTTCGATTGCGCCGGGCTTGGAATGGATAATTACGATGTGTCTGCAAAACTCCTCGCTAAGGGCGTTCGGATCGGTGCCGGGTATGGCCCGCGTGATCTAATGCGTGCCGTGACCCATCTGGATGTCGACAGCGCCGGAATTGATCGGGCGTTAGAAGCGGTGCGCGATGTGGCCGCTGGACGGGATTAGCACGCTCGGCATTTCTGGGTTTTTAGGGCTTTGGGCAGTCTCATATGCTGTTCATCTAGCACTGTACTTTGGCCTGGGCAGTCTTCTGCTTTGGGTCAACCAATACTTCCCTGAACGCCAGATACCCGCCATTTCGGGCCGTGAACGGAAAGCCCGCCGCACACCTGGCGCTGAAATCCGCCAAAGCCTGAAATCGCTGATCGGGACATCGTTTTGTTTGGCGGCCGGCGTCTATGCGCAAACAACAGGATGGACGCAGACGCCGCTCGCCCTGTCCCCTATCAATATTCTATGGACCTTCGTCGCAGCGCTTATCTTGCATGATGCCTGGTTCTATTTCGGCCATCGGCTGATGCACACCAAGCCGTTGTATCGCTGGCACAAAACCCATCATCTAAGCGTGACACCAACAGTATGGAACAATGACAGCTTCTCCGTTCCCGATGCGTTATCGGTGCAAAGCTTCTTTATTCTGCTGCCATTTGTGCTGCCAATACCGACCGCTGCGTTGATAGCTCTCCGTTTATTTGATCAAACCAAGGGCATGATTGGCCATTCCGGCTATGAACACTTTGCTGGCCGCCTCGCCCGCTGGCCGTTCCCTTTGGTGGCGACGGTGCATCATGATCAACACCACCAGCGCTTCACCTATAATTTCGCCAACCAGTTCACGTGGTGGGATCGCCTTTTCGGCACGCTTGACCCATCCTACGATGAACAGGTTCGAGTTCTGTCCAATCCGGAGGAGAAACCGCGTGCAATCGACTGATATCATCCAAGATTGGCACATCCACGTTTATTATGACGACGGCTCGAAATCGACCGCTGAGGCCGTCCGCGCCGAGGTTGAGACGGGCCTACCGGGCCTCACAATTGGGCGCATGCACGACAAGCCCGTCGGCCCGCACCCCCAAGGCAGCTTCCAGGTGCTTGTGCCGAATGGAAGACTTGCTGAGGTTACTGCATGGGTTGCCCTAAATCGCCAAGGCCTAACCGTACTACTGCATCCCAACACCGCAGACGATCTGAAAGACCATCGGGACTACCCGATCTGGTGCGGGTCCGCACCCAAGCTGAACTACGAGATGTTTGAGAATTGAGCATGACCTATGTACCCCCCGCTGGCGCCGCATGGGCGCTTGAAGCTGACCAACGCTTCGCTGCCGCAGCCGCCTTCGCGGAGGCGAATGAGACGCCCTGGGATCGGGACTTAGGCAAAGTCATTGGTCAAGGTCATTTCGAATCACCGCCCTGGAACGAAATCATCGGCCATGTCCGCCCGCGCGGCGGCCCCGCCGGGGTGATTGTTAAAGAAGGCCGGATCGTGGCTGAATGGGGCGATGCGAACCGCCCGGATATGACGTTCTCCTGCGCCAAAAGCAGTATTTCCATGTGTATTGGCTTGGCCATGGATGACGGCCTGATCAAAGACCCGAACGCTCCTATCCGGGACTTGGTTGATGATGGCGGTTTTGATTCTGATCAGAACAGCGAGATCACCTGGGCGCAGATGCTGCAACTCACCAGCGAATGGGAGGGCGAACTTTTCGGCAAGCCGGACCTAGTTGACCGGAACCGCTCCCTCGCCAGTGAAGGCAAGAACACAGAGAAGGGCAAAGCCCGACCTTTGCAGCGGCCAGGCGCGCATTGGGAATACAATGATGTCCGTGTGAACCGCTTAGCGCTCGCAGCACTACGCGTTCTGAAGCGCCCACTGCCCGAAGTCTTTGCTGAAAGGATCATGCAGCCCATTGGTGCCAGCGGAACCTGGGAATGGCATGGCTATTTGAATAGTTGGGTCGACGTGGATGGCCAGATGATGCAATCCGTCAGCGGTGGCGCGCATTGGGGTGGAGGCATGTTCATTTCTGCCCGGGATCAAGCCCGCATCGGCGTATTAATGGCGCGCGGCGGTATATGGAATGGCCAACACTTAATCTCCGAAAGCTATATCAAGAACGCCACAACGCCCTGCCCCATTAACGCGGACTACGGCTGGCTCTGGTGGCTTAATGCAGTCCAAACCCGCCTGCCTTCCGCTCCTGCACATGGGTTCCAGGCGGTTGGGGCTGGCGGCAATTATATTTGGATAGACCCAAAAGCCGACTTGGTCGTGGCCTCCCGCTGGCTAGACCCAGCCTCAACCGATCAGTTCCTCGCAAAGGTCTATGCAGCGATTTAGAGGCTGCGACCAGGGTCCTGGCGACCATGTAAGATTGCGTCAATGAACACCAAATTTCGTCTACTAACTTAGTGATAGTAGACAATGTGCGCCTTGTAGCGCGCTTTTCGGTAAATTTTACCGCGCAGACGAACTCGTTCAAATCGGCGCGGCATGTTTTCGAGCGATTGGCAAAGAGCGCGTATCTCCAGAGGATAAAGCAATTGCAGCTGCGCCGAATATCTATCCTTATTCGATTCCAGAAAAATCTCTAAATCGTGTTCTGCCCGCCGCGAAATAACGACCTCAAATGCCATACTTCGCCTTTATTCGCGCTTCCAATTCATCAAATGCTTCCGACATTGGCCTAAACCGTCCGGCATCATAATCTGCTTCCGCCTCTTCCAAGGCGTTCTCAACGTAAGCCGGGTATTTTGGGTCTGTCAGCGCAGCTTCATGCTGTGCATCACCTTTGGCTTGGGCGAGCTGTTCTTCAAGTCGTTCGGCGATCCAGGCCTGCTGCTTTTCATCCAGCGCACGGACTTGGTCAAATAAGGCTTCGAGGGTTCTAGGTGCAGTATCCATCCTCACCTTCTTGAGCTGGGGCTGACAGTTTACTCTTCCAGCTTTGATGCGTCCACGTGATCGGCTGATTTGGCCTTGGCTGCTGCATCATCAGCCTTCTCCGCTTTTGTGCGGCCGAACTTCACGCGGTTTGCGGCTGCTTGTGCCGTTTTCTCGGTCTTTCGTTTGGCTTTGCGAACCCGGTTCAGGTTGATTGGCTGGGTCATTCAGGCCTGCCATCTTTGGTGACGCCTGCTGCGATCAGGGCTTCAATCTCTGTTTTGTTCAGCCCGATCTCCTCTAGGATTGGCACGCTGCTTTGGCCAAGATGGTCTGCGTGATGCCGAAGGCCGCCTGGCGTCTTCGACAGATGCACCGGCGCCTCGATGTACCGAACCTTGCCTTCGGTCGGATGCTCATGATCCGAGAATAAACCAATCGCCTGGATGTGCGGATCATCGATCACACTCTCCACATCATGCATCGGCATGGCGGCGATATCTGCTTCGGCGAGCGCATCGAGCCATTCTACCGTTGTGCGCACCGTCAGTGAGTCCGCAACAATCTCATAGAGCGCGTCAATATGAACGGTCCGATTGGCGATCGTGGCGAAGCGTTCATCCGCTGCCAGTTCCGGGCGCCCGACAATACGGAAGAATGAGCGCCAGTGCCTATCTGTATAGGGCACCACACACACATAGCTATCCGCCGTTTTGTATGGGCGACGATGGGTTGTCAGCAGACGGGAGTATCCGGCTGGTCCGATTGACGGCTCAAAGGCCCGCCCCTGCAAGTGCTCCTGCATCAGGAAGGCCGTAAACGCCTCAAACATTCCCACATCGACCCGTTGCCCCTCACCGGTGCGTTCCCGGTGAAATAGCGCCATCATCACGGCATAGCTCGCAAACAGCCCAGAAACTTTGTCCACGATAACGCTTGGCGCGTAGCTGGGCTCACCGCCCGACACCTTCCCGTTCAATGACGCGAAGCCTGAAAGGCCTTGAATCAAATCATCATACGCCGCCTTGTCTGCATAGGGGCCTTCGGGCCGGAAGCCGGTTGCCGCGCAGTAGACGATCTCCTTATTGATCGACCGCACTGTTTCATAGTCGATCCCAATCCGCGCGGCGGGTTTCGGGCGAATATTGTGGACAAAGGCATCTGCGCCCTCGATCAGTTTTGCAAAAATTGGCTTTGCCGCATCCTGCTTCAGGTTCAGCATGATCGAGCGTTTATTACGGGCCTTGGTCAGATATCCGCCAGCCATGCCCGGATTTCGCCCAGGGCCCACATGGCGCGAAGTATCGCCAGCAGGCTGCTCGATCTTGATAACGTCAGCGCCCATCTCCGCCAGAATCTGGGTGCAATAGGGGCCGAACATTACCGTTGTCAGGTCAATGATGCGGACGCCATCTAAGGGGCCTTTTGGCGGCGTAGCAGGCATTATCAATACGTCTCCGAATGGAAGCGGGAAATTAAATCGCAGCAATGATACAATCTTACGGCATCTGCGCCATATTGGTGTATTAGTCCACTCAAGGCTCAAACTTCAGGAGACGCCAGCGATGACCGTGCTCGAGGCTTTGCTCAACCGCAAATCAACGCCGCCCCGCTTGATGGATGATCAAGGTCCCTCACCAGCTGATGTGCAGGATATGACGGCCGCAGCGATGACAGCTCCTGACCATGGCGCCATCCGGCCATGGCGCTTCGTCATTATCGAAGGTGATGACCGGGCGACACTTGGCCAAGTCTTCGCCGAAGCGCTTCGCCGACGGGACCCGAATGCGACCGAAGAAGCCATCGCCAAGGAAGTCGGCAGGCCGCTACGCGCGCCAACCGTAATTGCCATTCTGGCGCGGGTGACACTGGATCGCCCGAACGTACCGCCGGTCGAACAGATCGTCGCCGCTGGGTGCGCCGCTCAAAATATGCTGCTCGCGGCAGAAGCAAAAGGTTTTGGTGCCATTCTGCTAACTGGCAAAAACGCTCAAGACAGCCATGTGAAGGCTTTCTTTGACATGAAGAACCAGGATGAGATTATCGGCTTTCTCTATGTCGGCCGCGCCGCTGGCCCCGTGCCTGACAAAGAACGCGTGGCACCCGAAGATTATATCGAGCCCTTTGGCAAAGGTGCGGCCGCTTGAGTGATCCCCATGACGACCTGATCACGGAGACGCGGCTTGCGAGCAAAGCAACGCGGCCATTCTGGTTTGCACTCGGATGGCTTGCAGTGGCACTTGCTGGAGCTGGTGCCATCCTGCCAATTTTACCAACAGTGCCATTCCTTCTTGTCGCTGCATGGGCATTCGGCAAAAGCTCAAAACGTTGGCGCGCCTGGATATACAGCCAGCCAACTTTTGGCCCAATGCTCATCGCCTGGGAACGCCACGGGGTTATTCCGCCGATTGCTAAGTTTGCGGCGGTGCTGACAATGCTCAGCAGCTTTGCGGCACTTACAGTCGTCGGACAACCGCCCATTTATGTATCCGTAATCGTCGGCTTGATCCTAGCGACCGTCGGATGGTTTATTCTGACCCGGCCAAGCTACCCGCCAGTCGAGCCGGCACCGACGCCAGCAATAGAGGATTCTCCATGAGCGAAGCGCGCGCTGAAGCGCTGGCAAGCACGATTGATCTTGATCCGCATAAGCCGCTTTTGATCGTCGATGCCGACGAAGTGCTGTTTCACTTCATGGCGACGTTCCAGGACTTCATTGAAAGCCGTGGCCATGCCTTTCAGTTCAAAAGCTATGCGCTGAATGGCAATGTGCTTGATTCCCCGGGCGGCACTGCCTCCAGCAAGGAGACCGTAGACGCGCTGATCCAAGCCTTTTTCGGCGAGCGCACGCGCACAATGCCCGCAGACCCAGATGCAGCACCGGCCATTGCTCGTTTACAAGCCGATGGCGTGCAAGCCGTCGTTCTCAGCAATGTGCCCTCAAAAGCCGCCGATGACCGCCGCCACGCGCTGGAAGCATCTGCCTTCGAGATGGCGCTGGCCCCCTGGTCCGGCCCTAAGGGAACCGCTGTTGCCGCCCTTGCCGCCAAGACCAGAGGCCCGTGCGCTTTCGTCGATGACATAGCGCATCATCATGTAAGCGTTGCGGATATAGCCCCTGACGTTCACCGCCTGCACTACGTCACCCATCCAACGCTCAGGAGGCTGCTTGGTCCTGTCGAAGCAGCGCACGAGCAAGCGGATAGTTGGCCGAACCTAGAAAGCATAATCCGCGCGCGATTGCTCAGTTAATGCCAAGCATTCAGCCAACTGGCTGCTGTTGTGTGGCGCAGTGGATGCCACCGCCGGTCTCGCCAATTGGATCAACGTTTAGACTAACAATTTCGCGGTCAGGATAAAGCGCGGCAAGCACGTGAGCGGCTTCCTTATCAGTTTCTCTATCGCCGAAATTGGCTGAGATCACGGCACCATTGCAGACGTAATAATTGACATATGAAGCGACGAAATCAGCGCTCTTGATCAGGGTGTCATATGGTTCTGGAAGCGTAGTTAACTGCAGTGAACGGCCCGCAGCATCCGTTGCATCGGCCAGGATATCGTAGGTTTCAAATGCGGCTGCGCTCCATGGATCCTCGGGATCAATGCCTTCTGGCAGTTGAATCAAGACCTTGCTGGGCGCAGTGAACCGGGCCAACGCGTCGATATGATAAACCGTAATGTCACCGCCTTTAACG
>Ga0315321_10003603_pt1 | contig 12017 bp, 8 predicted proteins | sample M180m21515metaG_FD_203464 | JGI IMG/M metagenome (GOLD analysis project Ga0315321, IMG submission 203464) | Ammonia-oxidizing marine archaeal communities from Monterey Bay, California, United States - M1 80m 21515 | ecosystem: Environmental > Aquatic > Marine > Intertidal zone | place: USA... | reverse complement strand
CTTGAAACCGTTAAAAGGTTTTATTGATGCATAAGCGTCTTCACGAGTTACAGTTATCTCCTTTTTAACTTTTATAAACTTTTTTAAAGCATTTTGATCTTCTAGACCTGCCGATTGAATCAAAAATACAAAAGGACTAGAGCTACCATCCATTATTGGAACCTCTGGACCATCAACTTTAATCAAACAATTATCAACACCAAGACCAGCAATAGCTGAAAGAAGATGTTCAATAGTTGATATTTTTACATCATCTTTGATTAAGGCAGTTGATAGACTTGTGTCACCAACATTTTCAGCAATAGCTGGTATTAATAAATCCTCATCTACATCTTTTCTAATAAAGTTAATGCCCGTATTAATATCAGCAGGTAACAGCTCCATAGTTATGTTTTTGCCAGTATGAAGACCAATGCCTACTGCCTTGATTGGGTTTCTAAGTGTTCTTTGCTTTAACATCTAATCCGTTATTATTTATTTTTACGCTGCCTATTAGCCTCTGACAATATTATCCCAGTTGCAACAGAAACATTAAAGCTTTTAAATAATTTATTGCCACTTAGATTGATTTTATAGTCACATCTTTCAAGTGTTTTTTCTCTTATTCCCGACTCCTCAGCACCCATAATTATTGCGGTTGAAGATACAAAATTACATTCATGATGACTTTCGCTTGCATGTTCACTGAGACCATAAATATTTACATTCAGCTCACTCAAAAATTTAAGACAGTTAACCAAATTAGTAACATGAAATAAATTTACCACCTCAGCTCCTCCTGCAGAAACCTTATGAGCAATTGCATTTATAGGAGCACATTGATGTTTGTTGATGATCATTGCATCAACACCAGCTACAGCAGCACATCTAATACAAGCACCTAAATTTCTAGGATCAATAATATTATCCAATATTAAAATTAATGGCTGGCCAGCTATATTTAAGTTTAGGTAGTTTTTTAAGTCTTTAAAATTTAGTTCAGAATCACTTGAAATTATAGCTTCTGGTTCCTGCTTTATTTTTTTGGATAATTCATAGTTAATATTATTTTTATCCATTGATGTTATGAGTGCATTTATTCGCTCATCATTTCTATTTGCAGGCAAAGAAACTTTTTTAATTTTATGTGGGTTATGCTCAATAATACTTTCGATGCTGTGAAACCCAATTCTTAAATCATTTTCTTTCTTTATCATCTCTTATTAGCTGACTTTTGATCAGGTATTAACGTTATTTTTCTCTCTTGAGGTGTTACGTTAGCTATTTTTATCTTTATATTTTGTCTAGTCTGTAAGATCTACCAGTTTTCTTACCTCTTAATAAGTTTGCCTCTCTATCATAAAAATATCTATCACCGGGCAAATCAGTTACATGTATCAAGCCAGATACATAAAACCCATCAATTTCAGCAAACAAACCAAAATCAGTTATTCCAGTAACCACACTATTAAATTCATGACCAATATAGTTTTTCATATAATAACAAATCATCTGTTGTGTAACTTGCCTGGAAGATCTTTCAGCAACTCTTTCCAGTTCAGACATTTCTTTGCATTCTTCTTCAATAAGATCTTTATCAATTTCTAAATTTTCATTATTCAAAATATTTTTTATGAGTCTATGTGTCATAAGATCAGGATATCTTCTTATAGGTGATGTGAAATGAGAATACCTATCTAATTGTAGGCCAAAATGACCAATTTCCTTTGTCGAATATTCTGCTCTTTTTAAACTTTGAAGAACAACAGTCTGAAAGATTTTACCCAAATCTTTTTTTGATGAATATTCCAAACACTGGGTAATTAAATCCAATGGTTTTTTTCTAAAACTACCTGAGAAACCTTTTAATGAAAAAAACGTTTTAAGACTATCTAGTTTAATATCATCTGGTTTTTCATGAACTCTATAAACACCAAATTTATAATGCTTATTCATGAAAGCAGCAGCACAAACATTAGCTGCTAGCATAGATTCCTCTATCATTTGATGTGCATAAAGTCTTTTTGGCACTGAAATATTTTCTATTTGCCCACTTTTACTTATTTGAAGAGTTGGTTCCTGGCTATTAATTTCAAGTGCTTGCCTCTTACTTCTTTTTGCTAACAAATTTTTTGTGAGTATGTTTAAAGAATCTAATGAATCTTTTATATTTTTTGAAGCATTTAAGTTTGTATTTTTGACATAGTCTTCAACTTCTCCATATGTCATTCTCTTGTGTGATTTTATTTTAGCTTCAAAAAATTGATATGAAGTTACATCCCCGCTTAATGAAAATACTATTTCACAAACCAAAACATTTCGAATCTCATTTGGAACCAATGAGCACAAATTGTTTGATATTTTTTCAGGAAGCATTGGAATTACTTTTGAAGGAAAGTAAATTGAAGTTCCTCTATGCATAGCTTCTTTATTTAATGCTGTCTCTAATTTTACGAGTTCAGCAACATCGGCAATAGCAACATCTAAAATGAATGATGAATCATTAAGGCTGCAATAAACAGCATCATCAAAGTCTTTAGCATCAGCCCCATCTATTGTTACAAAAGGCACCTTTGTTAAATCTTTTCTTTTTAGACTAGTATCTAAGCTGAGGTCATCAAGTTCATTATCAATTTTTTCATTCCATTCATTGGGAATAAAATTTTCTTCAATAATTTGAGATATGGTGCTTTCAAGCTCATTCATTGTGTGAGTTTAATTTATATTTGATAAAAAAGGGTTATCAATCCTTTTAAGTTATTTATTTTAGTTAATGCCTATATTCAAAATTAATACCAGTAATTCTTCCTCTGGGATCATGAACTCTAGTATCAAAACTAAAGTCTGGAGCATCATATAGTCTTGGGGCAGACTCATCTAATAAATTAATAATAGATAGTTTTAAATCAATTTCACCACTTTCAAGAATGAAAGATCTTTTAAGAGACAAATCAAAAACTAAGAATGAATCAACAGTATTTTTATATCCATATGAAAGTCCCAAGCCTGTGACAGGTCTTTGATTTTTATAACCGTCAATATGTCTAGCATTTAAGTCTATTTCATAATCTAAATGGTTCCATTTTAAAAAAGCATTAATTTTCTTTTTTGGAAGAGAATGTGTATTAGTATCATAGTTAAATTTACCAACCCTATTTACCATAGTTTCCAGGCCTTCATTTACCAAAGCTGGAGTTAGAAACTCAAATAAAACCGTAGCATTAATTGATAGTTTTATATCTCCATATTTGCTTGAAGACGCCAATAAAGAATCGTAACTGTAATCAACTCCTGAAACCTCTGTGGATTCTTCATTGAAATAGGTTGTAGTAACACCAATTAAATCATTATTAGAATTTCTTGTAATGCTTGGTCCATTTGGAGCTGTGTTTAGAATAACTTGAGCACTTTGAGCTTCAATTCTATTTTTATATTTTATATTCCAGTAATCAATACTAAGTCTTTGTCCTTGATTTTCAAAAATTAGACCAATATTAATATTATCTGAGGTTGCAGGCTTAAGACCAGGATTACCAATCCTTGCCTGTCTTACGAATGGAGAGTCTCCATTATAGTCTCTTACACTCCCAAGGTTTATATCACTTGAAAACATTTGTGCCATTGAAGGCATGGAAAAAGATGAGCTTTTAGATGCTCTTAAAGTTATCTTGTTTGACATAGAGTACTTAAAAGAAACTTTGGGATCGAATGATGAATCATTTTCAAAATCTTCAAACCTTCCCGCAATTCTAATATCTAGATTTTTATTTGGCTTAGGTTGAATTTCAAAGAAGCCTGCATACTTATTTCTATTTTTTGATACATTGATGCCACCTCCCAAGAAGAACAAGTCTGCTGACTTAATAATTCTTCCATTTGAATCAAATTCAGCCCTACTAATATCATCGTATGAAATTTTTAATTCTTCATCATTTAGCTGAAGACCGTATGCTATTTCATAGCTATCTTGATTAGTCCTAAATATAAGATCCAATGTTTTCAAAGAAGCCTCTTTAGACGAAACCTCGGCGCCTCTCACGTAGTCAATTAATTCTTGAGAATTGTTTGATGAATCAAATATATTCCAATACAAAACAGTTCCATTGGGTTGTCCCATGGTAGTTCCATTTAGAGATTCTAAGAATCTTGAATCAATAATATCAGGCCTGTAATGCTCGTTAGAATGATTACTTATAGTTAAAGAAGCCTCGAACTGCGTATCTTTGGTAATATTTTTATCAATTGTTTGACTGAGATTGTATTGTTTTATATCTTTTGGAGAGAATGGTGATACAAACTCTGATCCAAGAGGACGCCCATACCAGGTTACTGGAACATTAAATGGACTTCCGCCTTGATCGGGTTGTATTTTTCTAGAAAGAAAGGGAAGAGCAGGGTATGAAGGTGACTGTGGATTATCATTAACCTCAACTCTAGACGTCATAAACGTCATCTCATAATTAAAATTATTTTTTTGAAATGTTAAATTAGCATAAGCTTTAGCATGATCTTCATCATTAACTATATTGAACCTATTACCGTATAAAAATTTACAAAAAGAACCATCTATAACGCCACCATTATTTTCACATTGGGGATCTGGCACCCACTGATTTGCCTCATAACTACCTGCATAAAGCCCATCATTAATAGTATCAGCAGCAGAAGTTTTAAATGATTTTCCTAAAGTGCTTAAACCAAGCTCCGCTATTCCAGGAATTTCAGATGCAGAAAGAGAGGATCTATCTAATAGATTGATACCAAAAATATAATTACCATTTTTGTAATTTGATCCTATTAGCAAACCTAATGACTTGTCATTTTGATTGTAGTTTGTAGTTCCATAATCACTTATACGAACCTTAAATCCCTCAAAATCTTTCTGAGTTAAAACATTTACAACACCAGCAACAGCATCAGATCCATATAAAGAAGTTGCACCTTCTTTAAGGATTTCAATCTGTTTGATAGCTATTTCGGGGATGATATTTACATCTATATATCCCTCACCTTGATTTGATGGAGTGCCAGCAAACGTATGTCTTTTGGAGTTAACAAGAAGAAGTGTAGATGCATGATCTAAACCTCTTAGAGTAATAGAAGCCATTCCTTGATCAACCCCTTCAAGCGCATTTGTTTGAAAATGTGATCCAGATGATGAAGTTATATATTTACTAATTTCAGCAAAATTAGAGATGTTAAAATTTTTAAAGTCTTCTGGTGAAATAACATCAACTGGCGATGCATCTTGTTCGGGATTATTTACAAGTGAACCTGTAGTAACAATTTCTTCTATACCAACATTCGCAATAATAATAGGACTTACTAAAAGTAAATAAATGAGCTTTTTATATTTGATCATGTCTTCGCTATAAAAAAGCGCATTCTACAATAAATTAGCACTTAAAGTAATTAATCGAAGTTTATAAAATTAGAATGAATTATGCGTTTGAAGCTTCATGACAGTCGCAATTTACTTCTTTACAGATTTTATAATTTCTGTAGTGACAGTAAATGACCATTAATGAGCCTATCATCGTTAAGATCAGTTCAGCATTCTCACCAATGCTTTCTCCAATAAGAAGGGCGGATATTAGTATTGTTAAACCAGCAATACCCGTATAGATAATTGAATTATTTGAATGATTTTTATAACCCAAGCTTATTGCAAAGATACTTACCGGTACTGTAAGTAAAAGAATAATTTTATGAATGAGCTCACTTTCTATTGTTAAAGCCAAAGAACTATATGAAAGTATTATCAAAGATGGGGCAAACAAGCAATGTATTAGGCATATTGCTGAGAACGACATTGCGAATTTATCTGAAGTAAGTTGTGATTTCATATTATATAAAAATGCCCCCAAATCTCATTTTAGATTTGAGGGCATATGTTAATAGAAAAAACTTAATTTAGTAAGTTAAATTAAATTTAATTCCATAATTTCTTCCGGGCAGAGGCACTTCATTTTTTACAAAAGAAGCATGATTTCTAGCTGCCTCATCAAGAAGGTTTTTTCCAAATAATGAGACTTTTAACTTACTCTTGCCACTTAAATCAAATGATTTTGTAAGTCTTGTATCAAGCATTTGGTACCCAGCGGTCGCAGTCTCCCCTTCACCAAAATCATTCTGCTTTTCAACATCCTTCATACTCAGCTTAAAGATAATATCATCTTGTTTATAAGATAAAGAATAAACATTTCTTGCAGGATTAATTCTTGGCACATTATGACCGTCTGTAAATTTAGCATTTACAACATCTCTTCCGAACGATAGTGTTAATTCACCAGAAGCTAGGCTCATAGTTCTACCAAACTCAATTTCGTAACCATCAAATTCCGCATCTTCTTGAACGTAGTCTGCATGTATTAAGTTTCCATGACCATGGTCGTCATGATCTTCATCTTCATGGTGCTCATCTTCATCTTCGTGATGCTCATCTTCATCTTCATGATGCTCATCTTCATGATCTTCATCTTCATCAATTAAAGCGATATAGTTATCCACATCATTAATGTAGAAGCTTGCATATGCAAAGTATTCACCATTATCAAAGTTAAATGAGATATCAAAATTATTAGATGTTTCAGAACTTAATGTTGGATCACCAGATTCTAATCTTCCTGTAGCCAAGTGAGGACCATTCATAAATAATTCAATAACAGAAGGCAATCTTTCAACACTAGCAAATCCAAGATTTACATTAAATGTATCTGTTATATCTCTTCCAATGCTTACTGCAAAACTTGAAATATCATCGTCTATGACAAAATTATCTACATCACCATGATCTTCGTCAGTAACACTTCCTGTTCTTGTTACTTGATCAAGTCTTAAACCAAAATCAACATGAAATAAATCAAAATCTTGGCCAACAAAATAACCAAGTGTTAGTACTTCATTATTTGCAGGATTCATGAATGCTTCCTCTCCAACAATTGAAGAATCTTCATCTACATAATTAAAAGATAATTTTTGAGTTCTTATATCGTTAGAAATATCAAATATTGCACCATACTCTGTAGCATTATTAGCAAAAACTGTTGGAGCATGCTCTTCATGTTCTTCATCATCCTCATGCTCATCATGACCTTCTTCTTCAGCATGCGCCTCAGTCAGGGTGTATTCAGTATCTCTATATGTGTAGTCAATTTTATTAATTAAATTGCCGTTAACATTATAAGAACCTTTAATGGTAAAACTCTCAGAATCTGTTGTTGAAAAAATTCTTTCCTCTTCATGCTCATCTCCGTGCTCATCACCATGCTCATCCTCGTCATGCTCATCTTCATCATGATGATCCTCATCTCCGTGCTCATCACCATGTTCGTCACCATGGAAGGGAATACCATAAAGACTTTCAAGATTGTCTATTGAAATACCTACATAACCCCAATCACCAGCTCTTGAAATACCAAATTTAGTAGCTTCAACAGCATAGTCAGAATTATTAATGAATCCTAAATTTTCTTCATGCTCATCTTCATCATGATGATCCTCATCTCCGTGCTCATCATGGTCTTCATCTTCATGCATTACCGCACCATTTGGAACATCATAATTTCCAAATTCAGTATTCTTATATCCAAAATTTACATTAAAGCCGTTGAAATTATTTTTAAAGTTAATGAATTCGGAGGAGCCGTCATTTACAGACTGAGTTTCATAACCAACCTTTAATTCAGGAAGCTCATAATTCATTGCTGCGATGCAGTCATCAACAACATTTATGATTCCTCCAATTGTCCCATTGGCATAAAGCAATGATGATGGGCCTTTAACAATTTCTATTTGTTCAATGTCATTTAGATCAACATCATTTAAATGATCGGCACCAAGTCCAGATACATCTCTGTTAACCATGCCATTTTTTAGAATTTTTACTCTTGGGCCTGACATGCCTCTTATAATTGGTTGTCCAACAGCTGCACCATAATCTGAAATAGAAATGCCAAGATAGCTATCAATAGCATCTCCAAGGCTAGTTGTTGCATCGTCGATAATCCCATCACCGTCTATAACGTACAATGGATTTGTAATTTCGGTTGTATCTATCAAAGCAGATGTAACCACGATAATCTCCTCAACATCTTGCGAAGCGATTTCGTTTGTGTGTATTGCACCTAATATTGTTAGTGTGCTTAAAAGTTTCTTCATAAGAACTCCTTAAAAAAAATAAAAATTTAAAATCTATAAAAATTTATTTTTTTGGTGGAGCTCTTGATTGATAGTATTTGCTGTTAGTAGTAAATAATTCTTGATTAACTTCTGTACTAATCAGGGATGATTGAATGTTTTCATTTATTTCGGATTTAACATTCTTAATATCAGCAGTTTTATTTTCACAAAGCTGACACTCTATAAGTGATTCACTTTCCTCAAAATGATCATGAATAATAGGGTCAGCAGTTATAGAAGCAGCAAACAAAATTCCTGCTAATAAAATAAATGCTTTGTTATTCTTGATATTTATCATAGTGTTTAATGCTTAAGACAAACTAATCCTTTGATCTTGCCTGCCTTAAGGTCAGCTAGTGTATCACTAGCCTCTGATGCTGGTCTAGTCTCAACCGCAACTGGCTCAATTTTACCCTCTCTTACCAAATCCATTAGCTCTTTCATTTCTTGCATACTCCCAACATAAGTACCAGAAATTGTTCTTGCTGTGAATGTGTGAAGGGGGAGCGGAAGATCAAATTTACCACCCAATAGTCCAACTAAGACGTATAGCCCACCCTTATTTATACCAAATAGGCTGTAGCCAAAATTAACAGATGCTTCTGAGCCTACAAAGTCTAAAACGGTTGTCGCTGCTCCTCCAGAGAGCTCCATAATTTTAGCAGCAGCTCCATCATCTCTAGAATTTATAACTTCTGAGGCACCAAAGCTTTTCGCAGTAGTTAGCTTTTCATCATCAATATCAACCACAATAGCTTTTACTTCAAAAGCTGCTATTGCAATTTTTAATGCAAGAAGGCCTAACCCCCCGGCGCTTATAATGACTATGTTATCTCCTTTTTTTGGATTAGCTTTTTTTAATGCGCTGTATGCTGTAAGACCTCTACATGCATAGCTTCCAGCAAGTTCTTCCGGAGTATCGCCTGCATCAAAAAGATATTTTGAGTCTTTAACAAGAACATATTCTCCATAACCGCCGTCTACTGAAACACCTAAATTTTCTGCAGTAAAAGGGGCACAGTAATGCTCCATATCTCTATTACATTCATAACAATCGCCACAGCCTATCCAAGGGTATACAACATACTTCTTTCCAATTTCTACGCCTTTAACGTCTTCCCCAACTTCAATTAATTCACCATAAATCTCATGGCCCATGGTGAGAGTTTCATTCATACGTGATGGTATATGGTTGTCATTTCCCAAATCAAAGTATCCATCATGAATATGAACATCTGTATGACAAACCCCGCAAGCAATAGTTTTAATTAATACCTGTTTGCCATTGGGTATTGGTATTTCAGATTCATGCTCCTCTAGGGGAGCTCCACTAGCTATTACTTTGTATGATTTCATTGATGCAAATTTATTTAAATAATATACATAATTATAGTGTATTAATTTTTTTTATTTATACTATTTAACATGAAAAAAATTTATATCTTAATTTCTATTTTCTCAATCAGCATAGTAGCAAAAGACCATGAACCATATGAGTCTTCATACCAACCCCTCCCATATACAAACACAATATTTAAAAATGGAAATATTTATGATGGTGATGGTAAGGAGTTTATCGAGACAGATATAATTATTCAGGATGGAAAAATTATTGCAATTGGCAAAGATCTGCCTATGTCTAATGATTTAATTACAGTTGACGCAACTGGTAAATGGATAACACCTGGGATAATTGATATTCATTCTCACATGGGGGTATATCCAGCACCTAGTGTCAAAACAAGTTCAGATGGAAATGAGGCAACAAGTCCTGTTACAGCAGAAGTTTGGGCAGAACATTCAATATGGACTCAAGACCCTCAATTTGCTCTAGCTCTTAAAGGAGGAGTAACAACTTTTCATGTTTTACCCGGCTCAGCCAATTTAATTGGTGGAAGAGGCGTTACTGCAAAGAACCTTCAAAGAAATACAATAAATTCAATGAAATTTCCTGATGCGCCACATTCGTTAAAAATGGCCTGCGGAGAAAATCCTAAAAGAGTTTATGGAAATAGGGGGCAAAGCCCTTCAACAAGAATGGGAAATATTGCTGGATATAGAAAATCATGGATTAAAGCAGAAGGCTACTTAAGTAGACTAGATGAATATGAGGCAAAGTCAGATGATGCAAAAGAATTATCATATAAGCCAACTAGAGATCTAGAGTTAGAGACCTTAGCCGGGGTTCTTAGGGGTGACATTCTTGTGCATAATCATTGCTATAGAGCAGATGAAATGGCAATGATGATCGATGTTGCAAAAGAATTTGATTATAAAATTACAGCATTTCATCATGCTGTTGAGGCATATAAGATTGCTGATCTTTTAGCAGAAAACAATATATGTGCAGCACTTTGGGCAGATTGGTGGGGTTTCAAGCATGAAGCATATGATATGGTTCAAGCCAATGTTGCCATCGTAGATCAGGCTAGAAATGGAACTGGTTGCGCAATAGTTCATTCGGATGATGAGATTGGAATTCAACATTTAAATGTAGAGGCATCAAAAGCATTGTCTGCAGGTATTAAAGCAGGGTATGACATATCAAAAGCTAGAGCCATGAAATGGATAACTAGTAATCCAGCTAAGGCAGCTGGGATATATGATCAAACTGGTTCTTTAAAGGTTGGCAAAAATGCTGATGTAGTTATGTGGTCTAAAAATCCATTTAGTATTTATGCTCTTGTAGAAAAAGTATACATAGATGGTGCTTTGGCTTTTGATAAAGCGTCAGGTTTTGAACCAAATAGTGATTTCGATGTCGGCATTATTAACCCAGCTAATAAAAGGATAGATGAATGATAAAAATTAAAAAATTAATAGCCTTGTCTCTAATATTTTTTAATTCAAGTATTTTAGAAGCTGAAAGCATAGTCATTAAAAATGCAACTATTTTTGATGGTGTTGAGAATAGTTCATACATGGGACATATTCTTATTGAAAATGGGTTTATAAAAAAACTATCTAAGTCATCCATGATTCAAGGCGATAACGTTATCGATGTGAAGGGAAAGATAGTTACCCCTGGGTTAATTGCTCCTGATACTGAAATTGGAATAGTTGAAATTGGTGCATTGAGTGTTACAAGGGATGATGAGTCCAATATATATGATATTGGATTTAGCATTCATAGTGCATTCAATCCAAACTCATCTCTAATTCCATGGAATAGATCTAATGGAATAACATCAGCAATTACTCTTCCAAGAAATACTTCAAGTCCAATAGGGGGATTAGGCTCTTTCTTTATTTTAGACAGCAAACTAGATATTAGCAGTAATGCTGACATGGTTCTTATTGGAAGACTAGGAGCTAGTGGGTCATCATCTAGGGCTGAGACGCTCTCTTTAATGGATGATATCTTATCTTTTGGAGCATCATTAAATAAAAAGGATGTAGCATCAAATTTTACTATAGATGAAATTATTGAAGATTCATCTATTGCCTCATACCTAGATCTTAAAACAAGAGATGTTAAAGCTTTATTTAAGCTTTTTGATGAAAATCTACCATTAATAATTAAATCTCATAGAGCATCAGACATTATTAATTTAATTAATTTAAAAAATAAATATGATTTAAATTTAATAATAATGGGTGCACAAGAAGCATCTCTAGTTATGGATGAAATTGCTGAAAGTAATATTCCTTTGATAATCAATCCTATAAATAATATTCCTAACTCATTTGATGAGCTTGCTTCAAATATAAACTTAGCACAGAGACTAGAAAAAGCTGGAGTTACCATGATGTTCAATGTTTCAAGAGATCATAATTATCATTTAATCAGACAAGGTGCTGGAGTAGCAGTGGCAAATGGCCTTTCATATGGAACTGCAATTAAATCACTGACAAGT
>Ga0315321_10003602_pt1 | contig 12018 bp, 7 predicted proteins | sample M180m21515metaG_FD_203464 | JGI IMG/M metagenome (GOLD analysis project Ga0315321, IMG submission 203464) | Ammonia-oxidizing marine archaeal communities from Monterey Bay, California, United States - M1 80m 21515 | ecosystem: Environmental > Aquatic > Marine > Intertidal zone | place: USA... | reverse complement strand
ACCAACGGAGCTTCGTGATGACCCCAGAATTACTGGAAGCCCATCGACGTCAGACACGCCGGTTTTTCATGCAGTGCGGAATCGCGGGCATCATTGCGATGGAGTCCCACCCGTTACTGGGCCAGGACAACAGCAACAATCAAAGTCTTGACGAAGCGATCAAGGGCATCGAATCTTGGCTTACCCGCCAAGATGAATTCCGAGACATTTCGCGAGGCAGTCCACTTCCGCATCAACTGCCTGATGCTGATAAGAAGGAGGTCGGTTTAACTCGAGAGACATGGAATTTGGAAATCGTTAGCGACGAGGAGAACCCATCTCGCCTGCGAAATCCGTTCACAGCCGAAGCCGGCAACGCCCTCAATTTCAACCAATTGATCGAAATAGGAAAAACACACGCGGTCCGTTTTCCCAAGGTCATGTCCTGTTTGAACATTGGGTGCCCTTTGGGGATGGGCATCTGGGAAGGGGTGCCGCTTCGCAAACTCGTCTGGATGACGCAACCCGTCAATAACTTGCGACGCGTTTTCTACGATGGCTACCACAATGAGGACCCAAGCCAGTTGTTCCGCAGTTCCCTGTCGGTCAATCGCGTCCTGGAAGACCCGGCAGACGTGCCGCCTGTAATCGTTTGTTACAAATTAAACGGCAACTGGTTGACATCTGAACGCGGTGGGCCAGTTCGCATGGTAGTACCAGAAGCGTACGGCTTCAAAAGTATCAAATGGCTCAACCGCGTTGTGCTTTCGAACATTCCCCACGGGAATGACACGTACGCCAAACAAAATAATGATCTCGACAGTCCGATCAAAACGTTCTGCAACCTGTTTCCGACTAGTTCCAACTATACCGCCAACACGCCAATCGCTTTGACTGGATGGGCCCAAGTGGGACTTGCAGGTCTCTCCAAAGTGCAGGTTTGGATTCACCCAAAAGACACACCGTTGCCTGAGGAGGATAAGTACTTCGAGACTGCCCCATGGCGTGACGCCAAAATCCTCGGTCCACCGAAGGAGTGGGGGGGTGACTTACCTGATGGAAAAATCGTTCTACCCACTGCAGGCTTCGATGTAGGGGGCACTCCTGACCAATGGCCCCTTCGACTGACGAAAGCGCATTGGGCTACTCTTCACCCCGGCTTGGAGCCGGGAAATTACACCATTCGGTGTCGTACTGTCGATGAGAATCAACACGCCCAACCGATGCCCCGCCCGTTCCGAAAGTCAGGACACGCGGCAATTCAAGCCGTGAACATCGTCGTCAGTTAACCCACCCTCATCATCGCAGACACTACAACTCGATTTCGTATCCCTTACGGTAATCTCGCGCAAGCATTGCATTTGCTCTCGCATCACCTTGGACAGTCTGCGTTTTCGCATCCCAATTCACTCTTCGATTCAAGCGAATTGCGATATTACTCAGGTGACAAGTGTTGATCGATGCAACGTGACTCCATACATCTGAAGCAGGTTTTTTTCGACTGACAATACAGTCACAGAAATTGTTCACGTGTTCGACCAACGGGCCACCATACATTTCCTCAAGCCAACCGGCAGGAAGTGGATTTGAGGCAAGGTCTTCGATTGGCTTTCCTGCGATCGTTCCACGGTTCACAAAAATTCTCCCTTTCGTACCCTCCACCAGAATTCCATTGCGACCTTCGCTGGTGATTTCCATCAGCGTCTGATTTGGGAAATGAGCATGAACGGTAAATCGGTGCGGGGCATTATATCGATCATCCAACGTTGGGTTTCCATTTTCATCGAAGGGGACACGTGCTTCCACCATGATCGGTTCAAGCATGGTGGGTCCCTGCGATGGCCCACATTGGTCGATGATCCACTGTGCAATGTCAACGTGATGAGCGCCCCAGTCAGTCATTTTCCCACCGCTGTACTGCAACCACCACCGAAACTCTTTATGGCAGTTGGATGCATTGATACTGCCGTCCCCAAGCGTCCTCACCAACTCTTGGCCGGCTTTTCCGTCTTTTAGAAATCGATAAGGGACATCCTCGGTGGGGCCTTTCCAGCGGTCCCAATTGAGAGTTTTTGGCGCGGACACCACTGGTAGCGGTTTGCTGAATGGGTTGTGATTGATACCCACTGTGACCTTGCGAATTTTCCCCAAACGACCCGAGTGAGCGATAGCGACAGCCTTCAAGAATCTTTCATCAGATCTTTGCTGAGTCCCCACCTGAAGTATCTGCCCCGTCTCTTCCGCGACTTTCGAAACAATCCTGCCCTCGTCCACCGTCAGTGTAAGCGGCTTTTCACAATAGACATCTTTTCCTGACCGCATTGCCTCCGCTGAAATTTTCACATGCCAGTGATCAACCGTCCCACAAATGATGGCATCGATATCATCGCGATCAATGATCGCACGATAGTCATCGTAAACGTCGATCATCGCCGTCTTTCCCTTCGCCGCCATCCGTCGAGTGTACCCGGCCTTGGCGTAATCCGAGTGTGATGTGTCGACATCACACACCGCCACAATCTCGGAATGATTTTGGGCGCGACGTCCATCACCCATTCCTTGGCCACCAACACCAATCACTGCTAGCCGTGGTCGCTCATTCGGCGACATCGCCTTTAACGGATTTGAACTGGTAAAATACCCCACTGAACAAGTGGCAGCCAACGCCTGACTCGTTTTGAAGAATTCACGCCGATTATTCTTTCGCATCTGAGCGTCCCTATTCGATAATTTCATACAAAACTTATGTACGTTTTCAAAACAACGTGTCACACACCTCAGTAGCAGCCCACCAAAGACCGCCCTCCTAATGATGTGCAACTTTTAACAAAAGTGCAAAAGTCAGCACTTCCTTTGTCACTTGATCGGATTGGAATACCAGACAATATTTCCACTGTCATGGCCGGCCACCAGAATGTCGAGATCACCGTCATTATCCATATCCAACAGGCGGACATCATAAGATGACTGCAAACGATCTACTACGTGAGCCTTCAACGTGCCATTCCCATTATTCTCGTACCAGACCGCAGCACCATTCAGACTCGCACTGCATGCCACAATGTCGACATCATCATCAAGATCCATGTCTGCTACCGCCAAACTATGCGGAGTATCCAACATTTCATCAATCTCAATCTTTTGGAAATTAGGGCCCTTGAACCACAGCACTCCCCGGCCATGTCCTCGACTCGCTACGTAGTCAACAGAACCATCGGCATCTAAATCGACCGGCAGTATGTTGGAAGCACCAGGTTCACTCGACGACAACGTTCTCTTTATCCAGCGTCCGTCAGGATCTTTTGGCTGTTCCCACCAAGCAAACCATTCTCCGCCAGGCAACTGTGCGCCACCTTTCGCTGCACACGCAATATCAGGTCGCTTATCTCCGTTGACGTCACCAAAACCCATGTAGTGGTTCCCACCCGGTGCGTCTCCCTTGGCAAAGACCGTAGGCTTCCAAACATCTGCCGTCTGAGGTGAATCCGGAACAGAGAACCACGTTATCGAATTTGGGATTTTGCTCGCCCCCTGATCGCGCCAGGAATTGGCAATCAAATCGCATTTTCCATCTCGATCGACATCACCTGTAATCACACAATGCGCCCCATTAACGTCCAGACTGATTGTTCGACACACCCAACGATCAGAAAAAGGGTTCTCAGGACATTCAAGCCAGAACAGCATTCGATTGGAACCCACGTAATCCAAGTCACCATCTTGATCCACGTCCATCAATGTGCTGTGAATGCATCCTCTCATGGCCACACGCCCAGTTTGATCTGCAGGCATTGCTGCCAAAATCACCGTCGAGTGCCAGTCTGGACCACGATACAAAACCACCTTCCCATCAAACGAAGCTAATAGGTCGACATGCCCATCATCGTCGACATCGTTCGCTACCACGGTGTTCACTTGGCCAGACGTTCCAGCGCTGGTTTGGACCACATGCTTTACCCAACCTGAATCATCACCCAAAGCCGCCCTTGCCAACAGTGAAGCCACAACGAGGTATCCCACCGCCATCACGACGCACAGGCCAATTCGGCAAGTTCGTGCACCGCAACCAACTGCATCATGAACCATCAAACGCTTCTTTCAAAAAAAGTCAGATCACTGTTTTCCGCTGCTTTAGGGATAGCGTTTTACCTAAGGAAGGCAGCGTTTCTGCATTCGAAATTAAACGCTCAAAATTCGGCTACCAGCAGTACCAACAAATCCCAGTTGTCGCTTGATCACCCGAGCGGGATCTCGTCCCTAGAATCGCAACTCAGCACACTCTCACCAGCACACTCTCACCAGCACACTCTCACCAGCACACTCTCACCAGCACACTCTCACCAGCACACTCTCACCAGCACACTCTCACCAGCACACTCTCACCAGCACACTCTCACCAGCACACTCTCACCAGCGCACTCTCACCAGCACACTCACCGCTGCACACTCAACGCTGTCATCTACCCTAGGTTCACTTTCCCAAAGCCTGCTTAATCATGAATTGAGTAAGCGTGTCTGATTCGAACCATCCACGCCACATATTGTGCCCCTGCCCTCGAATCAACTCAATTACAACAGGACCACCTAAAGCTTGATAACGTGAAGCCAACAGGCCTGAATTTTTATCATGGGGAACCACATTGTCCGAATCACCCTGAATGTGAAATACGGGAACACGTGACTTGGCTAATGCCTGCAAATTATCGACCGGATTGTACTTGGTTAAATCGTCTTTGAGTTGCTCAGGGGTCAAGTCGAATGCGGGTGATGCTCTCTCGATGCCAGGATAACTGGCAATATTACAAACCGGATAAATTCCCGCGATTCCGCCGACACAATCAGCATGAGACACCGCCCAGCTGTACAACATCAACCCGCCTCGACTTCGGGCGAGCAAAACAGGTTTAGTACTAAATCCGCGTTTGGCAGTCATCTGTCGATAAAACTCTTGATACACACGGACTCCCTTAGGGCTTCCATAACTCTCGCCAACATCAACCCCAGCCAGTGCGATCCCCGCGGCATGCAACCGATCAATCATCCATTGCTCATCGCGGTTCGGGTGCCGGTTACCAAGAGTGGGTGCGTACCAAACCCAGGGCGTTGGACCTTTGACTCGACCAGACTCCGGGGGCATGATCACAAACGCCTTACTTTCACCGATCTGAAAACGTTCACGCTCTGCCGAAAGGAGACGAGAAGATGAAGCAAAACCAATGCAGAGCACAGTTACAACTAGGGCAAACTGGTTCATAGGCCCCCGAAAAAACGGATCGATCACGATGTAACGCATCACGTAATACTCAGCACGAAAGATAAAAAAACGAAACCACGCTATTTGCGGAATCCCGAGCCGCATCACACTCTTCAAGGGGCGATACCCCCTGGCACATTCTGCACACTGCCCCGCGGCGATCAAGATGGTATTATAGCGAGGTCGATCCTCGATTCTGCGCACATAATTTCCGTTCCTGCGCAGCAAACCTATTCGCGGGCAATCCACCAATGCGACCTCACACTCAACACTTACTTCTGCCACACACCCACAGCGCCGCCCACAAACATTGTGGCCCCCTCGAATTTTCTTCGGCTCACCGTTTACTCCTCGCCAGAGGACGCACTAAGCATGGCTGAAACCGCTAAACGCGTTGCCATCATGCTTGACTTGCAGTGGCCCTACAAACGCCACGCGAGTACCTTTGCAGGTACGCAACAATTCGCAAAAGAACATGGCTGGCATTCCATCATCGACGAGTTCGCTCATGACACCCTGCCCGCGAGACGTGGCAAACCCGTTCCGTATGACGGCGTGATTGCCAGAGCGAATCATGAATTAGCCGACCGAGCAAAACGCCTTGGGATTCCCGTCGTCAACATGTGGGCCAGCTCTCCGGTCTGGAACAAGCTTCCCGGCGTTTTCCCCGATTTTGACGCCAGTGGTCAAATCAAGGCTGAACACCTTCTTTCACGCGGGCTTTCAAACTTTGCGGCCATGACTGCCTACAAGAATCGTGGTGAGCGCATGGAGGTTACTCAATTTCGCAATCTGCTGGAGCAGCATGGCTACGACTGCATCATCGCAAACACTCCCCAAAGCTTATCTCGCAGCCTAGACCATTGGCGGCGAACAAAACAACTTGTGGAAGCATGGATGGATCGCTGGCAGTTACCCATTGGCGTCATGGTGGGCGGAGAGAATCTGGGCAGGCTCGTTGTACAAATGTGCCATGAACGCGGCTGGAGGGTTCCACAGGACGTTGCCATCATCGCTGGTCAAAATGAAGAGAACCTGTGCGAAAACCCAAGCCCTTCCATGACCAGTATGGAGTTCGGCTATGAGCGGATCGGGTACCAATGTGCCAAGTTGCTACAGCACCTGATGAAGGGCGGCACAGCCCCAAACCGTCCCATTTCTCTATCACCTTCGGGTCTGGTAGTGCGCGAATCCACCGACTTCCATGCGGTTCAGGATAAATTGGTTGCCGATGCTTTGGATTATATTTCACGAAACAGCCATCGACACATTGGTCAGCATGACGTTGCCCGAGCGGTAAATGCAGAGACGAGAACACTGCAATTACGTTTCCGCAAATACCTCGATAGCCCGATAGCCACCGAGATCAGACGTGTCCGAATTGAGCGAGCGAAACGCGAACTTGTCCAAAGTGAGCGTCGAATAGAACAGATCGCACGGGATGTTGGCTTCAAAACTGCAAACCGAATGTGTGAAATTTTCCGTCGAGAGCTCGGAATCACTCCAACGGACTATCGTCGGGAACGTCAGATCAAAATCAAAACATGATCGTCGCACGGCAACAGCGAATCCTATCACGCTGAGCTGTGGACTTCAGTGATTCCCACTCTATGTGAGCATCACCGTTTTGGCTTTTCCATGACCAGAGAAAAAGGTGCTACCTGATCGCGAAAGCGATTCAAGGTTTCGCTGAAATCTTCGTCGGGGCATAACGCCGCAAGGCTCTTCTCGATGAACGCTGAATCATCGTCACTGTACGAGGTTGCACGCCTAGCGACCACTAATTGTCGTGTAAGCAAAGCAAGCTCATGCAACCCCGCGGTTTGCAACGCAAGCGATAATTCCACCAGCTTGCCAAACGGATAAGCCGCCTCGGTGCCAGCATTCTGAAACGCGAGCCACGCTGGCCGCGCAGAACGCCGCAGCGCCATCATCTCTTCCAGCCCAGCCTTTGAGAAAGAACCTTGGTATGCCTGAATTCGAAAAGGATCCTGACGTCGTGACTCCAGCAAGAGCTGTTTCTTACTTCGCGTGCCTGCCTTTGGGGGAACCGTATTGGAAATCTGGGCCAATTCAAATAAAGCGAACGCGTGCTTCGGTATCGTATTCAGCACTGAATTGTATGTATCCACCGCTTTCTGCACCTCTTCACCACCAGCAAACTTGTTACCAACAGCGACCCCGGCATCACCAAGCGACATCAACTGGCGCCCTGAAATCAACAACCGAAACATTTCCTCTTGAAACTTTGTCTTTACCGGTGTGTGAACCGCGATCTGCTCGGAAAGAAAGGTGCGACTAGCCTGACCATTGCATCCATAACGTGCGCTATGGAACATCATCAACAAAGGGTCCGCTGGTCGAATTTCATAGAACGCTTTCCAGTACTCGCCATTGTGAACGACCAGTTCCTGCACGTTCACGGAAGGCCAACTCGAAACCGGTTCCCCGTCGTCGATCACCGCATACGCTTTGTCATACAACGCTACAAACGAACCAACCGCGGGATAAGATTCTTCCGGTGCCTGGCGCATCGCATCAACGATCGCGTTCGAAATGCTCTTTGAGTACACGCGTAAGCCGGTGCACTCCGCAGTCGCCTTGGCATGGTCCCATGCTGCTGGGCCCTCGCCCAACCCAACAGATTCAGGCATCACAGACACTGCGATAAACAAAATTCCAAATTGCAAACGCCGGACACTAGTTATCATTAGAACACACAATTGACGGAAAGAACCTTCTGCCTGAAAACCCAAGTGTTAGTACCAGCCACGATAAAACCAACACAACGTTGGTTCCAAAGGGAAACCAACTACACGGAAGTCGAGAAAATACCGGAAGCAGCAATGCACTACCCACCAACAGAAAATACCCTGACTTTAAGATTCTGGAAATTCCTACCGTCACGTTCAGATGTATTTCAACTAAAAAAAGACTACCGTAAACTAAGTGGCTGAACCAAATTTACACGCTCAACTCGCAACCAGATGAAACCCAGGCAGCATATTGTGCATCAACTAAACACATGGAAGCACCTCAACCACCTTCTGTTCATAACCCTGCTGGCACTGTGTGGAACGACACCAACAGTCGATGCGAGTCGCCCCAATATTCTTTGGATCGTGGTCGATGACATGTCAGCGAACCTCTCCTGCTATGGCGAATCGAGCATTCAAACACCTCATCTCGATTCCCTTGCCAAAACAGGTTTGCAGTTCAACCAGGCATATGCCACCTCCCCCGTCTGTTCAGTCTTCCGCTCGGCACTGATCACTGGGATGTACCAAACCACAATCGGTGTCCATCATCATCGCAGTGGACGAGGAAAGCACGCCATCACGCTACCCTCTGGCGTCGTTCCCCTTCCCGCGTTATTTCAGCAGGCGGGATATTACACATGTATGGGCAGTGGTTTAAAAGCTCTTGATTACCGCAGTCAGCCACCGACACCCCACAGAACAAACGCGTTGGGAAAATCAGATTACAACTTCACATGGGACCGTCAAATATTTGATGGCAATGACTGGTCAGGACGTGACCCTGGCCAACCTTTCTTCATGCAAGTTCAGTTGCATGGGGGCAAACTTAGAGGCGCCTCTGATGCCTCCTACGAAAAATTCGAGCAGCAGGTCACTGAGACATTAGGGCCTACGACGGACCCTGAATCGGTCCGCTTACCACCATACTACCCTGACGATTCGATCATGCGACGCGACTGGGCGACGTACCTGGATAGCGTTCGAATCACAGACTGGCATGTAGGCAAGGTGCTCGCCCGATTAAAAGACGAAGGCCTCCGCGAAGAAACTCTAGTAATTTTCTTTACCGATCATGGGATCAGTCACGCACGGGGCAAGCAATTCCTCTACGACGAGGGAACGCACATTCCGTTGATCCTCTCAGGACCAAATATTCCTACAGGAGCGATTCGTAAAGACCTCGTGGAACACATCGACGTCGCCGCATTGTCGCTAGCCGCCGCTGGAATTCGGATCCCTGCAAAAATGCAGGGTCGCGATCTCATGTCGCGCGACTACGAGGCGAAAGAATTTGTGTTCGCAGCACGCGACCGCTGCGGAGAAGCAGACGACCGAATTCGATCAGCCCGTAGCGAGCGATATCTGTACATCCGCAATTTTTATCCATCACGGCCCTACCTCATGCCAAGCAATTACAAGGATGGCAAGCTAATCATTCAGCGGCTGCGTCGCTTGCATGCTGAGGGAGCCCTTAGCGCACTTACAGAGCGGCTCCTCTTTGCGTCCGAGCGACCAGCCGAAGAGTTTTATCAGCTGGCAAAGGACCCTTGGCAAATCAAAAATCTTGCCAACGATCCCGCCCATCTTGCAGAGCTACAACGGCACCGCAAAGCCCTCGAAGCGTGGCTGGTGGCAAGCGACGACCCGGGCCCCGAAAGCGATGAAATTTACGCATTGGAAATTGAGGACCAGATGCGTACTACCAAGAATGCTGCAAGCCGGGAACAATTCCGACGCAACAGTGAAATCTATCAAGGTTGGCGTGCCGTGGGTAAGTAACCTGTCCCCGATCCCAACGCGCATGCACCGCCCAACGCTCGCTCTATTCCGCCCAGGAATATCTCTTCAGGACGGAACTACGTTCACAGCACCGGGGCCGGATTCTGCCACCCCCGACGCAAACTCACGTTCAATCGAAAGTGACTCACCTGAGTCAGTTTCTAAGGCAGCGAGACGCCCACCGGCGCTCCAGTACAGGGAATAGGTTACCGGCACCAGATAAAGCACAATGAGCGTGGCAAACAACTCACCAAAGGCAATGCTAGTTGCCATAGGAATCAAGATTTGTGCTTGAATCGAAGTTTCCAAGAGGATGGGAAACAAGCCACCAATGGTTGTGATGGTCGTCAACAGTACAGGCCGAAATCGCCGCAACCCAGACTCTGCCAATGCTTGATTGATCGGCATACCCGACCGAACACGCGAATTGATGAAGTCAATCAGCACGATCGAGTCATTGACCACAATCCCAGTCAAAGCAATGATTCCATAAAAGCTGAATAAAGTCAGCGGCAGCCCCATGATCACATGCCCAAATACGGCACCCAACGCCCCAAATGGAATGATCAGCATGACAAGCAATGGCTGCACTGCGGATTTGAATTCCACGGCCAGAAGCACAAACATTGCGAGCAAAGCAGCAAAGAATCCCGAGAATAGACTTCCAAACGATTCAGCACGCCGTTCCTGCTGGCCCTCCCAACGTATCCGCAAGGAGGGATAACGGTCCAACAAACCCGGAAGAAAGTTCTCCTGCAAATCGGCAACAATTTCTTCCGCATTGCCCATCTCTTCGTCGAGGTTACTTGACACAGTGATCGAACGAGCCTGATCGATCCGGTTCAATTCAGAATAGGCTCTTACGACATCAATCTCGGCGAGCTCAGTAATGGGCCGCTCCAGACCGTCTGCCAGACGCACGCGCACTTCATCGAAATTCGCCAGCGACCTTCGATCTTCCCGCGGATAGGTGACCATGATTTTCACTTCATGCCGACCGCGTTGCACCCGCATCACCTCTTCACCGTAGTAAGCCGCACGCACCGTTTCGGCAAGATCCGCTGTCCGAACCCCCATCCCGAACGCTTCCGGCTTGATCCTGAAACGGTATTCAAGCTTTCCAGGAACCGAATCATCCTTAATGTCATAAACCCCGCTGTAACTGGCAAGTTGTACTTTGCAAGCTTCAACGGCAGCCTCGAGATCTTGAACCTGTTCCGAAGCCCCCAGAACTTTAAATTCGATCGGCGTTCCACCGGGGCCAAAGGAACGCGTTCCAAGGGTCAGTTCCTCAGTTCCGGGGATTGCTGGAATACGTTCTCGCCACTTCGCAACGATCACGCGACTGTGCACCCCACGGCTTTCCGAATTGATGAGTTCAATCTCAACGCTCCCCTTGTGGCCACCGCCAGAGGCAGGCATCGGAGAACCACCGGGTCCACCACCAGACACACTTGCACCCACAACCCGAAACGAAGTTTTCGCAATCGGCTGACCGCGTTCCTCAAACTCAGCTGCAACTTGCCAAAACGCTTCTTCAATCTCCCGCGTCGCCTCAAGGGTCACACTCTCCGGAGTCCCGTCTGGAAAAGTGATCGCTGCGTTCAATGTGTTTCCGTCAACCCTTGGAAAAAAGCTGAGCTGGACCAAACCGGACCGATATAGTCCAGCCGTAAAAAATAGAGCTGCAAAGCTGATCGCGATGGCGACGGACCGATTCCTCAAACACCACGCCAAACTAGGCGTATAAACTCCTTGCATGAAGCGATGTAAGAACCGCGTCGATACCGTGTTTAACTTCGTTGCAATCCAAAGCAGGGGTCGAAACACATAAAACACCACCGAGATTACTTGAAAGAACTGTTTGTTTCTGTGAGCCAGGTGGCACGGCAGGATCGTGAGACATTCCAACAACGAAACCAACAGAATTGCGATGATTGCCGCCGGCATCACCGCCGTGAATTTCCCCATGGTGCCACTGACAAACAACAGCGGCGCAAACATCACCACCGTCGTGAGAACTGCCGTGGTCACTGAGGGAATCACCTCTGCAGTCCCATCGATCGCCGCCTGTTTGATCGGTTTACCCATTTGCCGATGGGCATAAACATTCTCCCCGACCACAATTGCGTCATCCACCACGATGCCAAGTGCCATCACGAACGCAAACATGGAGATCAGATTCAGAGTTTGCCCCGTGAGGTAGAGAAAGATCCCGGACGCCAAAATTGCAAACGGAATTCCAAC
>Ga0315321_10003600_pt1 | contig 12021 bp, 10 predicted proteins | sample M180m21515metaG_FD_203464 | JGI IMG/M metagenome (GOLD analysis project Ga0315321, IMG submission 203464) | Ammonia-oxidizing marine archaeal communities from Monterey Bay, California, United States - M1 80m 21515 | ecosystem: Environmental > Aquatic > Marine > Intertidal zone | place: USA... | reverse complement strand
CGCCCACCAGCTGGTCGACGTAGTACGACAGCGTGACCGCTGGTCGCCAATACGGGGAAGGTCGAACCACCCCATCCGCGAGCCAGAACAGATCGCTGAAGAGTGCGGTTGGCAGAGTGGAGAGGTCGGCCAGGCGAGCATTTCCCTCGAGCAGCGCACGGTCATCGTGCACAAAGCCGAGGGTGAGGGTCGGCGCGGCCAGCAGCACTGCCCATGCGACCGCCAGCACCCTCCAGTGGACGGTCAGCCCGCGGGGCCGCTGCACCCGACCTCAGTAGGTGACGATGCTGTGGACCGGCATGTCGCCCAGCGCTTTGCGACCTGGCAGGAAGCCCAGCTCCACCACGAAGCAGCATGCCACCACCTCACCACCGAGCTTCTCGACAAGCTGCACCGTGGCCTTGGCAGTGCCGCCGGTGGCCAGCAGGTCATCGACGATGAGCACCTTGGCGCCGGGGGCGACGGCGTCGGTGTGCATCTCCAGTCGGGCCGAGCCATACTCCAGATCGTACTCGACCCCGATGGAGTGGTAGGGCAGCTTGCCCGGCTTGCGGGCCGGAACGAAGGCGGCCGAGAGTGCCATGGCAAGGGGCGCGCCGAAGATGAAGCCGCGCGACTCCATGCCGACCACCGCGTCGATGTGCTCGCCGGCGTAGCGCTCCGCGAACCAGTCGATGGTGGCCCGGAGCAGCTCGGGGTCCGCGAGGATGGGCGTGATGTCCTTGAACAGGATGCCCGGCTTTGGGAAGTCGGGGATGTCGCGGATGGTCTCGCGGAGAGCGGCTTCGGTGTCGCGCACTGGGGGCTCCTCGGCACAGGTCATGACCTGCGCAGCTCGGGGACGGAGTCGAGGTCCAACTGAACCGGAGACGCAGCATACCTCTCCGTCTCCCTCCGCGCCGGGCACGACCGGTTAGCGTCGCCGACCCGCCGATCCGCTGGGGACCTGGAGCTGGCCATGTCCGACACGCCTGCCGCCGAAGAAGAAGAAGCCGCATCACCCGAGCTTCTCCCCGACACTCATCTGTCGAAGGAGCTTCTCGACCTGCTGACCAAGCTGGATGGCCGCGACTGCACAATCGGCGAGCTGTTGGATCTCATCGGCGACCGCGGCTTCGGGCTTCTGCTGCTGGTGCTTGCGTTGCCGGCCGCCTTGCCGATTCCCGCTCCTGGCTATGCCACTCCCTTTGGCGTGCTGATGGTAGTTCTCGGTTCTCAGATGATTGTGGGGCGCGCGAGCCCCTATCTCCCTGAGTTCTTCGCGAAGCGCACCGTAAAGCACGGCGTGTTGCGGTTCAGCATCCAAAACGGTCACCTGCCGCTCAAGGTCGTGGAGTTCCTGATTCGCCCGCGGCTCCGCAAGCTCACCCACAGCCGCGGCTTCCGCGCTGCGATCGGCGTCATCATCGTGATGATGGCGTGCTTCATGTCGTTGCCGATCCCGCTCACCAACACCGCGCCGAGCTTCGTCATCTTTGTGATGGCTGCGGGATTGCTGGAGGAGGACGGCCTGCTGCTGCTCGCCGGCGTGGTGCTCGCCCCTGTTGCGGCCGCGATTGCAGGCGGCGCGCTCTACGTTGCCGCCACGATGGGACCAGAGGCCGTCGAGACCACCCTCAAGCCGCTGATTAAGGGTATCTTGGGCATGGGCTGAGCCCCCGTAGCTCTCCCGTCACTTGCCGCGCCAGCGCTCCATCAGCTCAGTGTCGGTGCCTTCGATGTGCAGTGGCGTGAGGGTGGGATGGCCCTGGCGGATGAATTGCAGGTCGGTGCCGGCGTGGTGGTCAGCGCTCGTGCGCTCTCCTCCCACCCAGTAGAGGCGGCGGCCCCGCGGATCGACGTGGACGTGCACCGACGGCGACCAGTGGCGCTGGCCCAATGGGCACACCATGCGCGCCCTCAGGTCGCTGTCGGGCAGGTTGGGCACATTGAGGTTGAACACCGTGCGGCCCTTTGGCGGGTCGGCCATCACCTCGCGGACGAGTGTCACCGCCCGCTCCGTTGCGCCCTTCCAGTGGAGCGCGCTCTGGGTGCCGGGCTCCACATCGAGGCTCACTGCAATCGCCGGGAGTCCGCACATCGCGCCTTCTCTCGCCGCGCCCACAGTGCCCGAGTACCAGGTGTCGTCGGCGAGGTTGGCGCCCCGGTTGATGCCCGACACCACCAGCCCGATGTCGGGTGGACACAAGTGGTGCAGCGCCAAGTAGACACAGTCGGCGGGGGTGCCGCCCACCGCGTAGGACCGCTCGGCGACATGGTCGACCCGCAGCGGCTCCCGAGTGGTCAGCGCGTGGGACTTGGCAGACTGCTCGGCCATGGGGGCGACCACCCACACTTCGCCGACCGCCGCGAGGGCCTCGGCTAGGGCGTGGAGACCCGGCGAGTCGATGCCGTCGTCGTTGGAGACCAGGATGCGCATGGGGGCCGTCCACTACCGAGTGCGAGTGCGAGTGCTGCGTCATATCCTCCGCGGCTGCACATCTGGGGGTCCATGGGCGAACCGCAGGGGGTTATGAGGCCGGTCCTCGCACCTCGCCGCCGGGATCGTCCACGCCCATGCGTCCTCGCTACCGCGACCTTTTCCAGGCCCTGCTCGACCCTGACCCGTCGCGCTCGGATGCCGCCTTCGATGCTGTGCTGTTTGACCGAGGCGATGCTCTCGACGACTTAGTGGAGCTCTACACCGAGAGCACTGTGGAGCCCACGCTGCGGTTCTATGCGGTGCAGCTGATGGGCTTCTCCGACACCAAGACTGCCGTCCCATACGTCGAGAACGCCCTCGAAGACGACGATGCTGCTGTCCGGGCCGAGGCCTGTCGTGCGCTCGAAGACCTCCGGGCTCGACGCAGTGTCCCCAAGCTCACGGCCCGCATCGACGACGAAGATGTGCGGGTTCGTCGCGCCGCTCGCGAGGCTGTGCGGATGCTGGGCGGCCGTCGCCGAAAGTAAGCCTGGTTCAGCGTCACTGATGCGTGCGACCCCTCGGCGCCCGACACACCGCAGTGTCTCCCTTTGCAGTGTAGTGTCTCCCTTTGCAGTGTAGTGTCTCCCTTTGCAGTGACGTCTGCCCGGAATAGTCGCCCCGACCTCGCTGCCTGCCCGTCCGGGTCGTGTGGCTGCACCTGTTCCGGAGCCGTCGTGGTCCTCCCGCTCATCGTGTTCACCAGCGGCCTGTGTGTCATGGCCGTCGAGATGGCGGGCTTGCGCCTGCTGGCGCCGTACTTCGGCACCTCACTCATCGTCACCACCATCCTCATTGGTTCGCTGATGGGCTTCTTGTCGCTGGGCTACTGGCTCGGTGGCCGCTGGGGAGACAAGCATCCCACCGTGAAAGCGCTGTCCTCAGTCACCACCGTCGCGGCCGGCTTCATCTTGCTGATTCCCTTCATCAGCCAGCCCATCCTGCGGTCCGCCAGCGCCGTCATTCGCACCCTCGTGCAGGGCAACACACTCGACAGCCCCACAGTCGCCTTCGCGACTCTCGGCGGCGGCATCGTCGGTGTGCTCGCGCTGATGGCCATTCCCATCACCTTGATGGGCACCGTCTCGCCGTGGGCCATCCGTCTCGCGGTCGACGACATCGAGTCGAGCGGCAGGGCAGCGGGGCGGCTCTACGCCCTGTCCACCTTCGGCAGCATTATTGGCAGCTTTCTGCCCGCCATCGTGCTCATCCCCGCTCTCGGCGTCCAGCGCACCTACATCGCCATTGGCATGCTCTTCCTTGCGGTGAGCGCCATCGGCCTCTTCTCGGGCGTCAAGCGGCTGGCTCCCCCCGCCGGCGCCGCCATGCTGCTGCTGCTTCCCCCCGGCACCGTGCGCCCGATGGACGGCTTGGTGTTCGAGAGCGAGAGCCTCTACCACTTCATTCAGGTGGTCCAAGAGCCTTACGGCAAGTGCAAAGACGCCTACCACCTCTACCTCAACGAGGGCGTGGGCGTGCACTCCGTCAAGTGCCCCAGCGAGACGCTCGAGACGCGCGGCGTGTGGACCTACATGGCCGCCACTCCCCTGTGGCTCGACGATCCCGACCAGATGCAAGATGCCCTCATCATCGGCCTTGCCGGCGGCACCATCGCCCGCCAGATGCTCGAGAGCTTTCCGGAGGCTCACGTCGACGGTGTGGAGATCGATGGCGCGGTGGTCGAGGTCGGCGAGAAGTACTTCGACGACGCCGATGAGCGCATCACCCCCATCGTGATGGACGGGCGCATCTTTCTACAGCTGACCGACAAAAAGTACGACCTCGTGATGATGGACGCCTACCGGCAGCCCTACATCCCGTTCCACCTCGTCACGGTCGAGTTCTTCGAGCAGGTCAAGGCCCACATGAACGAAGACGCCGTGCTGGCAGTCAATGTCGCAAGTGTCCGAGGGGTCTCCCGCACCCTCGCCGCGATGATCTACCGCACAATGAAAGAGGTGTTCCCCACGGTCACCCTCGTCGACGCCACCAACAGCAACGACGTCATCATCGCCACGACTCGCGAAAAAGACCACCGCATCGGCGCCACCCACATCGAGAGGTATGGCGACGCCCGCGGCCTGGGTACCATCAAGAAGCGTCTGCCTAAGCGCATTCTCGGCCCTGTCGAGGGCTGGGAGACCGCGCGCTTGCTCACCGACGATCAGGCCCCTGTCGAGCAGGCCTGGGACCTCATGGCGCTGGACTACGCCAACTGACCTGACCTGACCTGACCTGACCTGACCTGACCTGACCTGACCTGACCTGACCTGACCTGACCTGATCTCGACCGAGTGGGTGAGGTCTCTTCTGGGCGCCTGTCCTTCGGCCACCGGGCTGTTCCGCCGGCTCGCCGCCCGAGACGTGGTGAGCCCCCTTGTGCCTCGGGGGTCTCTCCACTGGCGGCTCGGTGGCTGCGCCACGCCTGCGGCCCCGGCTCCCATCCCTGGCGCGTGTCACCCTCCCGGCCCACACCACGGCCTTGCGGTGGGGTTAGAGGCGTACTCTTCCGCCAACACGTCCCAGCCGGGCCAACACGTCCCAGCCGGTCAGGCGCCTCAGCTGCAGCCATCTCGGTGCGCCAGTCCCCACACCAGGAGCTTCCATGTCCCGCTTCGAAGGCGTCGACTTCTACAACATCGACCAGCATCTGTCCGACGAGGAACGGATGGTGCGTGATCTCGTGCGCAAGTGGGTCGATGCTGAGGTGCTTCCCATCATTGAGGAACACTGTCGTGCAGGCACCTTCCCGATGCACCTCATCTCCCAGATTGGCGAGATGGGCCTGCTGGGAATGAACCTCCACGGCTACGGCTGCGCAGGCATGTCCAACATCGCCTACGGCATTGCATGTCAGGAGCTTGAGCGGGGCGACTCCGGCCTCCGCAGCTTCGTGAGCGTGCAGGGCTCGCTGTGCATGTTTCCCATCTGGAAGCACGGCACTGAGGAGCAGAAGAACAAGTACCTGCCCGGCATGGCGGAAGGAAAGCTCATCGGCTGCTTCGGCCTCACCGAGCCCGACCACGGCTCCAACCCCAGCGGCATGCTCACCAAGGCCGTCGACGATGGTGACAGCTACATCATCAATGGCGCCAAGATGTGGATCACCAACGGCAGCCTGGCGGACGTTGCCATTGTGTGGGCCAAGCTCGATGGCGAGATTCGCGGCTTCCTCATCGAAAAGGACGACAACGGCTTCACCGCCCCCGAGATGAAGGGCAAGCATTCCCTCAAGGCAAGCGTCACCAGCGAGCTCGTGTTCGACAACGTGCGAATCCCCAAGGACCGCATCCTGCCCCACGTCAAGGGCCTCCGCGGTCCCTTCTCGTGCCTCAACAACGCGCGCTTCGGCATCTCGTGGGGGGCCATTGGTGCGGCGATGGCCTGCTTCCACAGCTCGGTTGACTATGCCAAGAGCCGAATCCAGTTCGGCAAGCCCATTGCTGCGCGCCAGCTGGTGCAAAACAAGCTGTCGTGGATGCTCCGCGAGATCACCAAGGCCCAGCTGCTGGCGCTCCACCTCGGCAAGGCCAAGGACGACGGCACCATCGGCGTCCCCCAGATCTCGCTCGCCAAGATGAACAACGTCGATATCGCCCTTCAGATTGCCCGCGTGGCCCGCGACATTCACGGCGCCAACGGTATTCTCGACGAATACCCGATCATGCGCCACATGGCGAACCTCGAGAGCGTGTTCACCTACGAGGGCACCCACGACATCCACAACCTCATTCTGGGTCGCCACATCACCGGCTTGCAAGCCTTCCAGTAGGCCACCAAGATGCCGACTCTCAGACCATCTTGGGAGTTGGCTGCTCCGCTTCTTGGCTCAGGGGCCGGCTGTCTCGTCGGGTACTGCGAGGGTTGCTGAGGCCACCCCGATTCCCACGCTGGTGCGCTCGGGCAGGGACACGACAAAGCCGTCGCAGGGCGCGCGCAGCACTTCGCGCAGCTCGCCTGCAAGTCCCCTCACCTGGGCGATGGCCGCACCACGCCGGTAGTTGTCGCCGGGCCGCACCATCGGAATCAACACACCGGTGCGGGTGGTACGCGGGCCGCTTTCACGTCGCCAGATCCGGTCGTCGCGCACGCTGTCGTGGCGGGGGGCGGGCTGACGGGCCATCTGCAGCTTACTGAGGATGCCCATCACGCCGCGGGTGGCGAGCTTGACCGCATCGGGATCGATCCGACGCCGGGGGCCCACTTCGAGAGTGACTGCGGGTATCGCCAGTCCGTTGACCAGTGCGCCAGGCAGGCTTCGGTCCAGCTCAAAGCGCCGATACCGGTCGGGTGGGTATTCGCGCAGCACGGTGAGCCCAGATGCCGCCGCCAGCTCCACACAGCGCTGGGCGAGTCCCCTTCCGCCGCGACCCCGAATGACCCGGTCGACGATGGCGTAGGGCATCGCTCCGCCGGCATCGGTGTGGAGGTCGATGTAGAGGTCTGGACGGCGCCCGGTGAGGTCGGTCCAGATGCGCCAGGCGTGGCGTTCTGCTGCGGTCCCCCGAGCTGCCCCGGGAAACGCCCGGTTGGGGTCGAGCGTGTCGCCTGGCATGCGGCGGGTTCCCTCGTCGAGACCCCGCGGGTTGAGGCTCGGGTAGAGATGGACCTTGCCGCGCAAGAGAGTGCCGGCGAGATGGCTGCACAGCGCGTGGACGACGCCAATGCCGGTGCACTCGTCGCCATGCAGGTTGGCACCCACCGCGACGGTCGGGCCTGGCGCCGGCGCATTGAAGGTGATGACGGGCATAGGCACACCCGCCCCACCAACCATGCCGGAGCGGCGTCTCACGCGGTCCTGGGAGGTGGTCATGCTCACCCGCCCAGCACCCAAGCCTTGAGGTAGCGGGACTCGGGGAAGTTGAGCGACGCGGGAAAGTCGACGGGGGTGCTGCCTTCATGCAGAAGACGCAGGGGCCGGCCGGCCTTGTGGCTGCCTTGCTGGATCTGCTGGAGGAACTCCTTGGGGGACACCTTGCCCTGGTTCGACGCGACCACCAGCCAGCCCCCTGGCGCGAGCACGCGGCAGCAAGCGGCTACGAGCCGAGCGAGGTCCTTGCCGGCCGACCAGCGACCGTCGGGACCGTGGGAAAACGACGGAGGATCGGCGATGACGATGTCGTACTCATCGCCTTTCCGGCGGCGGGCATCGAGCGACTTGAAGGTGTCGCGGGCGTCGAAGCCATGTCGCTGCGGGTCGACCTCGTTCAGCCGAAAGTTCTCTTGGGCCCGCTCGAGGTAGCGATCGGAGAGATCGACGCTGACCACCTCCCGGGCGCCGTGTACCGCCGCGACCACACTGAACATACCGGTGTGAGCGAAGGTGTTGAGCACACGTTTGCCCCGCCAGTGGGGCTCCAGCCAAGTGCGTAGGTCGCGCATGTCGCAGTAGAGGCCAACATCGTGGCCCACCCACGGCTGCACGTTGGCGTAGACGCCGCGCTCGCGCACCTTGAGGGGGGTCTGATCGGCATCACCCCACACGAGACCCTGGGGCAGGTCGGCGTAGCGGGCTTCTTCGCCGTCGGAAACTCGGTAGGACAGCCACACTGCCTTCAGGTCGGGGGCGTTGTCGTCGAGCGCCTGGAGGATGGGCTCCAGCAGCGGCACCAGGCTCGGCGAGTCGAGGACCAGGCCGATCTGAGTGGCCCACACGTCGACACGAATGCCGGGCAGGTCGTCATTTTCGCCGTGAACCCACCGCCAGGCGTTGGTGTCGGGTGGCAGCGGCCGACGGTCGCGGGCCGCGGCGATGCGCTTGTAGAGCAGCTGGGCATCGATGGGGCCGGCGTCGGCGCGGAAGCGGCGGACCTCGATCTTGCCTTGATCCCAGATCCCTGTCCCCAGCACACTGCCGTTGCGCGATCGAATGCTCACGACACGGCCGGGGGACAGCTTTCCGGTGCGGCCCACCACCTCTTCGTTGTAGACCCAGGGAAAGCCACGGCGTAGCCAGCGCTCTGAGTAGCCGTTGACGACGATGCCGTCTACAGCCATGGGATCGTGCAGCACGGGTGTCTCCGACTTGCTGCGGGACGCGCGAGACCCGGCTCGACCACCCTGCTTGGGGCTGCCCTGCCGTGGGTTCGGGCGCCGACCGCGCTTCTTGCGATACTCTCTCGACATGTTCGACTCGCCGGACCCAATGCCCCGAACCAACGGCCAATTCTCTTTGCCGCTGTTGGCGCAAGCGGCCCTGTACCACGCCAAGCGCGTGCGTGCCGAGGCCACCTTCGAGGTGGTGCTTCGCGCCGGCTCATCCCCCTCGGGCGCCGCCGTTGCAGCAGGCGCATGGTGGGCGGCTCGTCTCGCCATGGGGCCTCTCTGTGGCGGCGACCTGGGCCTTGCCGACTGGGCAGCGGGCCGGGCTGGTGCGGTGGGTGCCGATCGGGATGCGGCCTACAGCCTGCTCACCACGCCCTTTTCGGGACGCATCCACGCCCTGCTGGCTGGCACTGCGGTTCCTCCAGGGGCGCCTCTGCTTCAGGTCACGGGTCCGCTACCGGAGGTCTATGCGCGCAGCATGATCTTCCGGGCGGCGCTGTCGACCGCGGTCGGTGCCGCCACCGCCGCCCAGGCGCTGGTGAGTGCCGCTGGCGGGCGTTCGGTGGTCGATGACGCTTCGGTACGGGCTGCTGCGCCGGCGCTGTCCTCCTTGATTGCGTGGTGCGGACGAGTCGGTGGCATGTCGGGCACCACCCATGCGCGGGCAGGCTGGGAGTGGGGTGTGCCGGTGGTCTCGGTTCCCCAGGTCGGTGGACTGCCTTCCGAAGCCAGCGATGGCACTGTCGATGCCGACGACATCCATGCGAGCACACTGGCGCTGGTGCGGCGCACAAAGGCGTCGGACGGTCCGGAGCTGCGCAGGGTGCGCCTGAGCCGCGCGTTGGTCGATGATGTCGATCTGGAGCGCCACTTCGTGTTGCGGCGGGCACTCGACCGCCACGGGCTGCGTCGCACCCGGGTCTGTGCCGAGCTGCCGCCAAGTCCATCCGCGGTGCAGCGCATCGCCAGCGCCGACTCCCCCATCGATCTGGTGGTCTTCTCACAACCCTGGTGGTCTGACGCGAACATCGCTTGGCTCCCGGCGGAGCTGCCACGTGGCATCGAGGCGGCGCCGCGACCGGACTGGGCGCTCTCAGCCGGACGCCATCAGCTGGTGCGCCATGCCGACACCATGCACGCCATCGCGTGGGCATCCGAGGGCCTGTTGAAGGCGCTGACTGGGCCGGGCCGACCGCTTCCGACGGTGCCCGAGGTGCTGGCGCCGCTTGATCCCGATCGCCAGCCCGTTTCTGCTCACCTGGAGCCTCCGGTCGACCTGTAGACCGTGGTCGGGCGCCCCTGGGTCTTCTGCGGGCTAGCCGTCTTGGCGGGCGGTGTCGCGAAGGCTGACTGGGTTGCTGAGCCGCAGTCCCCAGCCGCTAGGGGCGCGGAGCAACGTGCGCAGGCGACGTCGACCCCAAAGGCCGACTCCGAGCACTGCGAGTGGCCACAGCGCCATGCAAGTGGCAAGCAGCTCGCGTGGTTGTGGACGGCCGATCAGATCCACGAGCAGCGGAAGTGCGGACATCGTGCTCACCACTCCAAGCGCGAGCAGGGTGAGTGCCACTATGCGAAGGGTGCGCTCGGCGGCTTCGGTGAGGTCCGGATCATCCGACATGGTGGCCTGCGCGTCAGTGCCCTGTCCTCGGGTGGTCTGGCCCTTCGTGGACTGGGCCACGGCGCGCACCGCTTTGGAACCGCGAATCCAGCGCCCGCGCTGCAGGTCGATCAGTCCGCCCAAGAGCTGACTGCATGGCATCGCTCGGACGGCATCGGACTGGGCTTCGAGGGCCTCGGCCGCTTCGTCGGGCCGGTCGTGGCGGAGGTGAACCAGTGCGAGGTGGTGGCGAAGCAGGGGGTCCTGCGGGAGGTAGCGAATGCCCATCAGGGCCGCGGTCGCGGCTGCGTCGAAGGCGCCCAGCTGATCGGCGACTACTCCGGCGCCGACGTAGGCTGCGCGGCGGAACGGTTGCGCTTCGTAGGCCTGGGCGAATTGCACCAGGGCGTCGGACAGTCGGCCCCGACGCAGCGCCGAAAATGCCGCCTGAAGTGGGTCGTCCTCCATCGCTGCAAAGCCCAGCCACTCGATGTCGGCAGCCACTGCGAGGAAGCCCCCCAGCTCGGACTTCACCGAAGGCCCGTCGACGCCATCGCTGCCGGTGAGAATCAGCCCACAGTCAGCTGTGTGGTGGAAGCCGATGAGCTTCTGTACCGCGTCGGTGTTTGCGGACCCCGACTGGAGCACCTTGAGCGACCTGAAGAACGCTTCGCGCCCCGGACATGCGCTCGCGGTTGAGAATCGGTAGAGGTACAGCATCCAGGGTTGCTCTTCGGAACGGCCCTCAATCCGCACGTAGTAGAGCTGGTGGTGCTCGTCGTCCTGGAGAAGGGCAAAGCTGACTTGCTCCGAAGGCTCCGCAGACTGGCTGGGGTCTGACAGCACCCTGCGCAGGAAGGCTGCCACCTCACCGGCAAACTCTCCGGCAAGCAGCCCCGGACGGTCGCCTACGCGCAGCGCGGTCCAGCCGTAGCGAGCGAAGTAGCTGCGGCGGAGCTGGCCGATGCGCTGCCCGCAATGAATGACCTCCGCGTCGACGACTTCGCCGTCGGCGTAGCGGGCCTGCGCGCTCGCGATGCGCCGCTGGTAGAGCCGAATGGACTCTTCGAAGGAGTAGCGCCGCACGACTCCGTCCCGCCCGACAATCTCGACGGGGAAGTCTACGAGCTGGGTGTAGTCCTTCTGCTCGTAGCGGCGGAGCTTTCGGGCCTTGTCCATCGGACTCCTTCTGGCCACGATAGCACCCCCTCGTTTCGGACGGCAAATAGTGGGCCCACCAGTCAGTATGTGATGGAAATACTGAGGTTGCGCATGCGTAGGGGCGGCGAGTCTGGTCCGGTCGACACCCCAAGGTTGCGGCCTGTCACGATTCGTCTCGCTCCCCTGGACCCCTCCCCGGTCGTGTGCATCATTTCAATGTCCGCGGCGCATCGCGGCATCCCCTCACGCAGGAGACCCACGCTGTCCCTCCACGTCCTTTCGCCAGCCATAGACGAGCAAGACCGTATCCTAGCCGCCCGCGACGGAGATTCCGCCGCGCAGCAATGGTTGGTGGAGCGGTTCACTCCGATGGTCTACCGCTTCTGCCTGCGCATGACGCAGAACGAGCAGGATGCCCGCGACGCGACCCAGGACACCTTCTTCAAGGTGTTGCGTCGCATCGACCGGTACGACGACCGCTGGCGCTTCCAGACCTGGCTCTTCAGCGTGGCCCGCAACACCTGCATCGACGTCCACCGTCGTCGCAAGCGTCGTCCCGAAGCGCCCGAGCGTGAGGTGGCCTCGGGTGGCCCCAGTCCCGCCGACGAAGCGGCCAAGAAGCTTGATGCCGACCGTGTTCACAGCGCGCTGGCCACGCTTCCGGACATCTACCGCGAGATCATCACGCTCTACCACCTGGAGGGCATGCTCTACCGGGAGATTTCCGACCTCACCGGAATTCCCATGGGCACCGTGA
>Ga0315321_10003598_pt1 | contig 12023 bp, 12 predicted proteins | sample M180m21515metaG_FD_203464 | JGI IMG/M metagenome (GOLD analysis project Ga0315321, IMG submission 203464) | Ammonia-oxidizing marine archaeal communities from Monterey Bay, California, United States - M1 80m 21515 | ecosystem: Environmental > Aquatic > Marine > Intertidal zone | place: USA... | reverse complement strand
TGCTTTTACTGTTAATTCGAAGACGTGCTTCAAAGAATTGTTTCCAGCCAAGAAGCTTGGCGAAATCAAATCTTTTATATTTTGAAGTTGTCCAACTGTGAAATAAGGCAATATTGGAAATGTGTGTCTTACTCTATAATTTAAGACGTTACTTCCTTGAACTGTTCCACCTACTCCGCCGAAATTTGCGTCCCTATTTATAGGTATAGCCGTATTTGTGTTTTTTCTTATATTTACGGCTTCAGTTTCAGCCGCCCAACCTTTAATATTTCCGGAAATTGTGCCGAAAGTTGCACTTATTCCGATGTCTTCAATATAATATTTTTGGTCTTCTCCTGTAAGTTTTGAATTTGTATTAAAGCTTTCTTCATTTTCTATAAGTCCAAAACGATAAATTGCTTGGTCCAAGTCTTGTAAGCCGGCGATTAAACATTCGTCGCTTGAATCATAATCCCCATTCGTAAGCGTAACAATATTTGTAAATAATGTAAAACCGTCTTCAGAAATTGCGGTAATTGTTCCGAACGCTGTTTGTCCTGTTGATCCGAAACCGAATTGAATTGAAAGACCTTCTCCAACTTGAAAGCTATCAGTCAAAAAGCTTTGTCCGTCTCTTCGTACAATTTCGCCGCCGTTGTCAAATATAGAAAAGATTGAAGGCTCGGCGTACCAATAAATACGAACTTCGTATTCAGCGCGTACAAATTCAGTTATTCCGGCTTTCAGCTTCTTTGATCCGTTGGCGGTATCGTATAAACGTATTTGTGGCGAAAAACTGCTTGAAATTATATCTCCCTTAATCGGCATTATTCATTTTGTTTTTAAGGTCTATAATCGTTTTTATGTCTCCGGCTTTTGCTGCAACTTCCATTTTTGAAATAATAGAAACATCAGCGCCATTTTCAGAAAGTTTCTTTTTAATCTCTGGGATAATTTTATTGACCGCTTGCCTTTGTGGCTCTATTGTCTTAAAAACTTTTTCAGCTTCTTTCAATGCTTTGTTTAAATATTGATTCTTTTCCATAATTAGCTTACTTCTGTTGTTTTTTCCTGTAAATTACGCGTGTAAACATCTTCAACCCAAAAAGAAGCTTCGGCTCTGTCTGCTTCAATTATCCATTCCAAAGATGTAAATTTACCCCTCTTTCCGTTCGAAGTGATAAAATAAGAATTTTCTTTTACTTTTTTATAATCTGAATACGAAAAAGGAATTTCGATACCTTCAAATACTTTTCTTTGTCTCTTGAAATTGTCCTCGATAAAGCTATCATAATTCAAATAGTTTTCCCATAAATAACGAGCCGAAAGTCCTTCTCTTGAATTTTGCGCAAGTCTATTTCCTTGCATATTCAAAACCTTTGGAACGTTGAAAAAAGGTTGTGATATGATCAACATTCCTTTTCTTGCTTGTATAGTATTCGTAATATTTGAAGCGCCTAAAGCACTTAAAGCGAAATTGGCGGCTTTAAAGAAAGCGTTCAAGGCTTCTTCAAGAACTGAAAGGTCTTCTTTCCTGTTCCCTAAAGCAACTGGAAAACGTGTTTCCTCAAGTCCTTTTATTAAATTATTCTTAGGTATATTTTGAGTAATTGGTAATGTGGTTACAACAAAACTTGTTCCTTTCCAATTTGAAACGGTATAAGCGTCGGAAATATCATCTTGAAAAGATATGAAACGGCTTTCTTTAATTTCATTTATATTCAATGAAAAAGGTTGTTCCAATACGTCCGGTAATTGGAAAGTACTTTGCGACTGGAAGAACGGATCCTTCTTCGCTCTTAATTGTACTTCATTATTTACGACAAATATTTCAGCTCTGAACATATCAAGGACCATTGAAACAAATTCATTGGCAACGAAACCGAAATCACTATCGAAAGGAATTCCTTTGTCCGCTCTTCCTTCAGCTTTTGAAGGTAAATAAACATAAGTATCTATTTCCGGAATAGGCGAAACAAAAGTATAACCAAGATAGGAAAATATTTTTTCAAGTGCTGTTTTATATTTGATACCTTGAAATTCTCTTTCAAAGGAAATTAAGTTTTCGATAAATTGCTGAATAAGATCGAGAAGCGCCGCTCCCATGATGGCAATATAAGCAACCTCGAAAAGTGCTGAAGCTGTCGCATAAATTAAAGCGCCGACTTGCCCAGTTATACTGGAAGCCAAAATACTTGAAATAATAGCAATTTGTTGCGATAAACGAAAAGAAGCCTCCGCGATTTCCTTTATCATTAAAAAAATAGAAAGCGCAAGAAAAGCTTGCTCAAGAAGTGCGACTTGCTTTTCGATTAAATATTTTACCTCTTGGTAATCTGAAGAAGTTATAAATCCTTTTGCCTCCAATAATGCAAAGGTAATACCCTCCAAACTTTCAGATAAATTTGTAAGCCCGTTTTGTTCGACAATAGAAGCCAAGAATTTTGGCTCGCTTCCTGTCAAGTCTTCAAGTGTTGAAAAATCTAAATAGCCGTTAAAAACTTCTGTTGATTCTTCGCTTTCTTGTATTGTGATCGTAAGTGGTAACCCTTCGGTAACTAATCCACTTTGAATCGTATCTTTTATGATTGTATAAGCTTCATTGACAAAAGTAAGTTGTGAAGTTTCAATGCTTCCTTGCGTGCCTTCGTCAAATTGTACTTGAATACTCGTATCTTGGCGCTCTGTGGGGTTATCAATTAAATTACCGCCTAATCTATATTGAACGAAATAAGGTTGTCCCATGATTATCTTTTGCGTTTAGGGTAAAATAATTGTTTATGAGTATTATTTATTTTCATTCCTGTTTTTACTACTTCTTTTAATACTCCGGTTCTTTTATCAAAGCTTTGCACCGGATCGCCTTGTTTGTTTGCTTTTACTGCTTTTATTAATTCATTCATTTCAGCTTTTAAACTTTCATTGTTATTCTGAACTAATAAAGGACCACTTGAAGGAGTAACATTTTCAAACTGTCTGAAGGTCCCTCTTTTATGATCTACTGCAATTCGTGCCAACTCTTCATTGGATATATTACCAATCTTTTTGTTTTGCTCGGCTGTAATTACTCTTTCGTTATCATGTAAAACCGAAAGCCTTCCTCCGTTTTGGTCCAAAGAATTTGAAACTGTTCCGGTGTTTTCGGTTCCGGAATAAAAGGAAGGCAATGAAGAAATAAAAGCGCTTAAAGCTGTAATATCAGTAAACGTTTTAGAAAGCGCCGTATTCGGATCGTTTTCCGCATTCGCTGCAAATACTTGGAAGGCTGCAAGACCGGCTTCAATTCTTTGTTGTCTTTTGAGTTCCTTTTCTTTTTGCGCGCGAACTTCTGCTTCCTGTCTTTCGCTTTCAGCCAAACTTTTGACAGCTTGCTCGTTTCCTTGCTCTGCTGCTGCTCTTAAAGAACTTTGTCTTTCTTCGATACCTGTCAAAGTATCATCAATATTTTTCAGTCTTTTTTCATTATTCTTTTGTATAAAGTCGGTCGCAAGTGTTGCGGCTGTCTGGATTGCGTCCGCTCTTTTTTCTGCTGCTTCTTCTGTTTTTTGTGTTTCCTTATCAAGTTTTTCTCCTTGTTCTTGGATCAACAAATCATTTAATTGTTTTTCAAGTTGTAACCTTTCGATTGAATCTTTTTTCAGTAATGAAATTCTTTCGTTTAGGTTTTTCTTTTGGCTGTCAAGCTTTGCTTTATCAAGATCAAAAGATTCATTCGCTATTTTCTTTTCTTGAATTGAAATTTCAGCTTGTAATTCAATCGTTTTTCTTGCCGCTTCTTCTTCTACTTTTAAAGATTCCTTGTTTACTATTGCAATATCTTGCTTTATTTTTAAAGAATCTTTCAATCGTTTTTCTTCAATTTCTCCAAGATCAAGCGATCTAATTAGATTAAATCTTTCTTGTTCATCTTGAGTATTTAATATCTTTTGAATGTCCGCCGTATCAATTAACGCTTTTTGTTGGTCCTTTTCCGCTTGCGTAAGGTCTTTTCTTAGGTCAATTGATGCTTTTGCTTGTGCAAATATTCTTTTGATACTTTCGTCAAATAATTCTTTTTCTAGTTTTTCATTTTCTAAAAGTGCTTTTTGTCTTTCCTGTAATGTCGCCGAATCACTAGAAATGATTTTTTCATTTGAAGCAACTCTTTTTTCTGTGAATTCTTCTAAAATATCAAGTTCTTGTTCGAAGGCATCACGAGCCGTTTTTCTGTTCTTTTCTTCTTGGTCCCTTGCGAACGCTTCAGATTCAACTTGTTTATTCACTCTTTCAATGAAAGCCGCTGAAAAAGCTTCGTCGTTTGCATCAGAAACTTTCCTTGCTTTTGCTTCGTCTTCAAGTATCGCTTGAAGTTGTTCTCCTGTTTTGATTGCTTGAAGTTGTGATTCATTTAATACTTTCGCTCTTCTTAAATCCTGTTTTACCGCTTCAATAGTTAATTTTTCTTTAAGCAAAGCAAGTTCGTTTTCTTGTTTGGCAAAATCAACGGCGGCTTTTTGCGCTTTTTCAACTGCTTTAGTTCTTGTTACAAATCCGATTGTATCATCGTCAGAAATATCTTGCAATATTTGACGTTGTTCTGCAAGTCCAGCAAGCGCTTTTTCTTGTTGTTGTATCTGTATCCTAGTTTCTAATTGTAAACGAAGAAATTTTTCTTGTTCTTTTATTGCTTTTGATGTGGTTTGAACTGTTCCTTCAAAGGCTTTTTTAACTTTTTCAACTCCTTCAGTAATCAAAGGCTTATCAAGAAAAACAAGTCTTTCTTCAATAGCTGCAATTTCTCCTTGCAATCTTTTTGCGGTGTCTCCAAATGATAAAGCTTCTTGAACTTTCTTGATTGCAAGTACCTGTCTTAAAAGAGAAGCCTCAATAGGCGCAACGATTCCGGCGAAAATATTTTTTAATCCTTCTCCCGAATCAATTAAATTATTTATAAAAACTTTTGACGTTTCCGTAAATTTAGAAAACAAGATTTGAAGCTGAAGTGCTCCTTCTCTGGTGTCTCCAAAAGCCGAACCCAACAATTCAAAACCTTTTGTGACTGCTGCAACGATACCAAGCTTTGCAAGTCCGGAATTTAAGCCGTTTAATGCTTTTTCATAATTACCGACGGATCTTTGATTTTGTCCGACGCTTTCATCTATTTCCTTTAGCTTCTTGTCAAGTGCTGTGATTTCTTTTAATAGTGCTTTCGCTTCCTTTGTGTTCTCTTTTTCTGCGACTGCTAAGTCTTTGTATGAATTTCTTAATTCGTTTAATCTACGGCTTTCTTTTTGGTATTCTGTTAATTGTTTGGTCCTTTGCTTTCTTTCCTTTTCTCTTGCCTTGAACTGTCTTTCTCTTTCCTTTCTTCTTGCTGTTGAATTTTTTAAGGCTTGGGATTGTGTTCTTTTTTCAGCAAGTAAAAGTTTTTGTTCTTCTTGCTTTGCTTTTGTGCTTTTTACAGCGATTGCAAGCGCTTCTTTGTCTGTCTTGAGTTTCTGATCCTCTAATTTTTTTAGATCGCTTACAACCTTCTTTTTATCTTTTTGAAGTTCTGCAAGTTCTGTTTCTGTCTTGAGTAACTTTTCTAAAATATCATTTAATTTATTTGAATCTTTTACACTTTTCGCCGGATCCAATCCTTCAAGCGCTCCCTCTGATTCCTTACCAACTTTTTTAAGTGTTCCGATAAGGTCATCAGTTAAGGAAAGTATTTCTTTCAGTGCATCAATTGCCGGCTGTCCGAAATCATTACTAATAAACTCTTTGTTCGTTATTTTAGTCATTATTTTATTTTTTGCGCTTGAATTTTGTCAGTTATCCTCTTTTGATACGAATAAAACTTTAGTACAGAAAGTTTATCTTGATCGACTGGAAAATTAAAGTTCTCTTCTATTATCGCGATCGCTTCAGGAAGTGTTTGTTTGTTTCCGTTTTGGTCCTGTCTTGGCGTTAATTCTTTCAAATCAATTAAAGCCATTTTTAATAGCGTTTTATCAAATCCGTTTTGTGTATGAACATACCTTGCAAGTTTCAAAGCGTATTCATATCGTGCTTTTATAAATGCTTCATGCGTTTCCGTTGTTCCGAAATTGTCATAATATTCCTGTAATAAATCTAAATACGTTTTGTATAATTCCAATTTAGAATATTTTCCGGAAATTACAAGACTTTCAAAAGAACCGCCTTCAGTAATTGACCACCAAATCGAAATTGGAAGACTCTTGATGCTGTCATATTTCTTTCTAGTTGAAAATATTGATAAAATACTCATGCAATTTTTGTTTATAATATTCAGAAATTAATATCAAGCTTTCTTCATTTGGTTTAAGAATATTGTCTCCATATCGAAGAAACAAATCAGTATCATTCTTTTTTCCGTCCGCTTCAATAAAGAAACCGCCATCAAAAGGTTGTATTGAATATGAATCATAAAAAGCGCCGGTATCTTTTAAGGTTATTCGGTCGGTCGGTTGTCCTTTTCGCTTTTTTATCTTGATTGTTATAGGGCTGTAATCGCCTAATGAAACTCCGTCGCCGTCTTCTCCTGTTGTGAAAAGTTGGTCCTGTAAAGTATCAATTAAAAAATCTTGAGTATCTTTTTCGTTTGTAATTTCAAAAAGAATACTTTCGATATTTTCAAAGAATGAAATTGCTTTTTTTATACAGTCTTCAAAGTTCATGCTTTAATATACGAAAAAAGCCTATAAAAATTTATAGGCTCTTTAATATACTTGTGTTTAGAGTAAAACTAAGGAATAGTGATCGTAACCACATTAGAAGAAAAACCTTCTTTGCTTACTTGAATGTTTAAAACGTCTCCGGCTGTTTGCGCTGCAAAAGTTAATTCGTAATTTCCGCCGCTTGCTTCAGTTGCTCCTGTAACTGTTACAACTGAAGAAGACGTAACATTATTAATTAAGAAATCCGCTGCAATAGCGCCTTCGAACTTTTCTTTGTTACATAAAGAACCGTAAATAAAAGAAGCCAAAACGTTAGCCGTTCCAACTGTTGCGGCTGCTCCTTCGATCAAAGTCACATCAATTAAACCGTTCGCGTTTAATAAATCCGCTGTGATTTGGTCCGCTGAAATATAAGCGATTGTTTCATCTTGGACCAAAGAATCAACTGAAAAGGTAATTTCATTCTTTGCCAAAGTTGTTGAAGTTGCCGGAACCGGACGAGAATTCAAAGTTTGTGGTTGAATGTTAATACCTGTCAAGGCTGCTGCTCCGGATAAAAGAGTTTCAACTCCTACGATTGTTCCGTTTACATCAATACCGAAATACATAACAGAAGGACATTGAACAGATTTTAAAAATTTCAAGTAAGTTGGTGTGCTTGCTGCTTTTCCAACAAAGAAACCGTTGAAAGTTCTTGAACCTTGTTCAACGATTGAATCAATATTGTCTATTGTTTCAGTTGTTGGATCGTTACGAACTTCAGTAACATTTGAAATCTTGTCAGTCGGATACCAACGTTTTGAGGGATCCGCTTCGTTCAATTTTGAAGTCAAATAAGTTTCGTCTATTGTTTGACTGCAAGGAATCGCGTTTGAAGTTCCGTCAGTTGCAACTTGATAAACAAAGAATAATTTTGCTATTCTTCCGAATCCACTTACACAAGAAGGAATACCACTGTTTACTATTCCTGTATCGCATTTACATACCGCCATAATTGTATTTATTTTATTTTAAATTTAATTTACTAATTTTTTTAACAACCGCCGCAACGATCATCTTTTTTTACTGCTAAGCTAATTATCAATTCAACGCCCGAAAGATTTCTAGCGAAAGTTTGTTTTACATTTTTCCCAGAAACATACTCGCCGGCTTTTACCCTAAATATAATATCATGCGTATTGTTGTCAATATAATCTTTGTTGATCCTAAGGTCTTTTTTCAAATTATTCACAAAGAAATTGGCGTAATTCTCCATTTCATAAATAATATTATTGAAGTGGTCCTGTGTAAGCATTGAATTATTCTGCAAATAGTCATCAAGAAAATAAATGCGTAAGTTTTGCGCAATGTAATCATTTGCGCTTTCGTTTATTTGCTTTACTTTTCTATAGATTTCTTGGTGGTAAATTACCGGCATCGGTTTAAAGTCTTGCTTTGCTGGGTCCCCGTTTCCAATTTTAGAAATTTCAACGTCTGCCATTGGTAAGGTACCATGAATAAAAGTTCCTGAAGGAATTTCAAATTCTTGCAAGTCCTCCGGAATTTGATCGCCGTCGCCTCCGATTATTTCCGCTTTTACGAAATTATTATTTTCAACTTCTAAAACTTTAAGGACCAAAGGAAGCCCATTTTCAGCAATAATTTCAAACTGAAAGCAAGGTTTCAACCAATAAGTACTATAATTACAAGAGTAAAAGATATACGTTTGCCCTTCTACATTTGCAAAGCTTGATACTTTGAACGTTGCGTTTTGCTCGGCTGCTGTTCTCAATATAGGCGTTAAGTCATACATATTTCTAAATATCGTAATATTTCCAATAATACCAACCAAAAAGACGAACTCCAAAATATCTAATATAATTATCTATCTTGTTTTTGTTAATCTTGTTACTTACGATCAACATTTCTTTGTCAGCAAATTTTCGCCCTCTGCTTTTGTTTTTTGTGTAAAGGTAATCGTGTACCAAAGAAGCAAGAAGAAAGTCTCCATAAGGCGGCAAGACACCCCAAAGAAATTTGGGAACGCTTGAAAGGTCAGTCGGAAACCCTCTATAAATTATAATTTCCTCTTTATTGTGCAAAACGTGCCTAATCTCTTGATGCAATTCCCACTTTTTACCGCTTTTGTGTTTTAGTATTATTTCCATTCTTTATGGTACGTCGTTTACTATGTCGGCGGACGTCATGGAGTTCATAACAAATATACAATTGTTTTGGCTTCCTGTATCAAGTAAAAAGGGATACGTGTCGCCGTCTCCCATTCTCCACCAATGCAAAGGACCACTTGCAAGACTTGACAAGTTAAAAGGGCTTCCGCTGTTGTAAATATTTGAAGCATTAGAACTTTGGTCCGAATCCCAAATTGCAAGTTCATCAATTCGGCAATTATTCCGCATTGCTTGACCATTATTGAATCTTCCAACTCTAAAATTTTGCGGCTGAATGCTTCCAGTATACCCAAAATTATTGTTTGTTTTTGTGTTTGAAGCGCTTATATCCACGCCGTCAATAAATGTTTTGAACCTTGAATAATAATTGTTTACTGATCCGCTCGCCGCTCCTGTTGTTCCGCCGTCGTAACTAATTAAAATGTGATGCCATTGACCTACTGTAAAAGTATTTGCTTGAGTGAATAAGTTTATACGATTGTTGTTTGATCCGTATCTAAATTCAAGCCTTTTGAAAATACTTTGCCCGTTGTATTTTATTTGAATACAACCTTGATTTGTTACGTCTTGATTACCGAAGTATAATATTGTTTGACTTGCGTTCGTTGCGGTTCCAGGTTTAAACCAAAAAGCAATTGTCCAAGCGTCGCCACTTCCGGAACCGTTCGCACTTCTTCCTAAAACATTTTGTAATATTCCTGCGTTCGCTCCGAGCCAATCATTATTATTGAAATTAACGCTTTTTGTATTTGCGAAAGGCGGGTTTGAAACATTTAATACTATTGTTTCGGAATCTTCGCCGTTGTAATTTATAGCTTTTACCGGTATGTTATAAGTTCCAACCGCAAGACTTGAGCCTCCTATTAATTTTCTTGGGTTTCCTTCTACTGTTGTAATTCCGGAAACGTTTGACAAGTCCCATTCGTAACCAACGCCGTAATCCGCCGTAAGTTCATAATTAATTATCGAGCCTTCAACGCTGTTGATTATTAAAGGGCTTGTAATATCTGGAATTTGTGTTGTTGGTGTTCCGGAACTTTGAAAGATTGCGTTTAATTGGTTACAAATTTCGGTTGGTGTTCCTGTGTAAGGATTATCATTTTCATCAATAAATGCGGTGTGGTCCTCGTTTGAAACAATGTCTATTTGTCTGGCAAGGTCTTGAATCGTAATGTCTTGAACGTTTGGAATTGTTGCTTGAAGACTGTTTACAAATTGCGCGCCGTTCGCATCTTCAATAAATATGGAGTTCGCCTCTGGGTCCTTATATATTTTTATACTCATAATTATCTTTTTATAACTTGAATAACCGAACCGGCATTTAACAAATTACCGTTTGTGCTTAATCGAATTTGCAAAAATATAGGATTGTTTATTGTGTTTGTGTCTCCCATATAAATCAAATCTGGCTTCAATGAAAATCTATAATCTTGACCACTTCCACTGTCTAAACGTCCGATATTGGTTTCTAAAGTGTATAAACCGCCTCCGGTTCCTAATTGATAACGAAATTCAAGAAGCGCATTGTTTGTGTTTGGATTTATTTTAAAATCATTACGAATTACAATTGTATCTCCTAAACTTAATTGAGTTGGATCAATAGAACCGTTTGAAACGTCCATTAATTCCGTAATTCCTTCAGGTGGATAATTTTTATTTGTAAAAGCGCCAAGTCCATTGTTTGGAATCGTGGTCCAAGTGTTGGCGGTTATTGGTACGGCTCCGGTTGTGTCGTTGTAATCCAAGAATCCATTTCCTTGAGATCCACCACCGCCGCCGCTTGTATTATGTATTCTTATAGTTGAACCCATTTTTTTAATTTTATTTTACATCATCAAAAAGAAATCTCCGTCCGTATCTGTAACCGGCGGCGCTGTTGCTTCTTGTATTTCGTAGCTGTGCATTGTAACACTTGTAAAAGTTGTAACGTGTCTTATGTTATAACTTCCGGCGGTAAAACTTGAACCGCTTAATCCTCCACGAACTTGTCTATTTGTATTATGTGTGAATTCCGCCGGTCTTGGGTTTCCTTGTGGAATTTGAATGCTTGTAATTGCACTTGTTGAAATTCCGTAAGAATAAACGAAAGAGCCATCAGAAAGAGAAATACTTGCTGTTTTTGGCGAAGAACTTCCGCCCAAATTAATAACGTTACCACCGGCTTGCGCTCCTGTACAACTTAAAGCGTATGCAGAAATTGGATTAAATTGATTTCCTGTAAAATTTATTCTTAAAGTGTTGTTTCCTGTTGGCGGACTCTCTAAAACAAATAGTTTTGTCGTTTGGCTCAAGCCTCCCAAGTTACGGACAAATATTTGAGTCATTGGAACGCCTCCATAAGTAGCGGTTGTAAAACTTCTTGTTGTAGTCATTGCAACGCTAAATATTAACAACCCATTCAAGCCGGAATTTTGGTTGTGAGTAAATTGATAAAAACTTGCTGCTGGTGTTTGGTTTACTTGCGTTTTATTTCCTATGATTACCGCCATAAATTAAGGTAAATTACTTATTTCATTTATTTCTATTAAATCTAAGCCCTCGATCGTTTCCGCAACCATTCGCGCTTCATATACATAAGTCACACCGCCCACAAAAAAACCGTCTATTGTAATGCTTCCGTTTTCTAAACCTGTTCTATTTTCAGCCAAATAAACGCCAAGAGTTACGTCATAATCTTCGTTTACTTCATCAGCAATATTTGAATCTGTTGTGTAAGCAAATTCGGTGTGCTTCAAAGTATCAAAGGTTTCAAGTTCTATTTTTGTGATTATTATAAACATAATAAATATTTTAAGCTTCTTCTTTTACTGCTACAACGTCCCATTGTGAAGTATCGGCGTTGTATATGCAACCAATATATAAAGACTTATTTACAGTTGTTGTAATTGGCAATGTTACATCTATTACATTATAGACAGCATTCCAAGAAATGGTCCTTGCTGTTCCGTCATCTGTAATATTAATAATTAACTTTTGACCTAATACCGGAGTTCCTGAAGGAGCCGAAACGGTTAAATTTACGGCTTGCGCTGTAATTTGCTCAAGACTATTATTACTAATATTCGGCGTTAAAGTGGCGACGCTTGCCCTTGTTGAACTACCTTTCAAGCGGTTTATTTGTGTTGTGTTGCTTGATATGTTAGAAACATTCGTGCTAATATCATTAGCATTCGTGCTAATATCGTTAGTATTTGTTGCAATTTGGTTTAATTCA
>Ga0315321_10003593_pt1 | contig 12030 bp, 7 predicted proteins | sample M180m21515metaG_FD_203464 | JGI IMG/M metagenome (GOLD analysis project Ga0315321, IMG submission 203464) | Ammonia-oxidizing marine archaeal communities from Monterey Bay, California, United States - M1 80m 21515 | ecosystem: Environmental > Aquatic > Marine > Intertidal zone | place: USA... | reverse complement strand
ACGGAAACGGTCACCTGTACGGAGAGGTCGCGGCTGCCGTTGAGATTGGCTGCGCGGACTGCCATGGCACCGCCTCCACGCTGCCCGACTTGCTCACCAGCGGTCCGGCTGCCCCGGATGGTGGAACCGACCTCTCGACCCTGCGCACGGCCGATGGTCGACCGCGCTTTGAGTGGAAGGGAGACACCCTGCTTCAGCGCTCGGCCCTGTGGCCCGACCGCGAGTGGGAGGTGAGCCTCGTGAAGCACTCCGTGGACCCCGAGCACACGGACTACAACCCCGCCTGTGCCGAAGCGAAGCAGACCATGGGGGCCGATGGCTCGGTAGCCCATGCCCCGGAGGAGATGGCCTGCTTTACCTGCCACTTGTCGTGGACCACCAGCTGCGCCGGCTGCCACCTCAACGCGGAGGCAAACGAGGCCACCGAGTCGCATCACTACGACGGAAGCGACATCACCCGGAACTACGCCACCTACAATCCCCAGGTAGTGCGCGACCAGATGTTCCAGCTCGGACGCCACGGCGCGTCCAAAGACCACATCATCGCGCCGGTTCGCTCCAGCTCGGCCCTTGTCTTGTCCGTGACCAACGCCAACCGCGAGCGCATCGTGGTGCAGCAGCCGCCCACGTCCTCCGCAGGCTTCAGCAGCCAGGCCTTCGCCCCGCACTTCCCCCACACCGTTCGCAAGACCGAGACCAAGCACTGCGACGACTGCCATGTCTCCGACCGCGACGACAACAACGCAATCATGGCCCAGCTCTTGCTCCAAGGCACAGACTTCGTCAACTTCCTGGGCCTCCATGCCTGGGTGGGCGCGGAGCAGGGAGTCACGGCAGTAGAAGTGACGGAGTGGAGCGAGCCCCAAGCTGTGATTGGCAGCTACCTGCACCGCTACGCCTACCCCGATGACTTTGCAACCCACGAGGGGCATGAGCAGGAGCTCCAGATCGCCAAGCCAAGGGCCACTCGGGGGGCCGTTGGATGCCTGCAGCTTCGGGGGGAGTACCTGTACGCCGCCATTGCCGACGGACACGGTCTCCAAGCCTACGACGTCGCAGCAATCGGCCACAAGGGTGTGTCGCAGCCCATTCGCACGGGCTCCAGCTCCCCCCTGGGCGAGCGTCTCCGGGTGCCAAGCCCGGACGCACAGTGTGTGGCTCTCCCCACCAACCAACCCATTCGACCGGACTGGAACCGACGGGAGATCATTCAGACCGAAAACCAAGAGCAGGCCATGCACCCGGTCTACTCGTACGCCGCGCTCGCGGACACCCACGACGGACTGGTGTTGGTAGATGTCGAGACGCTTGCCAACGGAGAGCCCCGCGACAACAAGCTCACTGCGGCCCTTCGGTGGGACGCGGGCGGCCGTCTGAAGGGCGCTCGCCACCTTGTCTTCGCCGGCCACATCGTCTACATCACCACCGAGCGGGGCGTGGTGGTTGTCGACCTCGACGAGCCTCTGTCCCCGCGCCTGCTGGCCGAGGTTCCGCTGGCGGGTGCCCGCGCCGCCGACATCCAGTTTCGGTATCTGTTCGTGACCGCCGACGATGGACTGCATGTGGTCGACGTGACCCATCCCGACCAGCCTGCGGTGGTGCCGGGTGCCACGGTTCCGCTCGCCCAAGCGCACCGCGTCTTTGTCTCGCGTACCTATGCATATGTGGCTGCAGGTATAGATGGCCTCGCTATCATCGACGTCGAGCGGCCTCGGGAGCCTCGACTGGTACAGCGCTTCACCGCAGACGGTGCGCTGAAAGACGTTCGCGACGTGGTGGTGGCGTCCACCAACGCCTCGCTCTTCGCCTATGTGGCGGATGCCGCAGGTCTCCTCCACGTCGTTCAGCTCACGGCACCCGATAGCCAGCCAAAGTTCTACGGCTTCTCGCCCGCACCACGACCCGAGCGAGTGGCCTGGAGACACATCGACTCTGCGGCCCTCTCGCTCTCACGGGGCCTTGAGCGCGACCGAGCCGTAGACGAAACCGGTCACCAGATTGCGATTCTCGGCCGCCTTGGCTCCCGGCCATTCACCCGCTCCGAGATGGAGCGCCTCTACCTCGACGCCAATGGGAAGCTGTGGACCGTTCCCAGTCGTCAGGCCACGACCGCGCCGTGAACCGAGAGGAACCCGGCCCCACCCACTGCCAAGCAGCAGTGCGAAGAGCCAGCGGTCCCTTAGACACGAGCGGCTTTCGGGGGCGCATCGCCACCGGTATGCTCAGGGCTCGATGAACCCGGAGGTCAGGATGGTGCGCAAGGTCTACCTGTGGGCGGCGCTCGGCTTGGCGTGCAGCCAGAAGTCTTCCGAGCCCGCCGTCACCGACGACTCTGCCGCAGCCGAAGACGGCGATCGAACGGTCTCACTTGAGCTTCCCGAACAGGGCTATCAGGTGGTCACCGACCCCTATGTGGTGCCCCCCAACACCGAGGTGGAGATCTGCACGGTGGTGCGCGTGGAGCCGCAGGCGGGAGAGGCCTTCGCGTGGATCAACCGCATGGAGAGCCGGGTCTCGCGGGAGACTCACCACATGAACGTGTTCATGGGGCAGTTTTCTTTCCTCGACGGCTACCTGGGCGATGGCGCCGCAGAGGCCGCCCTCGGAGTGACCGAAGGCACCTATGACTGCGCCGACCTGTCCGTGATGGAGTCTGCTTTTCCAGTCTTTCCAAGCCAGCTTGAAAACCAACAGATTGTGTTCCCGGCTGGTGTGGCAGTGCCAATGCCCACCCCCATGTTGCTCATCTTCAGCCACCACTTTGTGAACTACCACGACTATCCCATCACCATCAACGCAGTCCTCAACGTAGAACAGATGGCGGCGTCGGAGGTAGAGCAGGTGGCTGGAATTGTCTTTGATGGCGCAGCCATCGATATTCCCGCGGACAGCCGCACCACCGAGCAGCGCACCTGTGTGTTCGATCGCGATGTGAGCGTTGCCCTGGTGAGCACCCACACCCACGAGTGGGCCGACTGCGCGACCTTGCATCACTACGAGGGCGAGTCCGAGAGCATCGAAGCCGAGCCGTTCTATGCCAACCACTACTGGGACACCCCTCCAATTTTGCACTTTGAGCCGGGCGCCTACGACATCGCGGCCGGGAACGGCGTTCACTTCGCGTGTCACTACATCAACGACACCGACCGCACGCTCATCGACGACGGCACCGCGAGTGGAGAGATGTGTGTGTTCGCGGCGGTCACTTGGCCGCTTCCGCAGACTGTCGAGACGGTCACGGCGGTCTTGGAGGGCGACTCTCTCGACGCGTTGCTGGAGCTGCTCGGACAGGCCATGGGACCCTGCGACAGTGTGCGCGACGACGTCTCCGGGCCGTGGAGTGATGCCCCTGGCCCCATGTCGGGGGAGTCGGTGTGCAATGGGCTGCCCCAGACCCTGTCCACCACCTTCGACTGAGACGAGGGGCCTTTAGCGGGCCGCAGACAGCACGACCGTGGCGGAGTCCGCAAGATTTGCCATTGCATCCAGGGCGAGGCGCTCGGGATTGCCGTCGAGCGACAAGCCGGCGAACATCTGGGCGGGCCGCAGCACCACCGTCACAGCGCCTTCGCCAGAGACGTCGCCGACAAGCGGCAAGTCGCGCTCCACCGAAAGATAGGAAGACAGCTCAAGGGGAGCCCACTCAGAGTCGGGACTGGAACGAACCGCCCCCGCCATGGAGAACGACAAGCCGTCCATGGAGCCATCTAAGGGCATGCCGGGGTCGCCGGCTTCGCCTCGGAAGAGCGTGAGGCCGACCTCGCAGAACGGCATCGACTCGAAGGAGGCGCCGCCGAGCGTGGCGGGGGTGAGCTGGTGCAGGGACAGGGCGATGGGCGTGAGGGTGCGGGACGGGTGGTCGGGGAGGCCGTGGGGTGGAGGGGTGCGGGCCGCGGGTTCGTCGCACGACTCCAGCACGAGGGTGTAGACCACGAGGAAGCCCTCGTACAGCTCCAGCTCCAGACCGTCGTCGCGGCGCAGGCGCCAGCCGCCCCCGTCGAGGAGGGTGAGTCCCTCCGAGTCTTGCACGATGCTCCAGGTCACCGCGTCGAGCGACACACCGGGGGACACAGCAGCGGAGTCCCTGGACTTGCGGGCGTCCGACGATGGCGACGGGTGGGTACAGCCGACCGCTGCCGTCAGTGCCAGCAGCACAAGTCTCGTCACGTCCGAGCTCCCGCGAGTGGGCTGTGGAGGGCTTGGGAGCAAACCAGTGACCTCACCGCAAACGCGCGGCCGAGCAGACGCCTCGGCTTCACAATCCCAGTGTCGCACGAGTCGCCGACCTGGACGCTGTGGACCATCTCTTCGCCACGCAAAATTCTGTGTCCGCGGGACCAAGCGGGCGGTAGATGAGCACTCTCAAGGGCGCTGCGTCGCTCGTGGTAGCGTCCTCGCTCGCTCCGTCTATCGGAGAACTCCGTGCATCCATCTTCCTGGAAGGAGGGGACTTGGACCCACTCAACCGCCCCACTACCGAAGCGATCTACGACGCGGAGGCAGCGCGTTGGGCGCGCAGTGAAAAGGTTCTTCTGAGCGACTTCACCGCTCGCCCGTTGGTCGTCGACGCGCTCATGCCGCTGTCGGGTCGGCATGTCCTCGATCTAGGGTGTGGCGAGGGCTACGTCTCGCGCCTGGTCATGCAGGCGGGCGCTGCCAGCGTATTTGGTGTGGACATCTCGGCCGAGATGGTCGAACGCGCCCGTCAGGCAACCCCCGACTCATCCCCCATGCAGTTCGCCACGGGCAACCTCAGTCAGCCGATGGCGCTGTCCCGGCAGCACTATGACCGCATTATGGCGGTCTTCTTGTTCAACTACATCACCATCGCGGAGATGACCGATGTGCTGCGCCTTGCCCGCAAGCTGCTGGTGCCGGGCGGCCGGTTTGTCTTCACGATTCCCCATCCCTGCTTTCCATACATGCGGGCATCGGCTCCACCATTCTTCTTTGATCACGAAGGGCAGAGCTACTTTGGGGGCGCCGACCAGACCTACGAGGGACGCATCTGGCGACGGGACGACACCTCGGTGCCTGTGCGGTGTGTGCACAAGCCACTGGAGGCCTACTTCCGAGCACTGCGCGAGGCGGGCTGGACGCAGCTGCCGGAAGTTCAGGAGCTCCGCGTCCTGCCCGAACACCTCGCGTTGGATCCCACCTTCTTCGGACCGCTCGAAGGGCAGCCACTGCACATGCTCTTCGCTCTGAAGGGCGAGCCATGAACACGCCAGTGTCTCGTCCTTCTCTGCCTGGCTGGAATGTGGCCTCCATAAACAGTCGCCAAGACTGGACGATGTCCACGGCAACCATCCCAGGCTTGCGCGCGGACCTGGCTCGGCTTGAGCAGTGGATGTGTTCGGTCACCGATCCCATCCAAGCGCTGAGACGGGGCACCCTCCACCTGCCGGTGATTGAGGCCATTGGGCGCCAGGTCGCTGCGCAGGTCGCTGGACCGACCGGCTTCCTCTGGATGACCGATGTGCCGCCCATGTCGCCCGAGCTGCTGTCGATGCTGTTTCTGGCCATTGGTCTGGAGCTGGGCGACACCAGCGACGACTACGGCCGGCTGTACGATGTCATCGACCATGGGGGTTCCTACAAAGACACTCCCATACCGGTCTCTCAGACCCTTGAGGCCACCGGCATCCACACCGACAGCTCGAATCGGGCGGTCTGGCCCCGCGTCGTCGCGCTGGCGTGTGTTCGTCCGTCGGAGCATGGCGGCGTGTCGCAGCTTGTGTCGGTGCACCGGCTCCATGCACTGCTCGCGCGCGACTCTCCCGATACGCTCCAGCAGCTCCTGCGCCCGTTTGTTCGAGACATTGTGACCCCAAATAGCGACCGTTCCCTTCAGTCAGTGCGGAACAACGCCTTTCCGATTCTCTCAGAGGAGGGAGAGGTGAGACTTCGATACATGCGCTACTGGATCGAGCAGGGTCACCAACGAATTGGTCAGGCCTTGAGCGCCTCCCAGCTGGCCGCTCTAGATGTCCTCGATGGACTATTGAATTCGCCTACGCTGATGCTGACACGGCGACTTAATACTGGCGACATGCTGTTCATAAACAACACCTCAGTGGCCCACGGACGCACCTCCTACATCGAGGATCCCGACCTTCCTCGCCACCTGCTGAGGCTGTGGCTCGACCCGCTCACCACGTCCTGACACCGCGAAGGCGGAGCAGAGGAGGCGCTGGGCTTCAGTAGGTTGCGAGGTCAGTCGGTTGCGAGGATCGACGCACACAGGCGGGAGTCCGTGACGACCAAGACCCGCAAGGGCTGGATGCCGGTGCTGCAAGTCTGGTGGACCTCCCATCGAGGAACAAACACCGTGTCCCCTGCCGACACAGACATCGACTGGTCGCCAACGGCGATCGAGCCGCTTCCTTCCAACACGTGAAGGACCGACTCGTGGGCATGCCGGTGGCGGTGGGTGCTCGTGCCAGGTGGCAGGTCGAGGGTGAGCACATCGAGGGCCTGCCGGGCATCGAAGTTCATCCGACGCTGCTCAATCGCAAGCTGGAGGGGAGCATCGGACCTCGGCGGGACCGTCTCGCCGCGCTCTTCTCGCGCGTAGAGTCGGCGTGCGGATGCGGGAAGGGGGGTGGGCTCCATCGACCGCACACCCTCCACGACCGAGCCTGGCAGGACCCGGCAACGGCGCGCGTACAGCACCTCGAAGAAGTCCGCACGGGCCGTCAAGGCGTCGTCTATCGCGCGCTCACAGACGGCCCGCCAGTCTGGCCGTTCCCGGCTGGCCACCATCATCTCAAGGAGTGTGGCAGCATGCTCGTCATCGCACATGATGTGGAGATTGAAGAATCCGAGCTCCTCTTCGGGAATCCCTATCTTCAGCATTCCATCCACGAGAATGCGGTACATGCGGGCCACGATTCCTTCGGTTCCCAATGCCAAAAAAGCGCAGCCGTAGGTGTGGTCCGGGTGGGAGGCTCCGCGAAGATACCGATGCACAAACACATCGGTAAAGTCTTCAACTGGCACTGCCCGGGGATTGGAGATTCCAATCGTCTCGATCAAGAACCGTCGAAAGAGCTCTGCATGCCGCTCTTCAAGGTTCGACCCCCCTCCTTCCTCCCAGAGATTCTCGGAGAGCTTGGCGCGCATCAAGTCGTCTTCGCACGACAGCAGAACTCCCGCCAAGTACCGGGTAAAGTTGTTGGAATAGTGGGTGTATTGGCCAAATAAGGCGCGAAAGTCGTCGTGACTCAGCTCACCTCGCTTGCACGCCTTGAAGAGATCACAGTCCCAGATCAGGTGGTCGTCGACTACAGCCTGAAGGTAGGCAAGATCGCGCTCAAGTGGGTTCATAGGGGTCCGGGGGGAGGAGACGATGAAAAGACGAACGGACGAGAACGCTACCATCACCGTTGCATACTATCTCATTCCTCCCGCAGCATAGGAGCGAGAAGACCGACTTTCCTGCGACCAGGGAAGGCTTAGATGAGACAGCGATCGCTGCAAGGGATGCAACCCAAGAAGCATGCATGGGCAACATCGGAGGCGGAGTCCTGCTCCGTCTGTCGCAACCCGTACCGCAACTGGCCTGGTCCCGTGGGTCGCCGCCATTCACATCCCCCTACAGCTCGGGATCCACGTGACGAACAAGAGAGTGGTCAGCGGGCGCATCCGCTGTTCCTGCAATTTTCGAGATGCCTTCCTGCGCGATAACTCACGATACCCGCGATACCCGCGATACCCGCGATACCCGCGATACCCGCGATACTCGCGATACAAACGAACTGCCAAGCGCAGAATTCGTGGTCCCTTCGGACCTGTCCGGAGACCCCATGTCCAAGATGCCCATCCTCCTCCTTGCGACCGCGACGGCCTGTTCCAGTCAAGACAAGTCCTCTCCCGCGAGCGACACCGAGCCTGCATCGGGCGACACCGGGCCTGCTTCGGACGACACCGGGGCGACTTCGGACGACACCTGCCCGGACTGGACCGAGGGAGACTACACCTCTATCTACGAGCCCAGCCAGCTTGAGATCGCTGCCGTCGACCTCGACTCCGAGGCCGACGCCACCACCGGCCGCCACCATCTCGTCTACCTGCCCACCGACCGTCCACTGCGCGACGAGCTGTTCGTCCTCTTTCCCGGCTCGAGCACCGCGCCCAGCGAAGTGACCGAGCTGGCCCGCGTCGCGGCCTGGGCCGGTCATCGTACAGTGGTGCTCGACTACGCCAACATCCCCAGCGAGTCTGAGCTGTGTAACGACGTTGATACTGGCGACTGTCAAGGCGAGGTGCTGCACGAGCGCATCTACGGCGAACACAGGAGCGACCTCGTCGAGGTCGACCAGCCCAACGGCGTGGTCGGGCGGCTGACCACACTGCTGGAGGCTTTGTCCGCCAATTTCGAGACCCAGGGCTGGGAGGCCTATCTCGACAGTGGCGAGGTGAACTGGTCGCGCGTGGTGCTCGCCGGCGGCTCTCAGGGGGGCAAAGTGGCCACCTACCTCAGCCGCGACCACGAGGTCGCACGGGCGATGCTCATCTCGGGAACGGGCTCCGCCAGCCGAGGCGCGGACGGGGCTGTCGAGCTGGCCGATTGGACCCTGCAGCCAAGGGCCACGCCCCCTTCCCGCGTCTTCGCTCTCTGGCACGCCCAGGAGGCTGCCGACGTATACGCGCCCGTCATTCTGAGCAGCTACGGAGTGGACGCCTACGGCCCAATAGTCGACACCGACGACTCTGCTCCGCCCTACGACTGCTCGCACATGCTGCGGACCAACCTGTTGCCGTATTCCGGACTCGACACCGACGCGCACGCCTCGCTTGGTATCGACTTATTGTTGGCGAGAGATGAAGATACCGACGTGCCCCTCCTCGCGCCCGTCTGGCTCTACATGGCCACGGGGGAGCTCGGGGACTGACGCGGGTTCTCGGGCGTCGCAGAGGTCCTAGGGCAGGCATTCGCAGAACGACAGACCCTCGCTGTTGTTCGCTTCGTCGCATTCCTCCACGTCGTCGAACACATCGATTGTGATGGTCGTGTACAGGCAGGTTCCATCCACGAGGCCGTCCTCGTCTGCGTCAGGCCAGAGCAGGTCGGAGTCCGGAGAGACTGGACCGACCCAGACCCAGTCGCCCGAGGCGAGACCGGCCACCTCGACCTCGAAGATTGTGCCCGCGGTGCCCGCACTGTCGTTCACCTGGACGGTGAATGCGCCGGCGTCGGTCTGCCCCGCGTTGTGAATGGCCAGGTACTTGTCGATGCGGAAGCCGTCGACCTCGCCGACGATGTCTCCACCGACCACCTCGATGGGACAGTCTGTGCAGGCGCGCTCAATGCCTTTCAGTACGAGCTCGGGCAGGTCAGAGGCCGAGGCGCCCAACGAGGCGTCACAGTCTTCCGGGATAAGCTCGCTCGGATCGAAGTGCCCGTCTTGAAGGGGCCGCGGGCAGTCGTCTGGTACGCCGGTGCAGAGGTAGACCGCGCCACCATTGGCTTCGAGGTCGCCATACATGGGGGACGCGATGGCAATGTCGCCGAGGCCATCTTGGTTGATGTCGTCGACACTGTAGACGGAGTGCCCGGCGTAGTCCCCGCTTGCTTCCCCCATGTAGATCAGGTCGGCGTCGGTGTAGATGTTCTCGCCCGTGACCGGTCCGTAGTGCACAAAGACCGCACCGCTCGCGACCCCTTCGAGCGTCGACCATGGGCCGCCGATGGCAAAGTCGAGAATGCCGTCGCCGTTGAGGTCTTCTGCATTGGTGATGTCCCACCCGACCTCGACTGGGTCGGATCCGTGGAACCAGGCATCGGCGTCGTCACTTGTGAGGTCGGCGGTGATGGGTCCGTGGAAGATGTAGGCCGAGCCGCGCGCCGGCGACGACGGATGGAAGCCGTAGCCACTGAGGGCCAGGTCGATCTGACCGTCTGCGTTGAAGTCTCCGACCGCCTCAGTGACCCCGTTTCCACCGAAGAAGAGGCCCGCGTGGGCACCCCAGATCACCGCGTCGGCGTCGAGGTCGGTGCGGAAGTCACCGGTGCTGAACGGCCCGAAGTAGATGTAGCAGGCCCCGGTGTCGGCCCCGAGGTGGTCGTCTCGGTAGAAGCACATCATCAGGTCATCCAGCCCATCTCCGTCGATGTCGGGCAGGATGCGCGGGAGGACCGACTGGTTCTCCGTCAGGGTAGGCTCGGCGATGCTCTCAATGATGACGTCTGCATCTGCAGCATCTTCCACCCCGGTCACCGGTCCAAAGAAGATGTAGGCGGTGGTGGCGTCGTCTGGGTTGGTGAACCAGGCCGAGTTGAGGGCCAGGTCGGTCACCCCGTCTCCGTTGAGGTCACCTGTTGCGCTGAAGTCCCATCCCACCAAGTCGGGAAAGGCGAAGTCGTCGTTTCGGTAGTCGTGGCCCTGGATGTGCGCGAAGGCGTCTGTCGGGTCGAGGGTCCCGCTCATCGCGCCCGGAGCGCCGGAGAAGGCATACCCCTCTCCGGTTGGCCAGTAGGGCTCCTCGGCTCCGGGAATGTAGATGACGTTTCCGCGCGGCGCGCCCACGACTAGATCAGGGTGGCCGTCGTCGTCAACATCCCCCACCGTGACTTCCATGCCGAACAGCTCGGCATCTTCGTCTCCGACCAGGTGGGCGAGCGTGCGGGCATCGGAACCAACCACGTAGTCGCCAGTCACCGTGCCATCGACGATCCAGACGTGTCCTGCGCCGGCGTCGGTGGAGGTCCAGGCGAAGCCATCGCCGGGACTGCTGAGCACCAGATCGCGCACGCCATCGCCATTGGCATCCAGGCTGGTGTCCATTCGCAGCCCCAGGCGGCCCCCGTTGAGCTCGCCCATGATTCGAGTGGGACAGGTCGCCATCGACACCGGATCGCAGGGCGTGTCTACGGCGTCGCAGTCGTTGTCGACTCCGTCGTCGCACACCTCCAGAGCATCCGGGTTCACTGCAGCAGCGGAGTCGTCGCAGTCCGAGCTGTCTGAGACGGTGTCGGAAGGCTGCACACAGTCTTCTACTGGCGCCGCGAGGTCGCCAAAGCCATCGCCGTCGCTGTCGATGTACCAAGTCTCCGGAAGGGCAGGGCCGAAGCAGACCCCGTCGCAGTCCATGTCGCTGTTGGCCACGTGCCCCGAGTCTCCGCCGGAGCAGACGCCGCAGTCGTCTTCGACAGCGCTGCCATCCCAGACCCCATCGCAGTCTTGTTCACAGTCGTTTGCGGGGTCTGCATCACACACTCCGCACATGTCGACGGTCGAGGCGCCAAAGCAGACGCCGTCGCAGTCGAGGTCGACGGCATCGCATCCGCCCGTGTCTCCCGTGTCGCCCGTGTCGGTGACCTTTCCGGGTTCTGAGCTCAACCCACCAGAGCAGGCGATCAGGAAGATTGGGAGGATGGCGCGGACTGTGGGCATGGGTTCCCCGACGGGCAATGCGGCCTGGAGGTGGAGGTGGACCCGCGCCTCCGTCCGGGGACTGCGTTGAGCGACCCATCTGGAAGCGGGCGCGGGTCGATGCCCGACGAATGACATCGCCCCGAGTGTACAACAAAGCAGCCCTGTCGGAGCCCGGAATCGACTGGGGCCTTACCGTATGGCTTGCAGCTCGGAAAGGAAGGACATCGCAGCATTCCGGACCTCCGAGGACAATGTGGCTCTCCCGTGAGACTTAGAGCCCTGCAGGGACACCCGTCCAGACCGCTACCGGGACAACGTCCCGTGCTCCACGCTGACAGATCGCGGTCAGCCGGCCAGCGAATTGATAGGGTGTTGAATGGGGGGGGTCGGTCACGTGCATAGTTCTTCTATTACATTGCTATCCGTGTCTCGTGCCGTTTCCCCTTCCAGGTAAATCAGGTCAAAACATCTCTCAACGCCTCAAATTTGACCCCGGGACGGCTTCGGCTAAAAACCTTACTACCGACCCAGTAGCCAGACCCCGTCCCGCTCGGATGCTGTCAGACACGAACCCAGTGAGACGGAACTGATGAAGCAAGCACCATGGGTGTAAATGGCACCAACAGAGAACCAGCATCTCTCGGGTTCC
>Ga0315321_10003587_pt1 | contig 12034 bp, 10 predicted proteins | sample M180m21515metaG_FD_203464 | JGI IMG/M metagenome (GOLD analysis project Ga0315321, IMG submission 203464) | Ammonia-oxidizing marine archaeal communities from Monterey Bay, California, United States - M1 80m 21515 | ecosystem: Environmental > Aquatic > Marine > Intertidal zone | place: USA... | reverse complement strand
TGATGACACCGAGCAGCAATTGTGAAAATACATTTTTTGAAACGGAGATATAATTTCGTCCGATCTTACCACGCGTCACTTTGGCGGAACGTGGCGTAATGTTGAGTGTATATTTTTTCCCGTCAATACAGAGGCCAAGTTCTAGCGGTAAATCCAACCCACTCTCTCGAACTCGGCCATTGAATTGATGGCGCAACTTTTTTGTCAGGGCCATCGGTTTAAGGACTTTGGCTAAGATTACTTCACCACCAATAACCGTCCGTTGATAATATTGTCCACTGGCATTCAGTAGCATTTTATGCAAGGGGTTATGATGGGGGGCATCTAACCGAATAGGCATATCAGTTTGTTCGATAACATCACCGCAGATACGCTCTAAGAGTTTAGTCGCGATATCGTCACGGCTACCATCTGTCATTAACTCAAGAATCTGACCATCTTTGACAATGGCATAACCCAAAATGGCATCATACCCTCCTTGAATGGTCATTTTCTTGGTGCCATTGACGGCAACATAGACTTGCTCGAAACTATGTCGATTCAATAGCCATCGCCACGTGGCATCACTACGAATAAACGCACCGAAGGTGCCTTGCGTATTAACATGATAAAGTCGCATTAGTGCTTCTTGTTCGACTCGCCGCCAAACTCTAATATTTAAAGGTTGCTGCGGAGCTTGCAGCGGATTGCTAGCTTGGTCAAGTAAAGCAGGATCTGGTGTGCGTAGCTGTGATAGTATATTTCGGGCAGTCGCAACACTGTAACTATGCCGCCCGCCAACTACCCAACCGTTATTTTGATAAAACCGCACAGTTGGTGTTTTGAGGAATCCAATTGCTGCACCCTGTTCCGCCATCAAACCATGAACTTGCTTTAAGATAGCAGCACCGATACCGTGCTGACGAAATTCCGGATTGGTTGCCATCTCACAAACATAACCAATTGGCAATTGTACATTTCCAAAGTGTATATCGCGCATTTGAACGCGCGCGTGACCAATGATTTGATTTCCTAGCCTGGCGACAATTCGATCACTCGGCTCATATTGGGGATCTTCAAGCTGAGCCGTGAAATCGGTAGAGGTAGGTTTGCGAAAGATGTTCTGCAGAAAGCGGTTAATCGGCCCATGATCACCAGCTTGAGCCGGTGAAACGGTTACGGTGCCGCGTGATGTCGGCAGCCCCTCAATCCGAATAATATTGGTTAGTAACCCGTCCAGCACTTTAGTGCGCTGAGTACTAATACTTGAACTCATCCCGAGCGAATCCCTCCCTACGGCACCTTGGTTCCATCCACATCTGTACTCTAAGGCGTTTTCAAACCAGTTTCTAGTAAGGCAGCCAAAGTTTTTTGAGGAAATAATAGAAATGGAAATTCACGAGATTGCAGCAAGGTCCGATTTTTTTGTGTTATTTCAAGCTGTTGTCGCTGCGATTCGAGTCGTATTGCAGCATCCGGTAGTGTGTTACGGATGTCTTGGTTGATTTTCTGGATCGACTGATGCCATGTTTTTTTGTCAGTTATTGATCGCGAGTCGTTCAATAGCTGCTCTTTTTCAATCAATAGTGACGCTTGTTGTGAATCGAGAGTTATCCCTAACCGTTCCAGTTTTCGCAGGTATTTATCTGGCGCGAATTGTAGGTGTCGCATATCTATTGTTGCCGCCGCAATGCCTGCTGAGCTATCGTCGGGCAGTGACACCGGTAAGCCTAACGTGGCTGTAGCGATTGAAAACAAGGGTGGTTGTTGGCCAAAAAATTCGGATATGATTTGATCGGTAACCTGATCATATTTACTTCCGCCGATACCATGAATAAATAGATCGCCCAAAAACAAGCGAGAAAATATTGTGGTTAATAACGCACGTGGGCGGAATTGAATGTCAGTTTGTTGCCACGCTTGCAATTGTTCGACACATTGGCTTGATGAAGCAGCGAGGTCTAACCGCAGTTCAAAGGAAGTAGGCAGGTCCGATAGGATAAGTTGTTCAGCACTGACACGGCAAAAAAGCCGCTGCCGTTGAGCCGTTGAGCTGGTCCAACTCCACAGCGGTAACTCAATTCGATCCGATAAAATTTCTAATTCGGGCACCGGCTGTCCAAGGTTGCGGATACGATGAACTTTTCGATATTCACAAACGGCTGCATTATAAACCCGAAGAAAGCGGTCGGCATTTTTAATCAAATGCAGTAGCAAACGTGCAAAGCTAGCACCGCAACACAACGCACTAAATGGAACATCCAAACTATTCATCCCTAGGCGGTGTTCCAACTGATGCCGCGCTTGAGAAAATTTATGGCCAACCACATCCGTACGGGCTTGTTGAACAAGTGTCCAAAATGACTTTAAAATTGGATCTTTGACAAAAACGTCAAGTTGTTCTGCAACACGCTGTGGAAAAGAGCGAAACAAATTCTCGTCTTGAATGCAGGTGGTTTCAATTCTGTTGGACGTAGCGGCCACATCATAGGCGATGTTTTTAAGTCCAACGGCATTGGGGTTTTGTGTAGGCACCTTAATTGAAGTCGATTTAATTAAGTCGTGGTCAATGATTAGATTAATGGCTAATGACTGAGTGTGTTTAGCGATGTGATCTAGGTAAAAATTTTTAAACCAGACGCCTGGATGAAACAGTGTTGGTTGGTGGCCGGTAAGAACGATCGATGTTGTCTCGGTCATTTTGGTGTGTGTGGGATCCAAATAAGTTTGCGTATATTTTTGTCCCACGGTAATTAATTCGTCGCGTGCTTGTTGACGTAAGGCTGTAAAGCTAACCCCTCCGATTTCAATGTCAGCGAAGGCAGCGAACCGTTGTTGGTTGGCGTGAATGTAACTTAGACTTTCAGAAATCGGCGGCTCAATAAAACATTCACCATTGCCCAGCGGGGCTTGTAGCTTGCGGTAAGTAATACTGGCCTGATTCATATCAAGTCTAGTTTCGCTAGGAGAATCCTGGGACCGCTGCTAAGCAAACATTTTACATTTGGCGATGCTGCGATCCAAGACCAGATGGTAGTATTCTAGTCGAGTCGTAGCGTCATCGAGGACGCCGCCGAATGACCTAGCCTCATCAAGGTATATCAAGGGCACGGGCAATTCGATAATATTTAAGTTAGCTTGGGCAGCTTGGACCCAGAGCTCTAACGGCATCGCGTAACCATTTTCAGTCGGTGTAAGTTTATTGAGTGATGCTGTTCGGTAAGCCTTGAAGCCACAAAATGCATCTGTCAATTTGATATTCAATCGTCGGCTTAGTTCGATGGAGACGGTTTGATTGATTTTACGGCGTTGCTCAGGCGGTGGAGTATCATCAGGGAATTGAGTGAGATAGCGGCTGCCAGAAACGATGTCGACAGATTCGGTGCACGCCGCCACAAATTCGGGTATGCGTTGTGGTTCATGTTGACCGTCACAATCAATGGTGACAATAATCTCAAAATCATGCTCCATTGCATATTCAAATGCGGTACGAAGAGCTGCGCCGTATCCCTGGTTTTCCGCATGTGTAACGATGCGAACATCATCTCGCCCTTGTAATTGTTCCGTGGTACCGTCGGTTGATCCATCGTCAACGACCAAAATTTCATCACTATATTGTTTAACCAAATCTAGCACTTCGTTAACGTATTGCACTTCGTTGTATACGGGTAAGGCAGTAAGAAAGCGTGGGGAGGACATGCGTTTGTATATGGGGCAGAGTTTTATGTGGTGTGAAGCAATCAAAGTGGAGGGAAAATACGTGAACCGCCGATATTCAATAACAATGCGGCAACAAATTTTATTATATCGCCTCAGGCGGCCCTCTCACAGGCGGCGTTCGCAAAGTAAGATAAAGAGGCACTAGAAGAAACTGCTTGGAAACCACGTTATAGGGAAGCTATCCGTTGTTGAGAATTCGCCCAGCCGTTCGACTTACATGCTTTGGGCTCCCTTTTCGTAAGGCACTTGTTCGCGCTGCCGAGCTAGGGGCGGAAGCGGTGGAAATCGATGCCCGCCATGAATTTAAACCGGGGGAAATGAGCCAAACAGCGATTCGTCAAATTAACAAGCTGTTAGATGAACAAGGGCTGCGAATCAGCGCGTTATCTTTTAATACTCGTCGTGGCTACAATGTTATAGCTGATCTTGATCGTCGCGTCGCCGCTACTCGCCAAGCGATGTTATTGGCATCGAATTTAGGCTGTAATGTTGTTACCAATCGTATTGGAGTCGTTCCAGAGAATCAGGAAGATGTAAGCTTTACGATGTTGCAACAAATATTAATAGATTTAGGTGAGTATGGGCAACGAGTGGGTTCGTTGCTTGCCGCTCGGACCGGGTCGGAAGACGGAGAGGTATTAGCGGGGATGTTAGCAACTTTACCAGCTGGCTACGGAGCGGTTGATCTGGATCCAGGTAGTCTAGTAATGAATGGTTATTCTGCCACAGAATCGACTCAGAGTTTAGCATCCTATGTTGTTCATATGCGTATTCGCGATGGGTTACGAGATATTGCTCGAGGGCAAGGTGCGGCTACGGTGTTTGGAGCCGGAGCTGTTGATTTTGATCAGCTGTTTGCGATGCTTGAAGAGCAACACTACGCGGGGTATTTCACCGTCGACCCAACAGCGTCGTCGAATGCTGTCGGTGAAGTGGCCACGGCGCTGCAACGTTTGCAGTCTATATAGAAGACGCTAAAAATTAATGCGAATAAAGCACGATATAGCGCAAAAAATTCTTGTATGATGGATGGTTTAATACGAGCAACCCCTTAGGTAGAGTGATGCAAAAGAATATCTTGAATAAAAGTTCAGCAAGAATCATGTGTTTGTTGTCTTTGCTGCCGTTATCTGTAGCGCAAGGGATTGATGAACCTCCTCAACCAATAGCCTCCCCACAAGTTTCCGTAGAGAAACAAAAGCTTTATGATTTGTTTAAAAAGAAAATGACAAATGTAAAGTTCACTGGTAACTTCACCGTCTTAGGTAAGCAACAAGACAAATTACCAAAGGAATCTTACACCATTGTTAGTGTCAAAAAACTCACGGAAGGTGAATTGTGGTTGTTTACTGCTCGGGTGCAATTTGGTGGTCGTGATGTAACCTTGCCGATGCCACTGCAAGTTCAGTGGGCGGGAACAACGCCAGTGATTACATTGACTAATGTGTTGATTCCAGGACTGGGGACGTTTAGTTCCCGCGTGGTTATCTATAAAAATAAATACGCGGGTACCTGGACGCATGGGGATGTTGGCGGCCACTTGTTTGGCACGATTGGCCCCAATACAGACGCTAACCCTAACGGGGATTCAACCGGCATTCCCAGCAAAGAATAGAAAAACGAGTAACCTCATGACAAGCGTTGGTGATATTTGTAAAGCACTAGGGCAGATTGCGCCGGTTTATTTGGCTGCGGAGTGGGATAACGTTGGGCTATTAGTCGGCGATCGCAAATCTGCAGTGACCCATATCATGACGTGTTTGACAGTGACGCCGGAAACGGTGGCTGAAGCAATTGATAAACAAGCGGGGTTAATTGTGACACATCACCCCTTCCCCTTCGCGCCCCTTAAAACAATCACGACTGACACCCATATTGGAACGATGCTCTGGCAACTCGCTCAAGCAGGCATCTCGGTGTATAGCGCGCATACTGCTTTTGATTCGGCAGCGGCAGGGATTAATCAGCAAATTGCCGCGGCCCTCAATCTGAAAGATATCAAACCCCTGGAATCTATAAACGATCCTAATTCCCAATTAATGGAAGATTTAGGTACGGGTCGTTGTGGCACTATTGAGTTTGCTTCGTTAGGGGAATTCGCACAAAAAGCCAAATCTGTGTTCAATATTGAATCGCTGCAGATCGTAGGAGATATCGATCGACCTTTAACAAAAGTTGGGATTGCTTGTGGTAGCGCTGGGGATTTAATTCGCTGTGCCTCACGTCAAGGATGTGACGTATTTGTGACTGGCGAAGCGCGGTTTCACACTTGTCTGGAAGCACGCGGATTGGGAATAGCGATGATCTTGCTTGGACATTATGCAAGTGAGCGGCTTGCATTAGAAAATCTAGCAGCAACCTTAGCGGATCAGTTTTCAAAATTGACGGTGTGGGCCAGCGCCGATGAAGATGACCCGCTGATATTGTACTGAATTCATAATCCCAAGTAGTTTGTTATTGACGTAGAGATAATTAGATTTGTACTATCTACGAACAACCCAAAATAGCTTGTTGTTCTTCTCTGTAATCATTTCAATCTGAGTCATTCCATGTACTGGTCGTACGGCTGTTGTGTAAGCACGCGAATCCGCATTCTAACGACGGCTTGTATTTTGGTCGTGTTTACCGTGCCGAGTTTATTTGCGGATGGATCTTTGCAGGAGCTTATTGCTGCCACAGGTCGGATTGGCAAGGGGACGGCATCGTCACCGCCAGACAAAAACAGTAACGATAATCATCGACATTTAACCGAACATGGGCATTATCATGATGGTGATGATTCAATGGGTGAATCGGAGTTGTTTTTTCTTTCAAACATGGTCGCCGAGTGGGTTTTGTCTTTGCCTGTAACGGTCCCCCGAGCAATTTTTGGCGATAAACAGACCCCGGGTGGATTCATTAAGTATCCATTTGCCGGAGCACACACTGGTAATATGATAATGAATCCGATGCAAGGAGATCCCGTTGCAAACGATCATTTGCGGATTCGAGTGGATTATGCAGATAATTTTCTAACGCAACAAAAAATCAGTACACATCTTATTTTTGAATCACGCAATCGCTTGGGAGTTGATGCGAGTTTTGATTATTTGCGTGAAAGTGTTGCCGTAGGTCAGCACGATCAATTGTGGATTGGTGATGTTAATGTGGTATGGCGTTTTGCTCAGATGGAAAAGGCACAGATGCGTGTAGGCCTTGGGATGAATTGGCAGCGAACGTTCGTGGGGACTGAAAACGGAATTAACTTTACCTATGGCGGCGATTTTTATTTGTCCAAACCGCAAGTCATATCTGCAGATCTCGATTGGGGTCGTCTTGGTAGTGCAGGGCTATTTAGAATACGGACAACTTATGGCCGACAAATTGGACGAGCTCAGGTTTATGTTGGATATGAGTATTTGTCGATTGGGGATTTTAAAAAGAACTTTTTAATAACTGGCATGAGTTTCGATTTCTAATGACTCAACGATATTTTTCAGATACTCCGATTGGGCAAGCAACCAGTGTATTGTTGCAAGGTAGTGAAGCCCAACACTTAACCCGAGTGATGCGTGGCAAGTGTGGTGACCGGGTGGAATTGTTTGACGGTAGCGGTTGGCAGTGGAGTGCTGAAATTGAGCAAGTAGGTCGAAACGAAGCAGCCCTCAAAATACTTAGCTCAGAAGAAGTCGATCTAGAACCAGCGTTAGCTTTAACCGTTGGCATTGCCCTGCCCAAGGGTGATCGACAAAAATGGATTGTTGAAAAACTGGTTGAACTAGGCGTAACTACAATAATTCCCTTAACGACGACACGAGGTGTTGCGCAACCTGTTGAAAAAGCACTTGTCCGCTTACGCCATCATGTCATTAGCGCATGTAAACAATGTGGGCGAAACCGTCTACTGGAAATTGGTGACGTAGCCTCTCTCGAGGTGTTCCTACAGCGCACAGGCGAGAGACGATTTATTGCGCATCCCAGATCAGCCCAGATTGACGGCGATAATATTACTGGGGAAACGATAGGCGAACAAGAGGCCTGCAATATTAGTATTAGAGATATTCAACTTGAGTCAGGTGATGCTGTAGTGGCAATTGGTCCCGAAGGTGGATTTTCTGCTGAGGAAGTTACCGTTGCCACTCGATTACAGTGGAAAATGGTTGACATGGGGCCTCGTATTTTACGTATTGAAACAGCAGCATTAGCGTTTGCGGCTCGATTATTAATAGGGATTTGAATAATTTCAACAATTGGCAACCAATGCCATTGTGGAGTGTTCGTTGTTTTGCTCCTTGAGTACAATAAAACACCAGTAAAAGTTATGACTACTAAAATGGAACTTAGATGACCACAGCAGAAGAGCAAAGCGAAGTGCTAAATGATGATTCTGGGATCGATCTCGATCTAAAGAATCCCTATGTTGCTGCGCTTTTGGCTTGGATTGTTCCAGGCCTGGGGCATTTTTACCAAGGGCGCACGGCCAAGGCGATTACGATTTTCGTTGCAGTGACGATATTGTTCATTAGCGGCTATCAAATGGGAGGTGGAAAAGTAGTTTATTGTTCTTTCACTTCAGAGGATTTACGCTGGCAGTTTGTTGGGCAGTTCTTTTTAGGATCTGCCGCCGTACCGGCCATTGTCCAGAATCGTTCATTACGCAGCCAACAGCAACGCAGCGACAATGTGAATTTGTTATGGAACGGTTTTTTGGCGCCGCCTACGAGTACTCGCGAACTCAACGAATGGAATCGTGAATACCATTCGTTTTTCCAAATGGGAACTCTCTATACATTGGTCGCAGGGCTGTTAAACCTTTTTGCTATCTATGATGCGTATGGTGGTCCAGGTGTTTGGCACGATCCGGTGCAGCGCAAGAAACGACTTGCAGCAGCGGCCGAAGCAGCGGGCACGGAGGCCAGTTAGATGTTTGCATGGAATCTTTTTTTGGCCGCTGTTGCACGTGGCGCGATGTCAGGCATCGAACAGTTGTTACTGTTTCTACCGCTGGTTTTGATTTCTAGCTTGGTTTATGGTGTAACACGGCATGAGCGTTGGCCTGTGATTTTTCGTGAAGCAACGCGGATGGCGATCTGGTTCGGATTTTTTACCGGCTGTATGTTTATCGTTGTTTTCATACTAAGTCAGTTCAATTAAACGGTTTTTCACTTTCTACGGCCGATTAAAATCTAATTTCACACAATCTAAACTATTTATTGCCTAGTCATTTTGATTTGTTAGCTATTAAAATAGACATTCAAAATTTAATAGACACTTGAGATGGCTTTTCGCACAAATCTTTTCCAGGAGGTTAGCATTTATCTCAAATGAGAATTATTATTCTTGGCGCTGGCACCGTTGGTAGTTGGGTTGCTGAGACACTTTGCAAAGACCATGATGTGACGGTTGTAGACACAGATCTCGAAAGTATACGAGAGATGGACAGTAGTGACGTCCAAGTACTAGAAGGCTCGGTTTGTGACCCCGCAGTTTTGTTTGCATCGCACATATCCAACATGGAACTTTGCATTGCTGTTACCGGTGATGATGCAACAAATATTCTTGCGGCAAGCATGTCTAAGCACATGGGTGTTCGAACGGTTATTGCGCGAGTTCAAAACCCCATTCTATTGGATACGACAACTTTTGATTGCCTAGAGACCTTTGAAATTGATCGTTTGATCAGCCTTGAATCTCTTACAGCTGAGCACTTGGCCACGAAGATTAGGACACCGACTTCGGACTTTATCGAACACATTGCCCAAGGTTCTATCAAGGCGATTGAAGTTGAAATTAGTGGCAAGAATAAGATGATTGGCAAGACGATCGAAGAATCAGAGCTCCCAGAGGGTGTTCATATTGGTCTTATTCGCAGAAAGAATGCTGATACAGGTCAGCGAGAAGCTCCCCGAATTGCTGTCGCGGATGATGTGCTTTTTGATGGTGATAAAATAACTCTTATTGGTGACGATGAGCGTGTCGATGCATTGATTGATGAGATTTATAAGAAACGTAAAAACCAACATGTGGTGATTGCCGGTGGAGGTCGAGTTGGTCAATGTTTGGCAAAAATACTCGAAGCAGGACCATTTAATGTGTGCCTCATTGAAAAAAATGAAGCTAAAGCTTTGGAGTTAGCTAACAAGTTAAATCGAGTGGAAGTGGTACACGGAGATGCCACAACCAATAAAACGTTATCTGACTTGAGAATAGAAACGGCCGACTTTTTTGTGGCGTGTATCGGTGACGAAGAAAATAACATTATGGCGTGCGTTGAAGTCGATCATATTTTTAACAAAACAGATCAGGTAGCTCGTGAGGATAGACGAGTGATGTGTGTTATTCATCGCAAGGACTATTCGGATATTGTAAAAAAATTGGGAATTGATGAGACCGTTAGTCCTCGCACCGCGATGAAGGATGAGGTGCATAAGTATGTAGGTGACAGTGCCGTTCGCTATAGTCAACGCATTTCCAGTTCAGACATTAGTGTTTATGAAATATTGATAGAAGAAGATGCTCCCGCTATTGAGCACGTGCTTACGAATTTGGATTTGCCTGTTGGCAGATGGCGAGCCGCAACACTTACACATAACGGTACCGTCCGAGTGCCACGCCCAGACGATCATTTTGAAGCGGGGGACTATATTGTTGCGTTGATCCACGATGATGCGGTCGACGAGGTTATCAAGATGTTTACTGGGACGGGACGATAACGCATGAATAAACGTCTGATTGCGTATTACCTCAGTACGGTTTGTACATTTCTTGCAGCGGCGATGTGCTCCTGTTTTCTATTTGCGTTTCCTTGGTTTGGGCATCGTACGGGAGATGATTGGGAATCACAATCGTTTGAAACCAGCGGATTTCTGGGCATGCTCCTCAGTGTGGTGGTGAGCTTTGCGATCGGTATGACGTTAAGACGGTATGCAGGCGACGATATTAAATCGGAGACTCCTAGGCGTAAAGAAGCAATGGCAGTGGTCGGCTTGAGTTGGGTGATCGCGACGATTCTTGGAGCCTTGCCATTTTGGATTAGTGGTGTCCGCTATGCAGCTCCTCTGCGACTCGATGCACCTAATCATATTGAAGTCTTCGATATGTCCATTGCGCCAAGAAAGCAATGGAAGCAACTGGGATCTCCGGTTTCGTCTGGCCAGTTCGATGTGCTCACTGCTTTGTTGGAAGATGATTTGCCCTCAGAAGGAATGACATTTGTTGAATTAAATACCGTTACGGGGCGAGATGATTGTGCTAATATCGTCAACAGTCTCACTACGGTTGCCGAGCTTAAGCCCTGGCTGGTGGTTCCCAGTGAACCCAGTGGTTCCGTTCGACTTAAGTGGCTAAAGATGGAATTTGCGAATTCAATTTTTGAATCTCAATCTGGCTTTAGTACCACGGGGGCTACGGTTATTAACAAATTAGAAGACCCCGGATTAGTGCCATATTGTATTTTGTATTGGCGAAGTATGACGCACTTCTTGGGCGGTCTCGGAATTATTGTTTTGTTTGTTGTGCTTCTGGGTGGCGATTCGGCGGGCAAAATGCTTATGAAAGCAGAAATGCCCGGACCGTCCAAGGATGGCGCGACCCCCAAGATGCAAGATACGGCACGCCGATTTGGAATTTTCTATTTAGTACTCAATGTTGTGCTCACGGTGCTTCTAATGTTTGCGGGCATGAATTTGTTTGATGCTATTTGCCATGCTTTTGGCACGATGGCCACCGGTGGTTTTAGTACGTATGACAGCAGTGTTGGACATTTTGATAGCGCGACCATTGATTACATTATTACGCTTTTTATGATTGCTGCTGGTACGAACTTCGCCTTGTTTTACACCTTGGTAGTTTTGGATAAATCAGGAAAAGATTTTTGGGTGTGGATTAAAGGTAAGTTTACAAGCATTTTCAGTGACATCGAATTCCGAGTTTATTTAGGGATTATTATTTTTTCAACAATCCTCATCATGGCAACTGGGATGGTTGCAGGGGATTGGGGTTTGGAGTCGGATCCAGGCACAGAAAATGCCATCGGCGCCACTTTACTGCGTAGTTTGCGATTTGGCCTATTTCAGGTTGTGGCAATTGTGACCACAACTGGATTTGGTACACATGATTTTGACTCATGGAGCCAATTTGGCCGATGTTTAATGTTTGCCTTGATGTTTATCGGCGGTTGCGCTGGGAGTACCGGTGGTGGAATGAAAGTCATTCGGCATATTTTATTCGCGAAAATATTGGGTCAAGAAATCGAACATGCTTATCATCCATCGGTAGTTCGCCCGTTGAGATTGGGGGGAGTGGTTTATGACCATCAGGAAATGCGACGAGGTATTTTGGTCTACTTTGGGCTGGT
>Ga0315321_10003586_pt1 | contig 12037 bp, 8 predicted proteins | sample M180m21515metaG_FD_203464 | JGI IMG/M metagenome (GOLD analysis project Ga0315321, IMG submission 203464) | Ammonia-oxidizing marine archaeal communities from Monterey Bay, California, United States - M1 80m 21515 | ecosystem: Environmental > Aquatic > Marine > Intertidal zone | place: USA... | reverse complement strand
GAGGCGCGGTACGCAGTGGTGCAGGCGGCGAGGACACCGCAATTTTCCGTGAGGCTGTCGAACAGGCCCTTGGGACTCAACACGCCGAAATGGAAAGGTGGCTGGACAAACTCGATGCCATTGGCGGACGATTGACCCAGCAAGTATCCAAGGGATGGGATAACGTCAACGACCGCATCGAGCAACAACAAAAAGAACACGTAGCCACGCTCCATAAACAACAACTGGACCAACAGGGTCGACTGCAGGCTCAACTGGATCAAATGGCAAACGCCGCTGATAAAATCCAGAACTCACTAACCGACCTGGCAAGCCAAACAGAAAACATGCAATCGCAAGTCAGTGCAACTTACTCCAAGACAGGCGAAAGTCTTGAGAACCACCTCAGCGGTGTCGAGTCCGGACTCAGCAGCCTTAGCAACGTCCTGACCCAACTGGGTGAGCAACAAGTCGTCATCCAACAAGTCCAGCAGGAACCGACCAAAACTGGCTGGTTTGGTGGATCAAAGCGTCGGACCAATGGAAGCGGGAGGCGTTAATCGTGCCACGAAGACCACGCACCAACGACGACGACATCTCTCTGTTCCCATTTCTCAGCATCATCGCTTGTGTGATCGGAGTGCTGACCATGATGATCGCCACACTTGCCCTGGCGCAAACCGATACCCCGGACGTGGCACAGATCGAAAACTTCGAACAGAACAAAAAATCCCTGGACCGAACCAAGTCCAGAATTGAAGAGATCAAAGTTGAAATTTCTGACTCCTTGAAATTACGTGAACAGCAAAAACAAAACACTACCAACAAGTCGGAACTAGCCGAAATGCTGGCTGAACTCGAGGCCATCGAAAAGGAATTAGCTGAGCAAAAGAAAATACAGATTATCATCCCAACGGTAGATCCCAAGGCGAGGGAAACTGCCACTGACATGCAGGCACAACAGGCAAAACTCGAGGAGCAAATTGCACAACTTGAGCAAGACCTCAAGGATCGCAAAGACAAAAGCGAAGCAAACGTTACCGTCCTTCCGCAGGGATCAGGCCTGAATTTCAAACCCCATTTTGTGGAATGTGCAGCGGACTCGTTTGTGATGCATACGCAAACACCACCGAAACGAATCAGAACCGCAAACGCAGCCAAAGCGAAGGAATTCATTGACCTGATGCAACTGGCAGCGAACGGAAAAAGCGATTCCATCGTCTTTCTGGTTCGAAGCAATGGCCTTGGGACTTTCCGCACCCTCAAGGGATTGTGCGATAAACGCAGCATTCGTAATGGTAAAATACCCGTAGTAGGGCAAGGCCGAATCGACCTCTCTGCGTTTACCAATAAAAAGAAATAATATTCCACTACCGTTGGCACTATTCACATGAAACGCACACGCGGCACTGACGAAGATGACGGTGGACTCGATTCACTGCTTGATACGATGACCAATGTCGTCGGTATTCTGGTGCTCGTATTAATCGTGACGCAAATGAGTGTCGCTGATGTTGTTACCAGACTTACAACTGAGAACCAAATTGACGAAGAAACTGTCGAGCAACTCAACCAACAACTAGTGGTCGAACGCAACGAGTTGCGTGACCTGGAGAAGATCCTTGTCAACCCAATCGACATTGACGAGGAAAAACTTCGCCAGGAATTACAGTTGAACAAGGAACTGCTGGCACGTAAAAAGGAATTGCTTGAGCAACGGTCAAAGGAAAAGAATGAGTTTGCCCTCAAGATCACAAATGACGAAGAGATGGCGGCAAAGAACAGCAAAATCATTGCTGACACTGAAGCGAAAAGAAAAGAGCTTGAGACACTCATCAGCACTTCATTGAATAAGAAGGCTAAGCTTGCCGCCCAACTGGAGAAAACGCCGCGAGTCAAAGCCCCTGCAGATATTCAAATCAGCATCCCCAACCCTCGCCCCGCGCCGCCGGGCATCAAACAACTCATGATCATCTGCAGCGGGAACCGAATTTACCCCGTCAACATTGATGCTTTCAGAAAAGATGCTGAACTCAAAGCAAAGTCGATCATTACGCGCTTCAATCTGAAACGAGACCCTGCGAAGGGAATTGACCCCGCGAAGTTCAAGCAACATTACGAAAAGCTCAAACAGCAAGATGACTTTTTCGACGTTGAATACTACGTCCAAGGTGACCGATGGCCCCGCTTTCGGCTCACCCCACGCGAAAACAAAGGTGGGTTCGGAAAAGAGCTTATCAATCCGCGTTCACGTCTAAGGCGTTGGTTCAGCACGGTCGACTTCAGCAAGTACTACGCTCGTTTTTATGTGTTACCAGACAGTTTTGATGCCTATGTGATGGCTCGAAGATTCTTCTCGCAGAATAAGATTCTTGCGGGTTGGGATCCACAAAATGAAAACTGGAAACTGACCTCGCATGTCACGGGTGGAATCGAACTCGGGCCCCCACGACCTAAACCACCGCCACCACCGCCCGGCACGCCGCCACCGGCCAAGCCAAAGCCCGCCAACCTGATCGATTGAGCCCCTTTGGCAAGCGAGTCCTGCCGGACGATCAGGCAACGGATCATGCGGCATTGTTGGTGCGTGGGCATTGTCATTGAGAGTGCCCAGTATTGCAGTGAGAACAGTATTGCAGTGAGAACAGTGTTGCAGCGAGAACGGTGTTGCTGTGAGAACGGTGTTGCTGTGAGGGGTCATCGCAACCGCTGCCGCAAAGGCAAACACAGGCTTTTGTCGGAAGCGGTCGGGGGTGGCCCGCAAACCCGCAATCTTCGTCGCGTTGGCGTCAATTCTAGCGGTTCATACGCAGCGGTTTCGGGTTCTCAATCTTCCCCGGTTGACGCTGGCCAGTCCCGGCACGACCACGGTCTCCCAAATCATTACGTGCGGCGTCTGCTAGTTGCGAGAGCCTCGCTACAATTTCCGGATGAGACTCGGCAACGTCATCACTGCAGTTGATATCCGTCACCACATTGAACAGCAGGGGTGTCGTACCGTTTTTGCCTGATTCTGCCCCACGTTTGAAATGCGGATGCTTGGTAAATTCTTTCAACGGCACAAACAATTTCCAAGGTCCACTACGAACCGCTTGAAGTTGATCACGTTCGTAGTAATAGAATGCTTCGTAAGGGCTCGTTGCATGCTGATCGCCAAACATCAGATCGCGGATATCATGCCCATCAACCTTCCTAACAAGTGGAAGAACTGCGCCACCTAACTTGGCAAACGTGGGTAACAGATCCATGGTGGTTGCCAGTTCGTGGCAGACCGTTCCGGGCGCAATGTGCGTTGGCCACCACATGATTGTTGGAACCCGAAATGCACCCTCGCTAGTGGTGTAGCCCCGCCCATGCAAAGGGCGATTAGTTCCTCTTGATAAACTGCCTGGCTTGCGTGCCATGGGCGCCCCATTATCCGAGGTCCAGATCACCAACGTTCGATCATCAATCCCGAGCGTCACCAGCTTGTCCATAATTTTACCGATGGACCAATCAAGTTCTTCAATGGAGTCGCCCCAAGGTCCATTTTCGCTTCGACCTCGAAATTCCTTACTGGCAAAAGGAGCAGCTGTACTGCCGGGCATTGCTTGCGGCATATACAAGAAGAAAGGCCGCTCGCGATTTTCCTGGATAAACTCCATCGCTCGCAGGGTGTAATCCTTAGTCAGCTGATTTCGGTCAACGGGCGCTTCAATCACTGTCGTATTCTCCAGCAACGGAAGTGGTGGCCAAGCACCACCTTCAAATCGGTCCCCAACGCGTCGGCCGACCTCTTCGGTCATGTCATCGCTGTACGGAATTCCGTAAAACCAGTCAAATCCCTGACTCGTTGGTAGAAACTCATGTTGGTCACCCAAGTGCCATTTCCCAATCATGCCAGTGCGGTAACCCGCCTCTTTCAGCACCTCGGCAATCGTTACCTCCGCAGGATTCAAGCCAAAAGGCGAGACGGGGCGCAAGACCTGCCCATCACGCGGATTGGTGTGCATTCCTACACGCTGTGAGTAGCAACCCGTAAGCAAACTGCTTCGCGACGGCGTGCAAACTCCTGCCGTAACGCAAAAGTGTGTGAACCTTCGTCCTTGTGTCGCCATTCGATTCAACGCAGGCGTTTTATGGACGGTTGATCCAAACGGTTCGATGTCCCCGTATCCTAAATTATCGCAGAACACGACGATGAAATTCGGCGTTTGCTCCATTTCCTCAGAGGTGGCCGCCTCCGAAGATGACTTGAATTGCACTTCTTGGCCGTCCGCATTCATTGCACCAAGCAGCAAGATCATCATCCCAAAAAAAATGGCAGTTTGTCTTTTCATCGCAAACAACACACGCTTCGGTTCGTAGAAAGGCAATTGGCAATAACCGCCACCGCAGCGAACGCAGCAAACACGACCGCAGCAGACATGAACACACGCCATCAAAACAACCTCCGAACAGAACCTTTGTTTGTATTTCCATCGTTAATCCTACCCAGATGCTTGTCCGTTCGCTTAGGTCGCATCTCCGGCCTCACCCAAAAAAACAGCTAAAACACGCCGAACAATCAAAATCTCAGATCCGCACCATTTTTTCTTCGATTCACGTCTAGATTCAAAATGCTGACCATCATGACCCAACGTGAAATACGGTTCATGAATCACAAAAAAAAACGTCAGTTCAGGCTGCGTATGGTGGCAGTACTCATTATCATGTGGGGAGGCGTGAAAGACGCTAAATCAGCAAGACGCCGGTGACACGAACCGCGTCTAACTCCCATCAATTGCAATGATTGGAGAATTCATGTTCTTTCCCGCCCTACCCTCATTCAACCCCCTCACGTCAACCAGCATTGCCCGAGACCTGCCCATGTCCACCCCCGATGCCCCCCAACCGCAAACGCCCCCATCGAAGACGCCCACGAAGAACTCCGCTGATTCAGCCCGTCGAAGCTTTCTCAAAGTTGGCACAGCAGCGTCCGCAAGTGTCGTTGCAGGTTTGACCGCCGTTCGTCCCGTGCGTGGTGCAGAACCCCAAAACGCTTCTGAAGAACCAGTACGCATCGGTTTGGTGGGCGCTGGCGGCCGCGGCTCCGGGGCAATCAATGACTCATTGACGATCAACGAGAACGTTACCCTCTCTGCGATTGCAGATGTTCAAGAGCAAAAACTGGAAAGCGTTCGCAAAGGCACAGCAAAACGTCACGAGGGAAAAGTTGACGTGGCTGAGCACAAAATGCACAGTGGCATCGATGCCTATCGCCGCATTCTCGACGACCCCGACATCGATGTCGTCCTGTTTGCCACTCCTCCTGGGTTCCGTCCGCAATACGTTGCAGAAGCGGTCGACGCGGGCAAGCATGTTTTCGCAGAGAAGCCGACCTGTGTTGACCCCGCGGGATACAAGATCTGCTTGTCCGCTCACGAGCAAGCCGAAAAGAATGGAACGGCAATCGTTACGGGCACCCAATATCGTCGCCAAACAAATTATGTCGAAGCGATTAAACAACTGCACGACGGCGTCATAGGTGACATCATCGCCGCAACGATGCGTTATTGCTCCAGTGGCATCTGGTTCCGTAATCGCCGGCCCGAGATGTCCGATACGCAGTACCAAATATTTAATTGGATGCACAACATTTGGTTGTCAGGTGACCAGATTGCCGAACAGGCAGTACACAACATCGACACCATGAATTGGATCATGGGTGGACCACCTGAATCGGCATACGGATCGGGGGGACGATTCACACGCCCCGAAGGAAGTGAGATGTGGGACAACGTGGAAGTTGATTATGTTTACCCCGGAAATCGTCTCGTCTCGTTCATGTGCCGTCAAATCCCCGGTACACAAGGCGACAACTCCAACGTCATCTATTGCACAGGTGGTCGCTGCACGATCCGCGGTGGTAACAGTGGTGCGTCAATCGTGGATCGAGACGGAAAAGAAATCTGGTCCATGAAAGGAGACATTGGTGCAGCTTACAAGCAAGAACACAAGGATCTGATTGACTCGATTCGCAACGGCAAGCCGATTGTCGAGCTGAAGAATACAGCCGACAGTTCCATGACCGCCGCGCTCGGCCGCATGGCCGCTTACACCGGCAAAAACGTGACGTGGGATTTTGCCACCAACGAATCTAAACTTGATCTGTTCCCCGAGGACTTCGACATCGACGGGGCACGCCCAGAACCTGAGTTTGCAATTCCAGGCAAGACTCCTTTGATCTAAACAACCTCACTCAGACCATGGCATGGTTCGCGGACCATGTCATGGGTTTTGCGCGAATGTGGTTTCAATTCTTACGTTAATCTGTAAATCCAAGCGGTTGCTGCCATTTTAAACGCAGCAGCAACCCCAAGTCGGCAGTCCACCCCGCCGTCTCATTCAGATCCATGGATTGCCGCAGTAATGGTCGGCACAAGCGACTTCAATGACTTAGAGCTACCAAGCAGTTCCGACTCTCGGACCCCAGCTTTCCAGCACTAGTTCTGCAGTTAGCGATGATCCCAGGCATAGCAAAACAGCAGTCATCGCCTCTCTCTGCATCGCCTCTCTCTGCATGGCGTCTCTCTGCATGGCGTCAGGAAAGTTGAGACTCTGCAATTTCGTTGGGGGACACATGCTGTGCAGACTTCTGTAATTAAACTATTTGCTACATTCTCCACCCTGCCGCAACTTTATTTAACCCTCCATCAATCCCTCGAATGCAGGGTGTGCTACCTGGGATTCCCTGTTAGCGAGCGTTCTGATTCCGACATCAATGCAGCCTCCTCAAGCTTCCGAGCCAAGAGGCCACCTTACGACGACGACGATGAGCCGCGTGTTTTCGGCGTTCAGGCCCCCATCATTGAATCTCAGACGTGTTGCATCATCTTCCACGTGTTCCTGCAACGTTTGCCATCATAACGCTGCAGTTTTTCACGGCATCCGTGGTCAACACACCTCTTTCATCGCGTTAAACTCGGTCACCTTGCGGTCCCGAGGGTGGGCAGGCGTGAGCCATGAATAAAATCTTTTCCTGGCAACTCCTAATAATGTTGTTGTGAGCTCGTAGACGCAGCAGAACCGCATCTTTTCTCTACAAACAAAAAACCGATGACCGAATCAGGATCAACCTGGCCGGCTGACGCCATCAATGCTCTCGTGGATCGCTACGAGAGGCCACTGTTGGCATATGCGGGCCGAATGCTGGGAGGTGATTGGCAGGGAGCACAGGACGCGGTGCAGGAAACGTTCCTGCGGTTGTGCCGCGAAGATCCAGCAAAAATTGAATCGCGCGTTGCGGCATGGCTATTTTCTGTTTGTCGAACACGAGTCATAGATATGCAGCGGACCAATCACTCAACACCTTTTGACTCTTCCCAGATCGCGGTGGCAGATAACTCGCCCGATGTATCAGAATCAGTGATCAATGCAGAAGATCGTGATCAGTTGTACGACCTGGTGGAGAAACTCACCAACCGTCAACAGGAAGTACTTCGCCTACGGCTTCAGGCGGGCCTCTCTTATCGCGAGATAGCGGAGGTAACAGGACTGACGATTGGAAATGTCGGCTTTCACCTTCATGCTGCCGTCCGCAATCTTCGAGACACCTTGGCAGTTAGTTGACTCCATCCCCGCACTCTCGCCTCCCCCCACCCGAACACACCACCCGAAGACCTGAGATCGAAAATGTCTGACTCCATCTGGGACGATCCAAACGTTACCGCATTTATCCTCGGCGAACTTTCAACCGAGGAAGCTGAAGCGTTCGAGGACAGAATAAGAGAAGACTCGAGCTTGGCCGAAGTGGTCGCTGAAGCTCGTAGCGTAACCAACCAGTTACAGATCATGTACACCGAGGACGCGAGCACAACGCTCGATCCCAAGAGGCGCGATGCCATTACCGAGGGCAATCAAACCAACACGCTGGCAGCAACGCGGAAAGTCAAATGGCGAATTCAGTTAACCCTCTTGGCTACAGCAGCGGCTTTGTTACTGCTGCTTGGTAGCCCGTACCTGTTTGAGACAGCACACACCGTCTCGAACGAATCGGCAGATCCATTCTCTCCAGAGTCTCGCGACTCTGAGGGATTCTCTGGTAGCATCAACGCAGTGGAATCGTTGGTGATCGACTCTTCGCGTGATCAGCCAAGCGGGGCTGTTCCTGCCACAGGCATGTCCCACCTCAACGAGATGAAGTCCATTGAACTGGAAACACTCGACGAGTTTGGTGATGGGCTACAGATGGATGGCGAAATGGACCAAGACGACGTCGCTGGTTTTGGTATGGGAGCAACGGCACCTCGCAACGTCGCTCAGAAAAAGGTTGCGGGTGACGCCGCAACCCCCTTCGCCGAGGCACCCAAATCCAAGACAAGATTCGAGCAGAGGGCAGTTGAGGATGTTGGGCTAGCCAAAGCAGCAGGCCCAGCAGCAGCGCCGACGGCCCCCGCTCGAGCATCAACCCGAGCACGCCGAAGACTTGCCGATAAAACTGAAATACCCGGCAAGGCTGACAGCTTATTGATTCCAGATTTACCGTTCATCGAGGACAATCCGGGGGACCAAAACCGGTTTGACAACGTTACAGAAAACGCATTCAAGCGAGTTTCAGATGCTCCCCTCAGTACCTTTTCAGTTGACGTCGACACAGCAAGCTACAGCAAGGTCCGGGAGTACCTTCTGAAACAACGACGCCTCCCACCCGTGGACGCTGTTCGCACTGAGGAATTGGTAAATTACTTCAATTATGAGTACCTGCCTCCCAAGGATGATGCAGAGCACCCATTCGCAGCCAAAGCCGAGATCATTGCCTGCCCTTGGAATGATGACCACCGACTGGCGCGCATCGCCTTGAAGGGTAAGACGATGAAGCCTAAAAATCGTCCGCTAAGCAACCTGGTCTTCCTGCTCGACACCAGCGGTTCCATGAACTCACCTAACAAATTGCCACTCGTCAAAGCTGGCATGAACATGCTGCTGTCGCAACTTGGCGAGAATGACCGCGTCGCCATCGTTGTTTATGCTGGATCAGCGGGACTTGCACTCGATTCAACGCCAGCAACAAAGACTCGCAAAATCGAGAAAGCACTTAACACTCTGGCTGCCGGCGGAAGCACAAATGGCGGGCAAGGAATACAGCTGGCCTATCAAACAGCCCGTGATAACTTTATCGATGGTGGAGTAAATCGAGTCATCCTGTGCACTGATGGCGACTTCAACGTCGGCACGACGGGAACGGGGTCACTGGTCAGAATGGTTGAACAAGAGGCCGCGGGAAACATTTTCCTGTCAGTACTTGGATTCGGCATGGGCAATCACAACGACAGCATGCTGGAGCAGATCAGCGGCAAAGGCAATGGAAACTACGCATTTATCGACAGCCAAAAAGAAGCCCAGAAAGTCCTCGTTGACCAAGTCAGTGGCACACTCGTGACCATTGCCAAAGACGTCAAACTTCAAATCGAATTCAATCCTCGAATGGTTTCAGCCTATCGCCTGATCGGGTATGAAAATCGTGTTCTGGCGAAAGAGGATTTCAACAACGACAAAAAGGATGCCGGAGAAATCGGCGCCGGCCATGCAGTGACGGCGTTGTACGAACTAATCCCGGCGGGTGTCCAACGAAATTCTGTTCCCCCAAAAGTTGACAACCTCAAATACCAATCACCCAACAAACTGACAGATGCTGCTAACGGAGCCGAATCGCTTACTCTTAAGCTTCGATATAAGCAGCCAGATGGAGACACCAGTCAACTCGTCGAATTCCCTGTCATTGATAACGAAACGACCTTCCAGGATGCTGACCATGACGCTCGGTTCGCTGCAGCAGTCGCCAGCTTTGGAATGCAACTTCGTCAAAGCGAGTACTCCGGCCACTGGAACATGCAAAACGTCATCGATGTCGCCAACGATGCAAAGGGCGAAGACATGTCCGGTCTACGGACCGAGTTTGTAGAGATGGCAGAAGCGGCAAAAAGAATGAAGCAGTAAGGGCACGCCGCAGGCAACTGCGGCTAACTTCCCTGCAATGGTTCTGACTTGCCGCTTTCAAGTCCTCGAAACAAGCCCACATCCTGTCCACAGGACGCTCCACTGGACAGCAGAAAGCCATCGCCATGCTTACTTGGAACAACCAACGTCTCACTCGCATCCGATGTCATACCAGTCCCAATGAGCAGGAAATGCAGACCATCTCGTCAACACTCTGGCTTCACCTTCTCGCTCTGATCATGACCATGTGCTGGGTCAGCGGCTGCGAAAAAGTCATCCCGAGTCCGAACCCGCAACAAGGCGCGATACAGCTCGGTGGCAACTACCCTCACATATCCTCGAAAGACTTTGCGGGCACCAACTCGTCCCAACGAAGCGGCAAAGACGAACACAACTTTACCTGGTCAGTCGCTACTAGCACCTTTTACATTGAAGGAGATGATATCCCAGAGGACTTAGTCACTGCCTTGCTCGGAGACACCACTCAAACGACACGTATCGAGGGCAAGTGGGAGATCAAAGGAGAGACACTTCACTTATCGATAGACTCAGGCAACGACGAGAGCCCCCGAGCAATAGCGCTGCCCATCGTCAACACCGGTGTGATACGTGTCATCACGCCCGATGCTCATTACGTCTTTCAGAAAAATAGAGATTGATCAGATTTGACGTCGTCTGCTAAATGGTCAAACGTCTGGCAGATCTCCTTGCCTTACAACTGTGCCTTTGAGTGACAAGTCGGCTGCAGAGTTCCGCAAGTTTAGAGTGCAGCGAGCGAGGCAGTTGCAACCTTTGCAGACCCCATCAGGCTCTGACTCGCTTTTTCACTGCATCGACCCACCTTTTCAGCAGTGGGCGATTCACCTCCAAGAATTCCTCACATGCTTCCCGCGTCATGTCGCCAACATCCGCATGAACGAAGTGCATCAGGTTCTTTGCCGATCCCTGGAAATGAATACCCAACAATTGCGTTTCGTCATCGGCAATCCGCAGGGTCTGCACACCATTCTGAAAGCACAGTTTCCAGGGCTCATTTTTCTGTGTCTGCTGTTTAACAAACGAATTTAAGTTCCTGATCATCAGAGGATCCTTCAATTCCTGGAGATTGAAGCAGCAATCCTGATGCAACTCATAGAATGCCGCAAACGCGCGCATATCACAGATACCTCCCGGATTCCCTCCACCGATTACATCGTAATATTCCTCGAGAAGTCGTGGCTGCATTTCTGGCGAGTAGTAAGTCGTCAGGAGATACTTGCAAAAACTGTGTAAAAAACCTTTCGTCATGATGGTAATTTCAGGACCAACCGCTTCCGGTACCTTACCAACCCATTCTGCAATGAACTGAGTCCGCTTCACGTCCGCTAGCGTTTGGCACGCAGTCAGCACATCGGAAGGGCTCATCCCGATCAGAAAGTCGGTATCCAACAAGCAGACATATTCATTGTCGGTCAAATGTGTCGTGGCGGCATTCAACGCAAACCAGCGTTTAAAACAGGCTTTCTCAAAGGATGCCGTGTTAGTCGAGTAATTGACAAAGACCTGATCAAATAAATCTGTGACAGTTTGGAACTGTGGAAGAGAACGTGGGGAAACCAAATTAACGGAATATTTTGACTCGAAGATCGCGCCATTGAGCACCTATTGCCGCATCGGCGAAATCAGATTCAGGTCACAGTACCTGGTCGTATTCGCGAGAAAGGGCAGGAAGTAATGTGGCAATGACTTTCTGTTATCGTAGGCTGCAGTGTACATGTGACCCCATGACTATCACGTTCTATCTCTGTTGTCGTCTTTTCCTCGACTCTGCACATGGGTTGTGTTATCAGAACACGCGCCATGCTTCTGCGCTGATGTGTTGGGGCATTCAGGCCCAATAGGCTTCACCACAAGGGGGTGACCGTTTCCTACATAAACGGGAATTGCTCAGGTCCAAGGCGACATTCGTTCATTTAGGGATATCGGGCAAATCCTAATTTGTTACCGAAACGAACCGATCAAATTCGATCCCTACTTGAACCGAAGGTTAGGGTGAAGTGCTACCCGCCGATGGGGCTGAGGGTCGCGTGGATGCGAAATTTTTCACCGTGGGCAAATGAAC
>Ga0315321_10003585_pt1 | contig 12038 bp, 10 predicted proteins | sample M180m21515metaG_FD_203464 | JGI IMG/M metagenome (GOLD analysis project Ga0315321, IMG submission 203464) | Ammonia-oxidizing marine archaeal communities from Monterey Bay, California, United States - M1 80m 21515 | ecosystem: Environmental > Aquatic > Marine > Intertidal zone | place: USA... | reverse complement strand
TCATTTTATTGGGATGAAAATTCAAGAATATGTTTTTGGCAAAATGCTCGCTGGTCTACATTGTTCAGAAACAGCCCCGGCATCTCCATGACTTGTTTGGCAAGATCCAACCGCATCTGCATCATCTGCAACGTTTTCAGCTCAGTCTGAGCCACTTCGGTTTTGTCAACCTTGAGTTTGAGCGTGTCATCAAGTTTCTGTTTCTTGGCCGCAGGTTTTCCCTTTTCAAGGAACGGTCGCATGAGGCCTTGCTTTGGCACAGCTGCTGGCACAGACGCTGGTGCATCACGGCACATGGCTAGGAGTTGCCGCGAACGAGCGCTGTCGATGCTCGCAAGCACCAATTGCAGGCCTTCAAATGTCAAGTGAATGTGTGAATTTTGCCTTGAACGATGCACCATTTTGACATGGCTGGTGGTAAAGTCGGGGTGTGTCTTGGTCATCTGGGCCAGTTTTCGGCGGCCACTGTGCTTACGAGCGTACAGATGCGGCCACACCTTTTCGTAGAACACAGCGTGAGTGGTTGCCGGTGCAAGCTTAGCCGCCCGAATAAGCGCCAACAGTTGCGTTGCTGAGCTGCTTTCAACGGCCATTTCATCTTGAAGCGACATTTTCAAATAGTGCAGATTCGGATATTTTTTTTTAATGCATTTTTTTTTGAAAATTGTGCATATTTATATATATAAAATGGCTGAAGAGGATGTGCTGCAGGTTGCTCTGAATGATGCAGTGGCGGAGGTTTGCACAAACACGGACGACAGCGAAGGGCACTCCGAACAGGTGATGCCGATTGTGACTGCATCTTCGCCACGTGTGATAAAGGCGATTGCTGCCTACGTTACTGCTGACAAGAAGTTTAAAGGAAACGAAAAGGATCTTATTTCGAAGTGCTATCAGCGGGTTTTTGGACTGCGTGTGCTTTTCAGTGCATCGATGACGTACCTGCAAGTTCGTGTGCAAACGGATAAGCTGCCAGACACTGCAACACTTGCGCAGCAGTGCAAGGATCATGCTAAGGAGGAAAAGGTTGCAAAGAAAGCACTCAAGGCGGCCGAGGACAAAGTAACGGCAGCAGAGCAGTCGCTCAAACGAGCACGAGCAGCCATTGCTGAATACAAGGAGGACGTGTCAAAGAAGACTAAACTTGCAGCTACCACGAAGAGTGCCAGCATGTTGCAACGGTGCGCCACTGGCGACTGCACCACCAAAGAAATGCAGGCTGTTTCGGCAACATACGGTGTGCCGGTCACTGACCATTCGCAGCTCATTCAGTACGGGTTTGACACCATTGTAAATGCCAAGTGAGTGATTCTTATCGGCATGCGACCACTGCAATTATACTGATGATTCCTAACACATAAACGGTGCTCATGGTTGCTGTTACGGCGGTACGTGTTCGACTTTGCTTTGCGGCTGCTGTGCTTGGCACTGCGTGTATATTATCCCATACACTGAATTTAGCATCGGCACAATTTACCATCTGACGAGGGTACACGTGTTGCACGTAGGTGCTTGTGAGTGACGTGTTTGTGGTCCAACGGAACGTGGTGTTCGCGTGTTGCCACGGTCCGTTCACCGCTTGAGGGCAGCACACACTTGCATTGGCTGAGGCATTAAAGGATGCGAGTGGGTACATGCATTGCACCGCCACATTCATAGCAAAACCGTCACATGCTGCATCTATGCCATTGCCGTCAACTAGCAAATCGCACAGCATACACTCGCGATCGGCTTCGGTGGTCAGTGGTGTTTTCTCAAAGAGCAATGATTCTCTGCACGGTGGTGTCGCTGCCTCACACGCCGATAATTGATGGCTGCCGTTAAACATGTTTATGTTGTTGGGTAAGTGAGCCAGCACATTCGCCAACCACTGGGCACGTTGATGTTCGGTGGCATCTGAATTGATTAAGTGTTCAAGTTTACGCAATTCGTTCTGCTGTTCCTCCGAAGTCCATGCAGAGTGTGTGATGTGGATAGTAGGCCAGCCTGGTGCACTTGTATTTAGGTTCCGAATGATACTGGCCACTTGGAATTCGTTCTCTTTGCATGCACCAAGTTCGATGCACACGTTTGGTGAAATGGCAGAGCCATTGATTTCCAGAATGCGGTCGGCAGGGCAGTGGGTGTGAGCGATGCACGTGCTGCCCTCAAAGTTGTTGTTAGTTTGGTAGTGGCCTTCTGGACAAGCGACACAGAGATGGTTTTGTACAAAAAAGCCTTGGTTGCATTGCGTTGGTGTGGAGGTCCATTGTGTGTACTCGGCGGTGCAGTTTGTATTATTGTCAAGCGCTTGGCGCTGCGGATAAAACGCGGCGGTCAAATTGGCAGGGTTGGTCCATTCATACAGTGCTGTGCTGCTGTTGAACGTTGCCGGGCCTATTTGCTGCTGTTTGCAACATGCATTTGACGAGGCCGAACCCGCAAACGATGCCTCGGGATACAAACACTGGATATTTGGGTATGAGTTAGTGCCACACGTCGACTCGGTTAGCGGTGTACAGTAGTCACAACCACGATCGGACGTGGGTGTGGGGGCCACCGCTTCTATCTTGAACATTGGTGCACACTCGGTGAGTTCCACACATGCCACAGCCGTGTGCGAGCCGTTGAAGCGGTCGTATTCACTTTGGTCGTTTGTCAGCGTGGCAAGGATTGTGTTCAGCCAATTGCTGTAGTTGGTGGATTCACTATCGTCGCGAATTAGAGCACCCAACAATGCCAAGTGGGTTGCATTCCATTTGCCACTAGCATGACTCACACGAATTGTAACATTATGATCATGCCACGGCGGATCGGTGTCATGCCATCCGCCTTCGGTCCAATTGGCGATTGCGTACTCGTTCGTGTTGCACGATGTGTGTTGTTCCACGCATACGTTGGGAGTGCTCGCAGTGCCGTTTATTTCAAACAGCAAACGTGATGTGTTGCATGGAGATTGAGCTATGCACGGTTCAACCGTGTTATTGAGTGGTTGGTAGTATCCATCGGCGCATTGCACACACGTATTGTTGGTTACAACATATTCATGGCCTGGGCCGCACAAGCGTATTGTGGACGTGGACGTGGACGTGGACGTGGACGTGGACGTGGACGTAGACGTGGAGGTGGTGCTGGTGGTGCTTGTTGTTGTGGGCGTAGGCATTGAGGGGGCAGGGTACGCCCAAATACAGTTCACTCTAAATGAGGTGCCATCTGCTTTAGGAAAATCGTGGTAGTCGGTGGCATTATCGTGACATGCGATTAAATTGCCACTGGATCGTTCGATATTAAGGAGGCCATCACAAGTATGAGGGTGGGAGTGGCACGATCTATAATAGTGCAAGGTATTAGAAGAAAAGTGAGTTGGTTGATCCACATCGGGGAAAGTGTAGTGCAAGTTGACTCGCGGACAGCTGTCGTACGTTGGCAGCGCTTCGCTGCAACAGTTTTCATTAGTTGCGACTTTTTTGTAGGCACATGTTCGTATGTAGGTGCTATAATTGGTGCCGGCGCAGTGGGTATTCAATATATCATAACAAATGGCAGACATTGCCATCACGACAAACGGGGTGTAGGCAAACATGTTTACCACATTATTGCTACAGCGACAAGCTCTGCATATACTTAAATGCGGCTAAATTGCGATGTTTGCAATGGCGTATAAACCCTCTCATCATACACAGAATAAAATCAACATGCCAAAAAGGCCACATATTGCAATCGACGACGGCAACACCCAACCATCACAAAAAGCACGTAGCGCTGGGTTCGTGGACATGTGCCTGACCACCGACACGGGCATCAAATATTGCGTACCGTGTAAACTCAATGCGCGTGTAGAATCCGAAGGCCTGAAGTATCCGAAGCTGTTTCAACAACTTCAGACACGGCCAACAAGCAACCAACCCAACCCATTAAACGCAAACGATTTAGAAGCTTTGCAGGCGTTTGTGACCAAGTTCAACGGAGCCGATACACGTATGGATTCTCTCTACAAAACGTTCGTACAAAACCCTGAACAATCCGTTAACATATCGGCCTGGGGTTTTAAACCTATTCACACCGACAACGCACTGGGCCCAATTCGGATCATACCACTCTACGATGAAAAAGTTTGCAAGTACTTTCACGGCTTAATTAAGGACTATAAAAACACTTCTACTGTTCAAGATCGTGATTCTAGCGTTCCCAATTACGGCATACAGAAGTTACAGCGCATTAACTGGCGAATCGAACACCTGTTCATTAAACAGGAAGTCGACTATGGATTCTTCAGCAAAACTGTTACAAACGTGCGTCCAATAGGGTATCAAGTGGTTCAACAATGCAACAACAGCGAGAACTACATCATGGTCCAGATTTTGCAGAACGGAGACATAGATTACTTCATTAAGTACTCAGACGAAGATCAATGGCACCACATGCATATTATGGCTACGCCAGACTCTGAATAATTTTATTGAAAATTTCTAGGTGGATGTGTAAATCTCTCTACCCCCATCCCAATGATTTTTGTAAATGGGTTGTGGACATTTGGGCACGAGGATTAATGGGGGAAATGAAAAAAACAAAATCTCATTTGAGACATTATTCCTCGTGCCCAAATGTCCACAACCCAAACCCAAAAGGGGGGGTGGGGGTCTGGAGATTCAAAAAAAAACTAAAAAAATTCAATAAAATTATTTTTGCATTAAATGCACGTTTAAAAAAAAATGTGGTCCGAGTTGTATGACTTCATCACCACCGAGTGCATGCCAGTGCCTGAACCAACACAGAGCAGGAGCAACACGTCTGAACCGGAACCAACACAGAGCAGGAGCAACACGTCTGAACCGGAACCATCACGGAGCTGCAAGGTGTGTAAACAACAACTCCAGCGGCATCAATTTCCAAGCAACACCCAGTTTAAGAAATGTGGCGTGTGCACAGCGTGCACGTGTGTGTACTGTGGAGGCAATGGCCAGGCCATGACCAAGGAGCATTTGCTGCCAAAATCAGTTGGAGGCACGGTGATCGTGCCGGCCTGCCATGATTGCAACCAGGCACGTGGTAGGTCCGGCTCATATAAGCCGTTCATTCGCTACATTAAGAAAAACAATGCCGTCTGGGCCAAGGCGGTAACGACGGCAACCAACCCAAATGCAAGCGTCGCAGAGTACATTGAAGGCGAAGATGGTCTATCAACCATCACTCTGCTCGCACTCATGCAGAGCAATTCATAGTAAACCCATTAAAACAATGTTTTGTCTACAGCGCGCTTTACGCCTTTGTTTTTGCAAGCTTTATTCATTCAATGCACTCGTCGCCACTCACACGTCGCCTCAAAACAATGTTTTGTCTACAAATGCAGCACGAAGTGTAGCATCGATACCTTTCTTATTTGGCATTGGCGAGATGGTAATAAGAGCCCACAGTGCTGCTTCAAGTGCGTTTCCTAACCCATCGCCTAAAACCCAATTTTCGCCATTTTTTTTTGTTAAAAGCTCAACTTTGTGTCGTTTTTGTTTATGCCACGCTTGCACTCGCTTCGCTCGCCTTTGTTTTTGCAAGCTTTATTCATTCAATGCACTCGTCGCCACTCACACGTCGCCTCACATGCCATTAGCAGCTGCAGCCTTTGCTTGCAGTGTTTTGTAGAGCGGCACTTGTGCATCTGTGGGAAATGAGAGCAAGGCCTGTGCTGGATTAAGCAGGTCGTCAATCACCGAGTCGGTATCAATGGCTGTCACCACGAGCGTTTCCGCGCTTCGGCGCCGTGGGTTGAGCATGGTAACGGTGGGAGCGTTCAGCTTTCGAATGACATGGGTTTCGTATGGTTGCGTGGACCGATGCGAAATGCCCATGTTAACCACGCCACCTGGTGCAATTTCGCCCGACACTGCCATGACGGTATCCCAGAGACGACAGATGGCAGCTTGTCGGCCTTCTCGTGATGGCGGTTGCACTGCAGGCAATGCCAGGCCGTATTGCTTCTTGAGCGCGTGGTTGATGTACGGCAGCAAGATCTCTGTTTTCATTCGGATAACGTTTACAAGTCGAACCGGAATTTTCCATGGTCGTGCTGGCGGTTCTGTGATGATGCCAACTGCTGCCATTTGGTCGGCTTTCCATTCAGGGGTCATGTCATCGTCATGCGTGATGTTGTAATCAGGAAACAATGAGTTGTGATCGCATGGTCCGCCTCGGCCCACACGAGTGGCACCCATTCGTTCAGAGTCGACAATTGTAATGCCTTCCGTGTTCAGAATGTCTGGCTGTTCGTCTCTGTTGCGGAATTGCATCACGCCAGCAGCTTCCCAAATGCAGAAGGCTCTTGTGGTTGCTTCGGCCGACAACTGTGCACGTCGGAGAATGGCCGAATCGTCAAACCGATTTGCTGATTGCGTGTGTCGATTCAACAACACTTCTTTTACCTGTCTTGGAAACACGATCCACTCCTCGTCCATGTCCACGTACCACCCTCGAAGTTGCTGTGCGTTTGTAACTTCTGCAATGACCTCTTTAGCAAAGAAGTCCATCAACACTTTCTGTGCACGTGTCATGGACGCTGCATCGGTGCCGCCAATCAAGTTTTTATGGATGGCCATGTGACCCTGATGCTCGCCCCGCTTGTTGACGATCGTGACTTCGGCGACGTTTGAGGAGCCTTGCGGTCGAGATAACTGCCGTACAATGTCTGCCACAATGCCAGTGGCGGCTTTCAGTTCGCTTGTTGCGGACGTCAACTCTTCAATGGTCTTCTTAGATGTGATGTAATGATCGGGCCCATGCAGTTGTAAGTCAAGCATTCCTCCCGGCAGCATGAGTATCGATTCTTTAAGAGTGCCAACCACTACCGCCTTTTCATGATCGTTGTCTGTATTTTTTTCCAGACCAACGTATGCTGACATCAGATCTTGCATGAGAAGCAGTGGATTTGCCATTGCGTAGTCCACAATGGAGGGAGGCTTTGTGGCATCAGGCAGACGATCGTATTCAGCGACAAGGCGTGCATTCATGTACCCCCTTGCCATTCGAGTCACGCTGATCAACTGCCGTGGTGCTGGTGCGTACGAGCTGCCTAGCGTCTTTTTGGCAAGGCCAAACCAAATGGCCGACATCACGGTGACGGTCTTGAAGTGCAAGCATTGTTGAATCTTGTAAATCTCTGAATGTACAGCCCAGATGTACTGAAACACTTTGACGGCGGTGCAGTAATCTTGCGTGTCGTCTGGAATCGTGGAAAGCTCTTGCCGTGTTCGGCCGCTGTTTTGAGCGCCACTGCAATAGATTGAAATCATCCGGCTCTTAAAATTGTCAACCGGGCAACTGTTTGTTGCTGTCACCTGCATGGTCCGTCGGTCTGACTTGGTAACCTCGTTGTGCGTGATTTCGCCAGGGCGTGTGGCCAGTTGCAACCGTTCATGCACATGATAGCCTCGACTCCACGACGTTAGCCAATCAGTGCCAAGACTGTCGGCGTTTTCAACCCCAATCTTAAGTTCGTCTTGCAGTTGCACGCCAACTTGACCGTTTGCAGTCATGGCTCGTTTGGAATGTGTATCCCGACAGACGCACGCCGCAGACAAAATGAGCACATTCACCACCAGTTCCATGATGGCACTTTTGCCAGAGTCTGGCGGCCCGAACAAGCATACCACTGGCTGTGGACAATTAGTGACAGGCATCAACGCCGTGAGTGTGCCATGCCAAATGAATGAGGCCACTGATGCTTGAGCCTGTGTTAAATGCAGCGGACCCTGCAGCAATGTAGCCATCACACACTGCAATGAATTGCCAGCATTCATGCCTGGCAGGTTCAACCGAAGCAGCCGTTGCGCCTCACGTGTCACCACGTCGGGCTGGGCACGATTAAACGCTCGAAGCAATGTGGTCGACTCCCGGGAAACATTAAAGTAGACTTCCACAAAGCCATCTTTTGGATCTCCCGAAAACAACTGATCCATGCGTCGAATCACATCAGCACGCCACGTGCTCATTTGACTTGGCGTTATACGGCCTTGTGCCAGCGCTTTGCACATTCGGTGGTATTCGTGGCTGATGCCACCAGAAAGTCGATCAAGACCCGGGTACATTTCGCCTAGAATTTGATCAGACTTTGTCACTTGGAGGTCAGGGTCACGTGTATCGTTGGCGGACAGCATTTCAATGGGAGTGTAGTAGCTTGGGTCGTGGCCAATGCCATGACCATGTGGTGCATGCTCAGCGCCTTGCGTCATCCATATTTTTTTCAACTCTTCAAACGGCAAGTCTCGATAATGTGCTGGCATGAATGTGCCGTTGATGGCGTGCATGCTCTCCATCTTCCGGTGCAATTCCTCGGTAGTCATTCGTAAACTGGCCGCTGGCAGTGCATAATTGTACACGAGGTTGTTCACATTGTCTTCCATGCCGGGCCAGCCCGACCGAATCACAACAACTAATCCTAGTTCTGAACAAATGGGCGGAAAGCTGAAAACGTGGTTGTGCCAGTAGTTTGCAAGATCGAGTTGCTCAGCGGCAATGCCTTCGAACCGAGCGGTGCCTCGCGAAAAGCCATCCGTGATGTCGAACAGCCGGAGGATGTTGTTGGGCGCCAGGTTTGCGTAGAAAGAGTCAAATGCATCAGTGACTATATCGTCCGACTCGTCAGCACTCTCATCATCATCTGATGAATCAAGTGCACCATTTCCGTCTAAGAAACCAGTATTTGGTGGTGCACTAAAATCTATCGACGAAAATTGGGCGTTCGAGGCTCCGCCTCGAGACGTGGCAATGTATTGCAACAGCGCCGCCTCTGAATCAATTTTGTTGTGATCGAGGACAAGGTTGTTCATTCGTGACCGATTCTCTTGCAAATCTATAGCATCGGTTTCTCGAGAGAGACGTGCTCGCTTGTTTGGCCGGCCGTTTGCAGTGGGTTCTTCAGCAACGGTCGTTAATTTCATGGCCATGTGTGTGGACATGTTTCGAGCGTCCATCTCGGTGAGCGGCACAAACACTCGATAGAAACGAGTGATGGTCACCACACCTTCCTTCACCAGCTCAAAATCTGGCATGGTCTCTATGTACACGGTCACATTAGCAGTGTCGGCACACGAAAGAAGCCACAAGAATGTGTTTAAAATTCGCACCTTATCAGGGTCGCGGTAGCAGTCCATCCAGCAGCCGCGCGTGGAGTCAGGAAAGAGCATCCATGCAGGCAGTGGCATTGTAAGCACGCAGGCAATGCCGGTGACCGGTGGCAAGGACGTGGCCGGCAATGGCATGAAGAGAACCATTTTTTTGTGCCAGCAAAAAAATGGTTGCCGTTTTGGTTCTAAAAGTAACGGCTATTTATGCAGCCATTGTTTTAATCGCAAATATTTGAATAAATAAAGTCGGCTCAAAATATGAAAACGTTTTTGCACCGGCGTCATTTCATACAATCAATTCATCATGGAGAAAGCAGGCAAACCATGGCAAGTACAGGACAACGAAGACGATGAGTCTGTTGCAAGCTCGGATTCTGAAGATCTTGGATCCACATCTGAAGAAGAGTCAGCATCTGACGATGCCGACGAAGACGAATGCGCCAACGCTTCGGCCGAGGAGGCAGTTACCGTCGCCGAACAGCCCCTGGCAGAGGTGCAAAAACCCAAAAAAAAAATGCATTTTTTTTCGTTTCAGCCCGATGGTGATTCTGCCAAACCTCTTTGCGCTGGGCCATTTACTTTTGCCCGAAAGCCAATTGTTGTGCCTCCTGCCATCACCGAAACGGAACTGCTTGCCAACAACGAGAAGTACACGGCTGTCACCGATGGCCAAGGAAATGTGTGGCGAGGCATCGTGCACAAAACCAAAAAGTGCTTCATTTTAGACACGGCGGCCAAGGACAAGGCGGCCATCCTCAAGTGTGTGCCACGGCACCAGAACATGTTTGCCAAGACTACTACCAAAGAATCGTGCAACTACAACCGCACCCCTTCGGTCATGCCTAACGAGAAGGTGCAGCGTGAGTATGCACTCGACAAGGGCGCCCAAATCGTGCATTCTACCGCACTGGCTGTAGAGTTGCGGGAAAAGAAAATCCCACGGCCTGCAAAACGCAATGCTGACTTGACTCACGTGGACCCACAAAAGAAGCGAAAGGTTGTGGTCCCTGCCGCCGTCGACCCAGCCATCTTTGCCAGTGCTATCGAAACGTTGCCAGCAGTGCTTCCCGCAGAACAGGCTCGAGGTTTTCTTGACACGATTGCAACTGCCATGTTTACTGCAGCCAAAGCCTACCTTGACGCAAATCCAAAATAAACGTTTTTGTCTTGCCTTTATTATATGCGCTAGCGACTTATGCGAGTGTACGCTGCACCTTCACATGACTGAAGTCGTGCGTACAATAGCCAACCATGTTAGGGCAGAATACAGTCACTGCGGTGTGGAGGTGGGTGCTACTGGCGAACGTTCGCTCACACTGCTTTTGCCAGCATCACTGCAAGTGTCGGAATTATGCTCAGACTTGTGGAATTTGTTTAACGCAACGTGCGAATTGAAGCAAGATCAGCACAGCACAGGCAGCGCACTTGTCGTGTGGGTGGATACAGCAAGCCAGCACAACGACCCCACCACCTACACTGTTGCGGCAAAACGCTCGTCTCGAATGTGTTGCAATTCATTCGCTGCTTTTATTCCAATAGTTATGGCTGCGGCAATGCACATTATGGTAAATGAGATGTACATACACGACGCCAACGCTACTGAGACTCGCTGGTGGCATGCCATCTACAATGTGTCCTCCATCTTAGCATGATTTCAGGCGAGAATTCGCCAAATCACATGCGTATCGTATCCATTCCCGGTGCGAAGCTGAGCCTGGTTTTGTATGCCACACACTTGGTTCAATTGAATTTCGCGGACAACTCATGTTCCAAAACAACTTAAGATCGTGCATCGTGAGCAATGGGCTAGCAATGAATGTGCTATGCACACTTTTAATCTTGGCAATCAGATGTCTTCGAGTGTTCCGTTCAAGTTGCAGACCGGCAAACATAGGCTTGTTTAACGCGATGCAGCGAGCGTGGTTCACATTGCTTGCCAACAAACAAAACTTGCAGTGTTTTTGTGCTCGCAGCCGACGAACCAGACAGTGGGCAACATACTGATGAAGCAGTGTCGACAGCATGGCATGCAGTTCCAGTTTGGTGACAGTCGAATGGTCCAGCATACGAACAGGTTCCGAATAAGGCTCCAAACTCACAAATGAATCAATCGATTGGGTCAAAGCAAGCCATCGGCCCGTAATTAAGACTGCCAACTTGCCGCCAGTAGTTACACCAATCGCTGAAACATCACGTATGCGGACGGCAATCTGCTCTAAAGCGGGATTTCGATAGCATGCTCGACTCATTTGCGACGCCTCTTCTTGTTGGGAGGTTTAATACAGTGTGTGATGTCTCGAAGCACTTTTGCCGACGTGCGATGGTACACAAGCGTGTGGATGTGCAAAATCAGCTCCGGGGTGGAAAATTGCGGCCAGGTTGATGGATACGGCAAGTCTTTTTGCGTGATGGCAATTGCTATAGAAGCAATAGCCTTCGCCGATGCAAAGTTGTTACTCGAAGGCCGAGGGGTTTTTTTGGGTTGTGTTGGATACACAAGCTTCAGAATTGCGTTGTACTGAGTACTCATTGGCCTCAAAGTGTGAGTATATACGGCCTTGCATTTGTATTAAATAACGAATAATTAATTAATATGGACCCGGTATGCATGCATGCACACAGCGTTTGGGTCAGCTCGCATTCGAACCGAAAAGTGTGGCTGCTCGCCACACCCATTCAACGCGCAGCCGTTCGTGCGTTTGCATCGAATGCAGCACAGTTCACAGGCCAAGGCCACCCGCCGTGTGGCCTAATGACGCTCGGCATATACCAACAACAATGCACCGTGCTCTACGACGGGACGTTCCACATTCGTGGAAAGCATGGCGGTGTACGGAATGTTTTGATCGTGCCGCGACCAGGGGAGACAGACGGGAACTTTGCAGCCATCCATATGTCCAGCATATAATTTTATTGATTTTACTCATTTTTTTTTGATTCTCTAGA
>Ga0315321_10003584_pt1 | contig 12041 bp, 9 predicted proteins | sample M180m21515metaG_FD_203464 | JGI IMG/M metagenome (GOLD analysis project Ga0315321, IMG submission 203464) | Ammonia-oxidizing marine archaeal communities from Monterey Bay, California, United States - M1 80m 21515 | ecosystem: Environmental > Aquatic > Marine > Intertidal zone | place: USA... | reverse complement strand
ATTTCTGCCCGTTGTGTTTCCAGGTTTCAGTTGGAAAAACCTGCATGGTGGAAAACTTGATGACATTCCAAGGCTGAAAGGCGAATTCCTGTGGACGCAGATAACTGCGGCAAAGCAAATCGGGGCAAAGATGCTGTATGTTGCAATGTTTGATGAAGTTGATGAAGGAACTGCAATATTCAAATGCAGCAATGATCCGCCCGTCGGTGAAAATGTTTCTTTTCTGACTTACGACGGGTTGCCGACCGATTATTACCTGCGAGTGACTGGACAGGGCGGCAGGATGCTGAGAGGACAAATTCCAGACGATAGTCCATTGCCGCCAGTTGTTCCTGCTCCTTAACGAACGCGACGCCGTATGAATGTCCCAGGGATGCTGTTTGAAGTGAATGACCTTGTGCGTCATGTCCGGCCAGTCCCTGCTGCGAGTGCACACTGACGGATGGAAGTCAGAAACCGAAATTACAAATTAGAAGACTGAGATACAGATGAAAGCGATGACACTTGTCGGGAAGAAGGTTCCTCTTGAACTGCAGCAACGGGAGGATCTGAAGCCGGGCGTCGGGCAGGTGGTCGTAAGGCTCAATACCGCAGCACTGAATCGTCGCGATTACTGGATCACGGTGGGTTTGTACCCGGGGATCAAGACGCCTGTTGTGTTGGGGTCTGATGGCGCTGGTGTTGTTTCCGCTTGCGGTGATGGCATCGATCGTGGCTGGGAAGGACAGGAAGTGATTTTGAATCCGGGTATTGGTTGGGGAAGTGATCCGGCAGTGCAGAGCGAGCAGTTTCACATCCTCGGCTTGCCTGAGGACGGTACCTTTGCATCCGAAGTCGTTGTGCCTGTGGAACAACTGCATCGCAAGCCACAGTGTTTGACATGGGAAGAATCAGCCGCCATTCCCTTGGCCGGCACAACAGCTTATCGAGCGCTGTTCGCACAAGGCAACGCAAAGCCTGGTGACAGGATTCTGATCACTGGCATTGGGGGAGGAGTGGCTACGTTTGCACTCCAGTTCGCAACCGCGATTGGAGCAGAAGTGTGGGTGACTTCATCGTCGACAGTAAAGATTGACCGGGCAGTCAGTTTGGGAGCCAAAGGCGGGTTTGATTATCGCGAGGAGGGATGGGAGAAACGTTTTGCCGCAAAGGTGGGGGCACCCGATTTGATCATCGATAGTGCTGGTGGCTCTGGCTACGGTGGTTTGATGGGGCTTGCTGCACCCGGTGGTCGTATCATCAATTACGGGTCGACAGCCGGCGCTCCGGAATCGATTGACATGTTCAAGCTGTTTTGGAAGCAGTTGCGTCTGCAAGGATCAACCATGGGGTCGCCTGACGACTTTAGCGGTATGGTGGACTTGGTTGAGAAGTATCAGATCAAGCCGGTGATCGATGCTGTCTATTCGCTCGACGATACCAATCAGGCGATTGAACAAATGCGGTCATCACCGCAGTTTGGTAAGTACGTGCTCAAGATTGCCTGATTCCGTCTACCGACAGGCTTCGTTCAGCCTTGATCATTTGCAAACATTCGGGTGACTGCCGGTTTCTGGATCTTGCCCATGGCATTGCGTGGCAGTTCTTTCACGATTTTCAGTTGCTTGGGGATCTTGTAGGGAGACATGCAGTCCCGGCACCATGTCTTGAGTTGTTCCAGATTCAATTCTGAGTCTGATTTCAGAACACAGGCGACTGCTACTGACTCACCCCAAGTGTCATCTGCAACACCCACGACGGCGCATTGCTCAATGACGTCGTGGTCCAATAATACTGACTCGATCTCCAAGGCTGATAACTTGTACCCTCCACTCTTGATGATATCGACAGACTGACGCCCCATGATGCGAAAGTAACCTGATTCGATGACTGCGATGTCGCCTGTGCGAAACCAGCCATCATCGAAAGAGTCTGTGGTTGCATCTGGTTTGTTCCAGTATTCAAGGAACACGCAGGGACCTTGCACTTGTATCTCACCCGACGTGCCATCGGTTTGGATGAGTTCTCCGGTTTCACTTTTTAGGCGGATATCCACATTGGGAAGCGGTTGCCCAACCGCACCCGGTCTGCGTTCGCCTGTGTACGGATTGGACAGGGCCATGCCGATTTCCGTCATGCCGTAACGTTCCAGCAGGGCTTGTCCGGTCAGGCTGGTCCACTCCTCGTGCACACTTGCCGGAAGCGCTGCAGAACCTGATACCATCAGACGCATTTCAGCAAAGCCTTGCACGATGCCATGGCATTGATCCTCAGGCATGCCTTGCAGCAACTGGATCAACTTGACGTATATGGTTGGCACCGCCATGAAAACGCTGTACCGGTTCTTGGCCACTTGTTCGAGAATTACGTCCGCATCAAAGTGGCGGAATGTGTCAACCGTGGCACCTGACCACAGACCGCATGACAGCACATTGATAATTCCGTGAATGTGATGAAGCGGCAGGAAAAGCGGAATCACGTCACTGTCTCGCCACTTCCACGCAGTTACCAGGGCTTCAATTTGCGATTGAACATTCGCGTGCGTTGAGACCACGCCTTTAGGTTTGTTGGTTGTTCCGCTTGTGTAAAGAATCATCGCCCGACGATCGGGTTGAATCGTCGGCAATGTTTTAGGCTCACTGTCCGGGATTTGATTAACCACCGTGAGTGATAGTCCCAGTCGTTGACAGAGAGGTGCCAGTTTTGCGCTGAACTCTGCATTGGTTATTATGCGCTGTGCGTCTGAATCAGTGATCGTGTATTCAAGTTCGGGTTCCGTTGCAGAAAGACTGAGCGGCACTGCAACACCGCCTGCTCGCCAAATTCCCCACTGGACTGATACGTAGTCGAATCCGGCAGGAATCAGATAGGCAACTCGTGACTCCTGCAGATCGTCGGCACTACCTAAAATGGATGATGCAACGACTGCCGAGCGGTGCAGCAATTGTTGGTAGGTGTACTCTGTCTGTTCTTGGCAAATCGCAACAGAATCGCCGTGCGATTCGGCGAGTGAAATCAGTTTCATTGATACTTGCGTTTTCTATGTTTTGTATCGAAGTGATCGAACGCTGAGGGCAACAATTAGGAAGGTGTCAGGTGAGCAATTTAACGATCATGAAGATCAAGGAAGGCCCGAGCAAACATCCCAGTCCCGTGTAAAAGGTAGCTGTCATGGCACCGTAGGGAACAAGCTTTTCATCAGTTGCGGCCAAGCCGGCCGCGACTCCACTGGTAGTTCCCATCAAGCCTCCGAAAATCAATGCCGAACGCGGATTATCCAAGCCGATTCGCGACGCAACCAAGGGAGTCAGGATCATGACCAGAATCGATTTGACCAAACCAGCGGCGAGACTCAAAGCGATGACTTCGCTGCTTGCGTTCAAGGCTGTTCCGGTAACGGGGCCCACAATGTAGGTCGCCGCCCCTGCTCCGATGGTGGTGATGCTCTCGGCGTCGCGATAGCCGAATGCATACGCCACCAGTCCCCCGATCAGAAACGAGACGAAGATTCCTAGTGTGAGTGCAATGATTCCGCTGAGGCCGGTGGCGATGAATTCCTGCAAGCGAACTCCGAATGCAGTGGCCACAATTGCGAGGTCGCGGAACATGCTGCCACCAAGAAGTCCGACACCCGCGAGCAACGGAACATCCGCAAGTCCTTTGCCACCACCTGTGCTTATTCCACCCAGATAAGCCAAGGCCAGACCAAGGAAAATCGCGATCGCGGAGGCGTGGATTCTTCCATGCGTGAGTGTTCGGGATAGGAAGCTGGAAGTCCAAAGAATTGCACCCACCATGAACAAGGCTGTGATCAGCGAGTTTTCTTCCAGCAGAACGATCAACGAATGCTTGCCCAGTAGCATGGATTCCCAGTCCGGCAGGTAGTTCATGGTTGGTCTCCCGGCGGTAACTCAGTTTGGTCAGTAGCGTTGCCACCGATTTTGCTAAGTACCGGGACCAATGCCAGGCAGGCTACCACTGTGGTAGCACCCGCAATTAACGCCAGCCAACCACCGGTCGCAGCTTTGACCACGTTTTGGCTGGCAGCCATGGCGACCACAATGGGGATGTAAATCGAACTCCAGAACAGGACGCCTTGTTGAGTGGGTAGCGGCAAGCGGTTGCGACGGCGCAGCCAGTCGGACAGCACAATCAAAAGCAGCATGGCAATTCCAACACCACCCACGTTGTTGCCAACTCCTAGCATCGTGCCAAGGACTTGCCCGATGACCAGACCAACCAACATGCAGAATGCCAGCAGAGCGGTTCCATAGATCACCATCGTTGAAACCTATTGCTGTTGGTTTTTTTCGCAGTCATCGTCCGCAGGAACAGGTGGTCCCACAATATCCACGGGATGCGTGTAGAGATAACGCCAAACTGCTTCGTGCATGTATTTGCCGTCTTTGTTTTTGAAGGCACGGCTGCCTGGTTGCACGCTGCTGTGCGCAATCTTTTCATTCCCACCGACATCAAAGTCAGTGATCAAACGGCGTGTGTTCTGATAGGGCGGTTTGGCTTGGTCGACATTCACGATCGGGCCAAACTGATTCATTCCCAAGAGTTCCCAGCTACGGCAATAGTGATCTGCTTTCCAGCCACCATCAAGAACATGTGAAAATCCAAAGTAGCGATTCGCAGGTGTGGCTGACGGCAGGGCCTGCCAAGCCTGATATTGATCACGTGGACCACACAACGCCACAACTCGACTGACTTTGACATACTTGGCAAAGCGGGCAGCAGTGGTTGATCCATGGGAACTGCCGGACACAATCACTTTTTCCCAGTTCAGGCCAGTTTGGTCGGCATTCAAGAATTGACCCCAGTTGCCCTCAGGATTGCTGCGTTGAAGCCACTTCACAAACTGAAATGCACGTTCCATCATCCCATCGGGCTTGGGAATGCTGACCTCATCGCTGAAGTCCTGGCCAGTCGCCGCCTCCAAGCGAATATTGCCGCGACAGTGGGGACCAACAGGTTTCTCCTTGCAGCAGATCGAAAACCATGATCTGGCATATTGCACCTGAATCGCATGCAGGCCGTAATCAGCCAAGCGATCAAACAACCCGCGATTGTGACTCATCAGCCAAATGACAAGCTTTCCTCGCTGAGGCACGGAAGTGTCAACAATCGCGTTCTGGATATCGGCAGGTCTACCGCTGGCAGTTTCGAGAAGGAAATTGATTTCCGGATGCGACTTGACGCGAGGGTCGATTTCACTTGCCCTTGCGCTGAGTTCGTAACGCTGAGGTTTGGGCGTGACCTGTTGAGCCGACGTGATGCTCATGCATGCTGATAGCGACATGAGGGCGAGGCACGACGGAATAGAAAATTGGATTTTTGACATCATCCTCGGGTTCTTTACTGGAGTCTTCACTGCGGGGCGCAAGGTTTGTGAGTGATTTTGGGCTAACACGCTGCTGATTGGCTGTCGTTTCTTGCTTCGGCACTTTTGAGCTTCGGCACTTTTGAGCTTCAGGGACGTCCCAGCATGAGTGATCAGGGGCGGTATTGTAGCGTGGTCAGTATTGTAACGTAGGTGAGCAAATTGATGCGTTGCTTGGCGAATTCATGAGGGGCGTCGCACTCTCGTTCCATCTTGCCGTCAGGATTCGCTATTCTGCTTGCCAGCGGTGCTGTTTGGGATTCATAACCTCTGCCCCGCTTTTCGATCAGCTTTCTGCTTGTTGATTCACGCGGTTTTCCGATCAGCTATGCTCTCCGTCCCAAGCCCTCCCCGTCTTACCATCAGCAGGAATCAAACGATGGCTCATGTTCACCCTAATCGTCTCTCTGTGCATGCGCTAGCAAAGTTGTTGATTCTGACTTTCTGGTTTGGTTTGTGTGCGACTCAGAGCATCGCTCAAACGTTGAAGCAGGTATCTTTGCCAGAAGTTCGCGTGACCAATGTGCGTCGGGTGTTCCACAATGGAGAACACAATGCTTTTACCGACTTGATTCGTTTTCAGGATCGCTATTTTCTGACGTTTCGAAGTTGCCCCGATGGCCACATGGTCCACCCCACTGCATCGATCATCGTTCTTGAGAGTCAGGACTTGAAGAAGTGGGAACAGGTCCATCAGTTTTCAGTGCCCATGCGTGACACGAGAGATCCACACTTCCTCGAATTCAAAGAGCGACTCTTTGTTTACACAGGGACTTGGTACAGCGGAGAAACGACGCTGCCACGCAGCGAGTATGACCTGAATAAACATTTGGGATACGCCGTTTGGTCAGACGACGGGAAAAAGTGGCATGGCCCAAGAATGTTGGAAGGTACCTTTGGACATTACATCTGGAAGGCAGCTGAGTACGGTGGAAAAGCTTACCTGTGCGGTCGGCGCAAACACCAATTTGATGTGCGACCACGTGGTGAGGGGCCGGAGGTCGAGTCAGCCATGTTGGTTAGCGACGATGGACTTGTTTGGAAAACAGCCTCGCTATTTCAAGAGCAGCGTGGGGATGAAACGGTGTTCCAGTTTCAAGATGGTGGCAGTGTGCTTGCGATCGGACGACGCGGTAGTGACAAAGCACAAATCTTAAGATCAAAACCACCTTACGCAGAATGGAAGCGTAGGGAGTTGGATCGATACATTGGCGGACCGATGTTAGTGCCTTGGGGTAATCGCTGGGTTGTGGGCGGTCGGCGAAGCACAGATCGAGGCCCCAAAACATCCGTGTGTTGGCTAGTTGGAGACGACCTCCAAGAATTCGCTGAGTTGCCGAGTGGTGGTGACAATTCCTACCCTGCTTTATTGCCTCTCTCACCCACCAAGGCTGCCATGTCCTGGTATTCATCTCACGAAAAAGACGCAGATGGGAAACCCCTCACTGCGATCTACATGGCGGATCTTGAAATCATCACGCCGTAATCTGTTATTTCTGATCTGCAACTCAGCTGTTAGCTTGAAATGTCTGGTGTCAACGTGATGTGCAGAGAATCTCCCGGGGAGATTCAGGTTGGTTTTGCGAGCTGTTGAAGCGACACGCAACCTGTTCAGGCATCACGCAACCGTTGCAGGCCATCTTTTGCTGCCCCGGCGTCTGAGCCTACAGCCAGAAAGGTGTAGCCTTGCTCCAATCTCTGCTTGGCATTGTCTTCGTTGCTCAGGATCCCAACCGCTGTTCCCGCGGACTGGCAGGCATTCAGGACCTTTTGAAGTGCAGCGATAAAGTCTGGATGCTCAAAGTTTTTGGGGCACCCGAGGTTGTAGCTCAGGTCCAACGGCCCCACAAACGCGACATCGACACCATCGACCGCGACAATCTCTTCAATGTTGTTGACACCCTCCGCCGTTTCGATCTGCACGATCACCATCGTGCGTTCGTGAATGTTGGCGTGGTACTCGTCTGTCGAGAGGCCAAATTCCGTTGCGATCGTTGAACCGGCAACTCCTCGGCAACCGTGTGGAGGGTATCGGGTAAAAGCGACTGCTCTGTTTGCCTCTTCAGCTGTGCTGATATACGGAATCATGACACCAGTTGCTCCGAGATCCAAAGCTCTCTTGATGCTGTCCTGATCATTTGAGACTACACGCACGATGGGGGCGCAAGCTGTTCCTTCAATCGCCAGCAGCATCGCTTGCAAGCTTGCCTCGGTGCACGCACCGTGTTCGAGGTCAATCAGCACCCAGTCAAATTCGAGTTGCGCTGCCATGCGGGCAAGCAAAGGCGAACCCAGACTCAGGAATGTGCCCCTCAGCGGTTCTTGCAACCTCGTTTTTCTAATCCAGGCAAAACTCATGTGCCACCGTTCAGGGGTGTTGGGTTCACTTTACTTTTTCAATCAGAAAATCCACGAGTTCCTGGCACTGGAAAAAACCAGGCCAGAAGTTGTGTCCTTGGCCATCAACCTTGATCACCTTAATCAAGTCACCAACATCGTTGGTTTGGTAGGTTGCCTCAAGTGCGGCTGAATTCTCAGCCAACGGAACGACTCGATCGTCTTTGCCGTGGATGATCAGGACCGGTACACGTGCTTTGGCAAGTTTGTCTGCCTGCTTGATTGGATTCAAGGTTGCTTGTTGTGCTCGCAGTTTTTCTGCTGAAATCCCGTAAGCAGGTGCTGCACGTTTGATTCCCGGATAGGTGGTGTAATCGTAAACCGGATAGATGCCGCCGATTGCTGCGACCCGATCCGGGTGCGCGACGGCCCAACTGCTGACCCAAAGCCCGCCACGACTGCGGCCGAGCATTGCTGGTTTTTTCGAATAACCTCGCTTGACCATTTCGTCGTACAAAGCTTCGAAAAATGGAAATGCTTTGGGGCTGCCGTACGCTTCGCCAACGTCGATTCCCGCGACGGCAATTCCAGCGTCCAGGAACTGTTGATGCATCCAACTCTCTGCTTGGTCGGGATACGCCGGCAGTGTCGGAGCATAGAAAATCCACGGTCGATCCTTCTCAAGTGGTGCTTTTTTTGGGGGGGCCATGATGAAGGCGTGTCGATCGTTCAATCGAAGCGTTTCTGCGCCCAGTAAAACTTGCCTTCGTTTGGGCATCGCTTCCTTTTGAGCAGGCTTGATGGCAGCTTTGTTCTGCTTAACATCCTCTTTGCGGGGCCGTTCCGGAGCAAGGTCCTCGGTGGCTAGCTCAACGAAGGAATCAAGTTGCTGTTGCCACTGGCTGATTAGCGATTCCAATTTAGGTGCATGAGAGATAGCCAAGTCGGTCGACTCGCCACGATCATCAGCCAGGTTGTAGAGTTCCCACGGTTCACCAATCGGAGCGACTGCTTTCCAGTTGTCGACGCGAATTGCCTTGTGGCCATCGTGAAACCACCACAACGAATCATGAGTCACCGGCGTTTTGTTCTTTAAATTTGCAACTAGGCTTTTTCCCGGCGGTTTGGGCGCGGACTCGGGGGGGGATCCGCCGCTGATTTCCAGCAATGTTGGGACGATATCAATCACGTGTCCAACGTCGTGACGCACCTCACCCCTCGCGTCGATTCCATTGGGCCACGATACGATCAATGGAGTCGATGTTCCTCCCTCGTGAGTCCATGTCTTGTGTCTGCGGAACGGTGTGTTGCAGGTGGTGGACCAGCCGGGCCCCAGACAAAGATAAGTTCCGGCAGAACCAGCGGGAAGATCGGGATCATGTCCATCGTCACGGACCATGATCTCGGCGCTGGCACCGTTGTCGGATAAGAAAATGACGATGGTGTTTTCCCATTCACCCATTTTGCGTATCTGGGCAAACACTCGACCAATTTCAATGTCCATCCGGTGGATCATGGCTGCGTGAATTGACATTTTCGTTGCCTGAAACGACTGTTGCTCCGTGCTCAGGTTTTTCCAAGGCGTTGGGCGATTGATTTCATACTTGCCGAGCGTCTTGAACGCATCAGGAAAATGATAGGGCGGCCCCAGATCACGTTCGACTCGAGAGGGGGCAGGAACCGTACGGTTACTGAGGATGCCCCGCTGTTGCATACGCTTCCAACGTTGTGCCCGGATGCTTTCCCATCCCTCGGTGTAGGTGTCCCGATAGGCAGCGATGTCCTGTGGCAACGCATGTAACGGAAAGTGAGGGGCTGCAAACGCTAGGTAATGAAAGAATGGCAGCTTCGCATGATCTGCTGCATGTTCCTGCAGTACTTCGATGGAATGATCGGCTAAAGCCGTGGTGGCGTAATAGTCCGTTCCTTTCTTCACTGGCGGTAGCTGCACATCATCTTTCCAATGACGCACTGGATTGAAAAATCTGCCTTGATCCTTGAGTAAGTAAGAACGGTCAAAACCGTTCTCGATAGGCATGCCGTCGATGTGCCATTTGCCTGTGTGATACGACCGGTATCCGGCGGCTTTCAGCATCTTGGGTAACAAGACCGCCCAAGCTTGGCGTTTCCCGCGATTACCCCCGCCAGAAGGAACTCCCGGCAATGCGTCGCGACGAACCTGTTGTGCATAGTAGCCGGTCAGCAATGACGCGCGGGTCGGCCAGCATCGTGCCGTGTTGTAGAACTGGCTGAAGCGAATACCTTCTTGGGATAGTGCATCAAGATTCGGCGTTGCAATCTCACTGCCGTAGCATCCGAGGTCTGAAAATCCCAAGTCGTCTGCCATGATGAGCAGAATGTTGGGTTTGGATGGTGTGCTGTCTGTGCTCTCAGCGGCAGCAGTACTGGCAAACGCGGCAGCAGAATTTGACAGCTCGGCAGTTTGCGCGTGAGTAAGCTGTACCGTGCTTAGCAACATGCAGCAGGTAAAGAAAAACGATCGGGGCATCAGAGAAAACCAGCGCGCAGGAATTGACGTGAGAAAATGAACCAGACCTGCAAAGGAACTTGGCTCAACTGGGGGTGCCCGGATTCGGGATTTGCCCAGTCTAGTGCCCGGTTGTGTGTGCGGCTTTTTGCACTGCTCAGTTCCCGTAAGAGGCTGCGACCAGTTTAGCCTTTTTCTCGGGACGTTGCGTTGAGTTCCAAACTGGATCTCGCAGTTACTGACTGAGTTGTCGTGTTTGCGATGCAATCGATTGCAATCGTTTCAGTTAGTCGTGATCGACTTCTCGATTTTACGAAATTCTGGTTTGGTATCGCGGAGGATTTCCAGAATGTTTTGACGCATGCTTGGCGAAAGGTGTTGGTACTCTTCGCCGGCATCCTTGCGATTCAGGACGTTCACCAATTTCTCGAGAATCTTAGTTCTGACGAGATCTGGCAGTCCATCAAATGCATCCGAGTGAATCAGGTAACTGCACGGATAGCGGAAGACACGGGTTTGTAAGTCAAAGTCACGCAGAGATCGTCCTCGGGAATCTTTTTGACCGACTGCTTCAAATTCCTTGGCGAATTGAGAGGATCCCGCTACCGGATCAGTCAGTGTGAATTCGTCACACATCAACAGATGCTTCAGTACGCGTTCGGCAGCAGAGTTGATGCGGCGTTCAGCGGTTTCGCTGAGGTGCCCGGGAGCACGTTCCAGTAATTCGTTCATTTGCTCTGCTTGGTAGACAGCCTGCCGTGTCTCGTAGTTCGCAGAAGCGATGGCGTTGTGCATTTGGCTTTGATGTTGCAAAACCATCAGTGCTACGATGTCGCTGTGTGGGCTCAGGAATTTTTCTATTCGAATGAACTGGTTTAACGCGTTGCAGTTAGCTCCCTTTTCCCGATCAAAAGGAGTGATGTCATCGTCGCAGGTGCTGTTGCCCATGTGCCGCATGTCGCCGTGCGTTCCCGTGACGTACCAGCCTCCCCAGCGTTCTTCGAAATCACTTGTCGAGTCGGTGAGTAAGGTGCCACGCCCATACCTGGGTTGACCACCACGGTTAGGAAAGACACTTCGCATTAGGTATCCAGGCACATTTTGCGTGCGTCCGTTTGCGTGGCATGTCAGGCAATTGCCACGATCCCGTATGAATGAGGGCTGTTCCTGTTTTTGCTGGGACAGCGTGTAAAAGGTTGCCCCCTGCTTTGGGCCCGTCGCTGCCAATTCAAGCACATCACCGTTTTGGCAAAAACCAATGTAAACGTCGTCGTTGAAATAAAGCGAGCGAGGATTACGCGGCGAGATTCGGTGCAGTTGCAGGCTGGTCTTGGAGAACACAAGAGTCTGTGAGCTGACGGGAACATCAAGAGCTTTCAGTACAGATCGCAAATAGCCAAAGTCTTCTTCGTATTGCAGCTTGATCTCGCCCGCCTCAACTTTGGCGGCAAGTTTCGAGACAGGGTCGAATACTTTCGCCTCGTGGTAGTTGATCGGAGCACGTTCAAAAGTTTGATTCTGAGCGAATGCGTTGGAAGTCGTCGAAAATGCAATCAAGATTGCAGCGACATAAGCGAAAATTGCCGGTAACCAGTGAACTCGGTTCATGATCGTTCCGAGTTTTTTTGACAGTGCAGACTGGCGTCGACTCATGTTTGCATATCCAATGAACGCTGATGCTTCGTTTGTGAGTCACTCTTCGACTCATCAACCCTAACTTGTCTTCGTGGTCCGCATCGCGGGTTTAACAGCGAAAATGGTCAGTTGGATCATTTTGCCGCACTGCGCGGGGAACATGACAGGGAGTTGCGGGCCGCACGGGTGTGTAATATTTTCCGTGTTTGTATTGGC
>Ga0315321_10003581_pt1 | contig 12043 bp, 16 predicted proteins | sample M180m21515metaG_FD_203464 | JGI IMG/M metagenome (GOLD analysis project Ga0315321, IMG submission 203464) | Ammonia-oxidizing marine archaeal communities from Monterey Bay, California, United States - M1 80m 21515 | ecosystem: Environmental > Aquatic > Marine > Intertidal zone | place: USA... | reverse complement strand
AGCAGACAAATTTATTTTGATTCACTAGATAAATTACCATCTAAAGATTTTACTTATTCACTTGCATCATCAGGTAAAGGAAACGATGCAATTTATTTTGAAACAATTGAAACAATTGAAAGACTAAAAAAACGAAAAAGTAAACCAGATTTGGTTTTAATACAATGGAGTGGTCCTTCTCGAAGATTGACAGTAAACCCTTTACGAGATGAAATATTTTGTGTTACACCAGATGATATTATCGAAGGAGTTGCAATCCCTCATTTTGAACCACTTGCATCAGAACTAACATTCAGATTTTCAGAACTATTAGCACAGTATTTGGAAAAAGAAAATATTGAATATAGATTTCTTTTTTATTTTGATTTAGATAATAGAATTTTTAAATATAGAACTAATATTGATGATAAAAAACTTATAGGATTCCCCAAAGGGTTGATTTCAACTATGAAGGAAAAAGAATTAACTTGGGATAAACCAGGGCATCCACATAAACAAGGTCATATATTTTTATCCAATTTATTTTTATCTAAATTACCTGAAAAATTTAAAAAAGTTCAAAAAGAAAAATTAATATGATATATTATTTCGGAGATTCGAATACAAAAGGAATTGGGACACAAGGAAGTCCTAAACCAAACGAGTGGATGCATATACCTTATTCAAACTATTTAACTGAATTATCAGGTATGCGTTCAAAAAATTTGGCAAAATGTGGACAAAATTTTGTATTGAATATAAGAGAACTTATAAAACATTTAGGTGAAATAGAAAGAAGAGCAAAAGTTGTGATATTTCAAACTCAATTTTTTTGTAATCCTTTGTTAAGATTTCCAGAATTAGAAAAAGATGGGTTACATGATTTCGTTGTAACAAGTTATCTACTAAATAAAAATCCTCATGTACACGAAACCATGGATAAACAGTTTAGTGAATCAGATAAACAGGTAATGACGGATTGGTCATATAAGTTTGAAGAAAGAAGAAGTTATTACGAATATCTGTACTTAATAGATATTTTTAGATATCTGAGTAGTAAAGGAATAAATTGTAAAATCCTTCATTGGGTAGACCCATTCACAATAAAATTACCAGATAATGAATTCTCAATAATAATATCTGATACTGGTTGTAAAACTGCAATGCAGTTTTTAAGTGAGAATTTTAAAAATTTTACGATTGAAGAATCAACCAATGGTGAGTGGGATGACCCCCATACAGATAATTTTCACAACAAAATAATTGCAGAAACTATATATCATGAGATTTTTCCAAAATAATTAGGATTTTTCAGATATTTTTCTTATCTTTGTATCAACAAATACATATATATTAATATAAATAAATAAATTATGAGTAAATTTTTCGAAGTAACAGTAGAAGTGGAAGTTGCCACACTTAAAAATGGTAATCCAAAGTTAAGAAAAGAAATCTACTTAGTAGATGCACAATCAGTAACAGAAGCTGAAGCAAGAACCGTAAAGGATTTTGAAGATAGTGGAGTTCAGATTGACTACAAAGTAAGTGGAGCAAAAGAAAGTAGAGTATTAAGAGTAATTGAGTAATGAGTAAAGAACCTCAGATACAAGAAGAAGAAGTAAAGACAAAGGTTGCAAAGAGAGTACCACCTGGAGATAGGTGGGCTCCTCTTTCTAATACTACCGTAAAGTTGGATTCTTTAACTGATGTACTTGAATTTATTTATCAAGATACAGGTAAGACACAATTTTATATGGATGCTAGAGAAGGATTCGTATATGTTGTAGATACAGAAGAAGTGGTCATAGAACCAGAACCAGAAAAAAAATGGAGTTTATACGGTGAAGAGTAAGTTAAGAAAGTTAGTTTTAAAAATAGTTTTTACATACGCACTATTGTTTCCATCATCAGGTCTCATTGAACAACAAAAGACAATCGAAGAGATGGAAGATGATGATGAAATACACATTGGCATATAATACTAAAAATAATGAAATTTTTTGTTTATCACAATTTTCATAGTGGTATTTTTTTATTTCTTTGTCATAATCTGAAAGATAGGATTGTAGATGAAGAAAAAAAATATGTCTCTGGTTATTATAATGATGTTTTTGTAGAATTTTACTTTCAATCTTTTACAGACCTACCGAGAGAAGAACTGAATAGTGCGTACCATGTAATTTACAGAGAAGATGCAGTTAAAAAATGGTTTTTCATTGATAACTTTGGTAAGTATGAACATCAACTTGGATTCCCAAATTGCCTTAAACCAGAATATCACACTTTACTTGATGAAATAGATATAGGTGATAAAAAATGGATACTTTTTTGGAACTTTGGTGAAAATAAATTTATCCACATACCAGAGGAAAACATAGAAAGGAATAGAGAACTTAAATTATTAAAAGAGATATCAGATAAAACAATATTTTTTTCAGATAATTACATAAATGAAGATAGTAAATATGCAATTCCAAATCCTAAAAATTTTAATCACATTTTAACTAATGATGTTTTCATGTGGAATCATCTTGCAGAAATTACATGGGCAAATGAATTTAAAAATATTTTTAAAAACCTATCTCCACCAAATAAATTAACAATATCATTTCGTTCTTACAAACCTCATAGGTTTGAATTAATTAAAAAATTAGGAAACGAAAACTTATCAGATTTATATCTATCATATTCTTCAGCATTATTCGAAAGATTTGAAAATACAATTGATAAAGATTGGGATATTGATTATAACAAAAAGTATAAAGAATTAAAAAAAATACCAAATATAAATGTTAATAATGTAGGATTTCATAATGAAATTGATTTTGAAAATATTAATCTTGCAGGTAACAAATATTCTAATATGGAGTTAGATTATTATTTTAGAATTTTACCACAAGGTAAAGTACAATTATTAGATGAAACTCATGTGTATTCAGAAAATGAAGATACTCCAATGAACTTATCTGAAAAAACTTACATTTATCTACTTGCTAATATTCCATTTATTAGTACTCATCATTATCCATTTGATTTAATCAGAAAACATATATTAGATTTAGAATACCCATACTATGAAGATATGGTAAAGGTATCCAATGATACAGATGAACTTGTAAAGTTTATTAAAAAGTTTTTGGATAATTTTGATGAAATGTATCCCAAAATAAAAGAATGGACCGATTTGGTTCACAAAAAATTAATAAATGAAATATATACAAAAAATTCATTTTTAGAACATATGACAACTAAAATTTAAACTATAAAAAAACACTTTTCCGAATTACAGTATATTTATATACGAATTCAAAACACAATTATTAATTAATAAATAAAGATTATGCAAACAATTTTAATTATTTTAGGACTTCTAGCCATTGGGGCAGGAGTTTATTTCTTTCTTATCAAGACTGGTAAGATTGAGGACAAAGATGGAGATTTAATCGCAGATGCGGTTGAGGATAAGGTTGAAGATATTAAAGATGATGTCAAAGCAACCGTAAAGAAAGCCAAAACAAGAGTTAAAAAAGTTAAGGAAGAAATTGGTGATGTTATCGAAGAACTTTCAGATGTAGTATCTGCAATTCAAGGTAAACCTACGAAAACAAAACTAAATGGACTTACTAAAAAACAACTTGTTGATTCTGCTAAAGCAGACCATGGGGTAGAGTTAGACCCATCAGTAAAAAAATCAACTCTAGTAAATAAAGTTTACTCAATTTATAATAAAAAATAAGGAGTAACCTTGAGTTTAAAGAAAGTAATTACCGAAGCAGTAGTTGTAGATTCAATGTATGATATTGAAGAACAACTATTGAACATAAAAGAAACTTTAGTAGAACAGATGATTATCGAGGGTGTTGATGACCCTGGTATACTCAAATGTGTTTTCATGGCAGGAGGACCTGGTTCAGGTAAATCCTTTACTGCCATGGAGATTTTCGGTATTGATAAAAAACTCAAAACATCATTCTCATCAACTGGTCTTAAATCAGTTAATTCAGATTCAGCATTTGAAAAAGGATTGAAGGATAATGGTATAGACCCAAAGAAATTAGCAGATATAGAAAAGAATGATGCTGAACTTTGGAATAAAATCGCTAATAACGATGATTCAATCAGAAATAAAGCCAAGGCATTAACTAAGAAACAGAAATCATTCTATGAAGCTGGTAGATTAGGTATGATTATCGATGGTACTGGTCATGTTTACAGTAAGATTCAGAAGAATAAGAAATACGCTGAATCATTAGGTTATGATACTTACATGATATTCGTTAATACTTCACTCGAAGTGGCAAAAGAAAGAAACCAAAATAGAGATAGAGTTCTATCTGATGAACTACTTACCAAATCTTGGAGTGATGTTCAGAATAACTTAGGTAAGTTCCAAAACTTATTCGGTGGTAACTTTAGGATAGTAGATAATACAGTTTATAAACCTATCGGAAAACAAGTACAGAAAGCAGTAAATGCTTTTGTAAGAAAGAAAGTGTATAATCCAATCGGAAAGAAATGGATTCAAACTGCAAGAGCACTCAAAAACAATAATCTCATAAAGAAATAATGGCATACATATCAGGTAATGTACTAGTCGCATCTAAAAAGAAAAGACCAGGTGTTCATTCAAAGACAAAGACATCACGAAGTAAAAACGCTAAGTACTACAAGAAGGCATATAGAGGACAGGGTAAACGATAATTTACGTTTTTTATAACTTTTCTATATTTAATTCCATATAACTAATTTTAATATAGGAGATATGGCAACATTAGCAGAAGAGATAGGACGAATTTGTAATATACTAGAAGATGCAGTTGAAGAACAAGATTGGAGTCTTGTTAAGAAAATGTGTAGTGACCTTGATGAGGTTTACAATCAATTAGATAGAGAAGATTCTGGTATGTATTATGATGAATAATTTATAAGTAGAATATATGACTAATTATTTAAGTAAAATTCAAAAAGATGGTTACATTATTTTAGACCTATCAAAAGATTTCAACTTAAGTTCAAATAAACTACAAGAGTTTGATAATATAGTAAACTACTATAAAGAAAATCACCTTACCCTTTTTAAAGATATATTTTTCCATACTGAAAAACAAAAAATAAACAATTTTTCAGAGTTTGAAAAACTAGTAGAAACTCATTTAAAAAATTATGATACTAATAGATGGTTTCAATTATGGAGATTTACTGCATTAGATACCGATTATGGCCATCATTTTTTTATGGATGATATCCTAAAAAAGATTGTTGAAACAGTTTATAACAAAGTTGCAACTGAATTTTTAACTAGTGTAACATCATTTACTAAAAATTGTGGAATAAAACCACATAAAGATGCAACAAATAATAATAGACAATGTGGTATTCTTATGTATTGTAATGATACTTGGGAGCAAGAATGGGGAGGAAATTTGGTAATAAATAATAAAGATACAATATTACCAATTAAAAATACAGTAGTAGTTTTTGATTATACTAAAAACAATATTAACCATGAAGTTACAAAAGTAGAATCAGATAAGAATAGATTTTGTATAACAACATTTGTAAATAAATTATGATTATACCAATAGATGTAAAACCACCGAAAAGAGTAGAAAAAGTTTGGGGATATGAACTTTGGATACACAATGATGAAGAGTATTGTGGTAAGTTACTAGTGTTTGAACAGAAGATGGCAAACTTCTCAATGCACTACCATCTGAAAAAGAAAGAAACTTGGTACATACAACAAGGTTCTTTTCAGTTCAATTGGATTGATGTTGAAGATGGACAACACGATAGTAGGATTCTAAAAGAGGGAGATTCGGTTCTTATAGAAAGAGGTCAACCACATCAATTAATATCCTTAGAAGAGGACTCAATCGTTTTTGAGGTATCTACACAACACTTTGATGAGGATTCATACAGAATATATAGAAATACACCAAACGATTTATTATAATGAGTTATACACACTTACATCTACCAGAAATAGATATTTTAAAAGAGATTCTAACAGAAACACCTGATAGAATAAAGTATTATATGAAATATGGAGCCTTTATTGGTTCAAATGAGTCAATGAATTATCTAACAAAAAAAATCGATGAGCACACCAAGAACACTTATTAAAGAATTCGATTCTAAGTATAATTCACCTGCAATGAGATTAAATCTCGAAGAACAAGGGTGGAAATATATGGGTCAGAAAAACAACAAACCCATCTACAAAATTATTTATTAAAATATTTTAACAAAACTTTAACATTTTTTACTTGACTCGTATTGCTTATTTTTGTATATTCGTAGTGTAAGTTTAAAGTTTATTACTTACATAGTTGTGATGACTCTAAAGTCATCCGAGTTTGAAATTGATTAGCTCGTTAAAAGTTGGTTCAACTCACATCCCATCCCCCTTCGTGGGGGATGTAAAACTAAAATAAAGAAAGTAAAAATATAAAACCTTAAAACCCTAAAAATATGAAAAATTTAGATAAAAACTCTTCAGTAAGTTTATTGAAAAAAGACGGTAACTTTAGATGGTTATCTTGTAATGGAAGTAAATTCAAACAAAAACTACAATCTTGGGAATCTAAAGACCAAATGATGTGGATTACTTTCGCAGGTAATGAATTTGAAAACAAATGGTTCAGATTAGAAACTGAAGATTTGGGTTGGATTGAATGGAATGAAGATGTTTCAAACGTAATCATGGATGTTTGTAGAGAGGAATTCTCAAATGAAAAATGGGGAATTGCTAACACTTCACAAATGTTGATGGGTAATGCAATGAGAGATAACTTTTAATCTAAAAATAATTTGAAAAAAGTTGGGATTTTATTAGGAAGTCTCAACTTTTTTTCGTATATTTACTATGTAAATAAGTTAAAACCTTAAAATATGAATAAATACAACAATTCTTCTTACTGGCTTCAAGATTGGGATGATGATGATATCCTAGTTGATTCAATGAATGATGTGGAAAAGAAATCCCATGATTTGTATAAATTGGCATCAGCCAAGAAAGCAATCGCAAACTTCGTAAACATTGTAACTAACGATAACATCAACGTTAAGTTCAACACAAGAGGTAACTCCTATACAGATGGTAAAACAGTTGTAATTGGGGCTAATATCGTTGAACCTAAAGATTTTGATGTAGCAGTTGGACTAGCACTTCACGAAGGTTCTCACATCAAACTTTCTGATTTCGAATTACTAAGTGATATCTATAATCTAGTACCACAACATATTAAAGATGGTGCTATTAAAAAGGGTGTTTTAGATAGTATTTCCATAATCAAAGATTTGTGGAACTATGTAGAGGACAGAAGAATTGACCAATACGTTTTTAATCAGGCACCTGGTTATAGAGATTATTACAGAAAGATGTACGATAAGTACTTCAATGATAAGTTAATTGATAAGGCACTCTTATCAGATGAACATACTGATGAGACAATTGAATCATATATGTTTAGAATAATTAATCTCCATAACAAAAATACTAACCTTTCTAAACTTAAAGGTTTGAAAGAAATTTATAAAACAGTAGATTTAAAAAACATACTTAGATTAAGTGGTTCTACTCATAGTTTTGAGGTTGCCCTTGAATTGTTCAAGATAATATTAAGTAATATTTCAAACATAATTGATAATCCATCTAAACAAACTACATCCGATGAAAGTGATACTGATAATGGTAGTAGTGGTGATGGTTCTTCTGATGAAGGAATGAGTGATGAAGATTTCAATGATTTGTTAGAATCAATTGGTGAATCTCCAATCGGTGGTGGTACTGATGATACACCAACTGGTGGTAACTCTATGAGTGTTGATAACGTACCAGATGGAATGAGTGGTGAGGAAACTAAAGATGATTCAAAATCTACTTCCTCAGTACAACTTACTGATAGACAAAAAGATTTACTTAAAAAGAAAATAGAGAAACAGAAAAAGTTTATGGATGGTGAAATATCCAAGAAAACTGTTTCTAAGAAAAACCAAGAAACTATTGAAGCAATTCAAGAGAGTGGTTCTGAAGTTACTCATGTTGCTCAAAACTACGAAGGTGGTTGGGGACAATACAGTAAAGGTACTGAATGTATCGTAGTTAAGAAACTCACACAATCTCTTTTCGAGAATGAGGCATTCCCAATGACATCAACTGAATGGAGAACTAATACAATTAGACTGTTCTATCAAGAATCAGTTAACAAAGGAATCAAACTTGGTACTATGTTAGGTAAGAAACTTCAAGTTAGAGGTGAAGATAGGACTACTGTTTTCAACAGACAGAAAATAGGTAAGATTGATAAGAGAATGATTTCATCTCTTGGATTTGGTAATCAAAATGTTTTCCAATTTACTGAATTAGATTCTTACAAGAACGCTAACCTTCATGTTTCCATCGATGCTAGTGGTTCGATGGGTGGTGATAAGTGGGATAAAACAATGATTAATGTAGTTGCACTTTGTAAAGCAGTTGATATGATTCAAAATCTATCGATTCAAGTAACGTTCAGAACTACTTCGAATAACCTACCTTACATTGTAATGGCTTACGATAGTAGAGTAGATAAGTTCTCTAAAGTTAAAAAGATGTTTGGTGGATTAGGACCTGGTGGAACAACACCAGAGGGATTATGTTTCGAAGCAATTATGAAACACTTCTTACCATCAAATACTGATATGGATTCATACTTCTTAAATCTTTCAGATGGAGAACCTTACTTCCATGGACAGAACTTCTACTACTCAGGTAAAGAAGCAGCAACCCACACAAGAAAAATGGTTAAGATGTTAGAAGGTATGGGAATCAAAACCCTATCTTACTTCATCAAAGGTCATTACGATGGTGGTTCTGATTTATTTAAAACTATGTATGGTAATGGAGCTCAAGATATTGATGTAACAAACGCTAATCAGATATCTAAAACAATGAATAAATTATTCTTGGCAAAATAATGGAAAAAAGAATTATACTTTTTGGATGTTCTCATACTCAAACTCATATCAAAGATATGATTGGTAACTCTAATAAAATTTTAAATTTCTCTAAAGCAGGAAATGCCAATTCAAAAATTATTAAAGATGTTTATGATTTTGTTAACTCTCATAATTTTTCAGTAGATGATGAATTAATCATCCAATATAGTTACACAAACAGATTGTGGTTTCCATCTAAGTTTGAAGCACCAGAATTTGGATTCCATACCTTTCAAGATTCTCCAATTTATTATTTGAATGATTTTGCAAAAGAAGAGTTGATGGAGTTTTATCAAACGTATATTAAATATTTTTGGAATTACGATTTAAACACTAAACAACTTCTAATGGATATTGATTTAATTAAAACATTTTTAAAATCAAAGAAAGTAAAATTTATTCATTGGATTTTTACAGACGGTGGAAATACAGCCGAATGGAATTATGAATTTGATAAAGTGAATGGTGAAATGGATTTAAATTCTGAATTTAAAAAATTAGATTTATTTGAAATAAATGGTAATTATAGAATTGGTGAATGGGGAAGGGATAAAGGTTGGATTGATTCATCAGAACATATGGTACCCGAAGGATGTGCAATTCTTGCTGAAAAATTATTAAAAAAATTAAAAAAAACTACGATTTAATTTGGATAATTCAAATTTTTTTCGTATATTTACTATGTAAATAATTAATAACATAAAACTTAAAACAATAAAATTATGACAGATTTCAAAACAGGTTTCGTTCCAAATGAAGTTTACAAAGTTGAACAATTTGGTAACTCATGGAAACTAATCGATACTCAAGGTACTAAAGTTGGTACAATGGGTGCAACTACTCTTACTAGAAAGGGTGCATTTAACGAAGGAAAGGCCCTTCATGCATATATTAACAAGAATGGTAAAAAAACATTTAGAAAAGTTGATATGGATGTTTATAACTCATTGGTAATTCCAATGAATACTGATAATGGTGGTGTTCAATTTGAAGATGGTACTGACCACAAAGCAATTAAAGATTTTATTCACCAAGGTTCGATTCAATTAAAACCAAATGAATTGGTTATGCCAGACCTTAAATGGAAGTATCTTATCAGAAGTGCGGTGAGAGCTAAGAACATAATGATGACAGGACCAGCAGGTTGTGGTAAAACCATGGCTGCAAAGGCTCTTGTAAATTCATTGGATAGACCAGATTTCTACTTCAACCTTGGTGCTACTCAAGACCCGAGAGCAACATTGATTGGTAACACCATGTTTGATTCTAAAAAAGGTACTTACTTCTCAGAATCATCATTTGTTCAAGCAATCAAAACTCCAAACGCAGTTATTCTGTTAGATGAGTTATCGAGAGCACATCCAGATGCTTGGAATATCTTAATGACAGTACTTGACCAAGGACAAAGATACTTGAGATTAGATGAGGCTGAAGGTTCTCCAATTGTGAATGTGGCTGAAGGTGTTACCTTCATCGCTACGGCTAACATTGGTAATGAATATACTTCAACTAGAGTTATCGATAGAGCAATCTTAGATAGATTTGTAACAATCGAAATGGATGTTCTAAATGATGAACAAGAATTTGGATTACTAAAATATATGTATCCTGAAGTAAATGATGATGATTTGAGAGCAATCGCTGAGATATCTCATCACACTAGAACTCAAGCAATGAGTGATTCTGGTAAAGTTACTTCGATGGTTTCAACAAGAGCATCTGTTGAGATGGCTGGATTAATCTACGATGGATTTGATTTATTCGAATCGGCTGAGATTTCAATCTTCCCATTCTTTTCCGCTGATGGTGGTGTTGATTCTGAAAGAACTTACATCAAACAGTTGGTTCAGAAATACCAAAAGGATGAAAATGGTGAACCTCTCTTCAACGAGGTTGACCAAGAAAAAGATTCGGAAGAGGACATTCCGATGTTTTAAGGTTAATTATTTACACTTGAACTAAAGGTAGGTCTTGGAAAAAGTCATTAATGTCTGAAGTACTTTCCTACCTTTTTTCTTATCTTATGAGAAAATACGAATTTACAGATGCAACGAGAGAACTATTACCAAAATTACTAGAGTGGTATTGGAAACGTTACAATTATGATTTAAATATCAAGTTAGGAGTAACCTTAGAAGATTATGAATTTATGTATTCGCTTTGGAAAAATGGAGTTCATTCATATGATGATGAAACACGAAATAGATTAAATAGAATTCGTAATATTTATTTAAACACAAACCAATAACTTATGGATGTAGCAGTACTAACTGAAATTATAAAAGAAACAAAATCTAATTGGAGATTTGTATTCGAATCCCCTCTATATAACCAAATAAATTATACTTCTGGTGAACTCGTACAACTTTGTATGAAGCCAGGTCAACCTGATTCTGTGGTGAGAAATTACTCAGTTGCATCATGGCCCGATGGAACAAATAAATTTGAACTTATCATCACCTATCTCAAGGGTGGTGCTATGAGTGAGTATTTGTTTAACGAGGCAAAGATAGGTGATGAGTTTATTTACAGAGGACCAATGGGAGTATTTACTTTACCAGATAATCTAATGGATAGAGATATCTATTTTGTATCAACTGGTTCTGGTATATCACCATTTCGTTCAATGATAAATTATCTCTATGAAAATAAAGTACCATTCAAAAATATTAAATTGTTTTTTGGTACTCGTACTGAAGATGATATTGTTTATAGAGAAGAGATGGAAAAGATACAAGAAGAATTACCAAACTTTGAATTCGTTCCTACGTTATCGAGAGAAGATAAACCAGAATTTGCTAAAGGTTATGTACATGACCATTATCTTCCATTAATAGATTCATCAGAACAAAAACCATGGGTATATTTCTGTGGTTGGGATAGGATGATAACAGAAGGTAGACTTCACCTTGATAAGAGAGGATTTGAAATGATGCGAGATATTCGTGTAGAAATATTTGGATAATTCAAAATAATTTCGTATATTAGTAATATAAAATTTAAGATATGAGTTTAAGAGACACAGTAAAGGATTGGATAAGAGATGGAAAAGAATTCAAAGTTAAAAATCCTCTTTGTTCCA
>Ga0315321_10003580_pt1 | contig 12043 bp, 4 predicted proteins | sample M180m21515metaG_FD_203464 | JGI IMG/M metagenome (GOLD analysis project Ga0315321, IMG submission 203464) | Ammonia-oxidizing marine archaeal communities from Monterey Bay, California, United States - M1 80m 21515 | ecosystem: Environmental > Aquatic > Marine > Intertidal zone | place: USA... | reverse complement strand
GGGTTCGAAAGCCTGCGAGGATCACGTTGGCAGGGACCTGAGTAGGGAAACGCAGCCATGCGGCGAGATTCCCAAGTGGGTTTCTTTGCTCATAAGGAGCCATAGGCGTGAGCAAGAAATTATCGGTATTCGGAGTCTGTGGTGCAGCAATCGCTAGATAACCAATCTCGTTGCCCAGAAATGCGGTGGGGGTGTTGTTGGCGTCGGGAAGACGAAGTGGATCAGTCACAACATCAACAATGGAGTCTGCAATTTGCTGATTGAGTTCGAGGTCGCGAGGTGCAAAAAACTTACCGGTTGCGATTCCGATTTTATTTGTAGCTGGGTTTGCCGAGACTGGTTGTATCGCCAACGCTGGAGTCGCGGCATAACGAATCTTGATCTGTTCACCGAAGAGTGGTGAATCTGCTTCGAGAAGAGGCAGCAAGTCAAAGGGCAAATACCAGAGCGGGCCGTCAGGCACGATAATCAATTCATCGAATTTCTCTGCTGAGATGGTTGTGTCTTCAGGAATCAGTAGGCGTCGTAACGTAACAGCGTCCTTCTTCCATGACTCGTCTTCGGGAATCCGATCTCCGCGGGTTTTGCCCACACCAATACCTCGCAGTAGCTTGGCAATTTCAGACGGAATACGACTGCTACCGTTGATGGTCCACATCACAACTTTGTTTTTGGCCGATAGCGTTGCGTAAACTCGTTTGCCGACCGAGGTAAAGGTCAGTAGACCGGTCTTGGGCGGTAGCTTGGCAGCGGGGGCTTTTGCTTCCAGAGTTGGCAAGGTCTCTTGTGGTAAGTGAATCCGTGACAGAGCTGCCACACATGCTTTGGCTTCGGCGGTGGTCATCGCGGCGAGGGTTGGTTTGCCAGCGACGGCCACTGCTTTACGAACCTCGCTGATTGGATTTCCTGGCGCATTCCTCATTTCTAAAATTGCTGGTGGCAAATCTTTTTCATCGGCCCGAGCAATGGCCCGAACCTGAGCGACTCGTCCTCCCAGTGGTAGCTGACGGTGGAATCGTGCTGCCAACATGCCGTCGATTGCTTGGAGTAATTGTTCACCATAGCCAGTTGATGCGGCTAAGGTGACTTGGGCCACGTGTGCTGCCGAGGTATCAATCATCACGGCTGCTAACCCATCAACAGGATCACGCCGCCAAACTTCTATAGGAGGATCTTCGCAATAGGCTTCCAGTAATTTTTTGATTGTGCTATCCGCACGAGAATTTCCAATGGCTTGCTGTATCAGGTTGAATTGATAGACACGCGGCATCGATACAAGAACCTGCCGTCGGTTGCGGGAGTTCAATGCAAAGGCGAGCATGGGCAGCATCGACTTGTCCAAGACTGACGATTGCGTGCCGGTGATCGTTGATCCGGAGGCTGCTGCAATTCGGCTCCGGACGTAGGAAGCGTAGGCGTTGAATCGAGGAAGTGTTACATCTCGCCGGTTTGCCAATGCCTCGGCGTTTGCGAGCATTTTGCTCGCCATCTCAAGATTGCCTGCTGTCACCGCGGCGTCAGCTCCGGCGATCAGGCAGTGCAAGCTTGCAAAACGTGACTCACGAAGAAGGGCACCCGCGATCAGGCTGGCTGACTCGGCAAGGGCGCCTGCTTGTGTCGCATTCGCACTGCCTGCCGCAAGCTGAAACGCTTCACCAATGAATTCCAATTGCCCCAGTGCGGCGGAAAGATGAACCGTTCTCATGGCAGCAGGAATCGCGGTTTCTGGTTTCTTGCTTCCAACCAATGCGTTTGTTGCTGCCAGCATTGTGATTGCAGAAAGGGGATGCGCGGTCCCACCATAAAATCCAAGGGTCTGCGCGTCGTTGATCACTCTTTGGTCATCACGCTTGCCAAAGTAGCCTACGCTGCGGGCGGCCCCAATCATCGTCTTGCCGATTGGTGGTGGCATGGTCGCAGGGTATTTGATTGAGTCCAGTAACAGATTCGCACCGGGATCGTTTTCGCTCAGAGGACCTAGTAAGACGCGACGACGATAAGATGCGATTGCAATGCCTCGCATGATTTCCGCCACATCCATGTTGCGGTAAGTCAATGATTCGATAGCCCCGCCCTGACGTAACACATCGGGCGTGACTTGTTGGCCCGACGCAAGTGGCAGCATTTCTCGAAACGACGCAACTTGGACCGCGGCGGCATCCGGCCACAAAAAAGCACGCTTGGAAACAGCGACGCCCGGTTGAATTGCATTCGTCCAGTTCACACCCCTCAAGAATTTGTGACGACTCAAAATCTGAATGATCTCATCAGCGTTTTGCCGACAGCTAGGCAGGTCTCCCATCTGCCAGTAACACTCTCCCAGCATGGCCAGCCCTGGGATTGCCTCGATGTAACGCCCCTGCGGATTGCGTCGCCCACCCCGTACCGATGCTTCGAATAATTCAAAGGCTGATTTCAGATCACCAGCACGATAAGCTTCCAAGCCAAAGTAGTACTCGCTCGTTGGGTATTTTCCCCCCGTCGGCTCCACGCTACCGAACGGAACTCCGCCGCCAACGATTCCCTGATTGGGGCGATTAGGTTGTTGACCATTGCCATTGTTGCCCGCGCCGTTGCCATTGCCAAACTGCGCATGAGTTGAGTTTGATCCCAGCAATAGCATGCCGATCAACAAGCAGAACACAGACCGAACAGACGAGAACCACCATGAGCGTGTTCGTGGATGCTCGACAAAGTTGCAACGCATAGGATGCTCGACGGAGTTGCAAGGCATAGATCGGCAAGTAAGAGATCGACGCATAGTAAGCACCGGTTCGCAGCAGGTAGAAATGGAATTCGCAGTCAAACGAAACAGATCAAATAGATCAGGTAGATTCGAAAGACGGCGAGACAATGGTTCGTGCGTTAAGTCTCAGTGCAGCATCACCTGGAGTGATCTGTACAGAGTGACTTGTGTCAGTGAACGGATAAGAACTACTGAATGAAAAGTACGTATTCAACTGCGGATTTAGTCGATCTTTTTCGCGTTTGCTAACTTGAATAACAAAATTTGAACGTTTTCTCAGTGATGGAGTGACAGGCAACGCCCAATGTCGATTATTGTCGTAGCCGACGAAGGCTCGCGCTCAGGTGCCTTGGGGAACTTAGGACAAAAGAAGCCCAATCCTCCAACTCTCTAGTCTAGAGGGTGTCGCTGGAGCGGGAGACGAAAATTTGGTCCGTTCGCTTTGAAACTTGCGAAACGCTGCAAATTTGGTGCGATCTTTGTCGTAACCGTTGATTTGAACTTATGGGAATAGGTGTAAAGAAGTGTCTGGAGGCTTGAATCCTTTTGCTCCGCCCGAGTCGGAACCTGAACTCTCAGACGCTTTGAAGCCAAGCATTGGTACTAAAAAATCTGCTTCGCTGGGAAGAATTGCCATCCGATGGTTGTTGGTTTGTTCCGTCAGCGCTGTCCCAAGCTTCTTTATGGGGGCAGATATCAGTGATGGCCAGTTCGCCGCTATGGTCCTTGGAGTGCTCATTTTTGCGTTCGGTTACACCATTCTCGACTACAAAACTGCTCGTACCCGCATCCGCCAATACCGACTCACTTCGATCACATTACGGGTGGTCTACGTGACACGCATGCTGCTCACCCTATTTTTCCCCGTTGGAATGTTCGCTGATTTATTTTGCGGAATTTTGTCGATTGGCCTGACTGAAACCCTATTTGGAAGCAACGCTGTCAAAACGTTTCCCGGAGCATTATTGACCACGCTTACTCAGGGAACACTCATGAACTTCGTCCTGGCTCTTTACGGATTACTAGTTGTCGGGGTGATCATGCTGTTTGCCCCTCTCGTTGCCTCGATCTTTGGTCGCTCAAAGGACTAAACCTCTTCAATATTGGTGCCGTCAATGGATTCTGCGTTGGCCTGTGTGATTGAGGCTATGCCTCGGAACATCATCGCATCCTGCACGAACTGAGTCAGAATGGCTTTTTGACCTGTGTGCTGCAGGAGGCTTCTGCAAACGAGTTTTGCGTGGTTATTTCCCCTCTGGATTCCACGATAGAGTCGAATTTGCTTGCAATTTTTCGAATGAATTCTGCTACCAGCTCCTCGCGGCAGGCGTGGCTTTTTCGTGCCTGTGGAATTTCTTTGTCTTTAAGTGCTTTTGCAGAAACAACTTAGGGTTATTCGGTTGTGCTGGGTGTGTGTTTGAATGCAGGGTCGCGGAGAGTGAGCAACAATCACAGTTGACCCATTTTCCCTAAACGCGTAACTTTAGCTACTGAAACAAGTTAGGGCCGGTGCGCGCGGGGAAGATTTTGAGCGAGAAGACCGAGGTGAACAGGAATCACCTCTCATCCAGATTTTGATGAGGGTGAAACCATCGTCGCTTCGCGTTCAAATCTCCGAGTCGGACCGGATGCTCTGTGCTCTGAACAGGGAATCTCCACTTTGTGTCACCTGCCTGTTTTGGCAGCAACCGCATCCTGAGCAACTGCAGTGCATTTGAGCCCCGCTTGCTCAGCCTAAGCAAACAATCCAATTCGATCTCAACCGGTCCTTGCGACCAATTCAATTAACCAAAACGATATGTCTGTTCTTGAAAAAATCTGGGACCTGCTGGGTCTTATTTTCGGTTGGTTCTTTGCCGGAGTCGAGCGGGTGGCTGCATCTGTGTTCGGTTCGGCCAACGATCGTCAGGTCGAGAAATACCAGTCTCGAGTCGATGAGATTGGCGAACGGGAGCCCACGTATGCTGCGATGTCAGACGACGAGCTGCGTGGTCAGACGGATGTCTTGCGCAAGCGATTGCGCGAAGGTGAAACGTTAGATGATATTTTGGTCGATGCGTTTGCTGTTTGTCGTGAGGGTGGCAAGCGTTTTTTAAGCATGCGTCACTACGATGTGCAGTTGATCGGTGGCATGGTGTTGCATTCTGGTGGCATTGCCGAAATGGTGACGGGAGAAGGAAAGACTTTAGTGGCGACCCTGCCGGCTTACCTCAATGCGTTGGAAGGTAAGGGCGTGCACGTCGTAACGGTCAATGATTACTTGGCACGTCGCGATATGGAATGGATGGCGCCGCTGTACATGAACTTGGGATTGAAGGTCAACGCAATTCAGTCAGGCATGTCTACAGCGGATAAGCAGGCTGCCTACATGTGCGACATCACTTACGGAACGAACAACGAGTTTGGTTTCGATTATCTCCGTGACAATATGCGTCCAGCGTCCAAGGGCGACGATCGTTACTCCCGAGACGCACAGCAGTGTCAGGGTGGCTTGAATTACGCCATCATTGACGAAGTCGACAATATTCTCATCGATGAAGCACGAACGCCCCTGATCATCAGTGGCCCGGCTGATTTGGACATGGGGCGGTATCAGGAAGCCAATCGTGTTGCAGGACAGCTTGTTAAAGAAAAACACTTCACCGTTGATGAGAAACAACACAATGTTGCGCTAACCGATGAAGGGGTGCGTGAAGCTGAAAAGTTGGCAGGCGTTGAGAGTTTCTACACCGCCGGAAATATGGAATGGCCACACCTGATTGACAATTCGCTCAAGGCGCATTTCCTTTACAAATGCGATGTCAACTACGTTGTCAAAGATCGACAGGTTGTGATTGTTGACGAGTTTACTGGTCGTCTGATGGAAGGTCGGCAGTGGAGTGATGGTTTGCATCAGGCCGTCGAGGCAAAAGAGGGTGTGCCTATCAAGCAGGAGACTCAGACTTTTGCGACCGCGTCCTTGCAGAATATCTTCAAGATGTATTCAAAGCTGTCAGGCATGACCGGAACAGCGATGACCGAGGCGACCGAGTTCTTCAAAATTTACGGTCTTGATGTGGTTGCGATTCCAACGAACCGCGAGCTTGAGCGACTTGAGTTCGCTGACAAAATTTACATGACCGAGGAGTATAAATTCAAAGCTCTTGCAAAAGATGTTGAGCGTGCTCACAAATGGGATGTGCTGGTTCACAACAGAACCGATGTACCAGACCATCTGCAGGAGCCAGGTAAGTCACCGGAAAGTTGGGGAACGATCAAAGAAGAGACTGATGAATTCATCGATATCATCCTGAAAAATGATAAAAGTCCAACACGCTTTGAGAAAAGCGATGTCCTGTCGGTTGAACCCAAAGGGAGACCGGTTCTGATTGGTACTGTCAGTATCGAAAAGAGTGAGCGTTTGGCGGCTCTTCTTGAACGACGTGGAATCAAACACGATGTCTTGAATGCAAAGCAACATGGTCGCGAAGCAGACATTGTTGCTCAGGCAGGTCGACTCAACGCGGTGACGATTGCGACCAATATGGCGGGACGTGGTACCGACATCATTCTCGGTGGTAATCCTGAGACCATGGCGTGGGCGCAGTTGCAACATGAGTATCCAACACGGCTTGAAGTGCCCGATGATGTTTGGAATGCACTTGTTAAAGAAATTGACGATAGAGAAAAAATGAGCGAAGAGGGCAAAGAAGTTCGCCGTATTGGTGGTCTTTATGTGCTCGGTACCGAGCGGCATGAATCGCGACGAATTGACCTTCAGCTTCGCGGTCGCTGTGGTCGTCAGGGCGACCCGGGTTCAAGCAGATTTATTCTGTCTCTGGAAGATGATTTGATGCGGATCTTTGCCGGTGACTTCGTCAAAACCATGATGGGGAAACTCGGCATGGGCGAATCAGAGCCGATTGAGTCCAAGTTGGTCTCGCGAAGATTGGAAGCTGCTCAGAAGAAGGTCGAAGAACGAAACTATGAAATTCGAAAAAGCTTGCTCGACTATGACGAAGTCATGGATGAGCAGAGAAAACGTGTCTATCGGTATCGCCAAAATCTGCTCGATGGACATAGCTCGCGAAACATGGTGCTCGATCTGGTTGAAGGCCAAATCGGCAAGTTTGTCGAGACCTTCCTCGATCCCAATTATGGCGTTGAGTCATTTGCTGCTTATGCCGGTGGGCAACTTGATTGTCAGTTAGAGCCACGCGACTTCCTGAATATGGATTTCAAAATGGCCAGCAGCTATGCGCACGATCAAGCTGAAAGGCAAGTTGAAGTCACTGTTGCCGAGATTGTTGAAGAGAATCTTCCGGAAGAGATGGAGGATGAATGGAACTGGAAAGCATTGGCGACTTGGGCAAATACAACGCAGGGCGGCAATTACCAAGAGCACCAATTGAAACGCATGGAACGCGATGAATTGATCGATGAATTGATCAAACGCGCTCAGGCCCGGATTGCCGGAATCGACATCAGCGAGGGGGCCCCAATGCTCGATGCTGACTTCGGACTTCGCACCCTTGGGGCTTGGATGAGGCATAAATTTGGTATCGAAACCACGCTCGATGAATTCCGCGATGTAGAAGATCGACGCAGCGTTGCCGATAAATTGTTCCAACGAGCTGAGGAGGCTTACAATTCAAAGGAAGCAGAGTACCCCGTGCTGACCGGTTTGTCCCGGTTTACCGAAAAACAAGGTGCTCAAGTCTCTCTCGACCGTGATGGGCTGGTTGAATGGGTCTCGCGGCGATTCCAGGTTGATCTGAATACAGACGAAGTTCGTTTGAACCGTGATGAACTCAAATCACAGTTAGTCGAATATAGTCGTCGGACGGGTGGGGATGCCGAGCGACAGTCACAAACTGCTGAAAGCAAAGTCAGCGACTTATTTGGGGCAGCCAACGAAGAGACTACTGCCGCAGTGGCCAGCGGAGGAAATGGAAGCCTCGACGCACTCACGCAGTGGTTGGCTGGTGAGTTGGATTATCATGTCGCCAAAGAAGATCTGTCTCGAATGAACCGTGGGGAATTGGCCCTGACGGTGGGTGGGGCTGTCGATGATCGATTCCATCCAGAAATGAGGCGAATGGAACGCCAAGTCCTGCTTCAGATTGTTGACGATGCCTGGAAAAATCACCTCCTGACCATGGACCATCTTCGGAGCAGTGTTGGCCTGAAGGGTTACGCACAGATGGATCCTAAGGTTGAGTACAAACGTGAGGGCATGCGTTTGTTTGAGTCGATGTGGGAATCGATCGGTGAACGTGTGACTGACCTGATCTTCCGTATGGAGTCCTCGCTCAATGAAGATTTCATTCGCAGTACTTGGGTCGAGGGGCAAGCAAGGCATGACGATGCTGCTGCCGCATCTGCTGGGAATGGTGCTGGTGATTCTAATACAGCCGGACAACAGGCTGCTGAAGCAAGCAATCAGACAGAGCAAGCCAAGGCGGAACCGATTCGCAATAAGGGGCCGCGGGTGGGACGCAATGATCCCTGCCCCTGTGGAAGTGGAAAAAAATATAAAGCTTGCCATATGCGAACGCAGAACTAGCAATCGGTCGCGATCGATGTAAGCGACGGAAAGGAATCCGATGTTGGCAAACCTGCTCTATACGACAGCGCTCATGCTGCTCTCGCCAGTCATCCTGTATCGGATGCTTCGCCACGGGCGGTATCGGAGAGGAGTTCGGCAGAAATTGTGGGGACTGTCCACTGCAGACGCGAAAACCCTCACTGGTGGAAGACGATGCGTGTGGGTTCATGCCGTGAGCGTGGGTGAAGTAAATTTACTTCCCCGTTTGATCAGCGAATTGGAACATACTACGACGCTCCCGATTGTTGTCAGTACCTCGACTGACACTGGTTATGATCTGGCGGTACAGCATTTTGGAAGCCAGCGTGTCTTTTTCTGTCCCCTCGACTTCACCTGGGCCGTGCGACGCACTCTGCGTGCCCTCGATCCCGTGCAATTGGTGTTGGCTGAATTGGAACTTTGGCCCAACCTCATTCGGATCGCTGCCAATCAAGGATGCCCCGCTGTAATCGTTAATGGGCGGTTGAGCGAACGTAGTTGCGCGGGATATCAGAAATTTCGGAGGGTAACACAGCCGATTTTCCAGCGGCTGCACTGGGTGGCCTGTCAGGATGAGACCTCACGTAGTAATTTTGCAGCGTGCGGCACAGCCCCGGAACGCCTCGAAGTGACCGGCTCACTAAAGTTTGATGATGCCCCCGAAGATCGTGACGTACCGGAAGTAACCCAGAGAAAAATTTGGGCGGGAGTCGAATCATCACATCAAGTGTGGGTGGTCGGTAGCACGCAGGACGGTGAAGAGCAGATGGCGATCGCTGCGTTTTTGGAATTGCGGTCCCGTCATCCACAGCTCAGGCTTGCCTTGGTACCTCGACACAAAGAAAGATTTGAACGCGTTGCTGAACTTGTGACCGAAGCAGGTTTGGAACTACGTAGACGATCTAAATCACAACAGCCAGATTCGGCAACCTGGCGATCTAGTGAGGTTATTCTGATTGACACCATTGGTGAGCTTAGGCATTGGTGGGGTGTCGCTGATATCGCCACAGTGGGTGGAAGCTTTGGTGACAGGGGCGGACAAAATATGTTGGAACCTGCAGGGTATGGTTGCGCTGTATCATTTGGACCGAACACCCGAAACTTCAAAGAAATTGCCAGCCGTTTGGTTGATGCCCATGCGGCGAAACGGCTGCAGGATGGCGAAGAGCTGGTCAGCTTTGTTGATCGTTGTATTCTCGAACCCTCCTATGCAGTCTCTCTCGGTAGGGCGGCTCAGCAATTGGTTCGCAGACACCGGGGCGCGGTCACGCGAACGGTTGAAACACTGCAACACGAGTTGCTTCAGGTGGCCAATAATGCTCCAAGCGAGGCTACGCCTCATGAGTCAGTCCAAGACGAAAACAGACAGGTTGCTTGATCATTTGATCCACTGAGCAACCGTGTTCTCATTCAGCCACATCACTTGATTCGTTGAAAAGACGCGTGCCCCGCTCTGCTTGCTAGTATCGGCCTGCATTTCATTGATGCATTTCTTCGTGGCAACATTTCGGTCATGGCACAGCAGGTACCTCAGCGTTGTTGATGCCTTCTGCGAATTGGTGGGGCCAATGTCCCTCAGGTTTGTCGGGGTACTTCGAGTCTATCAGTCACGAGGCGTGATCTGTTGGTGGCTCGCTGCATATCAATGCTTGCCGAAAGGTAGAGGTTCGCGTCATTGAACTCACAGGAATTTGAAGGCGCATGAAAATGGGGCAGGATCCCAATGGAACCTGCCCCTATCGGAACGGCGGAGCGTTTCGCCGAAGACCGAGTTTTAGAAATTGCAGAATGGTTCGGATCACTCAACCTCAGGGCGTTGGCGCTCTCCACCACCGCGTCCGCCTTGTTCTCCACCACCGCGTCCACCGCGACCGCCTTGTTGTCCGCCACCACGTCCACCGCGACCGCCTTGTTGTCCGCCACCACGTCCACCGAATCCACCGCCACCGCCTTGGCCGCCGCGACCAAACGCACCCTCGGGCATCTCGAATTTCTCGCCCTTCATTTCCTCAAATTTCTTCTTTTGATCGCTGGTCAAAACACCCAGCACGTCACCTTCCATGTCTTCTCTCATCTTTTCGATTTTCTCACGCATGCCCTCGCGGCCTCCACCGCTAGTGAAGAGCTCACGCATTCCCTCTCGCATCTTCTCCATCAGACCTGCTTGTACTTCTTCCAGCTCTTTCTTTTGAGCATCGGTAATCTTCAGCTCCTTTGCGACGTCTGCATTACGCAGTGCAGCAATGCCTTGCAGCTGAATGTTGATTTCCTGCAGTCGTTCCAGTTGCTCGGGGAACAGGACTTCCTCAAGCTGTTCCTTCATCTTTGTATTTCGTTCCGCAGCTTCCTTTCGCATCTTATCGAAGAATTCAGTCCGCTCTTCCTCGCTCATATTGCGGAAATCGGCATTGGGCCTCTCTGTACGCCCTTGCTCTTGCATTTTGGTAAGAGCTTCTTCTTGATCTGGGGAGATTTCAAGCTCGGTGCGAATGGCTTCGACTCGCAGCAGGGTCATGGTCATGTCGCCACCCCCGCGGCCACCAAACATGCTTCCGCCGCCGCGACTGCCAAAGCCGCCTCCAGCAGCTCCGCCGCGGCCGCCTTGGCCGCCTTGGCCTCGCTGTTGCGCCATTGCGGGAGTGACCATAAATGCCAGTAGTGCGACTGATAAAAGGCCAGTCACCTTGCGAGAGAGTTTCATTGATTCATTATCCAGAGTGAGCTGACAAGTCGTAATTGCCCAATGCATTGCGAACGCGGTGTAAAACACACCGATACATTACAAACCTGCGTACCGCTGTGGGGTTTCGGCTTCGGAAAAAAAACATCCTATTTTTGCCAAGATGGGCCACTAGACGGCATTTTTGGCAATTTTTTATGATGATGTCATGCTTGATGCGCGTTTAGCAGCCAGTAATCCCGAGGAGAGGGCTGCCGGCTGTGCTCAGGCAAGAAGATCGCATGGATGCGTTTGAAACCTCACAAGAGGGGGTCTTCCGTTTGCTCCGCGCGTTTTGGCACGATTAAGAAACCGAGCAGTTGGCTGGAGTTTCCGGGCAGTTTCGCATGCAGTCGCTGAATACCTTGCAGTGGTATCAGCTGTCGATCCAGGGTCAGGAGTATTCCGTTTACCGGGGCTGCATGCGAATGTTTTTGAACTGTGGTCCATCGTGAGCGATGAACCATTTTGACGTTTGGATCATGGCGACCCTTCAGTCCAGTTTTCTAGCTGTCGATACACGTTTCGAGAAAGCGTGCCAGGCGGTGGAAGTCACTGTCCTGTTCGATGAAGCGAACTTTGGTCACAAGAGTTTGGGGGTCGACCAAGTCTTCGAACGGCACGTAGTGCAAATCCAATTGTCCTGAAACTGAAACCATGACACCGTTGAGTTTTTCCTCGACCAGAGCGCGGTAGGCTCCGACACCCAGTTGAGAACCGAGCATCACGTCGTAAGCGTGGGGAGGAGCACATCGGGATTCATATCCGAGTTGCAGGCCGTTGATTTTGCGTGTTCGTCCCGTCCGCTCGTTGTAGCGTTCGCTCAGCAGTGTCGCGAGTAACGCAGACAGGTTGATCGAGGAGATGTTGATGTGTCCGTGGTCATCGCGACTCACACCCTCCAGATATTTGGTCGGCAGGTATTCTGCCATGCCTTCTGCGACGACGATCGTGCCGTACTCTCGACCTTCTCTTTCACGGGCCATCATCATATCGACCATGCGGTCAATCA
>Ga0315321_10003577_pt1 | contig 12055 bp, 8 predicted proteins | sample M180m21515metaG_FD_203464 | JGI IMG/M metagenome (GOLD analysis project Ga0315321, IMG submission 203464) | Ammonia-oxidizing marine archaeal communities from Monterey Bay, California, United States - M1 80m 21515 | ecosystem: Environmental > Aquatic > Marine > Intertidal zone | place: USA... | reverse complement strand
AAAATTTATGCAAGCACGGCGAAGCGGCACTTCGATTGCAACCTCGAGTTGGGCGGCAAGGATGGCGCGTATGTGGCGGCGGATGCGGACGTGGCGCAGTCGGCGGCGATGCTCGTTGATGGCGCGATGTTCAATGCCGGCCAATGTTGCTGCGGCATCGAGCGCGTGTACGTGCATGCGGCGGTGTACGATGAATTCCTAGCCGCGTGCCAACCGCTCGTGGAGAGGTACACACTCGGCGACCCCCTCGATGCGGCCACCACGCAGGGACCGCTGGCGGCAGCGTCCTCGGCCCAAATGATGGAGACGCATATCGCCGAGGCCGTAGCGGCGGGTGGGGAAATGCTTGCGGGCGGCAAGGCTCAACAAATCGGGAAGGGCATATTTTTCGAGCCCACGCTGTTGACCGTGAACCGCAACGACCTCGCCATCATGCAGGAGGAAAATTTTGGGCCAGTGATGCCCGTGATGAAAGTGGCCGATGACGCCGAGGCCATCGCGAACATCAACGATTCGGAATTCGGCCTCACTGCTGTGATTTGCACGAGCCACCGCACGCGCGCCGATGCTTTTTCAAAAGCAGTGGAAGCTGGCACGATTTTCATGAACCGTTGCGACTATCTCGACCCCGCGCTGCCGTGGACCGGCCTCAAAGCCAGCGGCAAAGGCTCGTCGCTTTCGTGCTACGGATTGCTCGCCATGACCCGCCCCAAGGCGATACATTTCAGGACCCAATTTTAACATGAGCACTCCCGAAATTTCCGCCGACAAACTCATCGCGAAATATCGCGAAGAAAAGATCCCGCGCGTGAAGCTGGCCTTTGCCGACCTCGATGGTGTACATCGCGGCAAGTACGTTTCGCTCGATAAATTCGCCAGCATCGTCGGCGGAACGGCGGGCTTTTGCGATTGCGTACTGGGTTGGGACGTGAACGACCAGCTTTACGACAACGCAAAATTCACCGGCTGGCACACGGCGTTTCCCGACGCCAAATACCGCATCGACCTTGCAACCGAACGCCGCCTGCCCGACGAGGACAACACGCCGCTGTTCATCGTGGATTTCATCGGCAACAAAGGCAACGGTGGCGGTCTGCATCCCATCTGCCCGCGCAATCAGCTGCGACGCATTTTGCAAAAGGCTGACGACATGGGCCACTCGGCGCGGATGGCGTTTGAGTACGAGTTTTTTATCTTCGATGAAACACCGCACACGCTGCGCGAGAAAAATTATCGCAACCTCACACCGCTCAGCCCTGGCAACTTCGGCTATTCGGTCATTCGCAGCTCGGCACTGTCCGATTTGTTTCACGAGTTCATGGATTTTTGTGACGCGATGGATTTCCCCATCGAAGGCCTCCACTGCGAAACCGGGCCGGGCGTTTGGGAAGCGGCTATTACGGTGGATGACGCCCTGCGCGCAGCGGACAAGGCAGCGCTGTTCAAAACATTTTCAAAGGCGTTCTTTAACAAGCGCGGATTGACCGCAACGTTCATGGCCAAGTGGTCGATGGATTATCCCGGCCAAAGCGGCCACGTGCACCAATCGCTCGTTGACGCCAGCGGCGCGGGGCAATTCCACGACGCGGCTTCCGAACATGGTATGAGTGCGTTGATGCGGCATTACGTGGCGGGCCAACAGAAATTTTTGAAACCTTTCCTTAGCCTGTGCGCGCCGACCATCAACAGTTACACACGGCTCGTAAAAGGCGCATGGGCACCGACTGCCGCCGCGTGGGGCGTAGACAATCGCACCACTGCGTTGCGCGTCATCACGGGCTCGGAAAAGTCGCAACGTGTGGAGTTCCGTATCGGCCCGGCTGATGCGAACCCGTACCTCATCGCAGCCGCCAGTCTCGGCGCGGGCTTACTCGGAATTGAGCAGCAACTCGACCCCGGCGAACCACTGACCGGCAACGCCTACGAACAGGAAGCCAATCTCCCGACCGAACGCCAACTCGCCACCAACCTCCGCGATGCCTCCCGGGATCTCGAGCAATCGGCGGAAGCGCGTGGATTGTTTGGCGACGAGTTTATTGACCATTTCATCGCCTCGCGCGATTGGGAAGTGCGCGAACACGAACGCCACGTTACCGACTGGCAATTGCAGCGATACTTCGAGATTATTTAACGCGCGATGAATCAATTCAGTTTTCCCACCACCATCCTCCACGGCGAAGGCGCGTTGGCCGAGTTGGCCAATCGCATCGCGGAGAAAAAACTCATGCTCGTCACCGACCCCGGTTTGGTGAAAGCGGGTGTGGTGGAACAGGCACTGGCAGGGCTCGCGGATTGCGGCGCGGCGTTTGAGGTTTTCGACGGCGTGCATCCCAACCCCATCGAGGCTGACGTGGAAGCAGGCGCGGCGTTTTATATCGAGCACGACTGCGATGGCTTGCTCGCACTCGGCGGCGGCAGCGCGATGGACGTGGCGAAGGTCATTCGATTTTTCGCCAGCCATCCTGCACCGCTCGCGCAATATTCCATTCTCGATAACGGCGGCGCGAAAATCACTGGCGCGTTACCGCCATTTTATGCCGTGCCCACCACTGCGGGCACCGGCAGCGAAGTGGGGCGGGGGGCGGTCATCACGTTGCGCGACACCGGACGCAAAACTCTTTTCGTTGCACCACCGCTCATGCCCACCATCGCGGTACTCGAACCCGTACTCACCGCCGGATTGCCGCCGCACCTCACCGCCACCACTGGCATTGACGCCTTCACGCACTGTCTCGAATCCTATTTTGCGCCCGTCTATCATCCGATGGCAGACGGCGTCGCACTGGAGGGCATCCGCCTTTGCCTCGCTCACCTCAATGGCGCCGTTACCGATGGCCAAGACCTTGCCTTCCGCTCCCAAATGCAAATGGCCGCCAGCATGGGCGCCGTCGCTTTTCAAAAAGATCTCGGCATGGTGCACTCACTCGCCCATCCACTCTCCGCTCGCCACGGCACCCACCACGGACTCGCCAATGCGCTGATGCTCCCCGACTCCATGGCCTTCATCGAAGCCGCCGATTTAACCGCTGCCCAACTCCAACGCATCCAAACCATCCGAACCCTCTTCGCCGAGGCCGGCCGCCCTGGCGATTCGTTGGCCGATGAAACCCGCACGTGGTTTGAGGAACTCGGTATCCAGTTCGGTTTAAAAAATCACGGCATCACTGCGGATGACCTCGGCCCATTGGCCGATGAAGCGTTTGCCGATCCCTGCCACGCGACTAATCTCATCCCTGTCACCCGTGATGACCTCGCGACGGTGTATCGAGGCGCGTTATGAAAATTGGCCTGCTCAAGTGCGATTTTGTGACGCCTGAATTTCGCGGCATCGACGGCGGTATCCCAGAAATGTTCACGCATCTACTCAGTCAAACCGGCCTTGATACCGAACTGCACATCTATCGTGTGTGGGAAGGCGAACTGCCTAACGCGACCGATGAATGCGATGCGTGGCTCACCAGTGGCTCACGAACTTCAGTGTTTGAAGATGAAGATTGGATACAAACCTTTCAGCAATTCATCGTAGCCCTGCACGCGGACAAACGCAAAACTGTCGGCATTTGTTTCGGGCACCAAATGATTGCCCAAGCCCTTGGCGGTGAAGTACGCCGCTGCGAACGCGGTTGGGGCATCGGAGTGCAGGAGATTACCATCACCGCGCCGGAGCCGTGGATGCAGCCACCGCTCACCGGCGTGCGCATGCTCTTCACGCATCAGGATCAAGTCGAGGTGCTCCCGCCTGATGCGCGGCCGATTGGCGGCACCGATGACTGCCCGCATGCGATGTTCGCCCTCGGCAATCATATGCTGGCCATGCAATCGCATCCGGAATACTCGCGCCGCTACCTGCGCGCCATCATCGAGTCGCGCGAAGCCATCATTGAGCCGCTTACTTTCCAAACCGGCCTCGCCAGTCTTGAGCAGCCACCTCACCGCGAAGAACCTGCCGCGTGGCTCCGCCATTTTATTTTGGGCTGATCCCGTTTCTTTTGTTTCAATAATCCGACCACGCGTTTAGGCTCTGCTCATGTTCCGTATGATCTTATTTCTCATGGTCGCCAACGTATCCACCCTGGCAGTGGAAAAAGAAACCGCATGGACGCAGCTCTTTGATGGCAAAAGCACCAAAGGCTGGGAACCCCGCGCCAAAGTCGAGTCCTTCAAGGCGGTGAAAGGTGAACTGCATCTGGTATCAACGGTGAATGTCTGGGTGGTGAGCGATTTACAACTGAGCGATTTTGTGGCGGAACTGGAGGTCCAAATTCCACAGGAAAACGCAGGGTTCAATTCGGGCCTTGGCTTCCGGCTTGTTGGCGATAAGGGCAAGCCCAAGGGATACCAGTGTGAAATTGATCGTACCAAACCTGGCGGCGTTTACGGTATCGGCATGGGTGGGTGGCTCTATCCCAAAGGCAAAGATCAAACCGCCGCTTATAACAAGACTACAAGGGGTTTGTTTAAACCTGAGGAATGGAACCATTTCAAAGTAGAAGCCAAGGGCTCGCACATTCGCACCTGGCTCAATGGCAAGCTGATTGCCGAGTTCGAAGACAAACAATCCCTTAAAGGCCGATTCGGCATTCAGCATCACGGCAAAGGTGGCACAGTAAAATTCCGTAACCTGCGGGTAAAGAAGCTAAAGTAGGAATCGACTCGCGTAATTCCCTTAATCTGATATGTTCATCCAGATGCTTGGCAGGCTCCCAATTATATTAATAATACTTGGCTCCGGTCTTCAATTAACCGCGGCTGACCCGGCAGGTCTGGAATTTTTTGAGAAGAAGATTCGACCAGTATTGGTCAGCGAATGCTACAAGTGCCACAGCAAAGATGAGAAGGTAAAGGGTGAGCTACGCCTCGACTGGAAGGGCGGTTGGCAAAAAGGCGGAGAATCAGGGGCAACAATAATTCCGGGGCGTGTGGGCAAAAGCCTGCTCATTCAAGCAATCCGCCATGCCGATGCGGACCTAAAAATGCCGCCCAAGAAAAAGCTAAGCGCGGAGCAGATTGCGGATTTCGAGAAATGGGTCGCCATGGGCGCACCGGATCCACGCGCTACAGGTGATGCGACTGCATCGGAAAAGAAACTCAACCTTGAAGCGGCCCGGCAATTCTGGGCTTTTCAGCCGGTAAGTAAGCCGCCCGTGCCAGAGTTGAAACGTGCCGACTGGGCCAACACCGATATTGACCGCTTCGTGCTCACTGCGCTGGAAGGAAAAGGCATCGGGCCGGTTCAGGATGCGAACAATCTTATTCTGCTACGCCGGCTGTACTTTGATTTGATTGGCCTGCCTCCTACACCCGATCAAATGGCCACCTTTGAACAGGCGGCAGCTAAGAATCGAAAGGCAGCTATTGAAAAGGTGGTCGATGAACTTTTGGCCAGCCCACATTTTGGGGAACGCTGGGGGCGGCACTGGCTGGATGTGGTGCGCTTTTCTGAATCCACCGGCGGAGGGCGAACCGCTTTGATGAAGGAAGCGTGGCGCTATCGCGATTACGTGGTCAATGCCTTCAACACTGACAAACCCTACACCGATTTCATCCGCGAACAAATTGCAGGCGACCTCATCAAAGGCGGTAGTATTGAGAAGAAACGCGAAGAACTCACCGCTACTGCCTTTCTTCTGCTCGGCCCCACCAACTACGAATTGCAGGACAAAACCGTCCTTGAAATGGATATTGTTGATGAACAGATGGATACCATGGGCAAAGCCTTTATGGCGCTGACTATTGGTTGTGCGCGCTGTCACGATCACAAATTTGACCCCATCCGGACTGAAGACTATTACGGTATGGCAGGAATCTTCAAGAGCACCAAGGCCGTGATCCACAGTAACGTGTCTACCTGGAACAAACGTCCACTACCGATGTCACCCGAACAGGAAAAACTCTCAAAGGAACAAACTATGCAAATTGCGGCCCTAAAAAAGGAAATTAATAAGCTGAAGAAAAAGACTGGGCCAAAGACTCCTGCCGCAACTCCGGTTTCAGTGGACAGTTTGCCGGGGATCGTGGTGGATGATTTACAAGCGAAACTGAAAGGGGCGTGGACTCGGTCCAACTCCAACAAGGGATACGTGGGCGCAAACTATATCCATGACGGCGCAGCTGATAAAGGAGAGAAGGCAGTGTCCTACAAAGTAAAAATCCCAAGCGATAGTAAATTTGAGGTGCGTGTTTCCTATACGCACGGCGACAACCGGGACCGCAAGGTGCCTGTGCTTATACGTCACGCTGACGGTGAAGTAACTAAATACATCGACCAAACCAAAAAACCACCGATCGATGGTCATTTCATTTCATTGGGGACTTTTGACTTCCTCGCCGGCGAATGGGAGGCGGTAGTTATTTCAACCAAGGGCACCACACAGCATGTCATTGCCGATGCTGTCCAGTTTCTGCCTGAAGGAGCACCCGTGGCGGCACAAAAGAAACCCAAGCCCGAACAGAAACCTGTAAAACCCAATCCTTCTGCCGACAAAACCAATCTGGAAAAGATGCAAAAGGAGCTGAAGGCACTGGAGGCCAAAGCAGTCAAACAGCCACAAATTATCGCTGCAGATGAATCAAAAACCCCCGGCGACATTCAGATCGCTATCCGCGGCAACGTCCACAATGCAGGCCCAAAAACCCCGCGGCGTTTCATCCAAGTACTCAACCAAGGGCCCTTGCCAAAAATTGCACTCAAGGCGAGTGGCCGCATGGAGCTAGCCAACTGGATGGCCAGTGCTGAACACCCTTTAACTGCGCGCGTGTTTGTTAACCGCGTGTGGCATCATCTCTTTGGCAAGGGCCTGGTCGCCAGCGTCGACAACTTTGGCCATATGGGGCAACTACCCACCAATCAAGCCCTCCTAGATCATCTGGCCTTACGATTTGTCAAGGAAGGCTGGTCGGTTAAAGAACTGATTCGCGGGATTGTACTTTCACGTGTTTATCAGTTGAGTTCAGAAACTGGTGCGCAAGCCAAAGTAGATGTGGAAAACAAACTGCACTGGCGGCAAAACCGCCGAAGGCTGCAGGCTGAAGCAATCCGTGATTCAATCTTATCAGTGAGCGGCCAGCTCAACACGGCCGTGGGCGGGGCAACCATAAAGGCTGGCACCACAACCGAATATGACTACAAATTTGGAGACTCCCGACGTAGCCTGTACACGCCGGTTTACCGAAATACGCCCTTAGAAATTCTAGCGGTGTTTGATTTTGCCGATCCCAACCTGGTGGTTGGCGAACGCACGACCAGCAGCGTACCTACGCAGGCGTTGTACCTGATGAATAATCCATTTGTGAGAACTCAATCCGAAGCCGCGGCTAAGCGTTTACTCACGGGGGAACTGATCGATAACACGACACGTATCGAACACGCTTACCGTCGCACGCTGGGTCGCAACCCAACTTCTGCCGAGCGAGAAATACTCATCAGGTTTCTGGAACAAGAAAAAGACGGAGCCAAGGCCTGGGGTACAATTCTTCACAGCCTCTACGGAAGTTTGGATTTCCGGTTTCTAAACTAATACGTTAACACTTCTGTTTAACACCCCGCTTTTTCAGCTGCTGACTTGGAGAAGAGGCTGAAAATCTTTAGGTTGGTGCTATTGGGAGTGTATTGCTCCCGATGTCGTTTTCGGGCACCATTGCCACTACTCCCTCCGGATACATAGGTGGTAACAAGCAGTTGTCGTCCGTCGGGATGCAAACTGAGGTCGTAGGCAGAGCCGTTCTTGATGGAATGTAGAGGTTCGGGCGCATCAGTTTCCCAGAAGGTCAACTCAGAGTCAGAGTGAAGAATCTCAGTGTGACCGGTCAGGGTACCGTCTTCAAGGAAGCACATGGCATTGAAAGGGCCATCGCTCTTACCCTTGATGCGCAGCTCGGTTTTTTGTTTACCAGTGGCCCAGTCAAAAATCAACACGGTAGGTTTCCCTGGGCAGAAGGCATTGCTCTTTGCTTCCTTCATGCCTCCGACAGCTAGCAGTTTACTATCCTTGTTAAAGGCTAGACTGCGCACGCCGCCAACATCGGCGATGAAGTTATCCAAGCGCGTATGTAAAATCTTTGCGTCCAATTCACGCTCGAACTTCCAGCTACCGATGCCCCATTGCCGTACGCTGCCGTAGAGATCACCACTAACCAGATGTTTGCCATCGGGCGATATGGCTAGGCTAAAGATGCATTCCTTGTGGCCCTCAAGACTCGCAACCGGCTTGCCATTGTCAGTATTCCATACCTTGACGGTGGCATCATCACCGCCACTGATGAGGAACCGTCCATCCGGCGTGACAATAAGTGCACGAACGTTGTCTTGATCAGCAGTGGGGACTGTCCATTGCGGACCACCGCCAGCCTCATAGTTCCAGCAGTGGATAACGCCAAGGTAGTCAGCGGTGAACAGCCGTTTTGCTTTCGGGTGAAAAACAAGCGATGACACCCACGTCTTGTGCGAGTTAAAGGTCTTTTTCTTTTCGCCATCCAGTTCCCATACGTGCACGAGTTTGTCCTGCCCACCGGCAGCAATGAATCGACCGTCGGGGCTGAACTGCGCACGAAAGAGCTGTCGATCGTGCTTCAGCTCGCGAGAGACCCACGCCTTTTTGACATCAAGCACAGGAGTGTTCACTGCATTACCTCCTTGATGGGTTCGCAGTCGTCATGCGCGATGGCGAGCTTCTGGCCCTTAATACGATAGCGCGTCTTGCGCGGGTTGAGACCGAGCACCGTGAAAATGGTGTGGAACAGATGCCCAATGTCATAGCCTTCACCGTTAACAAACGCGCCGTCCTCGGTCGTCTCGCCAATAATTGCGCCGCGCTTGATACCGCACCCGGCTAGAGCAATGCTCCAGCAGTCCGGCCAGTGGTCTCGACCTAGACGTGAGTTGATGATCGGCGTGCGGCCAAACTCGCTCATCACGATGACCAGCGTGTGATCTAGCATTCCGCGATCTTCAAGGTCATTGATGAGTGCCGCAAACGGTCGATCGACCTGCGGGATGAGTCGCTGCGACATGTTGAAATTATCGCCATGCGTGTCCCAGTGATAGCTGTTAACCTTAATGAAGCGCACACCCGCCTCTAGTAACCGTCGCGCCTGCAGGATGTGTCGGCCAAGCGGATGGGTGCCGTAGCGTTCCTTGTCCTTCGGGTCCATCTTACTGTCATCGAAAATTTCTTTGCGTGCCATCAATTGCCGCGCCATCGCATAGCTCGTCTCGTACGCATCAATCTCAGACGCACCGCGATAGGCCTTGAAACGTTCGTTCGCCTTCAAACGCAATACGTTGCGGGCGGCTTCGACCTCGGCTGAGACGCCATCGGGCCTGTGAATGTGAATCGGCGGCTTGCCATCGCCCAACGCCAGCGTGCCGTACTGCGCACCAAGGAAGCCCGCCTCCTTCGCGATAAACCCGCCGTTGCCCGGCTTTATCCAGAGGTATGGTGGCAAGTTCGGGTTGGCCGGCCCCAGCAACTTGGCGACTGCCGAGCCGAGGTGCGGATATGTCACTCCGCGGTCAATGGGGTCGCCCCGTTGGATGCGCGGCACGCCCGTGGAATGATTCGGGTCCTTCGTTTCCATCGTGCGGATGACGGAAATTTTGTGTGCAATCTTTGCCGTCTCCGGCACCAACTCGCTGAAGTGCACCCCGGGAATACTCGTCTTGATGCTCCGAAACGGCCCTCCAAATTTGCTCTCCGGCAATGGATGCCAACTCTCATACTGACTCATGCCGCCATCGAGCCAGATGAGGCATACCTGCTTGTGCTGTTTTTTAATCTCCGCCGCAATCCCTGGCTGCAACAAGCTTCCAAACCCCACCGTGCCACCCAGCGTACCCAGCATCTGTCGGCGAGAGACCCCGTGCTCAGTGTTGCCGCAAGCGTGATTGTGCGGGATGTGGTTCATCAGTGGTTCAGCCGAAACTCCGTCGAGGTCAGTAGTGCCCAAGCCAGGTCACCCAAGGCCGCAGCACGGCGTTTATTATTCCGCTCCAAATAATTAGCAATCGTCGCTATCTCGTCCGCCTCCGGCAACCGCGCCAGCATAGATAGGTACATTTCCTCTGCAATGGATTTGGGCGTTTCCAATTTTGTCAACCGTTCGATCAAGTTCCCCTTTTGCGGCTTCAACCAATCTTGAATCAGCCGGTCGTTCATCAGGAATAACGCCTTGTTAAGCCCCGGGATAAAGTCCACCTCTGGTGTTCCTGCCGGCTCCGCGTAGGTCAACATAAACAGCGCGCGAATTTCCTCAAATGAAGGCGGCATCTCGCGGTTAGTGCCAGTGAAGTAACCGCGTTGGTCAAACTTCTCCGCGTTGTCCGTCGCCTTCAATTTTGTCACCCAGTCCTCATTGCCCGTCGCCTTTAACACTGCGTTTAGCAACTGCTCCGGCGTCATCGCCTTTGGATGAGCCGTACGGTATCTAGTTACCTCCATTTTTTTGACACCGTTCGGAAACCGACTGCTACGCTGATAGCTTTCGCTCAATGCAATCTCGCGTACGAACCATTTCACATCAAACTCATGCGCCACAAACTCACGCATTAGCAATTCCATCAGCTTCGGGTGCGATGAAGGATTTTGTGTGTGTAGTTCGTCCAGTGGATGCACCAGACCGCGCCCCATCATCAAATACCAAATCCGGTTTACTCCGTTGCGTACGAAGTACGTATTATTTTTTGAGGTTAAATCCCGCGCCAGCAACTCGCGCGGCCTAAATTTTGGAACTGCCGGCAATCCGTCTGCCGCCGGCTTCTCAAATTCCTGCCCCTTTTCAAACATTGGAATCGCCACCTCCTTTCCGCCCGGCAATCTCGGTCCCGTGATCTCCTTCTCCGTTTTAAAGACCGACTGAAAATCCACCTTCTTCATCGCCACCCCCTCAACGAGATACGTTTGTTTATCCTTTGAGTTCGTCGCGGTCTTGGTCTGGTTTAAATAGGAAAACAGCCCCCAGTAATGCGCCTGCTTCCACTCATTCACCGATGGATGGTCGTGACACTTCGCACACTTTAAATCCATCCCGAGGAATAAACGCGCCACATTCTCTGTCATCACGTGATGGTCCGTGGTTCCAAGGAATTTCATCGCCGGACGCTCGTCACCCTGGCCCGTAGCTCCCACCATTTCCTGCGCCAGCACATCCCAGCGCGGCTTACCCTTCAAATTCTTTGCGAGAAACTCCCGCCATTCTTCATCAGTGATTTTGCCGAGTTTTTGTCGCTCCAGCAGCATTACTGATAAGCGATCGGTCCAGTGCATTGCAAAGGCGTCACTGGCGATGAGTCGATCTATGAGCTTGGCGCGCTTACTAGAGGTGGTGTCTTGCAGGAAAGATCGAGTGTCCGTTGCACTTGGAATACAGCCAGTGAGATCCAACTTCACCCGCCGAAAAAACTCCAAATCATCACTGCGCGTCGCCACCGCTCCCCCTGCTTTGGCGGCGATGAGCTTATCAATCCGTGGTGACAAACGCTCTGCCGCCCATCCGTTTAGGACAGGCAGCAAAGTGCAAATGAAGATGATCCGCCGCATCCGTCTTTCGACGCGGGCACGCGCCCCGAGCTTCAACAGGCCTAGAGCAGGCTATTTCTTCTCCCCTTCAGTTTCCTCAGGTGCAGGCTGCCCCTCTTTAGCCTCCGGCTTTTCTTCAACTTCCGGCTCTGGCTTTGGCAGCTCACCCTTCTTAGCAGCCTCCAGTTTAGCGAGGAATTTCTTCGGTTCCTCGTTGAATTCATCTAAGCAACCCTCGCAGCAGAATTTCACCGTCACACCTTTGTGAACATGCACAAATGCTTCGTCCTGCATACTGGTCAGTCCTTCATCGCTCACCAGACAGGTCTTCAAGGGATAATTATCCGAAACAGCCACACCACCATTGGGTGTGCTCCCTCCATCACCGTGGTTGTGGCCATCGCCGTGGTCGTGACCATCGCCAGCATGGTGGTCGTGGGCTTCTCCGCAGCCGAGGAATAATCCGGCGGCAACAAAGGTGATCGGAATTAATTTAAGGATAGGGGTCATCTTCATGAGGAGATTTTGCCCCAATGGGTAGA
>Ga0315321_10003570_pt1 | contig 12066 bp, 10 predicted proteins | sample M180m21515metaG_FD_203464 | JGI IMG/M metagenome (GOLD analysis project Ga0315321, IMG submission 203464) | Ammonia-oxidizing marine archaeal communities from Monterey Bay, California, United States - M1 80m 21515 | ecosystem: Environmental > Aquatic > Marine > Intertidal zone | place: USA... | reverse complement strand
GAGATTGGCTCTCATCTTCGTTCCTTCGTCACTACGACGAGACCCAATCTCTCCTTAAATCACAACCTCAAATCTGGGCCATAGGTCCTGACGGGGAACAAATTGCACGATCGAAACATATAAGGAACATTTTGAATTTTTCAAGGCAGCAGTTGTCAAAATTAGAACAAATTGTGACTATCTCAGGTGGCACGCCACCGTATGGCCGCCGCCTAGGTCCTTCAGGACGGGTTCTTCTATGCGGCATTGGTCGGTCGCGTAGGGGCAGCGGGTGTGGAAATGGCAGCCTTTGGGGGGATTGATGGGACTGGGAACGTCGCCCTGGAGGATTTTCTTTTCCCGGCGGACAGTTGGGTCCGGGATGGGTGCTGCGGAGAGTAGCGCCTCAGTGTATGGGTGCTGCGGGTTGGTGAAGAGGGTTTTCTTATCCGCGAACTCAACGATGCGGCCCAAATACATGACGGCCACGTCGTCTGAAATATGCTCCACCACCGCCAGATCATGCGCGATGAAGAGATACGCCACGTTCATCTCTTCCTGGAGGTCCATCATCAGGTTGATGACCTGGGCCTGGATCGAAACATCAAGCGCCGAGACGGGTTCGTCCCCCACAATCAGCTTCGGGTTGAGAGCAAGCGCGCGGGCGATGCCGATGCGCTGGCGCTGTCCACCAGAAAACTGATGCGGATAGTTGTTCATCTGCGCTTGGCGAAGGCCAACGCGATCAAACAACGCTTTCGTCATTTCTTGGCGGGATTTGTTGTCGCCAATATCGTGAATGTAGAGGGGTTCTTTCACGATTTCGCCCGCCGTCATCCGCGGGTTCAAGCTGGAGAACGGGTCCTGAAAGATGATCTGCATCTGCCGGCGATAGGGCCGAAGCTCTTTCTTGCCAAGATGCGTAACATCTGTGCCGGAGAGCTTGATGGTTCCGTCTGTCGGCTCCAACAAACGCATCGCGGTGCGGCCGACAGTGGATTTGCCGCAACCAGACTCGCCCACGAGCCCAAGTGTGCGCCCTTCCCCAATGGAGAAGCTGACACCGTCGACGGCGTAAACATGCCCTGTCGTGCGCTTGAGCACACCGGTTTGGATGGGGAAGTGCTTCTTGAGGTTTTCAACCTCCAGCACCGGCTCATCGCTTGACGCGTTCGGGGCGCCTTTTGATGCGACTTCAGCCATCATTCGCTCCATATAACTCGTCTGAACGCCAGCATGCGGCCCAATGGCCAGGACGCTTTTCTTCATATTCAGGCCGGACCTGCCGACATTTATCAACCGCTTGCGGACAGCGAGGTGCAAACGCACAGCCTTCCGGTAACGAATGCAGTGGCGGGACGATGCCGGGGATTTCTTCCAGCCGCTCCGCCGCCGCTTCCTCACCAACCACAATGGCCAAGCTTGGTACGGACGCCAACAACCCCCGCGTATAGGGATGGCGCGGATTGGCGAAGAGCGTCATCACGTCCGTCTCTTCAACCTTACGCCCCGCGTACATCACGATGACACGGTTGGCGGTCTCCGCGACGACACCAAGATCATGGGTGATCAAGATAACGCCCGCGCCCAGATCATCCTTCAAGTTCACGATCAGATCGAGGATTTGTGCCTGAATGGTCACGTCGAGCGCCGTTGTCGGCTCATCCGCGATCAACACTTTGGGCTTACACGCCAGTGCCATTGCAATCATGACCCGCTGGCGCATACCGCCAGAAAGCTGGTGCGGAAACTCTTTAACGCGCCGCTCTGGCTCCGGGATGCGGACCAGCTTCAGCATCTCGATAGACCGGTCCATCGCCTGCGCTTTGGACATGTCTTGGTGCAAAATCAGTGCTTCGCTGATCTGCTTACCAATCCGCATGACCGGGTTGAGGCTAGTCATCGGCTCCTGGAAGATCATGGAGATGTCATTGCCGCGAATGCCGCGCATTTCGGCCTCCGACAAGTCCATCAAGTCCTGACCATCCAGTTTGATCTCACCACCAACAATACGGCCCGGCGGATCAGGAATGAGGCGCATGATCGAAAGCGCGGTCATGCTCTTGCCGCAGCCTGACTCGCCAACGATCGCCAGCGTCTCTCCTCTCGCGACAGAGAACGATACGTCCTCCACCGCGCGGACAACGCCTTCACGGGTGAAGAAATAGGTTTTGAGGCCGTTGACCTCTAACGCCGCCTGGTTGGCCGAAGAACCGGTCGGGGCATTCATTTGCGCAGCATCTGCCATGATTTGATGTGCTCCTTAGCTGCGCTGACGGGGATCGAGGATATCGCGGACGGCGTCGCCTAGCAGGTTCGCGCCGAACACGGCCAAGCTGATGGCAATGCCGGGGAAGATCACGAGCCAAGGTGCGGTTCGCACATATTCAGCTGCACTCTCTGAAAGCATCCGCCCCCATGAAGCGTGCGGCTCTGGAATGCCGAGACCGAGGAAAGACAACGAGGCTTCTGTTAAGATGGCAGAGCCAAGCTGCGCCGTCGCCAACACAATCAGCGGTGCCAGGGTGTTGGGCAGAACGTGCTTCACAGCAATCCGCGTTTCACTCATGCCGATGGCCTTGGCAGCCTCCACAAACGGCATCTCGCGTAAACTCAGCGTGTTCGATCTGATCACACGCGCCACATGCGGCACCAGCGGGATCGAAATAGCGATCACGGTGTTCTCTAAGCTTGGCCCGAGGGATGCAGCCATCACCAGCGCCATGACCAACAGCGGCAGGGCTTGCATGATGTCAATGATGCGCTGGGTGATAAGGTCAAACCAGCCGAGCAGATAACCCGAGGCCAATCCAACGATAACGCCAAGCGAGCAGCCAAGGATTGTTGACCCAAGCCCGACCGCAAGCGAAATCCGGGCACCATGGATGATCCGGGAGAGAAGGTCCCGGCCCATCATATCCGCGCCCAGCATGTGCGCGCCGCCCGGCCCCTGGAGGGAGGTTTCAGCATTGGTCTTGACCGGATCCATCGGGGCCAGCACATCGGCGAAGACGCCGGTGAATACCAGGCCCAGGAACAGGATCAGCCCGACAGCGCCGAGCGGATAGCTCTTCGCCAAGAACCAAGCCTTGCCCAAGCGGCTCTCGACGCCTGCGCCGGCTTTAGAAAGTTCGGCTGCGTGATCGACAGGTCTAATCGCCATCAGATCCGCTCCCTATTCATACTTGATGCGTGGGTCGAGCGAGACATAGAGCAAGTCGACCAGGAAATTCGTGAGGACAACGATGACGCCGATAAACATCACCAAGTTCTGCACAATCGGATAGTCCCGCCATTGGATCGCCTCCACGAGGAAGCGCGCGACGCCGGGAATATTAAAGACGGTCTCAGTCACAATAAGCCCGCCAATTAGGAATGCTGCTTCGATGCCGATAATTGTCACAACCGGAAGCACAGCATTTGCCAATGCGTGGCCATAGTTCACAGACCGATCGCTGGCACCCTTGGCCTTGGCAGTGCGGATATAATCTTGCCGCATCACCTCCAGCATCGAGGACCGCGTTAGACGCATAATCAATGCGGATGATCTAAAACCAACCGCTGCGGCGGGGATGCTGTAGAGCAGCAGTTCATCCCATAAATTATCAGGCGGGTCGGTATAAATTGGGATGGTGCCGAACCACGTGACGAACGCCATCAAGATCAACAGCGCCAACCAAAAAGATGGCAGAGACAGGCCGGACAAGCTGACGACACGCAGGCAATAATCCAGCCACGTGTTCTGCTTCACGGCGCTGATAACGCCGAGCGGCAAGCCAAAAAGAACGGAGAAAAACAGCGCCAATGCCGCTAGCTTTGCAGTAATGGGAATGCGCGGCGCGATCTCATCAATCGCCGGCAATTCGGAAACGTATGAAAAGCCTAAATCACCACGGGCAAGGCCGGAAATCCAATTCCAGTACTGCACAGGAATAGAGTCTGAAAGCCCAAGCTCTTCTTCCAATGCCGCTTTCTCAGCCGGGTCAACGAACCCTGCTGAATCAAACAAGATGTCCGCAATGTTGCCCGGCACAAGCCGCAACAGCGCGAAGATGATGATCGACATCCCGATGAGCGTAACAGCCATCAACAATGTTCGGCGGACGATATATGCGACCACGGCGAAACGCCTCTTTGGAAGGGAATTGCTAGAGGTAAGCGAAGAAGAGGCGCTGCCGAAACAGCGCCTCTCCGCTCACGTGTCGTCTATCAGGACAGTGGCTTACTTCTTGAGCCAGATGTCCTCGAAACGCCAGCCATTGTAAGAGCTATTCACCATAACGGTGAGGCCCTGTACGCGTGGCTGAGCGCAGGTTGCGCCTACCCGATGGTCAATCATCGGACGGGCGACATCACCCTGCAGGCGCGCATCAATTTCCCACACCAATTTGCGGCGGGCGTCTTGGTCAGTCATGGAAGACTGCTTCATGAACAGCCCCATCATTTCCTGACTGCAATAGCCGGTGTAGTTCCGCTGTGAGCCGCAAGCGTAGTTTTCGAAGAACACCACGTCAGGATCATCAACGCCAACACCAGTCAAATTCAAGCCAACCTGATAGTCCTTGCGCGCCACAGTGGCGTGCCAGTTGGAAGACTCAATGACTTCGAGTTCAGCATCGATGTAGATGGCTTTCAACTGATCCAAAAGGATAACTGCCGGGTCACGATAAATCGCGATATTCCGGGTCGAAACCTTCACAGCAAGGCGATTGTCAGGGCCGTATCCGGCTTCCTTCATCAAAGCCTGCGCTTTAGCAACATCGGCTGCTGGCTCGCCGTAGCCTGGCGCTTTAGCCAGTACTTCAGCAGGCATGCCCCAACCACCGGATGGTGGTGGCAGCATCGCACCGCCGAGCTGGTTCTCGCCATTGCTCAAGATTTTGATGAACGCACCACGATCCATCGCAATCGCCATTGCTTTACGCACGTTCTCATTATCGAACGGTGCTGCATCGCGGTTAACGATGAGGTTGGTCGAAACGTTAGTAGTGATCTTGTGGCAGACCGCGTTTGGCGCTTGATCTTTCACATCCTTCAGCAGTGGAACGGACACATCTGCCGTGAATGTCAGGTCAAACTCATCCGCGACGAACGCCAAGATACGGGTCGATCGGCTTTTGATGATCGTCCAATTGATGGCGTCCAGGTAAGGACGGCCTTCTTTCCAATATTCGTCGTTCTTCACGAATTTAATGGATTCGTTCTGCTTCAGAGCAACGAACTTAAACGGCCCGGTGCCGACTGGGTTCGTGCGCATTTTCTTCGGCGAGACGTGGCAGGGATAAACCGGTGAATAACCGGAGGCCAACAACGCCAAAAGCGCAGGCTGCGGCTGCTTCATGTGGAAGGTAGCCTGCGTATCGCTGTCAGCCGTGACTTTATCCAGGTTCCAATACCAGGACTTACGCGGGTTCTTCCGCATCCGTGCCTTGGTCTTGCCTTGCAGCATGTCCCAGGTGCACTGGACGTCTTTGGCGGTGAACGGTTTGCCGTCATGCCATTTAACGCCGGAGCGCAGGTTGAATGTCAGCTTGGTCTTGCTCTCATCCCAGGACCAATCGGTCGCGAGGTCGGGCACAATGCTATCCAGGCTGTTTTTAGCAACTGCCTGATCATACATAACCAAGTTATTGAAAACGCTCATATACGGCATTACCGTAGAGGATGTTGCTTCCTCATGGATCGAACCGGATGGCGGCGTGCCTCGGTGATAAACGCGCATCGTGCCGCCTGCCTGTTCGGCATAGGCCTGAAGCGGGATGGCGAATGCGGCTGCAATTGCAGCGCCAGCCAGCAAGGTTTTCACTTGCATACTTTATTCTCCCTGTTGTCGGGCAGTCGCTCGTGCGCCGCCTTCTACCCCGAAGGCTAGCAGTCTAATGGAATGGCACAACCCCTCTAGACGCAACTATCCGATATCGCCCATGCTTTCGCCATGACCGATCTCACGCCAACAGCTCGCGAAACGCAGGCCCTCATTCGCCGCGTCGCCAAAGACCGAGTTGCACAAAGGGCAGATGCAATCGATAAGTCCGCCGAATACCCGCAAGATATGTTTGATCTTTTGCGGGAACTTGGCGTCTTCACACTGCCGTTTCCAGCCGAATATGGAGGCCAGGACAGCCTGCTCGCCGGATGTGTCGCGGTCGAGGAACTGGGCCGTGTTTGTTACAATACCGGCTATCTGCTGGTCGTGCAGTGGACTCCTTTCGGCGCGATCATGGCAGCGGGAACACCAGCACAACGTCAAAGATTTCTGCCAGGCTTGGCTAGCGGCGAACTCCGCGCCGCATTTTCAGTTACGGAACCGCAATCAGGATCAGACGTCGCCGGCATAAAAACCCGCGCTGTCAAAGCAGATGGCGGCTACAGGCTTAATGGCGCAAAGATTTGGTGCACGAACGCCGCCGTATCCGATTTTATCGTGCTGGCCGCAAAGACAGGCGAGGGTGATTCGCGCGGTCAAATTAACTTCTTCATCGTGCCAAGCGATTCGCCGGGCCTTACCATCGGTCCCAAGGAAGATAAGCTCGGCGCGCGTGGCGTCCCCTCCTCACCGCTGTTCCTGGAGGATGTATTCCTTCCGGCAGAAAATATGCTGGGGCCGGCGGGCGGCGGGTTCAAGCAGGTGATGCAGGCACTCGCACTTTCAAGGCCAATTATTGCAGCCCGGGCAGTGGGTCTCGCCCAAGGTGCACTCGATCATAGCCTGCGGTTTATGCATGAACGCCAGGCCTTCAATCAGCCCCTCACAGATTTCCAAGGCCTTCGCTGGATGCTCGCTGACATGGCGATGGGTGTAGAAGCAGCGCGAGGGCTGACATACAAGGCCGCCGCAATGACAGACGCAGGCGTACGCGGCAAAGACCTTGCTCACGCCGCCGCCATCGCGAAAACCTTTAGCAGCGACACAGCAATGAAAGTCGCAACGGATGCGGTGCAGATTTTCGGCGCGTCCGGCATCTCCAATGATTTCCCGATCAACCGCTATTTCCGGGACGCCAAGGTCGTGCAGATTGTCGAAGGTTCAAACCAGATACAGCGGAACATCATCGCCAAAAACCTGATTGACGGATTTGAAGCATGACAGACGATTACACAAAACCCGCAACCGGCCCGCTGCAGGGCGTCACGGTGATTGACCTGACCATCAATGTGCTGGGGCCTGTCTGCACCCAAATCCTGGGTGACATGGGTGCCAATGTCATTAAGGTCGAGCCGCCAGGTGGGGATCCTATGCGGAAACTGGGCCCAGGGCATGAGCAATCCATGGCCGCGCACTTCATGGCAATGAACCGCAATAAGCGCTCACTCGAATTGAACCTGAAGCGCCCGGAAGCCCTCACGGCATTGAAGGCAGTAATCGCAAAAGCTGATGTTCTCGTTCACTCCATGCGCGCAGCGGCAGTTGACCGGCTTGGCCTGGGCTTTGAAACGCTCAGTGAACTGAATCCACGCCTGATCTATGCCGCCGCTGGCGGTTACGCCCAATCCGGCCCCTGGAAAGACCGCCCCGCATATGATGACGTGATCCAGGGCCAGAGCGGCTTTGCTGGCATGATCCAACAGGCGAATGGTGAAGCGCGGTATGCGCCAATGGCGATCGCGGACAAATATTGCGGGACACAGCTTGCCTCCCACATCGGCATGGCACTTTTCGCGCGCTCCAATAGCGGCAAAGGCCAGATGGTGCATCTGCCGATGCTGGAAACCATGACGGCCTTTAACATCGTCGACCATCTATGGCTGGCAAACTTTGACCGGGCCAGTGAGGGCGTTGGGTTCCCACGCATGTTCACACCACACCGCCGCCCCTATCCGACCAAGGACGGGCACATATCCCTTCTTGCGATTACCGATGCAGAATGGCGAAGGCTATTCGCGGCGCTCGGGAAGCCTGAACTGGCGAATGATGAACGGTTCGCCAAGCTTGAAGGTCGAACAGTCAATATCAATACGTTGTATAGCATTCTGGGTGACCGGATCGCAGAAGAAACCACGGACCATTGGCAAGCAGAATTCGATGCGGCCGATATCGCGAACGCGCCTATGGCGACGCTGCAAGACCTGTTTGAGGATACGTATTTGCAAGACACTGGCTTTTTCCAGCCTATGCAACACCCGGACGTTGGCCCAACGCTACAAATGCGCCCGGCGGCCGATTTCTCCGAAACACCGCCTAACATTCATCGCCCCCAACCCAAGCTTGGCGCGGATGGGCAGGATATATTGCAGGAAGCGGGCTTGGATGAAGCCGCAATTGCAGAGGCTTTCGGCATATGAAGCAAGAACTCCGCGAGACGCTAGCCAACAACTTGACAGGCCTTGATTTGGATATTGTTAAGGAGGACGCCTTAACGCCAGCCGCCGTCGCCATTGCCGTCACGGAAGATGAAACGGGCGCACCTGCATTCATCCTGACACGGCGCTCAGGCCATCTGCGTCGACATGCGCGGCAATGGGCGCTGCCAGGTGGTCGCCAGGACCCAGGCGAGACCCTGCTTGAGGCAGCACTGCGGGAAATGGAGGAAGAAGTTGGCCTGTCGCTGGAACCGAACACCCTGCTTGGCCGCTTGGACGACTACCCGACCCGCTCCGGCTATTGCATTTCGCCCTTCGTATTTTGGGCGGGGCCAGCGCCAAGCCTAACACCTAATCCTGATGAGGTTCACGCGCTTTATCGAATTCCGCTGGAAGAGCTGAACAGACCAGAATCACCAGACATGATTAGCATTCCGGAAAGTGACCGCCCCGTCATCCGCATGGCAATAATGGACGACATGGTGCACGCGCCAACTGCCGCGATCCTATATCAGTTCCGCGAAGTGGCGATGCATGGGCGCATGGCCCGGGTCGATCACTATGAGCAACCCGTGTTCGCATGGGGGTGACAGAGTGTAGGGCTGAAATTTAAATGTCACAAAACCATCCTATCCTCGGCCGTCAATTGCCTAACGAGTAGCATAGACCATGAATGACCAATCCGCCCCCGCAGGAATCGGATTCTTTGAAAAATGGCTCAGCCTATGGGTAGCGCTATGTATCGCTGCAGGAATTGGGCTCGGCGTTGTAGCACCCGGCTTATTTGAAGCAGCCGCGGCGCTCGAAGTCGCCTCCGTCAATCTGGTGGTCGCGGTTCTAATCTGGGCCATGGTCTATCCAATGATGGTAAACGTTGATTTCGCCAGCCTCCGCCAAATCGGCGAACGGCCAAAGGGATTGATTATAACCGTTGTGGTGAATTGGCTGATCAAGCCGTTCACCATGGCTGCACTTGGCGTCTTGTTTTTCGAAGTCCTGTTTGCGGAAATGATTGCGCCCGGAGACGCACAGCAATATATCGCCGGATTGATCCTGCTCGGTGCCGCGCCCTGCACTGCAATGGTGTTCGTGTGGAGCCAGCTCACACGCGGCGACCCGGCCTATACGCTGGTGCAGGTCTCCGTAAACGACGTCATCATGATCTTCGCCTTTGCGCCCATTGTGGCACTGCTGCTGGGCGTTACGGATATCGTTGTGCCTTGGGACACGCTGCTTCTGTCTGTTGCACTCTATGTCATTATTCCGCTGGCGGCAGGCGCTCTGACACGACGCATATTAACTGCCAACAACTCGGATGGTGAGGCAGCAGTTGCGCGCTTTACGGCCAAGGTAAAACCGTTTTCGGTCATCGGGCTGCTTGCGACTGTTGTCCTGCTATTTGGCTTCCAAGGCTCTGTCATCCTGGCTGATCCATTGTTGATCCTGCTGATCGCGATCCCGTTGATACTGCAGTCCTATGGCATCTTCTTTGTTGCCTATTTCGCAGCTTGGGCTTGGCGCACACCGTACAATGTGGCTGCCCCCTGCGCGCTCATCGGCACGTCTAATTTCTTCGAACTGGCGGTTGCAGTGGCGATTTCATTGTTCGGGCTAAATTCTGGCGCAGCACTGGCGACCGTCGTTGGCGTTCTGGTCGAGGTCCCGGTCATGCTGTCCCTAGTCGCATTCGCTAACCGCACCCAGCACTGGTTTCCAGCACGGTAAAAAATGGCTTTGGAAGACCAAATACGGCCTGAATATACAGGCAAAACCAAGTAGATAAATTGATTACAGGCCGATTAATGCAAAAATATAGCATGATCCAAATACAACATCTTGGAATTCCTCATGAATAAAGAGCAATGCACAATGATATCAAAGACGCGAAGATACTCAGGGATTTAGCAACGCAAACGCGCGCAAATTTGCATTTTGGCTCACTATTTAATAGGATATAACGTTCATCACATACCTATGATTACGAGGCTGGGAGCTAATATGACGGATAAAAACAACGAACAATTGATCGCTAAACTCATTAGCGATAGCAAGAGCGGTAAAGTCAGCCGCCGCCGTTTCATGGAGGGCACTGTAGCCGCAGGCGTCACTGTCGCTGGCGCATCCTCCATGTGGAGTTCAAAAGTCCAAGCTGCTACGCCTAAACGCGGCGGCACGATGCGCGTCGGTATGCATGACGGCAACACGTCTGACAGCCTCGACCCAGGCACGACTGAATCCGTTTATATGATTCAGCTGAACCACGCATGCCGCAGCTATCTGACAGAAATCACCGAGACAAACGGCCTTGGCCCCGATATGGCCGATTCCTGGAGCGCCTCTACGGACGCTAAGGTATGGCGCTTTGAGCTTGCTAAAGGTGTCACGTTCCACAACGGAAAGACCTTTACTTCCGCAGATGCTGTTGCATCCCTCAACTATCACCGCGGCGAAACCAAGTCTGCAGCGAAAGCGCTGCTGACCGACGTTGAGAGCATTAAGGCGGACGGCGAAAACGCCATCATCATCACGATGAAGTCCGGTAATGCTGATTTACCGTTCCTGCTGGGTGACTATCATCTACCCATGCTGCCAGCCAAAGGCGACGGCATTGATTGGGAAAGCGGCACAGGCGCTGGTCCGTATAAAATTGTCAGCCATAACGCTGGCGTATCCACCGAACTCGTGCGCCATGACGGCTACCATCGTGACGGCCTGGCCCATTTCGATGGCGTCAACCTTACGGTTCTGAATGACCCGAACTCTCGCCAGTCCGCGCTGATTACGGGCGAAGTGGATGTAATCTCAGATGTTGACCTGAAGACCGTCGGCCTGCTTGGCCGCGCACCTGGCATTGAAATTGATGATGTCGCTTCTGGAGCGCACGTCACGCTGCCGATGTTCTGTGACGTTGAACCGTTTAAGAGCAACCACGTTCGTATGGCGCTGAAGCTCTCGATCGACCGTCAGGCGATCCTTGACAAGATCCTCTACGGCTATGGCAGCATCGGCAACGATCACCCGATCGGCGCGTCCGTGCCTTATTACGCAGACCTGCCACAGCGGGGCTATGATCCGGACAAAGCCAAATGGCACTTGAAGGAAGCTGGCCAGGAAAACCTGTCCGTTTCGCTTTCAGCTACGGATAGCGTCATGAGTGGTGCTGTTGATATGTGCACACTCTACAAAGAGCAGGCTTCCAAAGCCGGCATCAACATCAACGTCGTGCGCGAGCCTTCTGATGGGTATTGGTCCAACGTATGGCTGAAGAAACCTTTCGTATTCGTACAGTGGGGCGCGCGCCCAACGCCAGATGTGATGTTCTCCCTGGCGTACAAGGATGATGCTGCGTGGAACGAAAGCCATTGGCAGAACGCACGGTTCAATGAACTGCTCCGCGCCGCCAAGTCTGAACTCGATCAGGCTAAGCGCACGGAAATGTACAAAGAAATGCAGATGCTGTGCAGCGATGACGGCGGCACGATCGTGCCATTCTTCCGGAACCGCGTCTCCGCACGCCGCTCCAACCTGAAGCATGGCCCGAACATTGCCGGTAACTGGGAAATGGACGGCGCGCGTTCATACCAGCGCTGGTGGTTCGATAGCTAAGCCGACCTTTCAGCCTCGTGCTGATGGTAAGCGCCGCGTTGTTCCTAGGACAGCGCGGCGTTTTTCGTTTTGATCAGGAGCGCGTATAGAAAGCTATGCCTGATACGCCAATAGCCCCATCCGTCATACCGCCCTACCCGGCTAGGCCCAAAAAGGCTCTGAGCCCACTGGTGGGATTGC
>Ga0315321_10003565_pt1 | contig 12076 bp, 29 predicted proteins | sample M180m21515metaG_FD_203464 | JGI IMG/M metagenome (GOLD analysis project Ga0315321, IMG submission 203464) | Ammonia-oxidizing marine archaeal communities from Monterey Bay, California, United States - M1 80m 21515 | ecosystem: Environmental > Aquatic > Marine > Intertidal zone | place: USA... | reverse complement strand
TTGTTTTGTCGGCAATGTAGACGCCCACGATTACGACGGCGTGTGCATGTCAACGAACAATATAAATAATATTAGTGCCCCACTTCTTCGAAATATATTTGCGGATGTCTGCCTGCCCACAGATTAATTAAGTTAACAAAACTACTTACAGTGTGATAAGATGTTCTAGTTATGTTGTTGACAACTGGAAGTTCTCATTGTCTTAATAAAATCGGTAGCTTGAGACTACCGTGGAGACTTTAGACGAACATTAGATGCTTGGAGTTTAGATATGTGTATCATATGTGTAGAACTTGAAAAGAACAGGCTTACTTTATTAGAAGCAAGAAGAAACTATGGGGAGATGGTCGACTCTATCGACGAAAGCCATCGAGAAGAATTAGAGAAAAAGTTATACCCAGATACTATTTATGATGAAGAGTATTATGAATACTTTAATTTTATCAAAGGAACGAACGGGTCAGATTGATTATGAAAAAACTATTAACAGAGTGGCGTAAGTACTTAAAAGAAGAGGGAGAAGCCCCAGCAGAACAAGCTACAGCTTATTTTGATGGAGGTATCTATCATGGGATTCCCCAGTCAAATCTGGACGGTCTTCGTGACCAAGGCATTGGCAACACGCCAACCGAAATGGATATTGAGGAAGAGAAGGCGGGAGTACCCTGTTCGCTCAAGCCTCAAGAAGCCCGCAAGCATGGAGATGTGGTGCTTGAGCTTGATATGGAGTCGCTAGAGGGCTCTGGGCAATATATAATTTCCCCAGACCAAGAGAGTGACCACGGAACCCGAATTACAATGGTGGATTCAGCCTACGATTCGGGTCACGGTGTTAACGATATGGTAGATAGTTTGGGCACGAATATCCCGTTTAGCTTTGTCAAGCGAGTTATATTTCCCCAAGGCTCAACCCCAGATGTTCAAGGCATGAGAGAAGGTGGCTTCAGTGGTGTAGAGATTGCAAGCTTTGCAGAGGATGAATCACAGGGTCTCGTCCGACACTGGACCCCAGGCGATGAGATGGGCGAAAGCCGCTAAATCACGGGAGCGGAAAGGTGTTTATAGCTCGTCATGAAAACGATATCGCCATCGGCGACTTGGTGAAGCTCAAGGATGATGTGGACACCGCAGTGGGCTTTGGAATCGTCCTCGATGTGAGGACTGATACTTATGATATGGCGGTAGCACTGATACAGAACTTTAATGATTATATGTCCGCTGTTGACGAGGGCTTTGAACCAGAAGAGATAACAGATGCAGAGAGAGAACTACTTCAAACACCAGTATATCTCATCCTTTGGCATTCCACGGATGGGCACACATTTAGTTCACGACCGATATGGATGTATCACTCAGAAATAACAGTTATTAGTAAGGCAATAAGAGAACTCACTGACTAAGTATTGTATAAAATGACCAAGGAGTCACATAAAAAAATGAATAAATTAAATATCCTCTTCGCAGCGATTCTGATGACACCTGCTGTTGCTTTCGCAGACGATGAGACACAGAAACCAGAGATTACAATTAAGTTCCCAATTGTTGAAAAGCAATTCCCCGACCTTCAGAGAACCGTCAAGACGCCTACTGTCGTTTGGACTCCAAGACAAGAAGATGGAGAGCGAAAAACACATATTATCTCGCCTCTCTTCTATTACCAAGAAAATAAATAAATAAACACTTGACACAACCCAGTCTATATGTTATAAATTACATGTAGCATTGGTTGTCAACAAAGGAGTTTATTGATGAGAGACGCACTAATCGAAAAGATGTATGGTTTCCGACCCTCTGAGTACATTCAGAAGGGTCTATGTGTACCTGCGCCCACAGGCTGCGGTCAGCCCGTATCACCCTTTGCCCAGGCGTCAGACGAGGCAGAATATAAAATATCGGGGCTGTGTTCCGAGTGTCAAAAGAAATATTTTGAAGAAACTTCATAAAAAGGCTTGACTTTCGTATAACCCTGTGGTATTATATGTATGTAATTGAGAGAAGCAAGGGAGATAATTATGTCAATGGTAATCAACACAGCAAGAACCCCAGAAATGGTAGATGAGCGGCTGCCTGGGTGGCTCGACGAAGCTCAGCAAATGATGCACGATTACTACCACAGAGTAGACATGCCCAATCAGGTGCCAGAGCTTTACATTGCTGGCGGCAGGAAGTACATCAAGATTGGACGCCGCCAACACGGTAGTAACTCGGTCTGGTGCTTCATCCGTGCTCAAGACGGCGCTATCCTCAAGGCTGCCTCTTGGAAGGCACCAGCCCTCAACTTCACCCGAGGCAGCATCTTCGACCAGAAGCCGCCGCAACAACCTCACGGATTTTAATCAAAGGAGATAGAGAATGAAAGTGGAAAAAAGTGCATATGTTCGTCCACGCCGCCACCGCCTAACAGCAGAGCAGCGTGTGGAGTTCGCTCGGGAGCGTCGAGCGCTCGTAGGTAAAATCATTTCTCAAGAAGGTTTTCAAGGAGCCCTCGTGGTTGAGCACATCAGGGGGTCACAGTACCTCTTGAGGATGCCAGATGGCACCGAAGTCTTTGCTTCACACAAGAAGCAGAAAAATCTTCCCAATGGCGCATTGACTGCTGGTGGTTGGAAACTTTGGGAGTCACGATAAGTTTTAGTTTACGCTGCCACCGTGTTGTGGTAGAATGTCTATAGAAAAAGAGGAGGAAGGTGCTGTGTACGAACTGTGGGTTAAAGGGCGCTTGGGTATGCACCAAGATAAGCTTGTCCTATACTCGGTACACAGCACCTTCCTAGAAGCTCAACTAGTCATGCACAGGTTGCTCAAAAGAGGAACTTTTGCAACAATTGTTAGGAAAGAGGTTAAAAATGCAGTATAGTACATCTGATGAGAAGAGAGAAATCGCAAACCGCCTGTATATAAACGAAGAACATCTCTGGGCTAATTTGGTTCGCCAATATTACAGCCCTTTTGGTGCTCCAATGCGCTTGGCTCGACCGTTGCTAGAGCAGTGGCACATCAAGAACGAATCAGGCATCAAAGACCCTGACGAGATTGAGGGTTGCACTGTACAGGTGATGCTGTCTGGAGACTCTTTCATTATCAAGAGGTTCGTGACAACTACATCGGCAGAGAAATACATTACTGAACTGAGGGGGCACGACATAGATTGTAATGTTGTTGACCGTGAGGAGATGTTTAATTTTGAACGATAAAAAAGCTATCAGTATGCTCAGCATCTCTCCATCGCCCGACGGCGTGGGATTTACCGTAGAGGTGCCAGAGGAGTTTGAGACTTGGTTTATGAAGTCCAGAGGTTTATCTGAATGGTCTGACGCCAAGTTTAATACTTGGTTCAAGGGCTTGGTCAGCGAGTTCTTATCAGATGAGGATAACCTCGCAAACATGATGCGCTCAGAGCAGCAAGCTGTTGATATCTGGGAAAGGGGGGAGGAAGATGGAGAGCGATGATAAAAAAAATCATGTCATGACGATTCAAGAACACATGGATTCTTTTAAGAAGCACCTCTGGAGCGATGAGAAGCCCATGGACTTCGCATCAGATGTGGTCGAAGAATTACTACTAGAAATTCAGCGCCAGCGGACAGTCATGAGGGCTGCACTTGATGAGATTGACAGGATGTGGGAGCCGCACTTGAAAGTGGCATCGGAAACTGGCGAGCAATCCCAATTAGTAAACCTAATGGATTCTCTCGGCGACCGCAGACGAGGCTTTTACGCACAGTATCTCTCGCCAGAGGAGTACTCAGAGTTTATCAGAAGAAGTACCAATATGGACTTGATTGCAACCCTGGGAGGGGATGAAGATGGCAGATGACGACAAGAACAACGCAGAGCAACTACCAATCATGTTGAAAGAGTTGCTTAATCTAGAGGGCTATGACTCGCTGAAGGATGCCGTAGAGCAAACTGCACAAAAAATCCGCAAGATGAAGGAGGAAGAAGATGAAAAACAAAAAGATGAAAACTAATTACTTCTAGCTAAGCAAGGCACTGCATCGGGGATACGATATAACGGGAAAATGGGAGGACCAACGCATCTTCATCCGATGGGATGAAATGTGCCTTTCGGCTGTTCACTGCCACAAACGAACAGTATAAATATTGAAGCGTGGCTGGCTTGGAATCCTCTGTGAGGAACGATTCCCCCCGCATGTTGTGCCAGAAATAAAGCAAGAAGGAGACAAGAAGTGTGAAGTTTTCAGTTGGCGATTTGGTTACAGAGAGGAAATCTAATTTATGGTACCTCACTCAAGAAACAACATATGAATACTTCCCATATCTTCCGCACAGTATGAGCGAATACTGGACGGACTATGTTAATAATAGGCAGGCATCAAAACTTTCAATAGGAATCATAATTGACATCTACGAGAACGAGCCGAACTCATATTTCGTGGAAAAATATTTTACCTATAATGTGATGTGGACAAATGTAGATGCTGGCTCTTTCAACAATATGAATCACAAACATTTCCTAGAAGACGAGCTTCGCCTTCTATCTAAAATAAACAAGGGGATATCAGAATGACACTTGAACTAGCGGGCGATTTATTTATTTGTTTGTCTATTCTAGTTGGGATGTTTACATTTGTTGTAGCCAATGCAAACTACCAGCCGAATAAATGTTGTCAAGAGAAAAAAGACAAAAGCGAATAATTACTATATAAAGGATTCTAAAGGAGAATTTTATAAATGAAGACATCAAAAGTGGTTAAATCAAAACCAGCACCAGAGAAGAAGGTTCAGGTCATCAAATCATCGATTATGATTCCTCCTGCAAAGATTGCGGGCAGCGGAATGATGCTTATTAGAAGTAGGGGCACCACTCGCTGGCAGCGCTTTAAAAACATCGTTCTATTTGCATGGCGGTATGTCATGACTGGCACTGCGAGACTCTAGGTGAAGGCTCCCATCTTAAAGACAAAAGAGTTGCTGGCTCGACTATCTTCGTATGCTGCAACCGTCATCCGCCTCACCGCACTGGCTTCCCTGATTGCATTGTTTTATTATATTGTCTCTGACGATGTTCTAATAACTGAGGACAATCGGAAGACCGCCGCCATTTGCATTGAGGAGGTCGAGAAGGGTTGCCCGCTGGTGCTTGAGGCGCTGGGGGAGAGCAACCAGCAGGTAGAAATGTTAAGAGCGCAAGTGCTGGACCTAGAAGCCAAACTTCAGGTTCTGCCGCCCCTCCAGTCTTTTGAAGCAATCTTCGACGAACCTAGAGACTAGCGTCTCAGCGAACTTAAAATAATTTCAAAAATTCCTTGACACCTGCCTGCTAGCGTGATATATTGTTCAAGTAAGATGAAAGAAGGGTGAAGACAAATGGGATATGGTAATAAAAAGTACAATCGAGAAGCATACCTCATGGATGGGGGAGCTAATGATGAGGGTTGGCACAACAAGTATTGTTACAGTTGTGCGAAAGTTACAGAGCATGGTCGAGGCGAGGGATGCGTCCCTTGCGGCGACAAACATATCTTCCGCAACTCCGTTAAGTCGTTCAGGGTCGCTGGTTCCACTGGCGAACACACTGTTAGGCTTTATCCGAATGGCAAGAAGTACTGCTCCTGTAAGAGTTTTAAATATCGCAAGACATGCAGTCACTTGAGTAAAATAAACTTTAGCTAAAGCTGAAAGGTGCTGTTTTGAAAAGGGAAAAGTATAACTTTGATATACCAGAGCATTGGTATAAGAATGACCCAGAACTATGGAACTGGACCCCCGAATACCTTGGTGTGGTGGGCATTTGCATAGACCGCCACGAAGAGTGGGCTGGCGATGACGAGGCTACAATGCTGTTCGAGAGGAGTGGAGCGCCCACTCCAAACAGCATCGTCAAGAAGCCGTGGCACGAATTGGATGATGACCTAATTGTAGAGTGTCAGTCACAGGTCTTTGCATTTAACGATGTGTGTCTCGACCAAATTGGCAAACTGGTACTGTTGAACAGTGGTGAAGTCGGAAAGTTGAGGAAAGCGGAGTTTCGGCTGGCTACAGATGAGGAGAGAATTTTAAGCTACAGTGCAGGCTTCCCCTTATCGTTTATCACTTGTGACATTGAGGTCGAAACAGACGCTGTGTTCTATGAAAAAGTCATGGATTACGATGTTCGATTCGTCGACTCAGAGCGAGCCCTGCTTCCTTCCGTCGAGATGCGCTCGCTACAGGTAAGATTGATAAGAGCCATTCATCGAGAAAACAACAGGATTGTTTCCTTTGAAGACTGGAAGCGAAAAAAAGGATTGTTGCCCACAGAAAAGGATATCAAAGATGAGCTTGGAGAATGAGCCAGAGCCTGTCGGCAGGTACTCGTCTGTAGCGGAAGCATTTGAGAAGAACCCTTGGATGTTTAAGTTTGTTTCAGCCCTTTGTGACCTGTACGGTGCCCCGTCAACAGCATCAGAGTGCTCTTCCCCCAGAGAAAGGATGCTGTATGCTTGGTCTACGGCAAGCTGCATCTCGGCAATAGAGAGGTACAGGGTGCTCTGGATTGGCGGCTTCGAGCAATACGATGTAAAGTTGTTGGCTATCAGCTTTGCGGAAGCTTACGCTGAGCTAACGGGAGAGCAAGTAATTCCATCACTAAGAGAAGAGTTTTTTCAAACTAAGAAGGCTGCGACAGCATGAAAGTTGTGATTTGTTTTGACACCGAGGACGCAGTTGGAATGAGCAATTGCATCAAGACGGTGGACCACCTAGCCAAAGCCTACTATCAAAAGCGAATAGAGGACTATGGAGAGATACACATTTCGAAAAGGGAGATGGCTCAAATTCTCCAGATATTTTATAAGCGCCATCGATACTATGACTATGATAAGAACAGCGATGACCAGCGTCAGTTGTTTGACAAAGATATTGTGGAAGGGTGGGATGTGCGTGTCAATTATAAATTAACGAAGGATTTCGTTGACGAGATGTGCGAGAGAAAAGAAAACAACAAAGGGTTTCTATTTTGGTCGATTTAAAATAATATTGGAATATTTTGATTTGAATTGCGTCTAATAAGTGTAGACATAAAAGGAGGTAATTCAAATGAAGCGAGTGGTAACCATTCTTGGGTTGATGCTGTTGATGGTTTCAGGATGTGCAACAGCATCCAGAGCCCAATCAGTAATTGTCAAAGAGATTTATATAGAAAAGCCAATTGTAAAGTACAAGACAAAGGTCGTGTATAAGTATAAGACAAAGGTCGTGTATCGTTATAGAAACAAGATTGTTTATCGGTGCCCAAATAAAAAATACAAACGAAAAGTGATTTATCGCTATTACTAATCTAGGTGTCGAAAGAATGAGTAAAATTATATTGTTATTTTTATCTGCTATTGTATCTGGCTGTCTGATAGGCACGGAGTCGGCTCACTATCACAGCGCCAAACCTGTTGTCGAGAGCGTCTATGTCACAGTGGAAGACCCCGACTACTATGAGTTCTACAATGTCTACGATGAGTGGTGTTATGGTCAGCGAGACTACCAGCACTCTTCTTGCTTTGAAGAGTGGTGCTATGTTGCATACGACGACTACTGGTACGAGTGGGATTATTCCTGCGATAATGCGTATTACAGCCGCCCTCAGCACAATCACTACTATTAAAATATAAAAGGAGAATAGTAATGTCAAACAACATCTTAGGTTTCGAGTATGAGGGAGAGGTAATCCAGGCACTATTAGATGCTGGGTATTGCGGGTCTATCACGGAGGGTGCTGGTTCATCCTCGGTCGGTGCAGACGCAGACTTTGTTCTCGATGGTGTCCGTCATCTTGTGGAGGTCAAGAAGGATTCGTTCGCACAAATGGGAGGTACATCGGCAAGGTATCACCAGGGAGAGTTCGAGGTAGCTTCTGATTCAGTCGATGAAGCGACGCAAGAGATTATAGTTTCAGCCCTAGGCTCTAGGCAGAGGTACATCGACGACATGTTGAAATTTCTTGGACAAGAAAAATTCCCATTTAGTTGTACAAGGGAGAAGTGGACTGAAGCTCAACAGCTTGGCTTGCTGAAGCCAATTAATATTAAAATCTGTAAGGACACAGGCTTTATCTCAAACCACTACCGAAAAAAGGGCATCAATTATATTCAAATTGGCGGAGCAGGTTTGTTTTACCTAGCAGAGAATCCAGCCAACCTGCCTGTTCCCAGACTTGATGGTCAAATCGACATCGAACTTCGAGCAGCCCGCTCAGGTTCCAAGAAGAACACGGAGGGCGTATCTATGGTAGGTGGAGGGCTTCGTGCACAGGCTAGGCTCAAGTTTAAGGGCACCTCTCCATACACGCTCGATAACCCCGAATCTATTAAGTTGTTGATGGGCAGCAAATGGGCGAACAGGCATAGCCAGCGATGAAAGTCTGGTATCTCTATGTGCTGGAATGCTCCGATGGTACACTTTACACTGGTGTGACGACTGACTTGGACCGTCGACTGGAGGAGCATAACAATTCCCCCAGAGGAGCAAAGTATACCAAAACAAGGAGACCAGTTGAACTCGTTTGGTCAAGGCAGTGTGGGTCAAGGTCGGAGGCTCAATCAGAAGAATATAAGTTTAAGAAGTTGAGCAGGAAAAATAAGTTAAAAGAAATGGAGAGGGGCGAAAAATGATTAATGATGAAGACATGACAAAGAGCTTGTGGAACATTCACAGTGAAATCGTTCAGCTTTTAAGAGACGAGGTAAGAACCTTGCAGATTAAGTTGGCAATCGCTGAAGAGGAGAGCAAGCAGCTTAAGATTAGACTTGGCGACCCATCATGATGGCACCACTTATTCTTTTATTGTCTCTTCCATTGTGTCCTAATTGGATTAGCGACACTTCCAACGAGGTTGCGCCTGATGGGGTGCAGCTAAGTCACGACCAAGAGGTCAGGAATCAGCTTCGTTGCTTTTCCTCTGTCATTCTGCCATGGGAACAGGTGTGCCGACAAGCGAGGTCACCAGCCTATTGCAAACAAAAGGTCGACCTCTGGGTGCAGAGGAACTTCTCTTGGCAGGGGCAGCCCAACCCTCCATGCGTAAATGCCAACAGAACTCGAAGAACACTTATGATAAATATTAGGAATTCAAGATGAAACAGGGATTTGTCTTAGCGACCGTCTTATTGGTTGCAGCACTCTTGGCGTCCAGCGCCATCTTGCTTTATGCAATGGCAACAACGGACATGCAGATTGCCCACAATGTCAGGCTCCACACCAAAGCAAAGAACACAGCCTCATCTGGGTTGGAGCACTTCAAGGCGCTCGGCTTGCACTACGAAGACTTAGAGCGTATGGAGGAGAGCCAGGGCGAAGAGTTTCTAGTTCTTGAGGGATTCACGGCAGCAGAAGACAGGTATAGAGTGACAGTTATTCTTTCAGAAGATGATGTGTTCTATGTATACAGCACGGGCACCCATGAGCGGAACGGGCAGGTTGTTGCGTCGGCTCAGTTGGCGGCATCCTTCCAGTCGCTTTGGATGGAAAAGTGAATTCGGCGGAAAATTTTCCAGATACAACGGACGACCTACACCGTCTTGCTTGCAAAGCAAAGAGGAACTTCTACATAGATTCCGCTACGGGCTATAAAGTTATGACGGAATACTATTTATTGAAGCGAGGGTACTGTTGCTCAAGCGGGTGCAAGCATTGCCCTTACGAACTAAAAGGTCACTATGAAGATTAAGCCGCTACTAATTGCTACCGTGGTAACCCTTACTATTATCGCTTTGGGATGGGGAGCACTCCACCTTTTTATTAATAATATTCTTTCGATTGATTAGGGGAAAGTGGTGATGCCGCAATTAAAAATATATACGGGTCCAATGCATGGCGGCAAAACCACCCGATTACTTTCTGCGCTTGAGCGGTATGTCTACCAAAACAAAAAGGTCAAGCTGTTCAAGCCTAGCATCGATGACCGCTTTTCCATTGAGGATGTCGTTACCCACTCGGGTCGTTCTTGGAAAGCATTTCGGGTAAGCACCGCAAAAGAAATTATCGTGAACTCGGTCGATGCAGATATTGTGGCGGTTGATGAAATGTTTATGATACCCAACTCAGCAGATGCTCTTCTTTATCTTTACTCTAAAGGCAAGACGGTTCTTGTATCGACGCTACAGCTTTCCTATGAACCAAATCCGTTCGATGAAGTTCAAAAGATAATGCCATGGGCTACATCAATTGACATTTGCCCAGCCGTCTGCGCTAAGTGTGACAAAGATGCCTTCTATACTAGAAGGCTTGCTGGAGGGGATGACAAGATACAAGTCGGAGGGGCGGAGGCGTATGAGCCGCTTTGCTTTGAACACTATACCGAACTTAATTCCTTCTTCAAACTATTTAAGTCATGAGGCAAATAGAAAAAATGGCACGAAAGCGGCTTGTTGAACAAGCGCCATCAACATTGCTTCCACCGTATAAAGGCGAAGGCTTTTGGAAATCCTTGAAGGGGTGGATGGAACTAGCTTATAATGTTGTTGTAAGAAACTCTTGTTATAATTCACATAGATTCTTTTCGGACTTGCTGCCAGATATTAAATTTGAAGACCTTAAAGAAGGCAACCCAGTTGCAGCAGTATTTATTACTTCGGGCAAGCAAGCTGTGATGGCTATCTCCGATGAGAAAGATAACAAGTTTCAGGTGCCGCTTGAGGCAGGTGAGATACCAGTTTATTTTAAAGGCATGGCGCATGATGTTGCCAGAGCTTCGTCTTCTATTCCTTTTCTTATGTCACGCCACCCAATTGAAGTGGAAGGTGTGAGTGTATACCCAACTGATGGTGCGACTTACCGTGGTTTGCCGAGTCAGTTTATGCGTCATAAATATAGATTGTCGTTGAGCACACACGCTCCGCCTGTTGAAAATATTAAACCAGCAAAGCCCGAACTTACAGGTTGGTGGCTCGTTGGGGTTCCGTTCCAAGGTATTGGCACCATCATGACAATGCTTGAAGGTGTCACAACAAAGGATGAAGCTTCCTTTCGCATCTTTGGCGATGGTATTGAAGATACATGCGAGATAAGTCATACGCTTCTCTGCGGTAACTTTCGAAAACAAAACAATATTGATGTTTCATGGTTGAATGTTGGAGGTCACACACCAGAAGTTGTTGGAAAGCTATTCGACTTTGGTGTTCTCGAAGCTGATAAGTTTTGGGCATCCAACTTTAAGCATCAAGAAGGCATCCTTGAACACGGTCTTGCAGTCTGCATGACTGGTGGTGGTGGCGATGGGTATGTGCAGTGCGGATTCATGGCAAGGTTGCGAGACTTGATTGGCAAACCTTTTGCTGCAACGGCTGGTGTGTCGGCAGGGGCTATCAACGCAGTGTTCTTTGCTTGGCTTGAAACCGAAATTAATAAAGAAAAAACTAAATAAAGCCTTGGAGGGCGCTTGTTATGAAAAAATGTAGTTATGAAGTTAGAAATGTAGGTGATGAAACCGATGGGCTGTGCAATTCCGATTCTGTGAAGAAGTATAGCGAGGCAAAGCCGCTTTGTCGCTTGCATTATTATATGGACAGGTGCGCTCAGCTTGAAGAAGAAATCGAAGAACTGCTTAGTGAAGATATGGAATGCGTAGACTGCGACGCAAGCGAGGAACCCTCAAAAAAAAAGTCTTAGAGCCGTGTCAATGCGGGTGCCACTCACCCAAATATGGATACGGCTGGGAAGAAGCGTCGGAAGAATTTTATGTTGTCTGGGGAAAGCCATCCTCCGAGCCACCGAAAGATAACGAACAAGGCTATACAATCTCGGTAGGGGAAACCTTTTGCAATGCCTGTCATACAAAACCGTCCAGCGGCGGCTCGAATGGTTGCAAGCGGCACAGGGTTCAAACTTGTGGCAGCTACAATGGGTGCTGGAAGCTAATCAGGAAAGCTGATGGCTCGCATGGAAAAGCGATACCCTATGCAAACTATGGTCAGTGGATTGGTCCTTGCATGAACTGCGGTCGGTCTTAAATTTATTTAAATAAAACTTAAAAAACACTTGACATCTATCTCAATATTTGGTATAAAATACCTGCGGGGCGGTTAAGCCCTCTGGAGATAGAGATGCTTGTTGTTGGTTCCAAAGTTAGTCATCGCTTTCACCC
>Ga0315321_10003560_pt1 | contig 12102 bp, 8 predicted proteins | sample M180m21515metaG_FD_203464 | JGI IMG/M metagenome (GOLD analysis project Ga0315321, IMG submission 203464) | Ammonia-oxidizing marine archaeal communities from Monterey Bay, California, United States - M1 80m 21515 | ecosystem: Environmental > Aquatic > Marine > Intertidal zone | place: USA... | reverse complement strand
AGTGAATTTTTATGGCAGGGATCGCGAGTTAGTCCGTTATTGATAGGTGCCGTATTGATCACATTAGTACTTCATGTCAGGCGACGTGAACTGTGGCCGTACTTTGCGATCGTAATTTATAGTGTCGCCGTTTGGTGGTTTGCAACACATCATCTGCAACGGTTTCTTGTACCACTGATACCGTTGTTGGCAGTTTTGGGAGCGGTAGGATTGTCAACTGCGTTCAGAGGGTATCCTCGCTGGAAGAAGGGATGGCTGATAGTACTGGTGGCCTATGCGGTGATGTATTTGGGAGCAGGGATGGAAACAGACTCGCGTTTTCTAGTGAAACTCGAAACACTACGCCATGGCCCAGTCCTCAAAGAAAGTGATACCACGACACTCCGTGTCCATCGTTATCTGAACCAGCAGTTAGGTTCCGAGGGTCGTGTCGTGTTGGTCGGTGACGCGGAGCCTTTTGATTTGGAAATGCAGGTCTATTACAACTCCTGTTTTGATGATTCGATACTAGCTGATTGGCTTTTTGGACAATCACCTCAACAGCAACTCGTTATCTTGTCCGACAATAAAATTGACTTCGTGTATGTCAGTTGGGAAGAACTCGACCGGTATCAGGCTAGCTATGGTTATGATGAAAGAGTAAATCGGGGCTGGATCAACGAACTGGTGGAGAACGGGCTTCTAGTCGAAGACCGTCATGTAGAGATTCTGACAAACCAGGGCCAGCTTTTCCGAGTTTCCAATTAACGGATTGAGTTCCCATGTTAGTTCGATTTCTTCTCGCCAATATGATTAAGTCTCAGGCTCAGGGAGCGGTACGCAATAAGGTCGAAGAAGTTGTAAGCGATCAAGTACGAAATCTCGAAGAAATGAAGCAGGGACGGGAAATGCCGCCTTGCGATGTAGCTCTGGTCTTCGCCAATCATCTGGAAGCGACGGGTGTACTGGATCAGATGGAGAATTTAGTAAGCACGCAGTGTGCTAGTTTTGTCGAGCATGCAGGTCAGTGGAAAGGCCGGGATGTGGTGGTAATCGAAGCAGGGGAAACCTGGCGTCAGATTGCAAAAGCCGTTACGGATCTGATTAATATGCACCAACCTAATTGGATCGTATCAGCCGGATTTGCCTCCTCGCTCTCTAAGTCCGTTCGAAAAGGAATGATTGTGATGCCCTCGGTCGTTCGGGATACGAAAGGCCGTACGCTTGATGTTGGTCTGAATATGAAGAGCGATATGCCACAACGAGGGTTGTATACGGGAGATTTGGTTTCAACGCCGGAGTTACTTGAGACACCTGCGAAACGCAAGCAACTGGCAGAACAGTTTGATGTGCAAGTTGCTGATATGGAGTCGGCGGTGGTGGCTGAAATTTGTCGACAGGCCACCCAGCGTTGTATGGCTGTACGAGTGGTTGCAGAGGATTTGGAAGAGAAGCCGCCGGAGTTGTTAAGTCGGATTATGAAGCAAGGTTCGGTCGCTGGGAAGTTTGGAGCATTGTCAAAGGGTCTGTTCACCCAAGCCTCCCAATTGAAAGAGATGTGGGACCTAAAGAATGAGGCTTATAAAACCTCAGAGCGTTTGGCGAATTTTCTGGCAGGAGTTGTCCAGCAATTACGATTATGAATGGCAATGGCTAGCGGAGAAGAAGTTCGGTCAAGCTGGACATAGTTTAATACCTAAGCCATATTAAAGCGAAATCGAAAAGAAGTTTAGTTCTGGTAACGGTCAGACTTTCTGATCGATCTCGAGAAAGTATTAGTATGAAAATAATCCTGGCAGCTCCCCGCGGCTTTTGTGCAGGGGTCAATATGGCAATTGAGTGCTTGGATTTGTCGATCAAGACTCTGGGACCCCCGGTCTACGTCTACCATGAGATTGTGCACAACAAATATGTTGTTGAAACATTCCAGGGAAAAGGGGCAATCTTTGTTGATAGTCTGGATGATGTGCCACTGGGTTCAAATCTTCTCTTTTCGGCTCATGGAATCTCACCTCAGATTCGGGAACAAGCTCGTGAACGTGAGTTGTACGCTATTGATGCCACCTGCCCGTTAGTCACGAAAGTTCATCTCGAAGCCGTCCGGTATGCAAAAGAAGGCTTTACCATTCTGTTGATTGGTCATGAAGGTCATGATGAGGTGATTGGGACCATGGGAGAAGCGCCCACATCCATGATGCTTGTAGAAAATGAAGGAGAGGTCGATAGTATTGAAGTTCCGGATGAGTCTAAGGTTGCCTATTTGACTCAGACAACGCTCAGCGTCGACGATGCAAACCGGATTATCGATAAAATTCGAGAGCGATTTCCTGAAGTGAAGTCACCACCCAAGGGAGACATATGTTATGCCACTCAGAATCGGCAGGAGGCGGTACGCATTATTGCTGACGATGTCCAGTTAGTTCTCGTGGTTGGCAGCCAGAACAGTTCCAATAGCCAGCGATTAAAGGAAATTGCCATTGAACAAGGCAAACGAGCCTACCTGATTGACGGTGTTGAAGATATCAACGATCAATGGTTTCAGTCAGTTGAGACGCTGATGATCACCGCTGGGGCAAGCGCTCCGGAAAATCTGGTTCAGGATTGTATCGAATACATTCGAGAGAAATTTGGAGCAGAACTTGAGTCACGAGTGATCCGAGAGGAAAAAGTGCATTTCAATTTGCCGAAAGAACTCAAAGCTCTACTTTAGTTCTGCGATTCGCAAATTGCGGAAGCTAAGGTTTGTTGTCGGATCATGCCCCTGAATCATGATGGATCCAGCTTCTGTCCGGAGGCCTCGTCGTGGATTGCCGTCAATGTTGCGTTCGTCATACCAGTCACTGACTTGATAGCCGTTCACCCAAACCGCGATGTGATTACCGGACATGATGATTGTTTTATGGAACCATTCATTATCCTTCGCGACGATTCGTCGAGCGTCCTGCCGCCGGAAGATTCCTCCGGTACCGCAATCAGCAGGCGTGAGGGGATTTCCATCTTTCATTCCATTCTGGATCTGGCTTTCGTAACCCATCATGACATCCCCGGGGATACAGCGAAGGAAAATACCAGAGTTTAGAGCCTCGGCATAGCTGATACACTCAAGTTGTAGTACAAAGTCCGCATAGTGTCCCTCGGTTTCAAGTTGACCTCGACCATTAACTACATTTAATTCCCCGTTGTCGGTGACAGAGAACGTACTCTCCATTTCAGGGTATTCGATCCAACCGGTTAAATCGGTTCCGTTGAAAAGGGGCTCTACACTGAGTGGGCGTAGTATGATGTTTCGGAATGCGATCTTTCCGGAATTCAGTTGTAAACCGATGAACCCACGTGGAATCGGGTTTTCATCGATATAGTCGAGCACAAGATTGCCATCGATGATTGCTTTGATTTGATTTCCCATGACGGTGATTTCGGCAGTTTGCCATTCACCGGAGGTCGACGCATTCTCAACCTTTGCACGTCCGACGAGACTACCGGTGGGAAATGGGTTGTCGGCTGCTGCGATATTGAATTCATAGCAGTCTTTGGTCGGGTCTGTCGGTTGTCCAGCAGTGCGAAGGAAGATTCCGCTATTGGTGTCTTTATCCGCTTTGAATTCTAGTCGTAGTTTGTAGTCAGTGAATTCGGAAGTTGTTCGCAGCAGGCCTTGTGTACCTTCACTGACAGTAATGCCTTCCTCTTCGACTGCCCAGTTCGCTTTGTTTTCCGCATGCCAGCCGTAGAGACTTCCGCCGTCAAAAAGACGGATCCATCCTTCAGTCAGGTCTTGCTTTGAAATCGGAATGGGTTCCGGGCTTGGGGGCGCTGGAGCTGACTCACGTTCATTGTTCTTTTCGTCGGTTGGAATGGAAGGCTGTGGCGGAAGTGTTCTCTTCGGCAGTTCTTCAGTTTGAACGGAGGGCTTACCTTTGGCGACAGGCGTCGGGCGTTCTCCGCAACCAGTGAAAAGAGAAAGGATCAGCAGCAGAGATATTAGTGGGAGAAGAGAAGTTTTCATGCGTTCAGATTAGAAAAGACGGATAAGTAAACACTATTTCCTCGGCCTGTATTATAGCGTGGTTCGTACCGAAGTAGTTGGGTACGTTTTTGAATAACTGCTCAGCCTGATGCACGAGCGGGTTCGATTTCTAACTGGACTTCTCCCGTGATACCACCGGAGAGACCATCAACAGTAATTAGGTTGGCACTTTCTTCATCTACAAGTGGCAAGTCGATAAGGATTTCCAAAAGATTCCGCGGCTCAAGTTCGTCTTCAATCTCAAATGCTGTACTTCCATTTTCGACTGATATCGATCCGATCGCTTTATGATTGAGGAAAACTTCGGCCAGCGCGTTCACTTGGTCGATGCGAATTCGAATGCAGTCTCCATCTTCCAAACCTGTCGGTTTGTGAAAGTGACGTTGAAATAGAACTTTACCGCGGAAAGTTGAGCCCAACGAATCACTCCAATCGCGGGGGATCTTCATGGAGCCGGGGGGGGGGACTTCCGTGCTGGTTTCTTCGGATTGGCCGGACTTAGTCCAGCGGGTCGTGGCGATTGGGGTGTATTGCCACGGACCACGTAACCGGATTGTATGCATCGTAGCTAGCTTTATTCCGGAGTGAAGTCGTGAGAAACAGTGAATTGTCGCATTTGCTGTTGGCTATTTTGGAAAGCACGAACGATCACTTGGAAACCTCTTAGCGGAGAAGGATACGGCGGAGCGGTTTCCGACTCCTGAGTGTCATCGACCCCACCTGTAGTGTTATCATCCAGACCATTTTGCCCTTCGTCGATTAGAGCATTAAGAGCAACGTTTTGATTAAGCCCGTCACGCTCATACTCGATCGTCCAGGTATCGTAGGTGCGATAGTTACCAAATTGGAAATACCTTTGGTTTGTAGCCACTAACATTCCTGGTAGTGTTGCCGTACGTAGTTGAGAACGAGGGTCAGGTAACCATGAGAATGTGCTCAGGGATTGATATTGGGTAACTGATGTAGCAGAATTATTGGTTAGCGTATAAGGGAATGCATATCCAAGATCTACATAGGCTCCAAGTCCTACTACTCGTGAGCCTGCTCTAAATGCTGACTCGTATCCAGGGTCAGCAGGTGTAAGAGCAGTGTCTCCGGTTGGTGCTGTTAAAGCTTTTGCTTGTGGGTCAAAGACTCGCATGTCAAAACCAATCACCTGATCCATGATTACATCTTCACCCATTGCCAGGCCGGATTGGAAAGGAAGTCTGGCATGCGTAAATGGATACGGGAAGTTGGGGTCTGTATTGTTATTGATAATGCCAGTCGGAAGATGTGCCACACGATTCTGTCGCATTGTTAAGTCAGACAGACTATTGGCACTAATCGTTCCATTGGGGTTAATCCGAATCGATATGTCATTCAAATTCAGAAAAAAGGCCGCAGATGAAGCCGGGTAGGGAGTTCCATCAGGTTGCATGAGCACTCCCTGAGGGCCATTAAAATCCGGGCGGATGAGTAGTGCTCGCCGTCGCAGAGTCGCCAAAGGCATTCCGTTATGCGTGAGGATTCCTAGTTGAGATTCAGCAGCTTCATCGATAGCACCATCTCCGTTATTATCTAATCCATCTCTAAGAAACTCAGTATTTCGAGGTTCAAGCCAGTAAATGACTTCGGCATTTGGTGATTCAATAATTTCGAAGTTGCGGGTGCTGCCAAGCAATCCACCCTGGATTCGACCTGAGAACGGATTGTTGAGGCGACGTGACGTAAACATGACAACATCGTCCGTATCGCCGGACAGATTGTCGACAGCTGCCGGCAAAGTATTAGGAGGTGTGATGACAAAGTCGTTATCGATACCTTCAATGATTTCGAAGTACCCCATCCCAGCCCCGGCAGAAGTATTTGGAATGGCCTTAACAGTAATTCCCTGAAAATCCGCTCGCATCAGATTCGTGATGTTTCGCAATTGCCCCGAGATTTGTACGGTGGCACGACCCTTGGTGACAGAGTGCGTGATTTGGCGAAACGCTGCCAGAACGCCAATGACCAGTATGAGCCCAAGTGTTGAAGCGACCATGAGTTCTACCAAGGTAAGGCCGCGACGTTTAGACAAACGAGTGGAGTTTTTCATCAATGTTCCGGAGCACTAGTGCGTAAATGGATCATAATATTCTTCCTCTTGTAGTCAATATTACTCAACTACGCCGTCTCGGGGAACATGATTCCAACAACTTCCTAGGTGAGCGCAGGATATTTTTGGGAGGAATAATCGTCAAGTTTCCAGTAAGTAATATGGACACTACCCTGAACAATAGATTTAAATATGAGTCATGAATCGTGGAATTGGAAAAAGCGAACTACTAGCCTTTGTTGTCTTGGCAATTGTTTGTGCAGGTTTGCTCTGGCCCTATATTTTTGGTCGTCGTATGGAGAGTCGTGTTAATATGTGCGATTTTCGACTTACGGAACTTGGGTTTGCCATTCAACATGCTGAGGCCAATGCCAGACGAATCCCAAATTATCGCAATCTGTGGCAGCCCTCGCAACTCATTGAGGAACAGGGGGTTAAGTCCAATAGGATCGTCGGTTGGCCATTGCTGGCACTTCCGGCGCTCGGGCTACAACCCCAAAATGAAATGGACGGTTATTCCATCGAATCGGACAATCGCCAGGGTGAATACAAAGAACTATTCAATAGCTTCGCCCTGGACTATGCAGAATCCGCTCAATCTCAATTGCGAAATACTTACTTGCCTCAGTTAGTGTGCCCGGATAATCCCCCGATCGAACTTGAGCAAGGCAGGCCTCTGCCTGGTGGTTATATCTCTTTCGTAGCCAACGGTGGTTTGCCGGATGCCCCCAAGGCTCCTACGGCGGCTGTCTTGGTGGACTATCCAGCCAATGGGCTATTTACAGATGACCCTCACCTAAGTGGTGATCAGATCGGTTGGAATGAGTATACCTTTCGATCTGTTTCAGAGAAGGATGGGCTGGATCATACATTAATGCTTAGTGAAAACATTGACTCAGGTAATTGGATTGATGGAAAGCCATCCGGGCTTTTGTTTCATTGGCGGCCAGTGGAGCCAATTCCAGAAGGTGTAAATGTGATCGCTGTCTTTGCTCTGAATGAACAGCGAGGTGCCGGGCGTGACAAAGATGATATGAGGTTTGCCAGGATTTCAAGCAACCATCACGGCATAGCCAACGCCGTCTATGCCAGCGGTCGTACCGACAGGCTACATGAGAGTATTAATCCGCGAGTCTTACAATTATTGATGATGTCGAGTGATCAGGAAGGTGTGTGGCCAGGAACCAATACTCCCATCTCATCGACCCAGAAGCCATCTAACCCGATGCAATCTAAACCCACTGATTAAGTGAGTGAGTCGCGTACATCGTTAATTATCTGGTCGATATCGTGTTTGTTAGGATCTCCGATCATGTTTCTAATTCTGGTGAGATCAGGGACTCGACGACGAATATCTTCAAACGACTCGTCGTAAGCTTCCGTGTAGGTCTGGAATTCTATGTTAGAGGTGGAACCGCAGATCTCGATGACTCGCTTGGCTAGATCTAAAATGGAAATCGGATTATCGCTGCCGATGTTGATGACTTTACCGAAGGCGTCCTGAGTTTCCATTAGTTTGGTAATTGCCTGGGTTACATCGTACACGTGAGAGAAACAGCGAATTTGTTTCCCGTCATCATGGACTTGAAGTGGCTCACCAGCTAAAGCCGCTTGTACAAATCTGGGTAATACCATGCCATAGGTTCCGGTCTGCCTTGGTCCCACGACATTGAAAAAACGCCCAATCACAATTGGCAGGTTATATTCTTTTACACAGGCTAATGCCAGAAATTCATCAATAGCTTTGGAGACTCCGTATGACCACCGCGGGCGAGTCGTTGCACCAAAGACCAAGTCGTCTTCTTCTGTCCAGGTCTCTTTTGGATTCTTCCCGTAAACCTCACTGGTGGAACTGAAAAAAGTGGTCACGGTTTCACCGGCTTCGATTCTTTGCCGTAGAGCGGCAAGCAATAATTGAGTTGGGTAAATGTTTCGCTCAATCGTTTCGATTGGCTGCTTAGCAATCAGTGCAACTCCCACAGCCGCGGCCAGATGGTACACCTGATCTTTGTTTTGAATGACTTCGTGGAGCAGTTCTTCGTTACCGATATCACCATGAATAAATATCAAACCGGAATGATCTTCGAGGTGTTTAAGGTTGGCTGGGGTTCCTGTACTCAAGTCATCAACGATGGTGACAGTGTGGTTGTGTGTGAGTAGTAATTCAGTGAGGTGAGAACCGATGAATCCGGCACCGCCTGTAATCAGTATTTCACTCACTTTTGAATCCCCGAATTAATGCCCAAGTGGCTACAAAAAATCGTTCATGCACACAAATAGTCGTACTTCTTATTATCGGAACAACAGTCGTCTGGAAATCAGGCTATTCCCCGTTCCGTAAGGCGATAAGACTGTAATAAATTACCGCTTTTAACATAAAAAGGGGAAAGTTACCTTCCCCAATTTATCACGGCCCCCACGTTCTTGTTTTCTCCTGACCATGGAATCGCTAAACTGATAGTATTAGCAGAAGCTTCAGTCTCTAAATTGAAGCTCAGACAGTTAGGGAAAAAGAGAAGAATATGTTCAAAAGATACATCGTGAAAGGGTTTGTTTTACTCCTGGTTCCAGCAGCTTTTAGCGTTGCAATACCCACTGTTGGGCTGGCTCAGGATGCTCCCGAACCTATTAAATTGGAAGCCGAATCGTCAGAGGCTGCTCAGGACGTATATGCAGATGGCGCTAGTTATCAAAATGGTGCTAAATTCGAAATCGCTATTGAGGAATGGGTTAAATTTCGAGACACCTATTCCGCTGACCCATTGGCACCGAAGTCGATCTATTACCTCGGTATCTGTTCCCTTCAGTTGAAGAAGTATGAGGATGCAGCGGCAGCTTTTGAATTCACTGCGACTCGCTATGAAAAGCATGAAAACTCTGAAGCAGCTTATTTCTATTGGGGACGCACTCGTTATGCTCAGGCATCGGCCGCAGAGAATGCCGAGAAACGAATGGCGCATTTCACCACAGCTATTTTAGCTTTTGGAAAGCAACTGGAGTTGTTTGAAAAGGGCGCATTGTCAGATCAGGCGCTCTACCTACGCGGTGAATCTTTCTACAATCAGGATGATAAAACCAAGGCCATTGCTGATTACCGAGCCGTTGTAATCGGATTCCCGAAATCCTCTTACCGACAGGATGCAATCTACGTTCTGGGAGCCACGCTTGAAGAGAAAGAGAAGTATAAGGAAGCAGGGGTTGCTTATGATTTGTTTCTGAAGGAATTCCCGGAAAGCGGACTGCGTACCGAAGTACGCATGCGTAAGGCTGAATCGATGTTGCAGGACAATAAATTTGAAGAAGCAGCTCAGATCTTTGCAGAAGTTGCGGCGGTTGAGGGATTTGACCATGCGACTCGCTCTCGTCTACGACAGGCCTTTTGCCTCGTCAACCTCGAGCAATTGGATGATGCTTCTACGATCTATCAGTCCGTATTCGAGGCAACCGAAGAGGCAGATCTCAAGAAGACTGCCGTTACCCAGTTACATGTGCTTTGCCGAAAGTATATCGAAAAGAAGCTGTACAACAAGTCATTGGCGTTGGCTCAGCAAATGGTCGAAAAAGCTGACACGGAAGATCTAAAAGTACGCTTTAGAATGGCCGCTGCTGATTCGTTGGATGGTCAGGCAAAATATGGGGAATCACGTCCTCGTTATCTGGCGATTGCCAAAGATCATGAGACGCATGTTCTAGCTCCAGATGCTTTGTACTTCGCCGCTTTTGCCGCATTTCAGCTGAAAGAATATGACAATGTACTTACTGATGCTTCTGTTTTTAGTGAAAAATACACAGGCCATGAGTTTGCCAAAGATGTTTCGAGGCTGGTGCAAGAATCTCGAGTACTAAAGAGTGTCGATCTGTTCAAGGCTGAGAACTTTGCCGAAACGATCGAGCTGTTGAATGCGGTTGTGAAAGATAATCCAAAGGGTAAACGAGTAGCCGAGAGTTTGTTATTGCTTGCTCGCAGTCAGGCACGATTAAAAAAGTACGATGATGCCAAAGCAAGTGTCGGTCAACTGATCGAGGGCTTTCCGGAAAGTAAACTATTGCCCGAAGCCACTTTCCGTTTAGGTGAATATCATTTTGTTGAGACTGATTTTGATGGGGCGATTAACCACTTTACATCAGTGATTGACAATTATGCTGATTCGGAATTTGCGAAAGATGCGGTTGGTCGTCGAGCTGATGTGAAGTTTGAAAAGGGTAGAAAACAATTGGCAGACCAACAGGTTGATGAAGCGATTGTAACCTGGAACTCTATTTTAACTGAGTTAGAAGATTATCGCCTTGCGCATGCTGTTTTGTATGAAGTTGCATTTGCACTGCGATCTCAGGATAAACACGATGAGGCTCGGAAGGTGTTTACTCAGTTAGTAACGAAGTATATGGATAGTGACCTGGCTGCTGACTCGTTCTTTCGTCTGGGTGAGTATCAATACGATGGAAAAGATTACGCCCAAGCCTTGCTACAATATGGCAAAGCATTTGCCAGTTCACAGGAAGGTGAATTGCAGGAGCTGATTTTACACAAGCTAGGTTGGGCCAGTTTCCGTAGCAATGCCTTTGAAGAAAGTGGAAAGCACTTTGCTCGGCAGCTTGAAAAGTATGCTGAAGGGGAACTTGCGAATGATGGTCAATTCATGCAAGGTGAGAGTCTATTCAAACAAGGCAAATACGCTGAAGCTTTGGTGGTATTTGAGCCAATTGTTGAACAGAAGTTCGACAGCAATCACTTTTCAGTTCTCGTCTGGCTACACGCTGGCCAATCGGCAGCGCAAGAGAAGAATTTTGAACAGGCACGTGGTTTATTACAACGCGTGATTGATTGCGAATTGGAAGAAGCCGACTCCTATCGCCATGAGGCTCACTTTGAAATTGGATGGGCCTTCGATCGAGAGATGAAATATACAGAGGCACTTAAGAGTTTTGAGGCTGCTGGGCGTAACCGTGCCGGTGTTGGAGCTCGGGCATTTTTCATGATTGGCGATGTTTATTTTAAACAGAAACAGTTCTCAGAAGCGATCAAACAGTTTGATCGTACCTTGCTCCGTTTTGATACTGAGGATGCAAAGCCTTGGCAGGCATTATCTGCCTATGAAGCGGGGCGATGTAAGGAAGTTCTGGCAGAGGAAGCTAAAGACGCGGAAGTGAAGAAAGAACTTGTGAGGCAAGCCATTGACTATTATCAACGGATCGTAGACGTGTATTCTGAAACAGAGCATGTGGAAATGGCAAAGAGTCGTATTACAGAATTGATGAAACTACTCCAGTAGTCGGGGTCGTAAAAACCTCGAACACTGAAGTCGCTATAGGAATAGATGAATCTAGTGAAATCAGGATTAAAACAGTGGAACTCCGGTAGCAGGATGTTACTGGCAGGCGCCGTTTGTTGCGTATTGTTGGGGGCTATACTCTCAATACCCGCAAACAAAGCGTTTGCTCAAGACGATGGTCGAGTTGCAGTGCAAGAGGGCCCGGCAGCTGGTAATAATGATGCCACAAGTGATCAGGCTGTAGGGGTTGAACGCGTCGAAGATGGCGTGGTTGATAATGTAGAATCCGAAGGGATTAATATCTTCTCGCTGATTGTGCAGGGGGGCGCGTTTACAATCCCCATTGGCTTGATGTCCCTTGTCACAGTTACCTTTGTGATTGAACGTTCAATGGCGTTACGGCGCGACCGGGTTATTCCGGCCAATTTGGTTGCTGAATTGGGTTTGTTGGCTGAAGAGCAGGGACAGTTTGATCCTCGAGCCGCTTATCGACTTTGTCAGCGATATCCCTCGGCAGCAGCTAGCGTGATTCGGGCGATGCTCGTGAAGGTGGGACGTCCACAGTCAGAAGTGGATCGCTCGACGACGGAAGCGAGTGAGCGAGAAGCAGATCGCCTTTATTCAAATGTTCGCTGGTTAAATCTTGCCGCTACAGTTACTCCATTAATGGGATTGCTGGGTACCGTTTGGGGGATGATTCAAGCATTTCACGATACGACTGGTTTGCCGCAAGGTGTTAATAAAGCAGA
>Ga0315321_10003559_pt1 | contig 12103 bp, 17 predicted proteins | sample M180m21515metaG_FD_203464 | JGI IMG/M metagenome (GOLD analysis project Ga0315321, IMG submission 203464) | Ammonia-oxidizing marine archaeal communities from Monterey Bay, California, United States - M1 80m 21515 | ecosystem: Environmental > Aquatic > Marine > Intertidal zone | place: USA... | reverse complement strand
CACATCCAACGATAGTTTCTGAGGCTCTCCTTATTAATTCTGGCTCAATACCTAAGCCAAATGCTAATTCTCTAGCTTGAAAACTTTGTATACCAACTGCTACTTCAATTTTAGATCTTATAATAGAGTCTGGCTTTTCCTTTGCAATTTCCTCAACACTCATCCCACCCTCAGTTGATGCTACAACCATAATACTTTCTGATGCTCTATCAAAAACTAATCCAAGATATAATTCTTTTTCTATATCTGTAGCTTCCTCAATATATATTCTATTTACAATTTTTCCTTCTGGACCTGTTTGATTAGTAACTAATTTTTTTCCTAAAAGTTTATCTGTTGCTTGAGCAACTTCTAAAGGAGTATTACAAACAATTACCCCACCAGCTTTTCCTCTTGCACCCGAATGAATTTGGGCTTTTACAACCCACTTCGAACCACCAATTTCTCTAGCTTTATTTTCTGCTGTCTCAGGACTATAAACAATTCCACCTCTTGGTATTGTAACTCCAAAACTAGATAAAATTTCTTTTGCTTGATATTCGTGTATATCCATAATTATTTATTATTGATTAATTTATTTATATTTACAATGTTTTCTGCCATTCTCGCCGAAGCAGCATCTATCATTCTACCATCAAGTTGTGCAGCTCCCTTTCCTTCCTTTGCAGCTTTTTCTAATTCTTCTAAAATTCTTCTAGCTTTCTCAACTTCTACATCAGGTGGAGAAAAAACTTTATTAGCAAGTTCTATTTGTGAAGGGTGTATTGCCCATTTTCCCTCAATTCCAATAGCTGCACCTCTTTTTGCTGCTGCAATATAGGCATCTGGATCATTAAAGTCTCCAAAAGGACCATCAATTGCTCTCAACCCATAAGCTCTACAAGTCATAACTAATTGTGATAGTCCATGATGCCACTGATCACCTGGATAATCTGGATTTAAACCACCAATAACAACTGTTCTTGCTCTTAAACTAGCTGCATAATCTGCAACACCGAAGTGTAAAGCCTCAAGTCTCTCACTTGATGTTGCTATTTCTTTTATATTAGACATCCCCAATGCAGTTTCAATTAAACATTCAATTCCGATTCTATTTTTTAATTTTTTATTTGTTTCAATTTGTGTCAGCAAACAATCGACCATATAAACATCACTGGCTGTTCCTACTTTTGGAACTAAAATTGTATCTACGTTTTCACCAGCCTGCTCAACGATTTCGACTAAATCACTATACATGTAGTGTGTATCAAGACTGTTAATTCTTACTGAAATTGATTTACCTTTTTTTTTCCATTTAATTTTATTTAGAGCTTCAATAACATTTGCTCTTGCTGTGATTTTATCATTTGGAGAAACTGCATCTTCTAAATCTAAAAAAATAAAATCTGCAGCAGAATTTAAGGCCTTCTCAAACATTTGGGGAGAGGAGCCTGGAACTGCTAGTTCACTTCTTTGCAATCTTGATCGTGCTGGTTTGTAGAATTTGTGACTCATTTAAAAAAAAGTATACCGTTTCTTAAAAGAAAAATTACTTATAGAATTTATAAGTATTTTGTTTAGGTACTATTTCTTTCTAGAGGCTAATTCTGTCATAATTTCCTCAATTTTTATGTCACTTGCCTCAAGATACATTAATAAATGATATAAAACATCTGCTGCCTCATGTATCTTATTTGAGTTTTCTTCTATAGACTCTATTAGCTCATTGACTTCTTCAAGTACTTTTTCCTTTGCTAAATTTTTATCTTTTAAAAGTTTATTTGTATAAGAACCCTCAACAGGATTATTTTTTCTCTCTCTTGCAAGCAAAATAAGTTCTTCTAAAATTTTAAGCATATTAGATTCTAACAGGTATATCTTTTGAAGCCAAATACAGTTTAGCCTCAGCAACAGAATATGTACCATAATGAAATATAGATGCTGCTAAAACTGCACTTGCACCAGATTTGATACCTTCTGCCAGATGATCCAGTGTTCCAACACCACCCGATGCAATAACTGGAATATTTACATTTGATGAGATTATGTTCATTAATTGAATATCATATCCTGATTGAGTTCCATCTTTATCCATTGAAGTTACAAGTAGTTCGCCCGCTCCACAATTTTCCATTTTATTTGCAAACTCAATAGCATTAATCCCAGTTGAGTTTCTTCCTCCATGGGTAAATATTTCCCAGCTTTCTCCATTTTTTTTTGCATCAATAGCAACAACTATGCATTGTGAACCAAACTTTTTAGAACTTTCTTCAACCACTTTTGGGTTTTGAACTGCGGCTGTATTGATAGATACTTTGTCTGCACCACAGTTAAGTAATTTATTAATATCTGCAATACTTCTAACGCCTCCTCCAACTGTTAAAGGAACAAAACAATTCTTTGAAGTTCTCTCAACTACATCATAAATCGTGTCTCTATTTTCATTTGAAGCTGTAATATCTAAAAAACAAATTTCATCAGCACCACCATCAGAATAAATTTTAGCCTGCTCGACAGGATCTCCTGCATCCTTTAAATCCACAAAATTAATACCTTTAACTACACGACCATTTTTAACATCTAAGCAAGGTATGATTCTATTCTTAAGCATCTAATTCCTTAACAAGTTCATCCAATTTAATATCACCATCATAGATAGCTTTTCCAACTATAATACCTTCAATATTATTGTTATTTAACTCCTTAGCTTTTTTAATGTCCTCTATTGAGGAAACTCCACCAGATATTATTACGGGACAATTAGATATATCGGCAACCTTTGCTGTCTCTTCAAAATTAGGGCTTTGCTTCATCCCATCTTTATTAATATCAGTAAAAATCAATCTACTTACGCCAAAATCATTCACATCTTTCAAATAATCTAAAGTTAATTGATTAGAATTTTCTTTCCAGCCTGATACAGATAAATATCCATTTTTTGCATCCAAACCTAAAGCGATTTTGCCTGGAAATTTTTCACAAGCATTATTTAAAAAATCTTTATCTTTAATGGCAGCACTTCCCAAAATAACTTTTTCAACACCGGCATCAGTATATTTTTGAATACTTTCAAAGTTTCTGATGCCTCCACCAATTTCAATTTTAAGATCAAATTTTTTTATTATTTCTTGAATAATATCTAAATTAACTGTTTCTCCTATTAAAGCGCCGTCTAAATCAACTATATGTAAGTTTTTAAAACCATGATCCTTGTATTTACCAGCTTGTTCCATCGGTGAAATCTTGTATTCAGTTTTGTTATCAAAATTTCCTTTGACTAACCTCACACACTTTTTATCTTTAATGTCTATTGCAGGAAATATTTTCATTTAATTTATAATTCTAAAAAGTTTTCTATTATTTGTAAGCCAGTTTTATCACTCTTTTCAGGGTGAAATTGGGTTCCGAAAATATTTTCTTTTTCTACAGAGCAAACAATATTTGATGAATAATCTGTTGTTGCTGAAATTACTTTTTTATCTTCAGGGATAAATTCATAACTATGTACAAAATACATATGAGAATTATTTTTTATATCTTTAAAAATCTTACTATCTTTAACAATATTTATTTCATTCCAGCCAATATGTGGAAGTTTGTATTTATTGTTTTGATTATCAATTTTAGAGACTTTTCCAGAAATCCAGCCTAAACCCTTTGTTTCGGTTTCTTCATAACCAACGTCAGCAAACATTTGTAAACCAACACAAATTCCAAGAATTGGTTTTTTGTTATTAATTACAAATTCATTTAAAGTATCAACTAAGCCTTCTATACTGGTTAAGGCATCAACACAGCTCTTAAACGATCCTTGGCCTGGCAAAACAACTTTATCACTTGATTTAATTTTTTTTAGATCTGAAGTTACTTCAATATTTACTTTATCTTTAGCAACTTCCTTAAAAGAATTTATTACAGAACTTATATTTCCTGAATTATAGTCAACAATTGTGACGTTCATTTAATTTATAAAGAGCCCTTAGTTGATGGAATACTCTTTTTATTTCTTGGATCTATTTCTAAAGCTGTTCTTAATGACCTCGCTAGAGCTTTAAAACATGACTCGATAATATGGTGGCTGTTATCTCCATAAATATTTTCCATATGTAGTGTTACACCTGCCGACTGAGAAAACGCTTGAAACCATTCTTTAAAAAGTTCCGTATCCATTTCTCCAAGTCTTTCTACTTTTAATTTTACTTTCCAAATTAAGTAGGGCCTATTTGAAACGTCTATTGCAACTCTTGTTAATGTTTCATCCATCGGAATCATTGCGTGTGCATATCTTCTAATTCCTTGATAATTTTTTAATGCTTTTTTTAAAGCCTCACCTATAGCAATTCCTGTATCTTCTGTTGTATGATGAAGATCAATATGAGTATCTCCTTTTGCTTTAACTTTTAAATCTATAAGAGAATGTTTTGATAATTGTTCAAGCATATGATCTAAAAAACCTATACCTGTATCAATTTGATATTTTCCTTTTCCATCAATATTAACCTCAACACTAATGCTGGTTTCTTTAGTTTTTCTCGATACTTTTCCTTTTCTGGCCATATATTTCAAAGGTATATATACATAATCTCCCTATATCAATAATAGTATAGACACTTGAAGTATCAAAAATAGTTACCATTTATTAAGCATGACAACGATAGTACTAGTTAGAAAAAATAATGAAGTAGTAGTAGCTGGTGATGGACAAGTGAGCATGGGAAATACAGTGGTTAAAAGCACTGCTTCAAAAATTAGAAAAATTGAAAAAAGAGATGTGGTGGCAGGATTTGCAGGATCAACAGCTGATGCACTTACATTATTTGAAAGATTAGAGGCTAAAATTGAAAAACATGCAGGAAACTTGTCAAGAGCCGCTGTTGAATTAGCAAAAGACTGGAGAACAGATAAATATCTTAGAAGATTAGAAGCATTGATGGCTATTGGGGACAAAGATAATAGCTATATTATATCTGGAACCGGCGATGTTTTAGAACCAGAGGGTGATGTAATTGGAATTGGATCGGGTGGAAATTATGCCTTAGCAGCTGGAAAAGTTTTAATGGAAACTGATAAAAGTGCAGAAGAAATTGCAAAAAAAGCTATTAAGGTTGCTTCAGAAATTTGTGTTTTTACAAATGATAATATTAAGGTTTTAAAAATTTAATGGAAAATTCTAACGTAACTCCATTAGTACCAAAAGATAAAAATGCTAAAGAGAAAAGTTCTTTAGTTAGCTCACTATCCCCCAGAGAAATAGTTTCTGAATTAGATAGGTTTGTGGTTGGTCAAAACAAAGCCAAAAAAGCAGTTGCTGTTGCATTAAGAAATAGATGGCGAAGGCAGGCTTTAAAGGGTGAAATGAAAAACGAAGTTTTACCAAAAAATATTTTAATGATTGGACCAACTGGTGTTGGTAAAACAGAAATTTCAAGAAGATTATCAAAATTAGCAGAAGCACCTTTTGTTAAGGTTGAAGCAACAAGATTTACTGAAGTAGGTTATGTTGGAAGAGATGTTGAACAAATAATAAGAGACTTAATTGAAATTGCTATTTCAATGGAAAAAGTAAAAATGAGAAAAGAGGTTCATGCTCAAGCACAAAAGTCAGCTGAAGAAAAAGTTTTAGATGCATTAGTTGGTAAAAAGGCCAGCCTTGCAACCAGAGAAAGCTTTAGAAAAAGACTACGAAATGGTGATCTTGATGATAACGAAATTGAAATTGCAGTAAGTGACTCTGGTTCAAATAATACATCATTCGAAATACCTGGAATGCCTGGTGCTAATGTTGGTATGATTAATATTGGTGAAATGATTGGTAAATCAATGGGCAATAAAGAAAAGAAGAAGAAAATGACTGTAAAAGAATCTCATGAAATTTTAATCAACGATGAATCAGATAAACTAATCGAACAAGATAAAATTGTTAAAGCTGCAAAAATATCAACTGAAAATAATGGAATAGTATTTTTGGATGAAATAGATAAAATTTCTGCAAGAACAGATAGAGTTGGCGGAGACGTTTCTCGTGAAGGAGTTCAAAGAGATTTATTGCCATTAATTGAGGGGACAACTGTTAATACTAAACATGGTCCAATTAAAACTGATCATATCTTGTTTATTGCATCAGGAGCATTTCAACTTGCAAAACCATCTGATCTACTTCCAGAGCTTCAAGGACGTCTACCTATAAGAGTTGAACTAGAAGCACTAACAAGTGATGATTTTAAACGAATTTTAAGGGAACCAGATTTCAGTTTGATTAAACAATATGTAGCTTTATTAAAAACTGAAAATGTTGATCTAGAATTTTCAGATGATGGAATTGATACAATTGCAAATATTGCTTCTGAAGTAAATGCTACCGTTGAAAATATTGGGGCAAGAAGGCTTCACACAATTATAGAAAAAATTTTAGATGAAATTAGCTTTACTGCAACAGATCGTGCAGGTGAAAAGATCGTTATTAATAAAGAATATATTAATAAAAACTTAGATAATTTAGTTAAAGATACTGATCTTTCAAAATTTATTTTATAATCTTATTTTTTTTTAAAAAAATATAGAAGGCTCCACTACCACCATCTTCTATTTTTGCATCACTCATTTCATGTATAATTTTCATTAAATTTTTATTATTTGAAATAAATTCTGGAACAGAATATTTTAGAATACTTAGATCTTTTGAGACATAAGGGTCTTTTTCATTTTGGGAATGAATTCCTTTACCCGTAACAACTATTAATTTGTTTATTTTTTCTTGATAAGATTTGATAATAAAATCCTCAATTGATTTATTAGCTTCCTCAAGGCTATATCCATGTAAATCTATTAATCTTGTTTTAAAAATAATTTTTTTACCTTTTATAACGTCTTTATTTGGTAATTTTTCATTTTTGGAAAGAAAATTTTCCCAATCTTTTTTATCTTTCTCTGAAATATTATCAGTCAATTAAGTTAAAGTATTAACTAATTTCCAATTAGGGTTAGCTGAAGTAACGTCTCTAGAAAATACCCAAGTATCATATATTTTTTTTATTTTTTCAGAATCGCCTGATATAACTTTTTGATCTTTGTCTTTAATACAAGTTATTATCTCAGCGATAAAATCTACTGTAACATTCAAAATTTTATCAATTTTTTTATGTTCTTTAATGGTTGCAGAATTAATTCCTATAAAAGTTATTTCTGCATAATGCCCTCTTTTGTCTCTTTCTTTTAACGCTTCATTAAATTGATTGAAGATTTCATTGCTAAGAAGTGGTTTACTGGCAATAATTTTATTATCATTATCACTGAAATCTGTAATGATAGTTTCGTAAGCAATTTTTGCTCCTTTTAAAAATTCCTTTTGTGCTAAATCATCAAAATTCTCATTTATTTTTTGAGCTTTTTTTGTTTGCACTTTATTCAAAACTTCTTCAAATTGTGGGGGTGCTTTTCCATCAAAACCAGTTCTTTTTCCAAGAATCCCTCTTAATCTTAAAAAGATAAATCCAGCAATCATTGCTAGTAAAATTATATCAATGTACTCAAAACTGTAACTCATGGACTTATAGTAATTACTATGTTGATTAATTTCAACTAGCAATTTAGATTAAAGACAAAATGAACCCTATTTTATTATTAATATTGTTAGTTCCAGTAATCGAGATTTATCTTCTAATTAAAATAGGCTCTCAAATAGGAGCTATTACAACAATTTTGCTAATTTTTAGTACTGCAATAGTTGGGATTTATTATGCTAAATACGAAGGATTAAATACTTTAAAATCAGGATTTGGGCAAATAAGTAAAAACAAAACCCCAACATATGAAATGGTATCTGGGGCTGCAATCGCATTTGCGGCATTACTTTTAATTATTCCTGGTTTTGCAACTGATATTTTAGGATTTTTACTAATTTTCCCAATATCTCGTAAGTTTTTTTTCAATATATTTTCAAGTAAATTTAAAAATAAAAAAACTAAAGAAAATAATTTTATTGATGGGGAATTTGAAGATATAGAAGAGGACGATGACAGAAAAATATAAAATTTTAGGAAAATACATAAAAGATATGTCTAGTGAAACTGCAAATATTGAAACTTATGTATTTGTTAAAGAGAATATTCACAAATATCAACTTTTTATAGATATTAATTCGAAAGCACTAAAAAATAAATTGATTGAAGTGGATACCCTTATGAAATTTGAAGACAAAGAAAATAATGAAAAAAAATCTTACTTTGAAATTAATTTTTCAACAATTGTAAGGGTAAATGAAGATATTAAAGAAAAAAAAGAACTCGAAAAAATTTTATTATGTGAAGTTCAAAAGGAGATTTATCCTGATTTAGAAAAATCTTTATTAGATCTTCTTCATAATTCAGGATACCCAGAAATAAAGTTTGAAAAAAAAATCGATTTTGAAGAATTGTATAATCAAAAATTTAACTAAAAAAGTTTTTTTTTAGGTCACTTTTCAAATAGCTTTTATGTTTTTTTATTTCATCAGCACTTGGTGAAATTATTTTTTTAAAATATTTTACTTCAGAATTATTATTCATTTTTATTTGAGAGTCTTGATTTTGAAAATTAAGAGTTGGCTCTTTTTGATCTATTAAATTAATATATACTTTTGCAAGCAGATCGCAGTCAATTAATGCTGTATGGTTAGTTCTTTTTGAATTATCTACTCTATATCTTTTACAAAGAGCATCCAAACTAACAGGTGAACCAGGATATTTATCTCTCGCCAAAATTAAAGTATCAATTACTTCATTAGTTAGTTTTTTTTTCCCTAATAAAGAAAGTTCATTATTAAGATGGCCAAGATCAAATTCGGCATTATGAATTATTAATCTCTTATCTTTAATAAATTCTAAAAATTCTTCACTTATATCACTAAATTTTTTTTGTTTAGATAAGAATTCATCAGTATATCCATGCACTTCTAAGGCTTTTTCAGAAACTTTTCTCTCAGGGTTTAAATAGCAATGAAATTTTTTTTTTGTCTGAATCAAATCATTTAACTCAATACAGCCTATTTCAACAATTCTGTGGCCTTCTTTGAATGAAATACCTGTTGTCTCTGTATCTAAAATTATTTCTTTCATTTATAAGATTTCTTTTAAAATGCTTTCTATACCCATATTAACAGATTTTTTTGTAAAATCATTTTTAATAATGAAATGAGATTTTTTCTTTTTATAAATAGATGAATACTGAATATCTCTAAACTTTTTTAAGAGCTTTAAATTTAAATTTTTTCTTTTTTTTAATTTTTTTAAGATAGATGATTTTTTAGATTGTACGTAAATTAATATATCTTTTTTCTTATTGATTTTATTTTCAAGTAATAAAGGAATATCTAAGATTACAATTTTTTTGTTTTTATTTTTTTTTAGAAAAGCATTCATTTTTTTTCTTATTTCAAAATGAACAATTTTAATTATTTTGTTTAGATTAATTTTATTGGCTAGAATTGCATTCGAAATTTCCTTTTTTTCAATTGGAAATGAATTGATATATTTTGGTAACTGTTTCTTTAAATTATTAAAAACATTTTTATTTTGTTGATACAATTTAGCAACTTCGTAGTCAGCATTAAAAACAGGATATCCAAAATTTCTAGCCACATAACTTTTACCAGAACCTATTTCACCTAAAATTCCAATTTTAATCATTAATCTAAAAGTTTAATAACTTTATCATTTATTTCAGGCTCAAATCCATGCCAAATACTAAAAGCTGAATGAGCTTGATAAATAAACATCAATTTTCCATTCAATGTCTTATGGCCCAATTCTCTACCTGTTTTTAAAAAGTTTGTTTCTTTTGGGTTATAAATTACATCATAAAATAGTTTATTTTTAGAAATAAATGATAAATCAAGATTTATATTATCTTGTTTTTTTAATCCTAAGCTTGTAGCGTTAATAATCATATCAAAATCTGATACCTCACCCCACTCTAATATTTCAATCTCTTTAAAAAAATTTTTTAAATCTTCTGCTTTCTTTTTTGTTCTATTGCTTATTTTTATTTTTGAAACTTTCATTTTAATCAGAGCAAAAATAATTGAGGGAACTACTCCACCAGCTCCCAAAATTAAAACTTCTTTGTTCTTAAGGCTGAATTTTGACTTTTTAATACTTTTTTCGAACCCAACTATATCTGTATTGTGCCCCATTACTCTATTATCCTTAATATAAATTGTGTTTACTGACTGTGTGCTTTGGGCTTCATCGCTCAATTCATCTAAAAAAGGAATAACCTCTTTTTTAAATGGAACAGTAACGTTAACACCATTAATTTTTTTGTTCCTAATTTCTAATATAAGTCGCTTTAATTGATCTGTATCTAATTTCTTCTTTTCATAAATTGCTTCAATATTGTTATTTTTGATCCAATAATTGTGCAATAATGGGGACAACGAGTGGTTGATAGGATTTCCAATTACTAAAAATTTTTTCATTAATACATTTTTAAATATTCTTTAATTTTTAAAATAGGTAGCCCCATTATGGTATCTTCGTCTCCAACTATATTTGAAAATAGGGTTCTTCCTTCTCCCTCTATTTGGTAAACATTATAAGCATATAAAGCTTCGTCTGATATTTTTGATAGATAAATTTTTAAATCATTCTCTGAAAAAATTTTCATTGTTAGTTCAGCTTTATCTGTATAATTCCAAATCATTGAGCCATTCTTTGAAATACATACTGAACTAATTAGATTATGTTTTTTTCCATTTAGTTTTTTTAAGATTATTAAAGCCTCTTCTCTGTTTTCAGGTTTAGATATTAACTCACCATCTAAATCTATTACACTATCAGCACCCAGAACTATCTTGTCTCTTTGGCTTAAACTAACTTTGTTTGCTTTAAGTTCAGCTAAATTTTTTGAAATAACCTCTGGTGAAGCCAAATCCCCGATAAGAGAATCTTTAACAGTGTCTTCATCCACATTCGATGGTTTAACATCACAAGGTATATTGTGCTTATCTAATATATCTTTTCTAACCTTACTTTTTGATGCAAGAATAATTTTATTTAACATTGTTTAAATATATTTCATGTATTTTTATTATGGACGCTGCTGTTTCTTCAACTGATTTTCTTGTAACATCAATTGAGGGCCATTTGTATTTTTGAAAAGTTTTTTTTGCATCCATAATCTCTTTTTTTATATTCTCTATATTTGTATATTTTATGTTTTCTGTTTCTTTTAAAGTGTTCATTCTGTTTTTTCTTAAATCAACAAGTCGTTCTGCTTCTGTGTTTAAACCAACAACACAGGTCATTTGTGGATTTTCTCTTAGTTTTTTTGGCAAAGAATTTTCATTTACGAGAGGTATATTAGAAGTTTTAAAACCTTTGTTAGCAAGATAAATCGATGTGGGTGTTTTGCTTGTTCTACTAACCCCCACTAAAACTATATCTGATTTTTCTATATCATTTGTTGAATTTCCATCATCGTGGTTCATTGTAAATTGAATTGCTTCTATTCTTTCGTAGTATTCATCATTAAGAACATGTTGACCACTAGGTTCATGAGAAGCTTTTTGATTAAGAATTTTTGAAAAATTCAAAATTAAGTTCCCAAGCACACCAAAACAGGGAATTTTCTTTTCATCACTTACATTGGCTAAATATTTAGCTAAATTATTATCAACTATAGTGTAAAGAATTACAGAATTTTCATTTTTTTTTGCATCTTTTAAAATTTTAAGAATTTGGTTTTCTGTTCTTGTAAAAGAATAAGAGTGTATCTTATATTCAATGTTCTTAAATTGAGCCTTTAAAGCTAAAAAAATTCTATCAAGAGTTTCTCCAGTTGAATCAGATATTAGATAAATTTGATATGTATTACTCATGAATAAATTGTTAATAAATTTGTAATATTTTAATTAAATTACTCAATTTAAATATTGGTAAATTATTACTGTATAATAAGTGTTTTATTAACATTAATAAATTTATGGATAAAATTATACAATTTATTGAATAAAATTTAAAAAGCTTCAATTTTAACAATATTATTAATTATTAATTGTTATTAAATTGTTAATAAAATGTTAAAAAATATTTATCATCAATATTCACAATACATAATACTAATACAATAAATATATATATAATTAATA